>JAESFN010000354.1_pt1 | contig 49056 bp, 31 predicted proteins | sample 9269411 | NCBI WGS metagenome assembly JAESFN01 (sample SAMN14505399, study PRJNA617100) | algae metagenome | isolation source: Iphinoe sp. HA4291-MV1 and co-occurring heterotrophs from trail next to... | place: USA: Maunawili Falls, Hawaii | collected 2009-07-25
ACATTGACAGGTCAAAGGAACCTGCTAAGCGTCAACCCGCCTCGGCAGGAGGGTTCGAGGCGCCCGGATTTCCGGGCTTCTGTCCCTTAGCCGAGAGCACCCTGATGACCAACTCCGCCCAAGCCAATGAGATGGCCAACGCCATCCGTTCCCTCGCCATGGATGCGGTGGAGAAAGCCAATTCCGGCCACCCCGGCCTGCCGATGGGTGTGGCCGATATCGCCACAGTGCTGTTCACCAAGGTGATGAAGTTCGATCCGAAGAACCCCTGGTGGGCCGACCGCGATCGCTTCATCCTGTCGGCCGGCCACGGCTCGATGCTGCTCTACGCGTCGCTCTATCTCCTCGGCTACGAGGACATGACGATCGACCAGATCAAGCAGTTCCGCCAGCTCGGTTCGAAGACCGCCGGCCACCCGGAGTATCACTTCGCCCCGGGTATCGAGACCACCACTGGCCCGCTCGGCCAGGGCATTGCCAACTCGGTCGGCTTCGCCGTTGCCGAGGCCAAGCTCGCCGCCGAGTTCGGCTCCGACCTCGTCGACCACTACACCTGGGTGATCGCCGGTGACGGCTGCCTGATGGAAGGCATCAGCCAGGAAGCCATCTCGCTCGCCGGGCACCTGAAGCTCAACAAGCTCGTGGTGATCTGGGACAACAACAACATCACCATCGACGGTCGCGTCTCCAACGCCGACTCGACCGACCAGATTGCCCGCTTCCAGGCCTCGGGCTGGAACACCATCGAGATCGACGGCCTCGACCAGGCCCAGGTCGAGAAGGCGCTCCTCGAGGCCAAGAAGTCCAAGGACAAGCCGACCCTGATCGCCGCCAAGACCATCATCGGCTTCGGCGCGCCCAACAAGGCGGACTCCCACTCGGTGCACGGCTCGCCGCTCGGCGCGGCGGAACTCGCTGCCGCCAAGGAGAAGCTCGGCATCGACTACCCGGCTTTCGAGATCCCCAGCCACACGCTGAACGCCTGGCGCGCCGCCGGCACCCGTTCCGAGAACGCCCGTGGCGACTGGGAAGGCCGGCTTGCGGCCGCGAAGCCCGAACTCCGCGCCGAGTTCGAGCGCCGCACCGCCGGCAAGCTCCCGGCGAACTGGAACGAGACCATCGAGACGTTCAAGGCCAAGCTCGTCGCCGACAAGCCGAAGGTCGCGACCCGCAAGTCGAGCCAGATGGCGCTTGAGGTGATCAACAAGGTACTGCCCGAGACCATCGGCGGTTCCGCCGATTTGACCGGCTCGAACCTCACCAACACGCCCGAGACCCTGCCCTTCACCGCCACCGACCACCTTGGCCGCTACATGCGCTACGGCATCCGCGAGCACGAGATGGCCGCGGCGATGAACGGCATCGCGCTGCACAAGGGCCTGATCCCCTATGGCGGCACGTTCCTGGTGTTCACCGACTACGCCCGCCCGGCGATCCGCCTGTCGGCGATCATGAGCCAGAAGGTCATCTACGTGATGACCCACGACTCGATCGGCCTCGGCGAAGACGGCCCGACCCACCAGCCGGTCGAGCACCTCTCGACGCTCCGTGCCATCCCGAACCTCCTGGTGTTCCGACCCGCCGACGCGGTCGAGACGCTGGAATGCTGGCAGCTCGCCATCGAGGCCGAGCAGCCCTCGATCCTGGCGCTGAGCCGCCAGAACCTGCCGGCACTGCGCACCGAAACCGTCACGGGCAACCCGTCGGCGAAGGGTGCCTATGTCATCGCCGGCGACAAGAACGCCGACGCGGTGATCTTCGCCACCGGCTCGGAAGTGGCGATCGCCGTGGCCAGCCTCGAGCTGCTCAAGGCCCAGGGCATTTCGGCCAAGGTGGTCTCCGTGCCGAGCCAGGAGCTGTTCTACGCCCAGTCGCAGGAATACCGCGACAGCGTGATCGGCAAGCCCAAGGCCAAGGTGGCGATCGAAGCCGGCATCGAGATGAGCTGGCTGAAGCTGCTCGGCGACAAGGGTCGCTTCATCGGCATGCACTCGTTCGGCGCCAGCGCGCCGGCGGAGCAGCTGTATGAGCACTTTGGAATTACGGCGAAAGCCATAGTTGAAGCTGTCATGGCGCAGTTGTAAGACACCGCGCTCTCCTCCCTTCTGAATTCGTCAAGGAGCCATCATGGCTGTACGCGTCGCAATCAATGGCTTTGGCCGCATCGGTCGCAACATCCTGCGCGCCATCGTCGAAAGCGGTCGCAACGACATCCAGGTCGTCGCCGTCAACGATCTGGGTCCGGTTGAAACCAACGCCCACCTGCTGCGCTTCGACAGCGTGCACGGCCGTTTCCCCTATGAAGTGAAGGTCGAAGGCGATGTGATCACCGCCGGCAACCAGAAGTTCAAGGTCACCGCCGTCAAGGATCCGGCACAGCTGCCGCACAAGGAGCTGGGCGTCGAGATCGTGCTCGAGTGCACCGGTATCTTCACCTCCAAGGAGAAGGCCTCGGCACACCTGACCGCCGGCGCCAAGAAGGTGATCATCTCGGCTCCGGGCGAGGGCGCCGACCTGACCGCGGTCTATGGCATCAACCATCACCTGCTGAGCAAGGAGCACGTCGTCATCTCGAACGGCTCGTGCACCACCAACTGCCTGGCGCCGATGGCCAAGATCATGAACGACCTGGTCGGCATCGAGAAGGGGATGATGACCACCATCCACTCCTACACCGGTGACCAGCCGACGCTCGACACCATGCACAAGGACCTGTACCGGGGCCGCGCCGCGGCGCTGAGCCAGATCCCGACCTCGACCGGCGCCGCCAAGGCGATCGGCCTGGTGCTGCCGGAACTGAAGGGCAAGCTCGACGGTATCTCGGTGCGCGTGCCGACCCCGAACGTATCGCTGGTCGACCTGAAGTTCGTGTCCAAGCGCAACACCACGCCGCAGGAAGTCAACGACGCGCTGATCGCGGCCTCGAACGGCCCGCTCAAGGGCATCATGACCGTGACGCACTACCCCAACGTGTCGAGCGACATGAACCACGACCCGCATTCGGCGACCATGCTGCTCGACCAGACCAAGGTGATGGACGGCAACTTCGTCAACATCCTCGCCTGGTACGACAACGAGTGGGGCTTCTCGAACCGCATGGCCGACATGACGGCCGCGTTCGCCAAGACCCTCTGACGATGTAGCGGCCCACATAAGTTTGGACGATCCCAACGATAGATCGGCTCATTGACCATCATCAGTGCGGCTCAGCCGAACGGACAAATGACAAAGGCCCCGGTTTCTGGGGCCTTTGTCATTTCTGGAGCTCGCGCTCGTCGCCTGAGCATAGCGGCGTCTCGCAGGATGTGGGCGCTCCATAGCGTAAAAACCTTGGCGGAATTAATCAGCCAAGAGCGGATGCGCGCACAGACTGCTTGCGAGCTTGAACTCTCGTCTGCAAGTGCGCATCAGAGGCATGTCACCACCCACTGCTAAGCACTTTCATCGCCTCATCTTTGTCGAGGACCTGCTCACATAGTTGCCACGATGAACCATCGTCCTGCAGGAAGTTGCCGTAGCGAAGCTCGAACACGTCGGCGGTGATCTTCTTCCTATTGGTGAAATCCTTAAGACCCTCCTCAAGGGCCTCAATGTCATCAATCCATTCGTCTTCGATCACGTCTGGCAATGAGCCTAGCAGGTCATATCGATTCCTCATTCGCTCCGAGAGCTTTCCATAAACCTTCTCGTCGACGGTGTTCTGGTAGACGAGATTCGCCATGTTCACAGTGTCGCGCTTCTGCCCATAGCGCTTAATGCGACCGATACGCTGTTCTAGCCGCGACGGATTCCACGGCAGATCGATGTTGATCAGGGAGGCTAGCGTCTGAAGGTTAAGCCCTTCCGCAGCGGCGTCTGTGGCCACTACGAGACGGACCGCATAGTCCCGGACTGCCTTCTTGATGTCCTCGCGGTCGACGGATCGCCATTGGCCGTTCAGGAAGACGCCCGATCTGCCCGCGCCACCGTACACGGCCACGGTTTCGTCGGGAAAGCGGTGAGACAGGTTCTCGGCGACCCAATGCGCGGTGTCGTAGTACTGGCTGAAGATGATGCATCCGTCCTCGAGCCAGCCTTTCTCTGCCAAGAAGTAAATGCAGGTGTCTAGCTTCGGATCACTGGGATTCTTTTCGAGATGGAAGATCACTTCCTCGAGGTAGCGAACCTCTTGCGAGAACACCCCCGCCATCTCCGGATACTCGGCAAGCAGTTCGTCGAGTTCGTCCTCGATAATCTCATCATCATCTAACTGTCGACTTGCTATGAGCTTGCGGCACGTCGATAGTCCTGAAGCCACACTGGAGCAGATGCGCTGGCGAAGCAGGTTCTTCATAAAGCCTGCGCTTTTCACGCGTTGCCCCAACGCCGACGTGAACTTCTCTACAGCTTCATAAGCGAGGTCGAAATCCCCGCTTGTCTTGACTGCTTGTCCCTCGAAGAACTGTAAGTTCGGGTCCCGCGAATTGGGCCACATTTCAACACCAATCCTCTTCATCAGGCCGGCGTCTTCCAGCGCCTTCCGCCTGCGCAGCACGACATGGCGGCTGATGGGGTTGTGATACTGGAAGAACTTCAGCCCGCGGATCGTTCCGCGAAGGCTATCCAGCAGGTCGTCGCGGGTGAACTGGTCCAGGTCAGTATGCGACTGATCAGTAAAGTCTCGGACCGGTTCGTCGTACCCGAGGTCCTGGTAGATGCTGTCGAAAAGCGGGGCGTCGGATCGGGGTGGGAGCGGGTTCCGAAGCAGGTTCCATGCTTCACTCTCCTCCTCGACCGCTATATTGCCCGTCAGGATATCGCGCACCTGGTCTGGCCGGCGCCAGGTCGAAAGCTCTCGGCCCAGAACGTGGGTGGCTGAACGGTTGAGGACTTCAAGCAAGTCCCAAAGCTCGTCGACTTCGGTCTGAATGGGTGTCGCAGTTCCGAGGATGACGTGCCGCGCCCGCTCGGCGATCGCCATCATGAACTTCAGCAGATTTCCGGCCGCTGGGTCCTTGCCGAAAGAACGCTGCTTCCGCGCCTTATGGGCCTCGTCCAGAATGACCATCCCGTATTGCTTCCTCAGCAGGAACTCGACCTCCTTGGTATCCTGTACGATGAGGCCGGTAGACACTATGCCGATGCGATAAGGGCAGCGCGTAATATCCTCAGCGCCTCGCGTTCGGATTAGGTGGCCGTGCGGATCTCGCCACATCTTCTTCGAAGACAACCAAAGCCCCGTGGGCACGTTCAGCTTATCCAGAAGCTCGGTTTGCCATTGGATACCTAAGGTAGCGGGGCAAAGGATCAACACCGGCCCATCGCCAAGCAACGCGGATACTAGAGCCGCGGTTGCCATGGATAGCGTCTTTCCAACGCCGACTTCGTCCGCAAGCAGAAGCCTTGTCTTGCCATAGCGGGCGCGGTGGTCGTTGAACAACGTGACAAAAGCCCGTTGCCAAGGCATCAATTCCTCGCCCCGGCGATACAGGGGTGACTCCACCAGTGCGGATTGCCCAACCTTGTCCTGTGATACGGAACCGAGGTTGACCTGCACCTTGCGAGCGGTGCGTCCGATTTCTTCGACTACAGCATCGGGCAGCCTGCGGCCTATTTTCCAAAGTTCGTCGAATTCCGCCTGGACCCACATGGTGCCATCAGGAGACTTATCTTCCCAGACAAGCTCGTAAGAATGGACCCACCCTTGAGCGGTCTCGTTGATTGACCCCATGAACGAGGTACTGGTGCCATCAGGATATCGAACGACACCCGCCTTTCCGTGCAGGAACGGTGCATCGTCGCGTGACACGACCTTGATTTCTACGTTTCCTGCCTTCAGGAGCTCGTACAGGCGAGCATAGCGGGAGCGGTCTCGAAAAGAGGCAACCGGATCGTCCTCACTATTCCACTTTTCCAGAAGCGATCGCTGAACCACGTCCTCCGCGGCCCTGCCCACGGCGACGTCCCTAGGATCAAGGTCGCTGTTACATATAATGCGAACCTTGCCGATCGCTGAAACCTCCTCATGGATCAGCTCAAATATCGACGATCTGAAATAGCCCGCGATACGATCGTAGGACGCTGCACCTTGCAGTCGCTCCTTTAGAAACGCGATCTGAGCGCGGTGCCGAGACGAAAACCTTGTGAGAAATTCCGTTCGCGCAAATGGGATGCTCGCGAGCCTGTCGTCCATCTTCGATGATTATCCCAAACGCTCGTTTCTTATTAGGCCCATCAGGATGGTTGCGTTCTGCGCCTCCTTAGGCTGAAGGTCTTTGCGCTTCAGTGCTATATATCCCGTAATCGCCTGAAGGTCGGTACGCTGATCGAGATAATTCGAAGTGAGGTCGCGTAGATGTTCAAATGCTTTGTCATCCTCCACACCCTGCTTCATCTCCCAGAGCGCATATAGAATGGACCGCGTCAGCGACGAACCAAACTCGTCATCGGCCATCTGACGTTTGCCAAGGTCGTTAGCCGTTTTTAGAGCTGCACCATTGGCAGTGGCAGAGGACATCAACGCGACGTAATTCTCGACACGAAACGCTTTCGCAAAGTTCTGGTAGTTGTCGATCTTTTTGGCGCCGGTGGTCTCAATATCCATCATCTTGAGATAGAAGCGCTCCGTCCCGGAGAGCTTTCTCCACGTTTGCTCTGACATACCCTCCGGAACAAGGTGTTCGTTGGCCACCTGGACGGCGTAGTCGATGATATCATCGATCACTGTGCGCTCGGCTTTTGACCGTGGCCTTAACGCCTCAACCGTCATGTCCTTGCCATCGATCCGGACATACCTGGTGAGTACACGGAGCGCGGCCGCATAGCCCGCCATCTGCAAATCCGCATCGTTAAAGAGATTCTCGCTGCGCCCGTGGCCAGCGAGGGACTGATTCAGCCCAACCATTTCTTCAATCTGTCGAGCAACTTCATCCTTCACCTCTTGTGTAATCTCGTCGGAGTATCCGCTCTCCTCACCCCTTCTCTTTCGAAGGACAATTATATGAGTGCCCTGCACGTAACCTCCCTTCCTAAGTTCGGAGGTCGTTTCCGTGGCGATGTACCAGTCCGCTACTACTTGCAGTCCAGCGCCCCAAAAAATCTGCGCCATATCGGACCATACTTGGCCGTCCTGATGAGTAAACATAACAATCTGAAGTCCGTTGTCCGGCATTCGAGCGGTGATGTTGGCATACGCACCGACCATGCTAGAGCGAAACGCCTCACCTTTTCCTTTTATGGCGAGTCGTCTCCGACTATCCCAATTCCAGTCACTGAATTGGCTAGGCGGATTTTTTCTGAGCCACGCGATAAAGAACTCCGTAATCTCATGATAGTTTACGGCGTCCGCGTACGGAGGGTCCGTCACAACGATGTCAACAGATTGCGTCAACTGGTCCGCTGACTGACTAACTATCGCAATCGGCGATCTCACCCGATGAAATTTGGGATTTATGAGCAATCGATTCAGATTGTAGCTGGCATATGCGCCATAACTAACGACGGTCTTCAGAGATTGATCATCGAACACATTCGTTGGCTGCCCGGACGACCCATTACTATTCGACCACTTGTTAATTCGGGACGACCGGTCTAGAAGTCGACAAAGATTGATTGCATGAATCGGGGCTTCTTCTGGAAATTCAGACGCCACCTGCTGAAATGTCGCGAAATAAAGCAGCTGTCTCGCAGAGAATAGGTGATGCCAATGAGTCCAACCTCGCTCCCACATCGGTTGGCTCGTGTTTTCACCCGGCTCGATTGGCATATCCGGCACCAGGCCGTCCCTCTGCCAGCTCACCAAATTTTCACGTACCAGTGCGGCAACTTTTTCTTCGCGCGCTAGATCAAGCTCGTTGGGCGCTGCAAAGAACGACGATGGCCTAGCCTGATCTAGCGTTGCACTATCAAGCCACAAGATCGCATACAGACGCTCCTGGAAAATATCTTCTGGAACAGGGCGAAAATCATCGCGAGCCCACTTCCGGAGGCCATTTACGCGCTCTCCGTCCGGACCTCTTGAGTCACCTCGTATAGTGCTCAGGGCGACGCCCTGCTCGTTAGGATTGTTCGCGTGAACAACCCTACCGGAAATAACCGTGCCCTTGGTTGCGCTCGCTAGTTCTTCTCCTGAAACACCAGTTCGAACCAAAAACGAATAAGATTTGGTGCCAAAATCCGGGACAAGATCGACAATTGTACCCCACGCCTTCGACAGCACGCGAGTCGAAAGGAGAGGAACAGACCAACCTGTGTCAGGGCAAATTACTTCGTTGCAATAAAGATATGCCTTCGCCCGATTGCCTTTTTCATCGAACTCTAGATTGCTCTGTTTAATTGCCTCATCGAGGCGATGTTTAAAATTCGACTGCCTCTTTGCAAACTCTCGCTGCTCTGCCTTGGTCGCGCCTATTACATTGTATGCTCCCCACGTCAGCATGCAGGCGATCGGGTTGAGATCGGAAGCAAACGTATCGCATCCCATCCTCGCTGCTTCGAAGGGGATAGAGCCGCCACCAGCGAAAGTGTCTGCAACAACTGGCCGACGGCCAAATCGCATATACCCCAGTTGCTCAATCAACTCTTCTATCGAATGAGCATTAGTTCTTAGATGGGAATTTACAGCGGGCCAAATCTCAGCATATACGTCATCTTCTAGTTCTTCTGGCCTCAAGCTATCATTGAGCCGATCTTCATATGGCTTCTGAAGAATAGCCGGGAATAGCTTCTCTCTTTTCACTCGGAAGCTAAAAGCGCGATCGTCGATCCCCATCAACGCTTCAAAAATCTCTATATCTCTCTCAGGATCGTCCGTCGCTGGTAACAACGACGCAAGTACCGCCGCCCGAACCAGCACTAAAGGCTTGCGCCCCTTCCAGTATGCAGCGAGCTGAGTGAGTGTCTGTGATTGCTTCGAGTCACGCTCCTTCTCCGCTTCCGCCGATATTTTGGTAGAAGGGAACATTCTCTCTATCAAGGCGGGAGTATTTTGAAGGGATAAGTGTCCGATCAACGTAGGATTTGCAGTCATCTAGTGATCCTTGGTGACCGGGAGAGAAAATAAATCAACGCTTTGAGCCTTATTCTTACGTCGCGACCTCTTAGTCGCAGGATCCAACACCTCCGTGAAGGCGACGCGTACGGCCTTTCGCCAACCGAAATCGGCCTCGTCCGCACTGCCACCGGCGTTCTCACACACGCGAAATAGCCACCATCTCTCTTCAGGCTTCAGCCCCGCCCATGACGCACATGCAGTGGGAATGTCATTTTCTCGAGCAGACTCGACCGCCCAGGCTAGCAGACACAGCTCGCGACCTAGCAACCGCTCAACCTTATTATCGCCAGCAGACCACCTGCTCGTCTTTAGCTTCTTTTCACGCAGTCGATCGTTAAGGACGCGAGTAACCTCCTCTTTGATTCCGGCCCAGGCCGCTCGTGACAATCGGCAGCGCAAGATCTCTTCATCCTCAGAAGATTGCGCGTTGATTCCGAATCGTTCGATGATTTCGATCTGCCCCACCGATCCGCGGGGGATGCGAACTATAAAATGGTGCGGGTCGATAGTGTCCGGCACGCCGAACCCGGTCGTTTTCTCGGCTTCACTGTCGCTCATGACTGTTCGATCTCCGATCCTGATACATCCTCGCCGAGTTCGGTGGCGAACTGCTCAAGGCCGAATCCGCTTTCGAACAGGATCTTTCTAACCGTGAGTTTCACGTCGGAACCGTCATCGCCAAGAGCCTTTCTGGCTGACACGATAAGTTCCTCAGCGGCCAAGGGTGAGAGGTCGACCTCGCTGCCGAAGCGGATCTGGATGTTTGCGTTGCCGCCGCCAACCGTGATGGCGGCATTCTCAAAGACTGCCTTGTTGGCGGCAGCGGTCTTGATGACCTTGAAGGTTTCCGCCGTGGTCTCTCCGCGGATCTCCTTGGTCAATCGAGCTTCGCGAGCTTTGTCGATGACCTTTTGGCCAGCCTGAGCTGCGATGCGGAATGTCTTCTCTACGGAGACGCCCTGGTCCTCGGCATAGACATATACCGTGATCTCTCCAGCCCCCGAGAGTTCGATCGGCCCTGAGTACACCTTGCCGTCCTTGGCATTGCTTCCGTCAGTGTTCCATCGGATCGTTCCGCGCGGAAGGACGGTCAGCTCGACGGTTCGCTTTCCTCCGACATGCTGCGGCTGGTGCGTCAACGTTAGTTTATTCGTCCAGACGACCACATCGCCCTGTTCATGCTTTCCCTCCGGATCGGTCACCAGGAACCAGAGCTTGGTGGCGTCGGTGGTCAGCGGGTTCTGTTCGAGCGGCTGTCCGTCGTTCTCGACGTCAGGGGTCTTCGAATATCGGATCGTCGGCGACTTACCAGCATTGGCGGTACCGATGCGGAGGCTGGCCTGCCCAGTGGTGTCGTCGTAACTCTCGGCGTCGACCGTAGCCTGCGTCTTTGGCGGCTTCGGGGCCTTGTCGACATAACCGTCGCCATCATACCGCCACCGCCCGGTGAAGGTGGCGTAATCCCTGATAGCTTCCAGCCCTTTGACGGGAACCCACAGCCAGCGAGCATTGCTCTGCGACCGAGAGACGACATCCTTCCACGGAATACGTGTCTGGTTCTCGGGCCATAGGAGATCCTCAGCACGCGAAATCAGCTGATCCATCTTCGCCGAAACATCGGTGACCAGCTTGAATGCCCCACTGGATGCCAAGGCAGTCTCCACCGCCGCCTCGCCGGCGATAACGACCCCGTCCTTGGTCTTCTCTGGCGCCAGCTTGAGAGGAGCATGCTTCAGAACCGTGGTGGTCTTGTCCGCAAGGTCGACCATCGGAAAATATACGCGGTTGAACAAAGTCGTCAGTGCCGCGGAAAACTCGAACTCGGCATTCTCGCCCTCTTCCTGCAGCTCCACTTGATGCGCGGGGTTCCCTGCAGTCTCTGCCTTCACCTTGGCAACCGCCCAAATGCGGCGTGTCTTTTCTTCCAGGCTGCCCATCGAGGAGCCGTCGCCTGTGACGACGCAGAACGAGTTCTTGTTTGGGACATTCTCGAGGAATTTCTGAGCGGCCTCCGGCGGCGTCTTGGAGTCCGGACTGAGCACCAACAGTGCTCTGCCAGACGAAATATCGACATCATCGATTCTGGGAAGCGCATAGACACGCTGATAGGCGGCCTTATTGCGGGCCTCGAAAGCGTTCTCAAGACGGCGGGCCATTTCTTCGTCGATCTTGCCGATCGGCGCAGTATCCGCACGGTTCTGGATGCGCTTCCGCAGATTCTCGATGTTGGAGAAGTACCAAACATCGTTGTCCTTGCGATGGAGGTACCAGCACTCTTTTTGCAGTTCGTCGAACGCATCGTCGAACTCGGCGGCGGTGCGGCCGGGCGCAATCAAGTATTCGATCAGGGTGGACTTCGTCAGGCCTTTGATCGCATCGACGCTTTCTGAAAGCGACGCGGTTATCAGAAGCTTGGCGGCCTGAGTGGCGGCGTCGTTACCCTTGTTCTGGTCCACGATTTGGGCATGGGCAGAACCGTCGACGCTGCTCACGTCCTTCGACAGCGCTCCTTCGAGCTTACCGATGCGGACGATTTCCTCTCGGACGTCCCCGATGGAAAGATCGAGGTGCTGGCAGCCGATCAGGTACACATCGCTAGCCTGCTCCCCCTCCCAGACGCTCTTCAGCATCTTGGAGACGAACTGCATAAGGCCGCGCGTCTGGCGGTAGTTCTCGTTCTCTTTGAAGAGCGCGATGATGTGCTTTGTCGAGGGGTGAAACGGATACGAGCCCAGGATTTCGTCAGCGATCTGCTCGGACGACTTTCCGATCGCCTTCGACCTCTCCGCTACGGTGATCTCGTCGCCGTATACCTGGGCGATCTTCTCTATCTCGGACTGGTCCGGCAGCTTGGCGAACATGCGCTTGCGGAGGATGTCGTAGATCTCGTTACCGTTCAGATCGACAGGAGTTATCGAACGCGCTTGGCGCTTGGTCTCTTCGGCGATGTTCGAAATCGCCTTGGCCAGATCCTTCGAAGCGCCCTGGTAGGAACCGACCAGGTTCGAAACCACAATCGCGGTCTTTGGCAGCTTCATTGCGGCCGACAGCAAGTTCGACAGCGCATAAGTCGTGACGTTCGCTAGTGTGCCGCCGCCGACAGGCTTCGTCTGGGCAAAGTCAAAGTACGGCGGAAGCTCGTCGAGGAGGATCAGAGTAGGTTCGTCGCCGATCAGCGCGGCCCAGTCGGCTTCGCGCGGGGCGTCAGGACCATTCTTCCAGAATTTTGTGAACGCGGCTTCATTGCCCAGCTGTTCGGCGATTTCGCCCCAAATGAACTTGTCGCTCGACACCGAGCGGCCATGGATGGCGACGACGCGCGCTTTGGCACCCGGAAGGTTGCGTGTGATCGCCGGCGGCACACGGTCATAGAGTCGTGGGTTGCGGGCTAACAGACCTAACGCCAGCATAGAGTGCGTCTTGCCGCCGCCCATGGCCTGCCGGAGTTCGAAAACGGCCTGCCCGGATTGACCGTTCAGGCGCTGCAGCCCCTCACGCAGCAGCCTCTCCATACCCTGGGTAACGAAATTTCGGGCGAAGAACTCCTCGGCCCCTTGCTCCGCCTCGGTTAGCAAGTCCGAGAGATGCTCGACCTGGTCAGAAAGTGCAAAATCCAGAGCGCCTTCGCTCAGCTGACACAATTCCTTGACGGTAGAAATTCTGGTGTAGGTCATCTGCCCCTCAAATTTGTTCGCCTGCCGAAGGCAGACAATGTTCGCCACTCTTGATGCCCGGTGGCCTCATCCGATCAACACTGGGAAGTCGGCAGCCCGCAAGAAAATTGTAGTTCGCCGCCGTCAACACGAATCGGTGGACCACGCCAGTATCGTATACATGTAACGAGCAAGCCAACCGCGATCTGCGGCGGACACGCATCATGATTAACGCTCTTCGCAACATCTGCGTAGGGCGGCTAACCCTGCACCCTCTTGATCGGCTTGCGCAATCTCGCCGGAAACCATACCCATGGTCCGGGCTAAATGGTTCGGGGGGAAGCAGTGAAGCCATACACGCGCTCTATTATCGAGCTCTTCGACGGAAAGAAGAGATTCCTTATTCCATTGTATCAGCGTCAGTATGCCTGGAGAGCCACACCACAGCTGGACCTGCTGTGGGAGGACATCGAACGCGCCGTCGCGAGGCTGATGGAGGATCGTTCCACCCTAACGCCTCATTTTATGGGCGCGATCGTAATCGCCCAAATCAAGACCTTCGGTAAGCAGGTCCAAGCGTATGAGATAATCGACGGCCAGCAGCGCCTGACGACCTTTCAGCTACTGCTCGCGGCCCTTCGTGACGTCGCAAAGGCTCACGGCTCCCGCTACGAGACGGAAGTTCAGAAATACCTTTTGAACGACGGCGTGATGGAAAGCCCGGATGTGGAGCGTTTCAAGCTCTGGCCATCCATCACGGACCGAAGGGCGTTCGTTGCCATCATCGATCCCGCGACCGACCTGGATGCTATCGGGCCTAGGCCCAATGACGAAGACGGCGTCGTCCGGCGGTCGGTAGCTGCCCATGCCTATTTCCACGACCGCATCGACCAGCACGTCACAGCGGGTGGCGAGTTTGAAGAACATCGGTTGGAGATACTGTTCGAAGCGCTCAAGGAGGGCTTGGCGGCGGTGTCGATCGAGCTTGAGAGCGGCGACGATCCTCAGACCATTTTCGAAACGCTCAATAGCCGCGGTGTCGACCTGACGCCCGGCGACCTGATGCGAAACTTTATTTTCCAGCGAGCGAAGGGGCTCGGTCAGGCTGACCATTCGCTGGTCGTGGACAAGCTGTACGAGAAACACTGGCTACCCCTCGACAGATCGTTCTGGAGCCAGCCGGCCTCGCGGGGCCGGCAGACCCAGACCCGTCTCGATTGGATGCTCACCGATCATCTCGCGATGCATATCGGCGATTTGGTCTCAGTCGACAGGTTGTTCGACCGATACCGTCGATGGATACTTACGGACCGTCCCTTCTCAACCGTGGCGCAGGAGCTGGAAGCGATCTCAGCCACAGCCGCTATCGAGAAGAAGTTGTTCGATCAGGACACGAACGATCCGATCGGCAACTTTGGCCGGCTCGCCGACGCGTTCGACGTGTCAACCGTCATGCCGCTGGTCATCTATCTTGCCACCGAACCTACAGTCGCTCCGGAGATCGACCGTGCGCTAGAGGTTCTCGAAAGCTATATCCTCCGGCGGGACATCTGCGGCCTGACGAACAAGAACTACAACAGGCTGTTCGTCGGCCTGATCGATCGCCTCCGCAAGACGGAAGGCGACAAGCTCGACGACATGGTGGCCTATCTTTCTAGCCGACGTTCCGACATAGATCGCTGGCCGACCGATGATGAATGGCGAACTGCCTGGCTGGGACGCGGTCAATACAAGGGCGCCCGCCAGCCCCGGCTCAGATATCTGTTTGAAGCTATTGAGATGGCCAAGAGATCGGCTCTCAACGAAGACATCCAGATCAAGTCCGCGCTGACCATCGAGCACATCATGCCCCAGCGTTGGCGAGAGGCATGGCCGGTCCCGGGCTTCGATCACCTGGGCGAAGATGACGGCACCGATTTTGATCTCCTGACGCGGCAGGCGGAACGCGACGCATCCATTGATCGACTAGGCAACTTGACCCTGCTGACGGGTGCATTGAACTCGACGGTGTCGAACGGCCCCTACTCAGTGAAGATGCCTGCGGTGCGGTCGCATTCCAGTCTAGCCCTAAACCGCGACCTCAATCAGGTCGACCACTGGGACGAGGACGCCATTGCCGCTAGGGGAATTTCGCTCTTCGAGAACGCCCGTCGGATTTGGATGGCCCCGTCGGCGAGCGACGAGATACAAATCGCGGCCGGATCACCCGGACTGCCGTCGGACGGAACACCATGCCGTTTCACATACGGCGGCCGACGCTACGAGGGTAGCATCGAGAACGGAACTCTGATCGTCGACGGCGTCGATCGAACCTTTGGCTCTCTATCTGCGGCCTCAAGGTTCATTACGCGCACCCATCGTAACGGTTGGAACGACTGGCACTTCGCGGACGGTAACGGCGGGTGGATTCGGGCGGACGCCTGGCGCCAAGAGGCAGCGGAGTAGCGGCGTGTAACCGCCGCGCTAGTCTAAAGTAGGTTTGTGGGGAAACGGGTTTTGATCGACACGACGAATGACCGCATCAAGGCGATAGCGGAGCACACGCTTCAACATTTCGCGGAGACCGCAGAGCGGGCCCGCCAGGGGCTGAACGAACCTCGTCCGAACCTCGCCAATGCGCTCGCGTCATTTAATGCGGTCACCGATAGCGCCGTTGTCGAAAAGATGGATGACCTTTCGGATGCGCGGACTCGAGCGCTCCGCATGCTCTTATCAGAACCCGCGGTCGCCCGTGTGGTCACCGAAGATGAGAATGGAAAGCGCCGCGTTTACTTCGTGTCGCGAGCAACGCCTCACCGCTCACCGTCGGACGGCAGTCTTGCCGTAAGCTACAACGCGATGCCGCTAGGTCGGCTTGCGGCACTCAAGATAGGTGGTGAGGTCGACGCACCCTCGAAGAGCGGCCCGGTGACGCTTACGGTAGTAGAGAGGACCCTTCTCACACCGAAGGAGATGCGCGGGGAGTGGGACTCCCAGAAGTCTGTTGTGGAGGGTGAGAAGTTCGGCCCGTTTACGGTCCCATCCTTGCGCGCCCTCTTGGAGGGCCTCGGCGTTCCAGAGGATGAACTGGATGCGCTCGACCGGCTACTTGCGGAGGACAAGGCAGCAGGGCTCTTTATCCAAGGCCTGCAACGCGACGCTATCGCGAAAATGGAACTTCGGGACCTCGCCATCCTGGACGAGTATCAAGACGAGATATTCCGGCTTCCCATCAACAGTCACCTGGTAATTCTGGGGCCTCCGGGCACCGGCAAGACAACGACCCTGATCAAGCGTCTCGGTCAAAAGCTGGACTCTCCCAGCCTGACCGATGCCGAGCGTGACGTCATTGCCCGCACTGGTGCAGGACCGGCCGGGCATCAAGACAGCTGGATAATGTTCACGCCCACGGCCCTGCTGAAGCAGTACGTGAAGGAGGCATTTGCACGGCAAGGCGTCGCCGCTTCAGATCAGCGCATACAGACATGGGATGACTATCGACACGACCTGGCCAGGAACCACTTCACGATCCTCCGCTCGGGTTCCGGGGGACAGTTGGTTTCCAGGGACGACCTCCCGTCGCTCACGCCGGGGACCGTGGCCGCTCAACGCGAGTGGTTTGAGGACTTTTTCGACTTTCAGATCAATCTGTTTTGGGAAGATCTTCGCAACCACGCCGGTGTTCTCGTACGAGACCCTGCGGAGACCATCAAGCAGATCGGGACGCGGGTTCAGGCCGCGCTTCCTGTCTTATCGCGAGGCGCCGATTCAGGCGCTATTGTCGCTCTCAACAACCTGTCCCAACCCCTCCAGGCGCTGATTACACGGCTTCGAACCGATACTGACAAAACAGTACGGGCCGCCATCGCAAAGGCGTTTCAGGCTGAAGCGGCGCTGCTCGACGACCTGATGAAGTTCGTCGCAACCCTTGAAGCCGTTGACGAGCTTGATGAGGAAGAACTTGAGGGGGACGAAGATGACGAACCGCGTCTGGTTCGCGTTGGTCGCGACGCGGCAGTCGATGCACTGCTGAGAGCGCTAAAAGCTAACGCGCGCGCCGTTGCGAACAGCCGGCCGACCTCAAAGCGATCGCGAAACGGGCGCATCATCGAGTGGTTTGGCGAGCGAGGTCCTGACCGGGACTCATTGCGCAAGATCGGCCAGGATCTAGCGGCGCTCACCTCGCTGCGACGCTTCCTCAATCCAGTCCGTCGTCTTCTGAGCGGCATCTCCACTCGGTATCGGCGGTTTCGCCGGGACCGACAGGCTGAGAAGCGTTGGTATGCCGAGGAAGGGTTTCAGCTGCACGAACTGAACCCGCTTGAGGTGGACGTAATTTTGTTGGGGCTACTGCGGACCGGAGCGGACCTTCTCGACGACCGCCGCATCGCTCGCGCAGCCGGAGAGCCCGCTTACACTGCGCTGGAAACGGTCACGTCACTCTATCGAACTCAGGTTCTCGTCGACGAGGCCACCGACTTCTCGCCGATCCAGCTTGCCTGCATGGCGGCGCTCTGTGATCCGGAGGCTTCGTCGTTTGTGGCAGTCGGCGACTTCAATCAACGAATTACCGATTGGGGCAGCAGGAAAACCGAAGACCTCCAGTGGGTGTTCCCGGACTTTGACATCCGATCCGTTTCCATCTCCTACCGTCATAGTCGGCAGTTGAACGAACTTGCGCGCGACATCGCGCACATTTCAGACCCAAACGCCAACGAGGCCCAGTTGCCGGATCGCGTGAACAACGACGGCTTCCGGCCGGCAGTCGGCACCGGCCTGACCAGCACAGAGGACACGGTGGACTGGTTGGCCGACCGCATCGCTGAGATCGAAAATCTGGCCGAAGAATTCCCGCCGATCGCCGTGCTGGTGACGGACGAGGAAGAGGTGGTTCCTTTTGCGCAGGCGCTCAATCGCAAACTGGCAGATACCAACGTTCGCGTCGTTCCCTGCCCGTTCGGACAACTCGCCGGTCAAGACAGCGACGTGCGCGTTTTCGATGTTCGTCACATCAAAGGACTCGAGTTCGAAGCAGTATTCTTTGTGGGAATCGATCGCCTCGAAAAGTCGCAACCCAACCTTTTTGAAAAATTCCTCTACGTCGGCGCAACCAGGGCCGCTCTGTTCCTTGGTGTTACGACGGCGGGGGAGAGCCTGCCGGATCGCATCCGATCCCTCGAAGGGAGCTTCGGCCGAAAATGGCCGTAGGCACCGGAATGGGGGCAGCGGTCGCGCCACAGTCGGTTCCGAAAGACTGGCCGAGCATAAAAACCACTCTCGGCAATGCCTCCACCGAGCAGCTATGGGCCGCCGTATCAGATGTCGTCCTGCGCGGGCGATTGAATCGGTTGTACTTCGATCCAATTCACCGCCTGACGCGCGAACCAGGCGAGCGTGGGCAAGGCGAAGGCTTCGCGATCCTTACGATACAGTGCTCCGTGCTGGAGTTCTTAGCGGCGCTGCGAAAGGGTTGGAGCTTCCGACACGGCCACAAGCATCAAGGAAGGGACAACTACTACGGCAATAGCAAGCTGCTCTACACGACGTTCCTTCGGGAGGAACAACCGTTCGCTGCTTCGTTCACGACGCAGAACAGATCTGACGACTTCTACACCGACGTTCGGTGCGGCCTTGTGCACGAAGGGCAGACCAAAAACTCATGGCGCATATGGCGAGGACAACCTTCGGACCCGCTTATCGATTTCGAAAAGAAGGCGGTCTACCGGGATGTGATGCAGAGGCAGATCGAGTCCTACCTCGATCGCTACTGCCTTGAGCTTACTTCGTCGAGTGAACTGCAGGCCGCGTTCATTCGCAAGTTCGACTATCTCCACTCAAATACAGCTGCACCTTCGAACTCGCCGACAGCCGCAATATAGGCCGGCTAAATGTAAGCCTTAAAAGGAAGTGGCGGCATTTCCTCGACCGGCGCAGCCGTCAGAATTTCACCGACAAGGTTGGCGAAACGAAGCGTCACCGGCAGGCCATCGGAGAAACCGGCACCATTGAAATTGAGCTTCGTCAGCGACATGAGATCGGCCAAGACGGGCTCAATTTCCCCTTCGCCCCGGACAATCTCAACCGTAATAGGATTGGGTACCTCTCGTCCCGGATAGGTGTTCAGACGTGGAGTGAAGCCTACAGTCCACAGGTACGCACTTCTCGGGCCGGTAACGATGGCTGTACCGCGAAGAACTGCATTCTTGCCGTATCGAAACAACTTGATTTCGGTCTGCCGCCTAACCCGAATTCCGGTCAGTTTCGTGCCCTCGGAAACCACCGACGAGAACCCGCTCCATTCGCCATCGTTTAGGTAGGTCTGGCCGTGAATGAACAACTCTGTTGGGGGCTTGCCGTGCATGTCTGTGTAGGCCCCGACGACCAAACTCATCAGCTCGGCAGCTTTGTCCTTGGAAAGGTGAAACGAGCCATCGGCTTCAGAAAGCCAAGGCCCTACAGCGCCCTTGAAGACCACGCCCTCGCCGGATGAGAGGAACATCTGCGCACCGCAGCAGGCATTGTCCACACCCTCGGCGGTTTGTACGCGCTTGAACACAAGACCCACGTAACAGACGCCTTCTCGAACATCTGCCACCCGCCAAGGCGTCCCGCCGGCCTTGTAGAACGAAGTGGTGCACAAATTCCACGCGACAGAGGCTGGATCTTGCAGAGAACGGCGTCCGCCTTCCTCCATGACGCCACCCGCAAGCGTGGTTTCTCGCACGACCTGGATAATCTCCCCAGTGTCGAGCAACCTTGCCTTCAGCTGATTGTGGAAATTCTCCTCATACTTGTACATCTCGACGTCAGCGAGATCGTCCTGGAACAACCAACCGTCCCGCAGCATCCTTGTGGCGGAACGTCGTCCAACAGCCTTCGACTGCACCTGATCGGCCTTTGGTACGCGCGAATTGGGTCGACCGTACTTGTAGACCTCCTCCGGCACTACGACGAACCAAAGGAGGGGGCGTGTTTCCTCACTCTTTCGGTGGAGTCGCAAAGCATCTTCGTACGTGCCGACTGCAGTGTAGATCGCTTCGCTTCGATCACTAGACCGAATGCGCTTGCTAAGCGCCTCCCCGTCAATGACGCACTTGGCGATTGGCAGCGCGGGCCAGTCAATGTTGAAGACGGATTGAAAACCGGGCCACATGGCTCGGTTTTCGGCTTTTCCGTCATCTGGAGCAGCGATTGTCCCCCGAATGGAAGCCACCCATGCTTCGAAAAGAGCGATGCCCTTTGGCGTCCCTATCACCCCCACGTCCATCCGTGCGGGATTTTTGTTGGAGTGCGGAGGGCCATAGAGGAACAGGCCGTCTTTCGGATGCGCCGCTTTCTGGCCGAACGCGAAGCCCAACATGGGCTCGTCGACATGGATGACACGCCAGTTCTTCATGCCTCTTCTCCCACATCTTCGCCTTCCCAGGCTTCCTCCTCTACGTCCACGGGTTCCGCGGGGCTGTCAGGTTCGTCGATGAGCAAGAGGTCGCCCGGCATGCTGCGAGCAAGCTGAAACGTCTCCAAGGAGGCGGAGAGCGCCATATCCCTGCCCCCGCCGAGATCTATAGCGATGCTCGGCTCGCCTTCGGCGAGGAAGGTGACAAAAGCCTCCTGCAGTCCGCGCCAATGAGGGTTCCACCAGTTCTTGCAGAACCGCTTCCTCAGTGATGCCGTACGCTTCCCTGCCTCAAGCGCCTTTGTGCCGTCCTCCGACCAGCAGATGTAAGGCTTGAACCGTACGATCGTCTCGTCACCGACTGCCACGTTCACTTTCATGGCTAGGTGCCAGTAGACGCCAAGCTTTTCACTTCGGCCGACAACGTTCTTCCGAGTGGGTGCATCCCACGCAGTTCGATAGTGAACCTTGTCATTCTCGACTAGGCCTTTCGGGAAGTAGAATGCACGCTGCCCCGAGGCGTCGAACTCAATTAGCCCACGCCTACGGAGATGAACCTCTATGTGCTCGCGAATGATGGCAGTGAGCTTGTTCTTCGCGTCGGGCCGAGTAGGGCGAGTTTCGTTGCCCTGCGGTCCATCCAGAAAGTCATCGACCGAATGGTTGCTTTCGAGTTTCACAGCATGAGTGGAAGGCAGGCTCTCCCTAATTCCGTCAGGACCGGCAAGCGTGATGAACAGGCGGTGGAAATGGGAGTGGGGAACGCCGGATGCCTTCAATGCTGCCGGGAACGTCTCTCGGTTTCCCTCAAACGAGTAGATCGATACCGACGACGGCATCTTGGTGACTGTCAGAAGGTTTGAAACCGCGGTCTCCGGCACGTTTGCCACCATCGACGGCAGGGCCGAATGCGCAGTCCGCCATTGCGCGAACGCTTCCGATTGCACCGAAGGGTCGCGGGTAATGCCTGACCGCTCTAGGGTCTGAAGTAGCTCGACATACCCCTGCCCCCACCCCTTGGAGAAATCTAGCGCATGCAGCTGCTGCACCTGCGCCGGAAAATCATGCTCCGGAGTCTCGTCAACTCGCAGCGGGATGATGAACTTGCTATCGCCTAGCTTCCGTCCAACACCGTCCGCGATCGAAAGTTCGTTGCGAAAGCCTCGACGGTCCGGGGCAATGCTGTGCCGAGAGACAAGGCTAATCACCCGCACAGCGTTGTTTCTGATCAGCTGCTCGATGTCAGCCCAGAACGGAGAGCCCCCGTCGAGATGTAGCAGTTCGGCCCAGGCCTTATACCCCTCGCCGACGAGCCGGCTCCCCAGCCAAAGCACGAGGTCATTATCCTCAGGCTTGGCATGGCTAATAAATACGACGTCTCTAGCGGGCGTCGTCATTGGCCACCTCTTGAAACCCGGTCGAGGATCTTCCGGATAAGCGCAACAAGCTTGTTCTGTTCGACCTCGTGATCAGCAAGCGCCAGAAGCTCTTCGTCGGTGGGCCTCCTGGCTGTGGCACCATCGACCGGCAAATCTGACCCCATCAAAAGATCAGCGATCTGTGCCGCTGCCCCGCCCGTGGATCCGATAGGCAGCAGGAAGGTGCCGGCGGCTTTCGCTAGTTCGAACTCCTCCAACACACCGTCAGCGACCACATGCTGTTGTCCGTCCATCTTCAGTCCGCCGACGAAGATAGCTACGCCGGCCTGCCTGGCGAGCTCTCTGCGCAAAGATGACCAAAGCGACTTATCATCAGACTTCTGCCCGACAGGCTGTGGAAACGGCCTCGCGATAAGCCGGCGGTCGAGGTCCCATCCCCCACCGGATCGCAACGATTCCATAAACCCCGCGATAGACGCCGGTCCGACCATGACGCCCGCGCCACTGACTAGGTCTCGGCCAGATGCCCCGATCAGCCGCCCCAGCGCTTCCGACAGGGAGTACATTTTCTGTGTGTCAGTAGCGTCAGCATCGAGTGGCCAGCTACCGCTGATCCACACCCGCTTGGCCGCAACGCGTCGTTCTACCTGGTGAAGAAGACCGGGCACTTCATCGTAGTCATCCACCTCAACGGCCACGAGGCCATATCGCCCGAGATCTTTGGCCCAAAGTCGGTGTTGGGCTGACCGCGCTTCGAACTCTGCATCGGACTTGAAGTCCGATCTCTTAGGAGGGCGCAGTATGGCGAAATGCTCGGGGGGAGCGTCTGTGAAGCTTTCGCGTATCAACGAGAGAACGTGTCTGATGTTCGGGTCCGCCAGGCTCAGCCCAACGAACAGTATAGACATTCCGCTGAGGTGAGCTTGCAGCAAGGGGAGAAACGCCCCTCGTTTCGACCTATACAGCTCATAGTCGTCGGTGGAGATGACGATATCGTCCAGCCGCTCAATCGATCCGTGCATCTTGTAAAGTCGCGTCGCCCCGGCACGAACCTTCAGCGCCAAATCCTTGGCACCTGAAACCACGTCGATGGGGCGACTGATCTCGGCGAATGCCCTCTCGATGATGCGATCGTAGTTCGTCGTCCAGATATGCCGGACAGGCAACCTCGATAGGATACGCGCCGTCTCGGGAATGTCGCGATCAACACCGATTTCGCGCTTTATGACGTTCCGGACTCCTGTCGCGTTGCCGGTTTCCCTAATATGCCACTGTGCCAGCGCAGCGAGATCGAGGATGTGCCCAGAACTGACACCAAGTTCCTCGCCGATCTCTTCAAGCAGACCTGACCACGACGGGTATCCAGCCGCCATTGACACACCGGCGCCGACGAAAATTGCCGCGTTGCCTTCGTGCAGCGCCTCCGGAAACTCGCGCAGGAATTTTTTCCGACCGACCTTCTCTACCATTGCTATCGCCCCACCGCGCGAGCTGCGGTTTCGATCCAACGGGGCATATTGGTGTACCCGTCATCGAGGACCCAGTCATAGGTGCTGTAAAGCTGAGTCAGGGGGATGTCCCGCGGCCCGTAAGTGAAAGTCGAGAGCGGGTTTCTCCCCTGATAGTCAGCGCCGATACGAAGGTCCTTGACCCGGTGGATGTCTATTGCAAGGAGCCCCTTGCCCAACTGAACACTACGTTTGATTTCGTGGCGGACCCACGGGCGGTTAGCCGTTTCCGCTCCGAACAACACCACCGTTACCGAAGTCCCAGAAAGCTGCTGCTCAATCCAGCGCTCGATGCCGCCGGACCGCCGCTTTACCTCCTCGAAGTCAGCCTTGTCGTAGAACGGCGTCGCCTCACCTTTCGATCGCACGATCCAGGAATTTCGGACCTGCATGACGCGGAACACATCGCGCTGATAGTGAAAACTGAAAAAGACCTTCCTGGCCAAAACCTGCCCCCCATAATCTCGACGGCGTTCTACTGCTGAGGACTAACCGCGCGAACGTCGATCAATGTCCGTTTGTCCTGACCTTCACCGATAACCACGCTCCAGCGACCGAAGATCGCTTTGGCGTCGCGGATATCAGGTAGTCCGGAGATCAGTGTAATGTACGTAGCGCGGCCGTTCCGCTCATCCAGCTGGGCTCGCAGCGCAAGTGTGGTACCGGAGCGGACGACGCTCCCGAGCGACACACGGCCATACGGCTCGGTAGCGGATTGTTCGTCGACTTCCAACCTGACGCCGCGAACTATGATCCCGCCCCAATTAGCCTCCCCGGCGGGTACTGAAGCGAAGTTATGCTTGTCCAGAAACACTGCCCAGGGAGTCTCCTCGAGCAGGCCGATGATGGCTGCCGCCTCATCATCACCCCTTGGCAAGATCAGATTTCCCAATGCAGCGTCGGAGAACATTCCGACCGAAAATTCCTCAAGTGACAACATCATCTACGCTCCTGAAGCGGCCGAATGAACGTCGCCCAATAGAGCTCTGACGCGCCCTCCTCCGACAGCTTCTGTTTGGCATCTCCGCGCATGTGCATCATGCCCATTGACGTTAGGAAAATCGCCTGGTCGTCCGCATCGACGGTCAGCATTTCGTTGAGGGAGTTATTGCCGGTGGTGTGGCCCGAGACGTAGTTGATTCCGTTACCAAATCCGCTGTCCCCACCCATGTAGACGGTAGCCTTCGCCACGTCCTTCCCGTCTTTGTAGACGGTGGCGAAGAAACGGTTGGCATCGACACGCCTGAAGTCTCCCTCGATCCCCGCGTTGCGGTGCGCAAGTTCCTTCAGGGAATTGTCGAAAAAGCGCGCCATGTACTCGAAGGCCTCATTTTTGAAGCGATCCTTGTCTCGCTGGGTGAAGGACTTCGCGAGTCTGAGGTTGCTGGAGCGCGCACTGACTTCTTTGGCATGAGCAAGTGCTACAGTCGGGACCGTCATGGAGTTCTGAGTGGCTACTGCCGCCCTTCCCGACTTCTTGTTTGCACGTTCGGCCGCTTCTCTTACAGCCTTCGCCACCTGGAGGAAGGCTTCATCGATGTCGGGCCATTGGGTGATCGGCTTTCCATCGCGAGGTGTCGCGTTCAGCTTGCCGAACGGAGCGGGATGCCAGTCGCACGCGCGCAGAATGACCGGAATGACGATGGCCTCGCCAGCTTCATGGCGTTCCATCGCGCGCTTCATTTCGATGTCGTAACAATACTTGGAGGCAAGAAAATCCGGGCTTACGAGAAGCAGGATGATGTCATCACGGTTAATCTGGTCATCGATGGCTCGCTCCACCTCCGACCCGGCACCAATTCGCCGATCGTGCCAAGTCTCGATAACACCTTGATACTTCAGCATTGAAAGCTGCTTCTCAAGTTGGTCTCGGTAAGCCTCATCGGTATGCGAGTAGGAGAAGAAAACGCCCGCCACCATGTCACCTTTGTTCCGCATTGCTTAAACTGCGATCTGTACACGTTTTGTTCAAGCTCGCTATGCCCTTGTTGATATATCGCAGGCGATCTGACCGCTGGGCAGAACTGATCAATAGATCCCTCCTAACGGCCGTGAATCTCATCGATTCGTGTATATGATACAGCTAGGAACGGCGAGCGCAAGTTCGTGGCACGTCGTTCCTAGCCGCAATCAACCTATGCAGCGTCCCACACCCTGTTAAGAACCTGCGCCGCCAATGCGGACTTATCCTGGGGCAGGAAGCGTCCGTAGTGCTGTTGGACCATCTCGGGAGTGTCCTGGATCGCGTAGCTGGCCTGCTCGAAAGAACCGGTCTTCTTCAGAATGTGCGTCGCCAGGACGTCTCGGATGTTGTGGGGACCGTGAGGCAAAAGGCCCTTGATCGCACCGCGGTCGGTATAGGGGTTGTAGATGCCGTACCGCTGGATGATCAGTCGCCACGCCTCATAGAATGTCGTCTGGTCGTATCGGGCAGTCGTGCTCCGCTGCTTCACCGTCTTCACGAAGAAGGTTCCGGGGTCCTCTCCACTAGCGAGCAGCCTCGCGCGGTGCCGATCGACATATGCGTCGATCATCTCGTAGAGACCGGCCATATCCGGTAGCACTAAACGGAACGGCTTTTGCCCGAAGAACGACGAGTTCGCGTTCTTGAAGGCGATGGAGGGTATGAGGATTTCCCACCCGTGCTCCCGGCTGCTCCATCGAAGTTCGCCGCACCTCATGTCCTCCAGGTTGCGCTCTGACGTTGGGACGCGGCCCGGCGGACAAACCCGAAGCTCACGAAGGTTCTTCTGGCGAAGGCCGGTGTGTAGCCCGATCCTCAGCATCAGGAAGCTGCGAACCGCTTCGGCTGCCGGCCGGGGATAAACCCGCTCGTCGGGCATGTAGCGAAGGATTTCTTCTGTAATCCGGCGATATTCTCCTACAGGGCTCTCGGCTTCGAGGATCGGCAAGATCGGCTCAAACGGATCGCGGTGAACCCTTGCGACACGCTCGATCTCCTTCAGGCGCTGGCGCGCGTGCCGATACATCTCATCGCATGCCGCATTCCAGTCACCCCGAACCCGAGCAATGTCGGCATCGTCGATCAAACCTTCGATCGGACGTAGGCGATCCGCTAGCGCCGGTGTCTGCCGCATCCAGCCGGTGTCGACCTTCAGGATAGAAGTCAGCAGGGCCAGCATGCCGACCTCCCACTTCGTGAAGAAGCCACGGCGCTGCTCACGCCATTGCAGATACCAATCCCAGACGGCGGGGAACACCAGCATGGCGAAGCAGAGAGCGTTCATGGGCGCACCGAGACCCCTCACGGGCCCGTCAGATCTCGCGGTCAACGACCCGAACATGAGACCCAGGTGTTCCACCTTCTGGGAAGCGGTCTCCTCTCCCCATACGCCGCTCCGCTGAAACCCGAACGCGGTCAATGTGGAGGTCTTGAACTTCAGCAGGCCGGCCATTTCCTTTTCCAGGTCGACCGGCGCATCCACCACAGCCGAGGCGGTCTCCGGATCGATCTCATCGGTAGTTTCCTGCCTCTTCGGAAGCTTCTTGCCCTGGAAAGCTCGGAAGCGAACGGCATAACGGTTCTTGATCGCGGCGGCCTGGAACGCCCGATAATCGGTCGAACCGGCGATGATGACCCGGTTAACCCAGTCGAGGATCTCGTCCTGTTCAGATGGCGGTCGACGGTTGAAATCATCGGGCAGGTGCCAGGCTAGCCGCCGGCGTTCCGCAGGCGTGAAATCCTCCAGAACATGGCCGGTCCGGGCTCGCCCCAGGTAGGGAAGCTTATGCTTGAAGTATCCTGCCGGAAGTCGGTAGCGATGCTCGATCCGATTTAGCACCTCGAGGCTCTGTACCGACCGCGGTACCAACTCCCCCGTGGCCCATTTCATCAGGGTCCGATGGTTTGTGGCTTTGTCATCCCGCGCGACCGCATGGAAGAGGTGTCTTACGCTGTCGCCATGTCGACGGATGTGCAGGTTCAACGCCTGCGCGAATCCGTCGACATCCTCCCATTCGGTCCACAAGGGTTCGGGAAACTCGACAATCGGCCGGCGTACATATTGCCGTTTCGGCTTGGCGGGAGACACCGGGTCGTGGGATGGCGGTTTGGCCGCGCCTGCCAGCACGCGGTTCGCTCGTTCGGTAACGTCGAGACTAGCCCTCAAAGGAACATCGCGCTTTCTGGCGACGGTAGGTTCAGGCTCCGCCTTGTCGGCCCGTTTCGCTACCTTGGTCGCGGTTCTCCCGATCGCGTCCAGCAGCGGAACGATGTGACGTCCGGCGGCCGTCAGCAAGTCGGCCGGAACATCGGTCAACATGCCCATCGCGGTCCAATCGTAGCGGCCTGCATGCCTTGGAACGCCGGCACCAGTCTCAGCCGCGACCGTCAGGAATTTTCGGAGCGATTCAGTAAACGCAGGGGGAAGGTGTGGTGCGATCCGCTTACGGCAATAGTCGGCGATCATTCGTTCGGTGATAGGGGAGTTGGCAGTCATCAATGAGGCTCCGTTAAACCTCCGCTGCCTGGTTGATTCCCGCTGTCATAGGATAGCCATCCATCTTCGAAGCACACTCTCCTTCGCGGATGGCCACAAGGCTGCAGCGAAGTCGGAAAACCCCGTGGACACTGCATGATGCGCGGGACGGGACTTCCGTTTCACTTGACTCGGCACCGCCTTTTCGAATCCAGTTCAGCTTTCACAAGACCAAGAACAAAATGACCCGCCCGTATTTGAGTGCTTCAATCGACATCCTGGAGGACGCACTCGAAACGGCGATCGAAACCGGCGACAGATCGACGATCGAAGCGATCGCGCACGAACTGACCCACCGCCGTGTCCCGCGAGCCAAAGATCTGGCTGATAGAATTTCTGGCCTGCAGACACCTCTGCCCGGAATGGAAATTCCTCGTCAGACCAGGCCTGCCTCCGCAGCGCCGGCTCGCCCATCTTCCAATTCGGGTTCACGCCCAGGCGCAAAACCCAAAGGTCCACCACCGACGCCTCAGCAAGAAGAAGCAATAAATGCTTTCCAGACGCAGGGCTCCCTCCGGATCAACGCCTATGCGGGATCTGGCAAGACCTCGACCCTTCAGATGCTGGCCCACAGCACGGGGCGCAGAGGCCAGTACATCGCGTTCAACCGAGCGATCGTCACCGACGCTAAGCAGAGGTTCCCGGATACCGTAGACTGTTCGACGACACACGGGCTGGCGTTTAGGGCGACGCCCCAGGCATACCGCCAGAATATGCAGAAGATGACGGGACGGGTGAGCTCGCAGCAGCTCGCCGACATTCTCGGCCTCAAGAAGCTGTGGCGCATCGACGAGAACCACACGCTTCAGCCGCGATCGCAGGCCTTCCTCATTTTGGAGACGGTCAAACGCTATGCCCAAAGCGGCGACGATGAGATCGCCGACAGCCACGTCCCACGGCATGGCTCGCTGAGCACGGCGGGTGCGGAAACTCTTGCAAAGGTCACGGACTTCGCACGGCGCGGCGCCATCCATGTCTGGGGGCGGATGTGCGCCCCAGAGGACGAGATCCCGTTGGGCCACGACGGATATCTCAAGCTATGGGCCCTATCGCGGCCGCGGATAGCTGCTGATTTCATCCTTCTCGATGAGGCACAGGATACGAACCCTGTCGTCCTCGAGGTGCTCAAGCTACAGCAGGCCCAGCTTGTTTACGTCGGCGATCGGTACCAACAGATCTACGAATGGCGTGGTGCAGTGAACGCGATGGAGGCGATCCAGACCGATCATAGCGCCCAGCTGACCCAGTCTTTCCGATTTGGACCCGACATCGCGACTGCGGCGTCCAAGGTGCTGTCGATGCTGGGTGAGACATCGCCACTGGTCGGCAACGGGAAGTTGTCCAGCATCGTAGGTCACTGCATCCCAGACACCATCCTGGCGCGCACCAACGCCAATGTCATGACCGCGCTCGTGGACGCGCTGAATGACGGACGGTCTCCTCATCTCGTCGGCGGCACGTCGGAACTGATGGAGATGCTCCGTGGTGTCCAGGACCTGAAGGACGGCAACCCCAGCAACGTCCCCGACTTCTTTGGATTCCAGAATTGGCAGGAGGTCGTCGACTTCTCGAAGACGCAGGAAGGCGAGGCTCTGGTCACCTTCGTGAATCTCGTGGAGTCTCGAGGCGAGCGCCAGCTGATGTGGGCCCTCGGCCGGGCCGTCGAGGAGGATAAGGCCGATCTCGTGCTCTCCACGGCCCACAAGGCCAAAGGGCGCGAATGGGACAACGTGCGGCTGATGGATGACTTCCTGAAGTCCCGACCAGCCCCAAAGGATCGCCCGGAAGACCAAGAGAAGCGTGACCGCGACTATGCCGCGGAACTGAGACTGTTCTACGTGGCGCTGACACGAGCGCGCCGCGCAGTCGATGTGCCACAGGCGCTGGCAGAAACTCTCGGAATTACGGTGGCGCCGAAGCCTATCGTCGAACCAGCGAAGCCGATCATCCGTCCGGTGCAGTCACCTACGCCGGCAGCCGCCCAGGCGACACCTTCATGGAGTCCTCCGAAAGACTGGAAGCGCCCTGCGACCGAACCGGCCCCGATCAAAACCGAAGCCAAGAAACCCGCCGCCAGAGGATTCCTGGCGAGGTTGTTCGGACTGTGAGGAGACGGTGGCTCTCGGTATCAACCGCCGCCGTGGCCTTGGTGCTATCAGCGACACTTGCCATGGCGGCCGATCTGCACGTCATCGATGGCGACACGATCTCAATCGACGGGCAACGCGTTCGTCTGCATGGGATCGATGCTCCCGAGGCCGGTCAACGGTGCACAGACAGGAAGGGTGGCACGTGGCGCTGCGGCGATGAGGCCACGCGCCACCTTGAGGAACTGATCGGCGACGCGGTCCCTGATTGCGACAACCGCGGGACCGATGACTTCGACCGGATTATTGCCGTCTGCACTGCCAACGGGCGCGAGCTCAACCGACAGATGGTCCAAGACGGCTATGCATGGGCCTTCCGCAAGTTCTCCGACGACTACGCGGAAGACGAGGCTGATGCTGCCAAACAGGGGATCGAGATCTGGCAGGCGGCAACCGAAACAGCCTGGGAGTACCGGGCAGCGAAATGGCAGGTCGCCGCGCAGGAAGCTCCGGATGGCTGCCCCATCAAGGGCAACATTTCCGACAATGGACATATCTACCACGCACCGTGGTCTCCCTGGTACGCGAAGACCAAGGTGTCCGTGGAAAAGGGTGAGCGTTGGTTCTGTAGCGAGCGGGAGGCTCTCGACGCAGGATGGCGAGCCCCGATCTGGGGGCACTAAGCCGAAGGCGGCCTGATCTCCAAACCTCCGCCAGGCGCCCCGCACTCGGGACAGGCAAGAGAGCGCTTGAAGGCGTAGTCGATCGGAACATCACCACCACGCTCTGAAATGAGCGCGGACAAGTCGACGAAATGGCTGTGCCCCTGCCCGCTTGAGCAGAATGATCGGATCGTCACACCGGCGTCGAGGTGGTCTTTGAGCGTCACGATAGCGCGGACCGGCCTCGGCGGGTGATCGGGCACTCTCACGACACCAGACCCTGCTCGCCGCCGCGACTGCTTGCTCCTGGTGTCGCTCTCCAGGTTTCCGGATCGAGCGTGAGCATGGCATCCAGCGGTGGCCTGACCGTGAAGACGTTAGGGCGTTGGGCGAAGAGATGCACTCGATAGAGGTGCCAATGCTCAGATCGTTCGCTGGCCACGGCGATCTCGTTCCGTGTCAGAAAGAACGGGGTTCGTGCTGCCCCGTTCGTTGTCTTGACCTCGATCAGGCGCTCGCTTCCAGCAGCATCGAAGGAAAGAACATCGAAGCCGGCACCGTCTCCGTCTTCCATTGCGACCCATCTAACTTTCCGCGCCAGATCCGGCCGCTCTTCCTGTGAAAGCCGCCTTCGTTCCAGGTCGACTACGAACTCTTCGCCGGCACGGCCCAGTTGTCTGTTGCGGAAGTCTCGCTCCACTGGATCGAACTTCCGGACAAGCCTCTCCAGTCTGACCTTACGCGGTCGAATTACCGCTGCCGGCATATCGGTGAAGACATCAGCGGGGTCGAGGACGATTGTGGGGGAAGCGACTGGCTGCGCGTCCAGTGCCTGGCGATGTCCTGAGAGGTATCGATCGACGGCATCGAACAGCGCATCCTGGTAGTTGAGCGCGGGCTTGTAGCCCCAGATCCAGGGCAATCCCAGTTCCTGCAAGACCGCTGAGATGTTCCGGTGCTTAAACTCGATCGAGGGAGCCGATCGGCCTGTCACCTCCATCAATGCGGTCCGGTGGTGCGCCTTGACGTATGGACGCTGGACCAACTCGTCACCGAGCATCGCGAAGTAGTCCGCGATGATGGCGTCGAGTTCTCCTGCGTCCCAGTCTTCGCCTTGTCTAGTTTCGTCTGCCACTGCTTTCCCCCGCCACCAGGATGCGCGACTTAAGCGGCGAGGGAAAGGCCCATTGAGTTTCTAGTGAGCAAGGTGCTCCGACGCCCGGACGGCTATACGAATTCCCATCCCGCAGCGAGAACGCTGGCCACAGTTGCGCCGAGGAAGGTGATCTGCCCCAGGTGCGAATTTGGGGCGTTGGCTCCATAGACATCGGCATGTTCACTGAAGTAGCCGAGATTGAAAACGACATTGTTTCCGGATTGGACGAGGCGCTCGCTGACGTCGTTCAGGTTCTGGAATGCCAGAATGCCGTCGAGACGGATCGTGTCCTCGTTTGTCAGATCGAACACGCGATCCTTTCCGCCTTTCGTGCGGAAGATGAAGGTGTCGCTGCCGGCGCCAAGGGTGATTTCGTCGTCACCAATACCGCCGATGATGAGATCGTCGCCGGCATCGCCATAGACAACAGAGTTCCCACTCAGGATTTCGATCGTATCGTTGCCTGAGCCGCCCCAGGCGGTGGAGCTGCTGATCCTGATTATGTCGTCGCCGTCCTCTCCGTAGACTTGTGATCCGCCGCCGCCGACCGCTACGGTGATTGTGTCGTTGCCAAAACCACCCCACACCACAACGCCAGATCCTGACACATCGAATGTATCTGCGTGATCACTGCCTCGGAAGCGCGTGAAATACCCGTTGAATACGTCCCCCTGGGCGTCGCCTCCGGCAACGGTGTAGGCACCGTTATAGGTGCGGGCGAATGAAATGGCCTCCGCTGAGGTCTGGTAGCTGATGACGGTGTAGCTGGCTTGCTGAGTTCCCGGCCTGCTGTTCATGAAAGTGTCGCCACCTTGTCCGCCGATCAACGTGACGTCGTTGTACCAGGCCTTCAGAGTGTCGCTGCCAGCGTCTCCGTATAGGATGCTCCCGGTAGTCCCCCGGTATGCCTCAAGCGTATCGTCGCCTGACCCACCGTACATGTAGGAGTTGGAGCCGGTGCCGAGCAGAGTGTCGTTGTCTTCCTCGCCGAATCCGTAGTCTCCGCTGACATAGATCGTGTCGTTGCCTGCACCGCCGTGCATCCAGTCAACGCCCAGGCCGCCCTGGATCACGTCAGCACCAGCCAGACCGTAGATGTAATCGATGCCGGAAGTGCCGGTGATCTGATCGGCAAGGCCGCTACCCATTATGACGTTGATGCCGACAGGCGCATCCTCCAGCCAGAAGAACACGTCCTCGGTTCGAGATAGACCACCTGCATCGGTCACCTTGACCGTAATCGCGTACTGCGACCCCAACAAAGTCTGGAAGCCGGCCGTCAGGTTGCCTGTGCTCCAGTCAGTGTATGTGGCGAAGGGGCCCGTTGCTTCCCACCAGTCCTCAAAATCGAACGTCACAGCACTTTTCGCGTAGATGCTCCCGGCGTCGTCAATGGTGAAATAGTTATTGCCGGCGCCGATGATCTCCCAGCGGAACTTGTCCAGCCGGTTTTCGTCGTCAACCGCCAAGGTGGCGATCAAAGACCCGGTCGAATAGGTGGCCTCAATTAGTCCATAGGTCTGGTGAAAGGGGCCGAAGCTATCGATTTTCAGATCAGTCGGACCCACGTTGAGGAGTTCTTCGACGGTGAGGGTCTCTCCAGCGAACTCGAAAAGCTCCACGTCCTTTACGATATGGATTCTGGGAGACGTGCCGGAATCCCGCAGGGCCAGAAAGTAGACTTCGAGGACCTGGTCATAGATGACCTCGAACTCGCTCCATTCGTGGTCGTCGGCCAAAGTGTCATTGCCGACGCTGCCTTCGACCCAGTTGACGCCTCCGTTCGGTTTGATGAAGTCGTCTCCGCCACCAAGGAGGAACTTCTCATTGCCGTTCGTCCCTGTGATCTGGTCACGTACGCCAGTACCTGTCACTACAACCGTAGCGTCGGCGGCCTCATATCCGACCGTGGCTACTAGGCCCTCATCACTAAATCCTTGCACGATCTGCTCGACAAGGCCCACTCCGTTGTAAAGATCTGACCGCTCGATACTGTCTAGCGTCCGATCCGCCAGCACCGTCGAAAAATCTTCAGGAGTTTCCGCAAATACCGTGGTCTGGCCGTTGAACGTCCAGACCGCCTCCGTGAAAAAGGCAAACAACGCTTTCACGGCTTGATCAACGTGTATGACGCCCGAGGAGTTATCGCCGGAAACAGCATGCTTGGCTTGCAAAGTCGCAAAACGAACGGCAATCTCAGCCCATACTGCCATGTCCGTGTCCGACCAATTGGCACTGCCGATATCTGCCATGTCGTTGATGAGAGACGATGCCGCCAAATTGCCGAAGGGGTTGTCAGCACCAGGTAAAACAGTCGAGGCAATCATGTCTTTCATGACGCCGCTGCCTGGATTTGTGTTGGCTGCCTCTATGCCCATATTTTCTGCGATCAGATCGTTTGATAGCTGCGTGAACACCGCGTTAGCGGCACTTCTCCAAGCAGTGTTTGCCTCGAGCATGCTTCGCGCAAACACTGCTAGCGTTAACAACGCCATGTAGTGCGCGGGAGTCTGGTCAAGGGTGTCTCGGATAGTTATCGTGTCGACGGTGGTGGCATCTCTGAAGATCTTAGCGATGTCGTTGTCCAGTGCAATCTGCCTGATCTCTTCGTCGCCAAACTGGTTCCATGGGGCACCGCCGGGTCCGAACACCTTGGACGCCAGGGTCTGGTCGGATGGAGAGCCGTTTCCAAAATTCACTTTCGAAAGAGTGTCGTAAAGCGCCGACTGGTATGAGGTGTTGTTGAATATTACCGCCGGAACGTTCTTGAGATGGGCGACATAACCCGCCAACGCTCCACCTAGCGAATGACCGGTGGTCGTTATGGGCGTACCAGGGTTTTGGGTTTGAACTAGGTTATAGAAGTCGAGAGCCAGCAAAGCCTGATCAGGTGTCGTTCCGTACGCCATCGCTGTCACACGATAACTATCTGCGCCGATAACATCGGTGCTGCCATCGGGCTTTTCGACCATGACCAGATGATCAGACCCTCGGTACGAGATTACGATTTCTCCGTCGATTAAGTACGCCACAGCATAAAAATCGGCGGTCTGTATGGGGGCATCCCCCAATTCACTGGCAGTAGCAACGATTACGCCGCCAGCCACCTGGGTTCCAACGTCTGACCCGAGACCCTGTAGGGGTGCAACCAGATCGGGCATGCCGGCTGCATAGCCTCGATGATAAGCGTCCAAGGCAAGCGCGGCTAGCTGATAGTCCTGAAGTGCACTCATCAGAACGCCTCCTTCTTGAAGAACGGGGTGCCAAGAGTGCGCCGCAATCTGTCGTACGGGACATGAATCACCAAACTGGGATCGACCCAAAGGTCTGGCGGAATGGTGCCTTCAGTGACGGGTTCGTCGGTGCGTTCGAATGTCAGGTTCAGGAACTCGTATCCGTTCCAATCCTGTTTTCCGATATAGACCGGTTCTGCAGTTTTGATGGTCTCGCCGTCGAAGCGAATGGCTGTGGGCAGAAAACTAGCATTGCAATTTTGCAGGTTCAGCAGGCTGTCGCGGACGGTCTGGTTGTTGGTGCGAACAGCGCAGTTGTAGAACACGACATTTTCAGAGATTTCCACGTAGATAGGCTGCTGTCCTTCGATAGGGACAGTGATTGCCTCGCCGCGAACATCCAGGCGCCACGCGCCGCCGCTCCGGATAACGGACGGACCGCTCCAGGTTAGTTGAAATTCCTGGACGGAAGAGCCGGTGACCACTGTTCCGTCGACAAGGAAAGTGGCAGTTGCTTTCAATCGGAAACGCTCAGCGTCCTGGCTGGAGCCGCCCCATTCAAATGCACCCGCGTTCGCGGTGACCATAGTGGCCGCCAGCATGAGAAAACCAGCTAGTGCTTGCTTCATGACATCCTCTCGAATCGAATACATGAAACTAAGTATCATGCATGCGAAACTGGCGCCGACATTTCGTGTATGCGATAGTTAATTCTGGATACACGAAAGGACGTTGACGACTCTTTCGTCCCCGTGCACACCTTGCGCCATGGGCAGGCCGAAACAGTTCGACGAACGCATTCAGCTAACGCTGGTCGACGGCACGACCGGAAGAATCGACGCCCTGCTTGAGGATGGCGAGTACCGCCTTGACTTCATCCGCACGGCAATCGAGGTCGAGATCGAAAAGCGGCACTCTTCCAAGCCGTCTCGAAAGCGAGCGATGCCGCGTGGACCTGCTAAGGCCTAGCTGGCGGTTGACTTCGAGGTCACCAGCACTCCGACCCCGGTATCGGTTTCGATGAAGACGGCACCAGCGGCTTCCAAGACAGCCTGAAGCTTTTCCAGGGTTCCGCGCCGGGGCTTCGACTCCCCGATTTCGATCGCTGCCAAGGCGCGCTGGCTGAGGCCGGCTGCTTCTGCCAGTTCCTGCTGCAACATCCCGAGCATTGCCCTCGCGCCCCTGATCTGCACTGCGTTTATGCTCATAGCCGGTCGACTCGGTCACGATACTTTCGGTTAACCATGCCAAATTGAAACTGCATCCGCAATGCAGTTAGGACTTGAGCTCCAATCCTTGGCGCCCTACTTCGAGATCACACGAACGGGCATACCGATCGTGAGTATCCGCCCCGGCAACGGTGCGTTCCCGCGCAAGCGACGGTCACGTCTGCACTGAGCGCGTCGGCTTAGTCATCGCAATCACGCGAACCATCCTGGAAGCACAGCGCTTCCCGGCACAGGAGACGTCATGTCCATCGCAGCCCCTCTGGCTCACCCGGCTAACGCCAATTCCACCGCGGTCATTCCGCACCGCGAATTCCGCCGCACGCGGCACATCAAGCGCAACATCCGGCTTCAGCAGCAGATCAGAGACCTGATCTCGGCGAACCCCAGCTGCCGCTACATCGGCGGAAACTTCGCCGTTGAGCACATCGCCAGAGGTCTGAGCTTCGAGCCACACGACCTCGCCATCGCCGATGTGAAGATCGGCCGCAGGATCGTCGTTCTGATCTGCGTTCCGCACCGGATTTGGGACAACAAGCTCCCCTTGTCCCGGGTCATTGAACTGCGCGCCAAAGCCCGCGCTGCAGGCCACGCTGCAATCCTGGTCCCACAGGCGATCATCGAGCGCGAACCTCGTCTGGGAAACTCTCAGCTCCTCGCCCGCACCAAGTCGATCAAGGTCGACGCTACCTCACGCATGGCTGTACTTGCGCATCTCATCGAAAACGGCGCTTCCTGCCTGTCCGAGCTTGCCGGCCTGATCAGACATTCCGATCCTTTTGGCGCAATCCTTCATCTCGTAACAACCGGGGTGATTGCGATCGACCTTCGCTGGTGCATCACGCCCTACACGATCGCCGACATCGCCGCGCCCGACGCCGGCACTCGCCACTAGGATACTCCGACATGACAGTGATCTTTTCGCCTGACGGCGATCCCGCCGTCACGATCGCCTCTTTACGCCTGCTCGCCGACGATCTTGAACGCATGAGCATGTTCGAGCCCAGAGCCGAACTGGATGACGCGCCGCTCTTGGAGAAGTGGTGTGTTCAACGCAGGCCCGTCATCGCACTGGCAGGTCTGGTTTCCGGACATCCACTCCTCGGAAACCGGCCGGTGATGACGTCGGAACTATTTGCCATCGATCGCAAAGAGCGATGGGCCCGAACTTTCTCTCGCTTTTACAGGCTCGGCACAGCCGCATTCCCAACGATGGAGACCGCACGATGACCTCGCCAGCCGAACACATCATTGAACTCCAGCGTCTGAATTTCGCAGACTCTAACCAGCCAACCACCGACAGCGTGGAGGCACCGAAACCCGCAGGGGAAATCCTGGGGGCTTTGGCACTTTCCAAAGCGATGGGTTCTACCGCGCGCGAACGCCTTGCTAGCGGCAAAGCGTTCGCGCTGGTGGTACAGGTGCCGACTGACAAATGGATCTCTGTCACTTCCAGGTTGATTGACGACATTGGCGGAGATGACACCTACGTTCTCTGTCGGCGCACCCCGGCGACAAATGTGGAGGACGTCCATCTTGCCGACTGCCTGAATGAAGGTCGCGCCGTCGTCGGCATTTCTCCTCATCCGGACTCGATGCTTCCCCGTACCCTGTTGGCACTGGCCGACGAACGGATCAGCCTTGAGCTTCCCGACGAAGAAATGGTGGTCAAGGCCATCCGGCAGCGGCACGGCACTTCATCGAGCCTTGATGGTATCGATGTCACCGTCATCGAGTTCGATGAGCTTGCGCTCGCTATCCAGAACAGCGGCGACGCTGCCCAGGCTGTCGAGCGCCTTAGGCGCATCTCCGAGAGCCGGAAGAAGGTGACGGCTGCGAAAGTGCTGCCGCGCCTTGAGGAGGCGTTGGAGTACGGCAAAGCCCGGGAATGGGCCTTGTCGTTGCGTGACGACATCCTCGCCTACAGGGCAAAAATCGTGGGCTGGGAGCATCTGGACCGTGGGGCCGTTTTTCATGGCCCGCCGGGTACGGGCAAGACCCTACTGGCGCAGATGTTGGGCCAGTCCTGCGGGTTACCGACGGTAGTGACCAGTGTTGCGGAGCTTTTCGCTACCTCGAACGGGTATCTTGAGGGCGTGATCAAAGCCCTGCGAAAGGCCTTTGCTGAAGCGCGCGCCATGGCGCCGGCTATCCTTTTCCTCGATGAGCTCAACGCGATGCCGAACATCGATCGGCTGGATGGCCGAAACAAGGATTATTGGGCAACCCTGATCCTGGATTTCTACACACTACTCGATGGCGCGCTTTCGGGCCGGGAGGGTGTGATCGTGATCGGTGCCACCAACCGCATCGAGGATATTCACCCGGCGCTTCTCAGACCAGGCCGCCTTGAGCGCAGCATCTATGTCGGACCGCCAGATTCGGCCGGCATCGAGAACATCATGCGCCACCACCTAGGCCCCGATCTTCAGGGCGAAGACCTCTCCGCTCTCGCCGCTATCGATGCCGCGAGGCGGGCGACGGGTGCAATGGTCATGGAACAAGTGAGGGCCGCCCGTCGTGTCGCAAGAAGGTCTGTACGACCTCTGGCTCTGTCGGATCTTGCCGGCCAGGTTGCTCCTCCCGATGTTCGCACCCATGACGATAGGCGGCGAGTGGCGACGCACGAAGCCGGTCATGCTATCGCGGGCCTGGCGCTGGGGTTCGGTCCTCTTCGTTTGGTCAGCATTGTGGAGACCGAAGAAACAGGCGGTCGCACCGATTTCGGCGAAAGGCGTGTCACGGCTTTCAACACACGTAGCGACATCGAAAAACTTGCCGTCACCCTTCTTGCTGGGCGGGCCGCTGAACAGCTGCTTTTGGGCGAACCAAGCGGCGGTGCCGGCGGATCAGAAGACTCGGATTTAGCTCGCGCTACCAAGCTTTACAGCGAGATGATCGGCAGCATGGGGCTGGGCAGCAGGTTGTCGTATCGCTTCCTCCAACAGTCTATCACGCTTGACCGCGAGTTTCGTGCCGAGATCGACCACCTGCTTGAGGAAGCCCATGAACGAGCCCTGCGGTTGCTCGATGGCCACAGGAACGATCTGGTCACGCTCGCGAACGCATTGTTGGAAACTCCTTACATGATCGGCGAAGACGTCAATCGACTGCTCGCAAAAAACGAATCGGTGGCGCTTTCTGGTGCTGGGAAGGCCGCTTAGACGCTCTGCGCAGTAATCTTGACTGCAGTCGTCACCAGAAACGACGCCGAAGTTGTTGCAGAACCGCCACTGCGTAAAATTGCACCCAACGACTCTTCTTCGGAGAGAAGCAGGAGGCGGGCTAACCTACTGCAATATCAACACAAAATCATGGTTAATGCATAAAATGCAGGATTCCGGCGCCTCTCGCCGATTCACCACCTAAAAATGCGCTCTCAGGCGCGGACGTCGGCAAAGCCTCTTGGAGCTCCCTGGTCGAGAGTTTTGCGGGCAGCCGACAGATCGCCTCACGAAAAAAGCGACAAGGTCCCCTTCCCAGGCAAACGAAACCGGGGGATCCAATGGCGTCGCCGGCAACAGCCTTCGACAAAAAGCGAAGCGCCCGCATCCGTTAGGATACGAGCGCTTCGAAACAACCGGTCCCGACCGTCTTGGCAGTTGAGCGGGACCAATCACAACGTGACGTCATGCACGAGGACGATACGAACTGACCGCTGATCGGTCAAGCGAAGGGTCGTCGCGGCATGACGAAGGAGACCAGTCATGCCTAACGCCTCCCGCCTGCCCCATAGCCTGCCGATCCGCCCTCGCGTTCCCGTCAGCACATCCGAACACGACTTCTGGGCTAAGCGCGATGACGACAAAGTCCGACAGTCGCGCCATACCCCTACCGCACCGCCGGATGGCACCACCGTCGACCGTTATCTCCCGCCGTGGCGTAGCCACCTTCCTCATGTTGGTCGTCGGCCCCCGAGAAAGCATATCGCGAACTTCCGCGGATCTATTGTGGATGCAGACGGAAGAGAGATCGTGCTGGAAAGTACGCTTGAGCTGGCGACCGCCAGAATCGCCTTGGCGCACCGTGGGGTTCGACGCCTTCGGTCCCAGGTCGGCCCCGTCCCATACGTCAGGGACGACGGAACGCCTCACCGCACCATTTTCGACTTCGTTGCGGAAGGCGACGATCAGAGCCTCACGATCGCCGTCAAGCCGCTGCGGAAGCGCAACAGTTCCGGCATTGACGCCACCCTGGCGGCAGTCCGCGAGCAGCGGAAGGACTATGCGGGCGAGCTTGCAGTCTGGACTGAAGAGGACGTTCCCCGCTTCGCCGAGCACAACGCAGGGCTCATCCTGAGAAGCCGCAGGCTGCGAAACGAGCATGACGTCGAAGCTATGAAGAAGGTAGCTGCATCCATAAAGGGCGTCGTCGTGGTCGCTCAGTTCCTATCCAGGTCGGGTCCAGATGCCCGAGGACTGACAGCCGCGATCAATCTGATCGACGACGGCGTTCTGATCCCGGTCGAGGCGGGCCGCATCGGCCCTGCCCTGCGGGTCCGGTACGCCTCCTAACACCCCATCACCCACATCATCAGAACGGTTTCGTTCGGCCCCGCAGCCGGCGCGCGGGATCGTTCGTCCTCAGGACAAGATCATGAACCAGAATTTGCCCATCCCCGTAACCGGATCGACCCCGGTCTCCTCCTCGTCTTTCAAGATCCGCATCGATGCCACAACGGGCGTCCACATCGATGACATCGACTACGTGCGTCATCGCAAGACCGACGATGGCTACCTGCTCCGCCGCTTGGACATGCCGGAGATCGTCGAGGAGTTCACATTCGACGAACTTAGCTCGCTCCTGGAAACTGAACGGCTGACCGTCACGCACAACTATCACAGTTCCAAATCGGCAACCGGCCGCCTGAATTCTGGGGGCGACTACCTTTCCGACCTGCCTGACAACCGGCAGACGAAGTGGTCGGATCGCCTCGAGATCGTGGAGGACTTTCTTCGTGCGGAAGCCGCGGGAAAATATTCGCGAAGCGACAACAGCCTCAGGACGTTCATGAAGGACTGGTTTGCGCGGAAAGTGGAGTCGGCGACCGGTCGCTTTGGTCAGAGCCTCGAGGTGAAGTCGCCTCCCAGCCCGACAGCCATTCGTCGGTGGGTGCGGAAGTTCGAAGCATGTGATCACGACCCGGCATCTCTGATCGACGGCTATGGCCGTAGCGGAAATCGCGATGCTCGTCTTCAGCCCGAAGCGGCTGCGCGGATGGGCGAGTGGGTCGAGAAGTATCAGAGCAATCTCAAGCCGAGCATGAAGTCTCTCTATCGGGAGATGCGCGCCGATTTTCAGACTAATGCCCGAGGGCTGAGCATCCCCAGCCGGAACACCTTCGAGCGCGCAATCAAGCGTCTCGATCCCTTCCACGTCCTGGCAGCGCGTGACGGCGAAGCGGTGGCACGCAAGAAATTGTACGCGGTCCGTGATCGTGTAGACGTCACCCGACCACTGCAGCGGGTGGAAATGGATGAGCAATTGATCCCGCTGCAGACCATGATGATCGAGCGTGGCGTCTGGGACACCTTGCCCGACAAGCTCAAGGCCGGGATCAGTCACGATAGATACTGGTGCTCGAAGATCATCGACGTGTACTCGCGCGTGGTCCTCGGCTTCGTGATCACGCCCGCGCCCTCCGCAGCGAGTGCCCTGGCAACCCTGAAGATGGCCCTGGAGGACAAGACGTCCCTTGCGGTTGCGCTAGGCTGCAAAAGCCCATGGGACATGTTCGGGCTTCCGGAACTGATCGTCACCGACTCCGGCCGTAACTTCACGTCGAAAGCCTTCCGCGCCGCCGTTCTCGATCTCGGCTGCAGCATCATGATCGCTCCGGCCGGAATGCCGCAGATGCGCGGCACCGTTGAGCGCAGCTTTAGGACGGATACCCAGCTGTTCTATTCGCGCTTCCCTGGTCGGACCTTCCAGGATGTCGTTGAGAAAGGCGAATACCAGCCGGAAGAGAACATCGTCGTCTCGATCATGGAGCTTGCGCGTCTGATGGTCCGCTACTTCGTCGACATCTATCACAACACGCCCCATTCGGGGCTCGCCGGCGACACGCCACTTAACCGCTGGCGGACAGGCGTAGAGCAGTTCGGAGTGCTGCCGGCCCCGCCTTTCGATGTGAGGCGCCATATCCTTAGCACGGTCGTCCAGTGCCGCATTGGCAACCTGGGCGTTCGAGTGGCGGGCCTGCGCTACCAGTCCAAGGCGTTGCAGGAAGCGCGTCGGACATTCCGTGACAAACCCGTGCTTGTACGTGTCGACACCGATGATTTGGGGCACATCTCTGTCAAAACCGAGAGCGGCTGGATCACCGTTCCCTGCTCTACCACCGGCTTTGACGGCATTTCCCTCGACCATTGGCGGCAATCGCAGGCCGACCTGCGCCAGAAGCATGCCTCGGTCGCAGCCTTGTCCGAAGAAATCGTTGCTCGAGCGCTGATCGAAACGCGCGAACAGATCGATGCCCTCAGGATTGAGTCCAAGGTGCCGAGTCCAATTATGTCGTCGGAAGACTTCGTGAAAATCGACCGCGACCTGGCCCGCGGCTTCGACATGGTTCGCCCCGAAGACGGACGGGTGGGCTCCCTTCCTGGCGATATTGAAACTGGACCGACTGCAGTTGAGGAGGACGATGTCGACGATCGCGTCAAACTCGTCCCCGCTGTCGCACCGACTACTTTCTTCATGGAGTGACGGAGATATGGCTTCTTCTCATTCCCTGTCATTCGTCGATCACATCCGGGGTCTCCGATCCGAGAGCCGCGGATCGGTATCCGCCATTATGCGCGACGTGCGCGGCGGATACTTTGGAACAGCCACGGATCTCGAACTCGATGCCGCCATGGACGACATGTTCGACGACGTCATCGAAACGCTTGAGGCTGCAGACAAGGTAGACGGCGACGGCGGCCATATCGGCCGCATGTCAGAAGGATATCCTCTGCTCGGCCTCGGGGCGTCCGGCACGCGAAAAACAAGCACGTTCGCCCGCATGATCGCCAAACGAAAGGAGTTCGCCGGCTTCAGCCATCACGCACACCTAAACGAAAGCCCCCTCATTTCGGTGAAGGCACCCAGCCCCTGCACGCTGCGCGTTCTCGGCGTTACGATCGCCCGAGGCATGGGACTTCCGTGCAGCGACAGCGCACTGGAAAACGTCGTCTGGGATCTCATCATCGATAATCTGGCGACGCGGAACGTCAGGTTCATCCACATCGACGAGTTTCAGCACGTGATGGAGAACCGGAACGTGGTGGATATCGCCAAGATCCGGAATGCGATGAAGCGGCTTGTTCAGACGCCTGAGCATCCTGTTTGGCTACTGATCACCGGAATGCCGGAAATCGCGACCGCTATTGAAGGCGATACCCAGCTTTGGAGGCGTAAGCAGTACGTCTTGTTCCACGATCTGGATTTCGCCCGAGACGCGGCACTGTGCAAAGCAATGGTGGTCTTCTTCGCCAACAGGAAAGCCGGCCTGGAACATTCCGACTTCGGGATCGACGAAAACATCCACCGGCTCATGCACGCAAGCCTGTTCAGATTGGGCATCGCCATCGACATCGTAGTAAAGGCGATCCGGGTCGCGCTGAAATCCGGAGCTACCGAACTCAGGATTGAGCACTTTGCAAGCGCCTACAAGACGTTCAGCGGGTGCACGGACTCCTTGAACCCGTTTCTCGCAACCACTGACTTCCTGGCCATTGACGTCGACAAGTACGTCACACGCCTCCTCGAGGACGGTAAGGCCGAGAGTAGCGTCAACTCGAAGGCAGACAGGGCATGATCCTCCATCCTTCCTTCGTCCTCCCGGTGATGCCGGGCGAGACACCTGTCGGGTACGCGTCCAGGCTTGCACTGCGGATTGGTTGCGCTCTGCCGGCCTTCTGCAAGCACATCGGCATCACTATGCAGCAACTACTCGACGGCGCTCATACTGCCATCGCCATGCTCTGCGACGCATGCCAGCTGCCCCATCAAACCTTTTCCGACACCACCTACGTAGTGACCCCTGACCATCGGATTATTTTGGCCGGGGAAGAGTTTTCTGCCGATCAGGTCAGTCGCGAGGCGTTGAGGATCTGCCCGGTCTGCGTGCAACAGCAGATGGCGGCCGGAAAGGAACTCTATCAAATCTGGGCACCTAGGGAGTGGTATCTCACTCCGCTTTACGTTTGCGATGTCCACTCCGTGCCGATCCTGGCGATCAACAAGAACGATCTCGGTCGTGGCCGGCAGGATTTCTCCGCTCTTTTGCAACAGGCCGTTTTGAAGGGGCATCTACGTGAGAGAAAGATCGAGAGCGTTTCGGAGTCCGGCCTCGGTCAACACATTCGGCGTCGACTTCGTGGTGTCGATGACCGGCATTGGTTGTCCAGAATACCGCTTTATGCCGCCATCAGGACTGCGGACCTGATCGGGGTTGCCGCCCTCCATGGAGTTCAGCAAGCGTGGCAGGACTTGGATGCCGCGGGACGGTTTGAAGCAGGCCGCGCCGGGTATGAAATCCTGAGCGACGGCAATCTCGGACTGCGCAACCTCTTCTCTCAGTTCCAGCAGGCGCACTCCGGCGACTCGAGCAAGGCCGAACTACTCCTGACCTTTGGAAGAATCCACGTGGCCATGCTGAGCTGGCGCCACAGCGCCTTCGATCCTTTGAGAGACGTACTGCGCCAGCACCTCTGCGAGACGATGGCGTTCGGTCCTGGCGACGTCCTTTACGGGAAAGAGATCACCGCCGAGCGGCGCATTCACTCGGCGCGTACCGCTGCTCCTGAACTGGGACTTTCACCAGCCACGGCTCACAAGCGCCTGCGGCACATCGGCGTGCTGGCCGAACGTACCGACACCCCGACTTGGAACCAGACCTTCTTCGACGCGCGAATTCACGCAAGTGATATGCGGCGCCTGTCCGGCGCGCTGCAGCGGGCGGAAGCAATTCGGTATCTCGGGCTGGAGAGATTGCAGGAAGGATACTCGCCGATCCTCGACATGATCGGGTCAATGAACGTCGACAAGACCAGTCTGATTAATCAGATCTTCGCGAGAGAGGATCTGGACGCATTCCTTACGTCGATCCTGGGAAAGGCATCGAATGGTCCGACCGATGGCTTCGAGCCCATTTCGCAAGCCACGAGACGTCTACGCACGCCTATAGCCAACGCGCTCGATCTGATCAGGAAAGGTGAGATCACCGATATTCGCGTTTCGCCCCAACACAAGGGCATTCGATCGTTGATGGTGCGGAAGCGGGACCTCTATGCGGCGTTGGTCGCAACCAGACCCTGGATAACAATGGTGGCCGGCGCGAAGGCCATCAGGATGAGGGAGGTAACACTCTCCGCGCTGGTTAACGCCAAGATCATTCCGTCCAAGGGCGCAATGCCGATGATGCTCAATATCGATGACCTCAAGGCATTCACCCGGACCTATGTCAGCCGATGGGAAGTAGCACGTGCATACCGGACGTTGCGATGTCGCCAGAACCGCTTCTCAATGGTCCAAGCGATTTCGATGGCGGGACTTAAGCGGGCGTTCAATGAAACGAACCCTCTGCTCCAGTTCTACAAACGGGACGAGGTGCTCGCCGCGTTCGGGCCACCACCGCCCTGAAACGAACTTTGAGCACGTGCCTTCAACCCCGCCTCGGCGGGGTTTTTCTTTACCCGTTGCCGACACCAACAGTTTGCCTCAGGATATCGTCGATTTTCACCCGGAAGACCTGAGCCGCTCTGTTGCTTGGTAGAGCCGCGAATTTGATCCTAACGGGAATCTATGACGTTGTTTTTGCTGAATTTTTTAGACAAGCTGAGGCAACTTGTGTGGTGAGGAACAGACGACGACGATGCCTTTCGAGCTCGACCTCCGCTGGAAGCCAGTCGGTGAGGTCGGGCTCGAACACTGCCGTATCTGGGAGAGCACTGACGGCATCAATGTCCGCAGCGTGCTGATCGGCGAGTTCGACGGCTTTGCCTACGGCGCCCAGTACGACATCCAGCTCGCGGCCGACTGGAGCTTCCGCTCCCTCACTCTCCGCCTGCAGGATGCCCGCGTTCTGCGGCTCAACTCGAACGGCCTCGGCGACTGGAAGCTGAACGGCCAGCGCGCTCCCGAGCTGGAGGGCTGCGTCGACATCGACATCTCCGGCACGCCCTTCACCAACACCCTGCCGATCCGGCGGGCGAAGTTCGCCGATGGCGTGCCGCAACAGTTCGAGATGGCCTGGGTGCCGATGGACAGCCTGGAGCCGTTCCGCGACGCCCAGATCTACACCCGGCTTGATGCCACCCACTACCGCTACCAGGCCGCCGACGGCAGCTTCGAGCAGGTGCTGACGGTGGATGCGGATGGGTTCGTGGTGGACTATCCGACGCTGTTCGAGCGGGTTTGAGGGGGGGCACGGGACGGCAGGTTGCGCCGGTGGGTGTGGCCGCCCCCTCCACCAGCTTCGCTGGTCACCTTGTCATCCGCCGTTAACGTCTTCGTCGCCAAAGCGTTACGTCGGCGGGCTATCATCCATGACCAGTTGATCCCTTGGAGATCGGCCGGTGCGTGATATCGAACGGCTTCTCGTCGTTGCCAACGTCGTCGGCAGCCTTGCCCTCGGGGCGCGGCACGACGCAACGTGGTTCCTGATCCCGCTGGCGGCCTTCGGGCTCTATGTGGTGCTGGCTGACCGAGCGCTGCGCCGGCGCATCGGGCCGCGGCACTGGCCGAGCGAGGGCTTTGCCCGCTTCACCTTCAACACCAACCTCTACTTCGCGGTCCGCCATATCGGGCTGGGCGCGCTGTTGTTCGCCCTCTCGGGGACGCTCGCGAGCCTCGTCGGCCTCTGAGCAGCGCTGTTGCCCTTGCCGCAATCCTTGCTATAGCAGCGGCACCTCTCCCTAGCAGCGGATGCGTCCCATGCCGGCTTTCAAGACCCTCGACGATTTCGACCTTTCGGGTAAGCGCGTGCTGGTGCGTGCCGACCTCAACGTGCCGGTCGCCGACGGCAAGGTGACGGACGCCACCCGCATCGAGCGGCTGGTGCCGACCATCCGCGAAATCATCAAGGTCGACGGCAAGGCGATCATCCTCAGCCATTTCGGTCGCCCCAAGGGCAAGGTCGATCCGGAATTCTCGCTCGAAATGGTGGTGCCGGCGGTAGCCGACGAAACCGGCCATCCGGTGGGCTTCATCGCCACCGACTGGGCCGATGTGTCGAAGGCCAGGCAGGCGATCGACGAAGCCCCTCCCGGCTCGATCCTGGTGCTCGAGAACACCCGCTTCCACCCCGGCGAAGAGGACAACGATCCGGCGCTGGCGGCCCGCATGGCCGAGCTCGGCGACATCTTCGTCAACGACGCGTTCTCCGCGGCGCACCGCGCACATGCCTCGACTGAGGCGATCGCCCATCTGCTGCCGTCGGCCGCGGGCCGCGCCATGGAGGCCGAACTCACGGCGCTCGAGCAGGGGCTCGGCGCGCCGGAGCGTCCGGTGATCGCCATTGTCGGCGGCGCCAAGGTGTCGACCAAGCTCGACCTGCTCGGCAACCTGATCAGCAAGGTCGACGCACTGGTGATCGGCGGCGCCATGGCCAACACCTTCCTCCATGCCGGTGGGCTGGGGGTCGGCAAGTCGCTGGCCGAAAAGGACCTGGCGGAAACTGCCAACGACATCCGCGACAAGGCGGAAGCGGCGCACTGCGCCATCATCCTGCCGATCGATGCCACGGTCGCCTGGCACTTCGAGGCCAACGCGCCGCATCGCTATTACGGTGTCGACTCGATGGACCCCGAGGGCATGATCCTCGACGTCGGCCCGGGCTCGATCGAGCGCATCAAGGGCGCCATCGATGAGGCGAAGACCGTCGTCTGGAACGGCCCGCTCGGCGCCTTCGAGATGCAGCCGTTCGACCACGGCACCGTCGAGATAGCGCAATACGTTGCGGCGCGCACCAAGGCCGGCAAGGTGGTCTCGGTGGCGGGGGGCGGCGATACCGTCTCGGCGCTGGCGCATGCCGGGGTGAAGGACCAGTTCACCTATGTCTCCACTGCCGGCGGCGCCTTCCTCGAATGGATGGAAGGCAAGCCCCTGCCGGGCGTCGAGGCGCTGAAGGGCTGATCCCCTCTTTCGTCTGAGAACGAACGTCTAATACCTGAACGTCCAATCGCGCCGCCTGAGCGGCTCTGGCATGGTGTCTCCGTTGCACAAACGGAGACCCTCCCGCCCATGGCCTCGCTCAATGCAATCGCCAAGAAACTCGTCGCCAGCGGCAAGGGCATCCTCGCCGCCGATGAATCCGAAGGCACCATCGCCAAGCGCTTCGCGCTGATCGGCCTGCCGGTGACGCTGGAAACCCGCCGCGATTATCGCGAGATGCTGTTCCGCTCCACCGATGCGATGACCGACTACATCTCGGGCGTCATCCTCACCGAGGAGACGCTGGAGCAGAAGGCCAAGGACGGCACGCCGTTCCGCGAGCTGTTCACCGAGACCGACGTGATCCCCGGCATCAAGGTGGATCGCGGCGCGCTGCCGATGCCCGGCAGCAAGGACGAAAAGATCACCGAGGGCCTCGACGGGCTGCGCCAGCGGCTGGCCCACTACGCCAAGCTCGGCGCCGGCTTTGCCAAGTGGCGTGGCGTCATCGCCATCACGTCCTATGCTCCCTCGCGCAACGGTATCCGCGCCAACGCCCACGCACTGGCCCGCTACGCCATGTACTGCCAGGAAGCCGGCATCGTGCCGGTGGTCGAGCCGGAAGTGCTGGCCGACGGCGAGCCCGGCGATCACTCGATCCAGCGCTGCGAGGACGTGACGGGCGAAACGCTGGAGGCGGTGTTCAAGGAACTGCGCCTCGCCGGTGTCGACCTCTCGGGCATGCTGCTGAAGCCGAACATGATCACCCCCGGCCGCCGCTCCCGCGACCGCGTCGCCGTTGAGGAAGTGGCGCAGCGCACGGTCGAGACGCTCCGCCGGTTCGTGCCGGCCGCCGTGCCCGGTATCGCGTTCCTCTCGGGCGGCCAGTCGGACGAGGAGGCCACTGCGCATCTCTCGGCGATGAACCAGCTCGGCGGCCTGCCCTGGGCGCTGACCTTCTCGTATGGCCGCGCGCTGCAGACCTCGGCGCTGGTGGCGTGGAACGGCGAGGAGCAGAACGTTCGCGCCGCGCAGAAGGCTTTCACCCATCGCGCCCGGATGAATGCGCTGGCCACGCTCGGCCCGTACAAGCCCGAACACGATCTCGCAGC
>JAESFN010000355.1_pt1 | contig 48655 bp, 53 predicted proteins | sample 9269411 | NCBI WGS metagenome assembly JAESFN01 (sample SAMN14505399, study PRJNA617100) | algae metagenome | isolation source: Iphinoe sp. HA4291-MV1 and co-occurring heterotrophs from trail next to... | place: USA: Maunawili Falls, Hawaii | collected 2009-07-25
TCTTGAACTCGCCATTCTCCTCCGGGTCCATCATCACGATCGGATGATTGAACAATGCCTCCGGAATTGAGAGGTTTGGTGTCTTGCCGTTCAGCCGAAATGTGAAATCGTCGATCTTCTGGATTGCATTGGCGTCCCATAGCTTGGTGGACTTTTTTGGCTTGCCGTCCTTGTCCTTCTCGTCAGTTTCGAACTCATCCAGCATGAAGCCCTTTAGCAGACCGACCGTGGACGACCCGATCTTGGCATCCAACATCCGATTCAGGTTCCACAGCGCATCATCGGCCGTGAACTTTCGGTTACCTTTGCGCCAGTTGACATCCTTACGCAGATGCATGGTCCAGCTCTTGAGATCGGGCGAAGCTTCCCACTTCTCGATCAGATTTGGGCGCGTGATATTGTCGGCGCCGGTAAAGGTCAGATAATCGAGCGTCTGCCGGACGGCATTGAACCCCTCGCTCCAAGTCGACCTGTGCGGTATCGTCATGTCCTGCACACGCATTCCAATCCGAACGGTTCCTCCCTTGCGTGGGACGCCCTGGGCCTGGACTGGCATAGGCAGTCCGGCGAGGCTATAGGCAACTGGAGCAGCGACTCCAACGAGCGTGGCTATCCTCAGAAACTCGCGCCGGCCGAGGATACCTGCGGCCATCTCGCGCCCCGCCCTATCGACGATTGTGTGATCAACCTCTGACATTTCAATCCCCTATGGCTAAGCTCATCTGGCGATGGGCGTCTCAACATCACCGCATCGCGTCGATCTCCGCCTTCCGCATGGCCATGTAGGCATCGATGCCGACAAAGCGATCCGCCAGTGGGTTCTCGAACAAACTCCACTGCGGTTGCGTCATTCGCAATCCTGGCGCTGCACGCAGTTCGCAGATAGCACGGAGCGACGAGCGATGAGACCTTTGCACTGAGCCGACCTTTCAAGAGCCATCACGGCGAGAATCGCCATGCACGCTCCGAGCGGTCAATTGAAAAGTCTCCCAAGGGTGTTAAGTAGATTTCAACGCCTCACCCCTGGCAAGCTTGTGAGACAACGAGATCAGCCATCTCTGGAATGCAACGACTGCAGGTACTTGCAATACCCTTTCCGACGCGACGAGATAATATCCATATCCGGTGGGTAACGGCGTTCCGAAGGGACAGGTAAGCCTGCCCGCCTCCAAACTTCTCTCGACAAAAGGCGTTCGCCCCATGGCAACTCCCAAGCCGTCGGAAGCAGCCTCCAAAGCGAGAAACCGACTGGCGAAATCAAGGTGTCTTATTCGAGCCTTGACGCGATAACGCGTCCCAGCGAGCCACTGCTTCCATTCTCCCGGGGTCGTTTGGCAGTGGATCAAAACGATCCTGCTCTTCGGATTTCTGAGACTGAAATTGGAGAGATGAGCCGCGTAAGCGGGGCTGCAGACAGGGAGCTGAAGCTCCGAAAACAGTGGGTCGACACGATACTCATTTGGCGGTTCTCGCGCATAACGAATCGCGAGATCCACGGGTCCTACGTGCAGATCCAACGGATCCATCGACGTGAGAAACTTCACATCGTAGTCCGGATGTAATTTCATGAAATCGCTGAAATGCGGCATGATCCACAACGCCGCCAAGAGCGGATACATGTTGATGGAAACAGAGTGCGGTTGGCGGCTGCTGCTGACGGTGGCGGTTGCGGTCGCGATACGATCGAGTGCAGCTGCGAGCTCCCGGGCATAAAAGCGTCCCGTTTCGGTCGGCGTCATGCCGGCGCTCGATCGTTCGAAAAGCAAGATGCCAAGTTTTTTTTCGGCAGCCTTGATCTGGTGACTGATGGCTGACGGTGTCAAAGACAATTCCTCCGCGGCACGGCGGAGACTTCCCAGTCGGGCGGTTGCTTCGAAAGCTCGAAGAGCCGCGAACTGAGGAATGTTACGGGACATAGGCGTATCCTTGAGAAAGATTCAATGCTAGTGAAGGTCACCCCGCCAAACAAGCGCTTCGATGCTCGAAGGCCACGAGCGGACAAGAGTGGCCAAAACCGGCGGATCTGAAGGAAGCCACCATGCATTTGCTAGCATTCGAAGAGTTGCTTGAGCTTGCGCAACGTGCCCTTATTGCCCATGGTGCCACCCCCTCAATCGCAAACACCGTGGCTCGCGCGTTGGTGGTGGCTGAGGCGGAGGGAAACGTCGTTTGCGGCCTCGTCTATCTTCCGATCTTTTGTACCCATCTGCGGAACGGGAAGGTCGATGGCAAAATCGAGCCAGAGGTCAGGTTTCGCGCTCCCGCCGCGGTCGAAGTCGACGCCCGGCACGGTTTCGCTCAACCCGCCATAGCGGCAGGAATGCCCCTACTCATCGATGCAGCGAAACGGTGCGGTATCGCTGCGATGGGGGTCAAACGCTCATATAACGCGCTCGCGCTCAGCGATCCCGTTACTGTCCTAGTCGAGCAAGGATTCGTCGCGCTGGCGTGTTCCAACGCTCCAGCGTCAGTTGCGAGCCCCGGCGGAAAGCGCGCTATATTTGGAACCAATCCGATTGCGTTCGCAGCACCGTCCGCGGATGGGCCACCGGTCATCTTCGATCAGAGCAGCAGTGCAACAACGCGTACTGCGCTTCGCCTGATGGCCGAGCGCACTGAAGCGATTCCGCTCGGATGGGCGCAGGATCGCAATGGCCGGCCAACGACAGATGCGCGTCTCGGGTTCGAAGGTGCGATGTTGCCAAGTGGAGGTCAAAAGGGCGCAAACATCGCCTTGATGATCGAAGTCCTGGCAGCCGCGCTGACGGGTGCTACGGCCAGTGCCGATGCGACTTCCCTGGCTACGCCGGACGGTCTGCCACCTTCCATTGGCCAGCTTGTTGTCGCCATTGATCCGTCGCACTTCTCTGGTGCTGGCGTCGGACGTGCCGTTAGTGCCCTTGCTTCGCGGATTCACGCTGATGGCCTGAAGTTGCCCGGCACACGTCGGCGTGAGAGCTTGTCACGATCGCGTACCGAGGGCATCCTGGTCAACCCCGAGATGCAAGAGGAGATTACGCGGCTCGCGTCTGCAGAGTAGCAGGCCAGCTAAGCTCCCTATTGTTCGGTGCGCGCAGACGGACTTGCTGATTGTCGCACATTGCCATGCTGTCACGGGCAGCTGGGCGAAGAAGCCGCAAGGGCCGAAATCACCTCGCAGACGATTCGCAGTGGGGATAACTGCGCGGTTGATCCGCGGTCGCTTGCTACACTTGAGGTCATGTCCGACACAGCCGGCCACGTCGCGCCGCAGCCCGACCCGTCCGAGCGCCGTCACACCCTCACCGTCCGCGAGGTCGAGAGCCTATTCGCCCAGGCCGGCGTGCCGCGCTCCCATCGCCACGTCCTGCGCCTGTGCCAGTCCGGCATGCTGGATGCGGTCAAGGTGCCCGGCCCCTCCGGCGAGGAATGGTACGTGTCGCCGGCCTCGGTTCCGAAGGCGATCGGCGACCTCAAGCAGATTGATGCGCAGCGGGCGCGACGGAGCGCGCCACAGCCGGCCGCGCCGGGCTCGGACCGCCCCGAGATCCCGACAGAGCGCGCGACCGACACGCCCGGCCATGGCCCGCCGCAGCCCGACGCGTCGGCCGCGGAGACTCGCGACCGACAGCGACCGCCACGGCCCGCCGCGCCCGGCCCTGGCGCGGCAGACATGGACATCTACGAGCATCCGTACGTGAGGCGCCTGGAAGCCCAGATCGAGAAGCTTGAGACCAAGTACGACGCCCAGGTGCGGCGCACCGAGGAGATCCAGCTCAAGGGCGCCCAGCAGCTGGTGGACCTGCAGCGCATGGTGGCGGTCGGTCAAAGCCAGACGCTGGCCGACTTCATGCTCAAGGCCCGCAACTGGTTGCTGGGGCAGGGAAGCGAGGACGAAAAGACCGAGCCGCCCCGTGTTGATAACTCGCGCGAGGGCTCAGCCCAGAGCGCGTTATAATGCCCGCATGGAGCACATCGGTGGCCATCTCAAACAGATCGAGCAGAACATGAAGCTCAACACCGCCGATCCGATCGCGCGGCACGGCTTCACCCAACTTCCGAACTTCATCCTGCGCAATCCCGAACTTTCGGCCAATGCCAAGACCACCTATGCGCTGCTGTTGAGCTACGCCTGGCACAACGACTTGTGCTTTCCCGGGCAGGATCGCCTGGCCGAGCACATGGGCAGCCACGTCTCCACGGTGAGCCGCGCCATCGCCGAGCTCGAGGACTGCGGGCTGATCGAGATCGCACGGCGCGGCCAGGGCAGGACCAACTTCTACACCATCAACTTCGTGGTGAAGAAGGTCCGCAAGGCCTGACGTGCACCGGTGCAAGTCTGGATTTGCGCATATCCACTCCCGGAATTGCAGGCGTGCAAATCACTCCATATAAGAATATGCAGTGAATCATATGAAGATAAGAAATACCCAGTTCGGAAATGCGCTTTGAAAAAGGAAAAGAGGGCTCAAAGCCTTGACATGAGGGACTTTATATTGCGCAAAACAGATATTGCACTAAACCGCTATCGCGGTAGAGCCTGCTGAAGCGCGGCAGCAAGCTCTCGACCTTCGAGCTCACGGCCTGTGCACGTGGTGGTCGCGGACAACCCTCCTCCGCCGCTCGTGTCTTCCAATACCTGATTGGGGCCTTCGGCAGGGAACGCCTCAACAGAGCCATTCCGCAGACTTCGCACAAGATCTGTTTCGCGAAGTTGACCTGATCCCGGGTCATGCGCCGTGCCCCGCGTGGCCGGGGCGCCCACCCTGCCAAGATCGCTCCCGTTCGTTGCAGTTCCATCGACGGGAGTTACGCGATGATGAAGCAGATCAGCCCGCTGCGCCAGCGTCTACGCCTATGCCGTCGCCGGCTTGGCCCGCTACCATGGCCGGTCGCCCGATCAGCTCGATCTCGGCGACATCCGCGACCACCACCTTCACCTCTTGTCCCGCGGCCTCAAGGCGCGCTCGATCAACCCGATCGTCGGAGCTCTCCGCTTCTTCTACGGCACCGCGCTCGGCAACAAGGCGTTGGCCGACCAGATCGGCTACGCGCGCCCCGAGGACACGCTGCCCGCCGTCCTGGCAGGACCAGGTGCTCGCGCTGGTCAAGGCCGAGCCCGACCTGATGATGCGTACGATCTTCATCACCATCTACGCGGCGGGGCTACGCGTCTCCGAAGTGATCCGGCTTGCATCCGGCGACATCAACAGCGAGCGCATGGTCATCCACGTGCGACAGGCCAAAGGCCACAAAGATCGTTACGTGATGCTGTCCGAGCAACACCTGGCCATCCTGCGCCGCTATTGGAAGCGCCGGAGACCGAAGGGTGATCTCCTCTTTCCGGGTGCCCTTCCCCATCAGCCGATCACCACGCGTTCCGTGCAACGGGCTTTTCGCCAAGCCGCCGGCGATGCTGGTCTCGATGCGGCCGTCAGTCCCCACACGCTGCGCCATAGCTTTGCGACGCATCTCCTCGAACAGGGCGTCGACGTGCGGGTGATCCAGGACTTGCTCGGCCATCGCAACATCAACTCCACCGCCCGCTACGCGCGGGTGGCGATCAACACGCCGCCGGATAGGTGTGCGCTTGGCTTGGCAGTCTGTACCGGCGTCGCAGAAACCTCAGTATTGTGCGAAGTGTCCACACATTGGCCATCACTACACTCGATGGATTGCCCTGTTTTCGCATGGATTTCCATGGATATGCTATACTGATCCTATGACCAAGGATTGGACGCATTTGCTCGAGGACCATGCCGGCCAGTGGGTGGCGCTGGCCGACGACGAGACGACGGTGCTGGCGGTGGCGCCGACGGCCAAGGAGGCCTACGAGGCCGGCTTGGAGCACACCGCCTTTCCCCTGCTCACCCAGGTGCCGGACACGCTCGAAGTCTTTGCAGGGCATGACCTTTGACTACAAGCGCTATCATGCCGACCCGATCCGGCCGGTGATCCCGATCATCCTGCGCAATCCAATCGCGCTTCTCCCGGCCGCCGTCGGCTACGAGGCGCTCGTCGACAGCGGCTCCGACATCTCCATCTTCCCTGCCGCGCTCGGCGAGCTGATCGGCATCGATGTGCTGGCCGGCGACCGCATGGTGGTCGGCGGCGTCGTGGCGGGCGCGCAGCGTCCGGCCTACGTCCACGCCATCGAGATCCAGGTCGGCGGCCCGACGGGACTTCGCTTCACCGCGCCGGTGGCCTTCATGCCGGACCTCTCGCCGCGAGGTCACGGCCTGCTCGGCCGGCGCGGCTTCTTCGACCGTTTCTCGTTCGTCACGTTCCAAGAGGCCGAAGGCCTGCTCGATATCGGTGCGCTCCGCTAGAAGCCACCCTTCTGCCAGCATACACCGTGGCACCTGCTCGCAGCTGCAAAGTCATGAAGTGTGTCATATCCCACTAGCAGACGTCTTATTAGGAGCGTGCGCGACTACTGACTCCCGAACGAGCACTTCTGCTTTTGGATGAACCCCTACCGGTACCACCTCGTTCGTTGCAGCGCCGTGCCAGCACCAAATCCTCCGAGTCGCGGAGACCAGGTGGAAGCGGGGCGCTTTCGCCGCTGACTCTGCGTTGTCAACGCGCAGTCGCCTCCGTGCTTGATTTCGCCGTGAAAGGCAGGAAAGCTACCGCCGTACGGGTTCCCGAGGTCAACGGCAGACGCGCAATGGGTCAAGATCGTGGCCAGGAGCAGGACCTTGCGGCACTCATACGCTCCGCTCAGGCTGGCGATGCCACTGCGTATTCGGAGTTGCTGAATGCACTCGTGCCGCTTGTCAAGGCGATCGTGCGGCAACGGCTGGGGTTCTTGCAGTCATCGGATGTCGATGACCTCGTGCAGGACATTCTCCTGTCGGTGCATGTCGCTCGCGCCAGCTACGATGCGACTCGCCCCTTCCTCCCGTGGCTGGTGGCCATCGCTCGCAATCGCATGGCAGACCGCGCGCGCCGCTTTGCCCGCCGCGCGGCCCTCGAAGTGCCATCCACGCATCCCCCTGAAACCTTTTCTCCCGACGAAGCGAATATGCCAGCAAGCGAGTATGGGGACGCCGAAGCGCTGGCCCAGGCCATGAAGAACCTACCGGACAGTCAGCGTCGAGCCATCGAGCTGACAAAGCTGCGGGAGATGTCGCTGAAGGAAGCGTCGGCCGCGACCGGGACGAGCGTTGGTGCCCTCAAGGTATCCGTTCATCGAGGATTATCGGCGCTGCGAAAGGCGCTTGGCACCACCAACTGATCATGGAAACAGACGAGCTTATCCAGCGCCTGGTTGCGGACCTACAGCCTGTGCGGCCGCTAAAACCAGCTTGGGCCCGGGCCCTACTTTGGATGATGATTGCGATCCCCTCCGTTGCGGCGGTCGCGCGGACCAAGCTGATTATGTTCGATGCCGCACAGATGGCCGATGCCCGCTTCATCGTGGAGCAACTCGCGACCCTTACCACGGCGCTCACGGCCGCCATCGCAGCTTTCCGCAGCACTATCCCGGGGTTTGACCGGCGCATTCTGCTGTTGCCGTTGGCCCCGCTCGCGGTGTGGCTTGTCAGCGTTGGCCAGGGATGCGTTCAGGACTGGATCCGACTTGGCGCCGCCGGGGGACTGGCGATCAGGCCTGATTGGGACTGCTTACCGATGGCCAGCATCATCGGTATCCTCCCGGCCGTGGCCATTGTAGCCATGCTGCGCAGGGGATTGTCGCTCCATCCACGCGTGACGCTGGCCCTGGCGGCGCTGGCCGTCGCTTCGGTCGCCAATTTGGGCTTGCAGTTTGCCCACGCCCAGGATGTCAGCATCATGGTTTTGATTTGGCACCTCGGCGCAGCCGCGATCCTTTCGGGGGTGGGCGGCCTCCTGGGTGAGGTTGTCTTGCGGTCCCGCGCCTGAGCGCGTCGGGTCCCTTTGCTCGTTAAGAAATGGTTGAAGCGGCAGCGTAACCCGCCGCGCCGGACGAACGAACTAGTTAGGGCTGGATGTACAACGCGCCGGCGGGCGCCCATTGCCGAGCTGATGTGGCAAGCAAGGACACGAGGTTGACGATTCTGCGGCAAGCCAACGAAACGAAAGCACCTTCACGCGAGGTGCCGCAGCCGTGCCTGCGGTCAACGTGCGCACTCGCGGTCATGGCCAAGGCCTCGATACCCGGGGAGACCAAGACGCGGCTCGTGCCACCCCTGACACGCGGCGAGGCGGCGGCTCTCAACACGGTATTCTTACGTGACGCCGCCGACAACATGCTGTCCACCGGCGCACGCGCCGACGTCAACGGTTGGATGGCCCATGCCCCAGCGGGCGCGGAGGCCTTCTTCAAGGATCATCTGCCCTTGAGTATCGGCCTGCTCGAGACGGTTGGTCCCACCTTGGGCGACTGCCTGCAGTAGCGGAACAATTGCGGCGCTTGGTTCAGGCCGCCCGCAGCGCCGCATCAGGAACGCAGGTCGCGGGTCGCTCTGATGCCATACCGCTCGCTCGCCCACGCGGCGAGTTGCAGGCGCTCCTTTCCGTCCAGTACCCCAAGCTTCACCTCGACAGCCTGGTGTTGCCGCGCTTGACGCGTGCCCGCCTGGCAAATGTCGTTCGTCAGCAGGGCCAACGCGATCTGCTGCGTCAGCACGGCAAAGTGCCGAGATGCCAGCTGTTGCTGGCGGGGCCGCCCGGGTCCGGCAACGCATCTGTCCGGACGGTGCGACGCACACAAGCTTGCGCAATACGACTGCTGGCATCCACTGAACGCGCCTCCCGAGACGGTGTGTGCCGTTGTTAAGCGCTGACCTGCTTTCCGGTCATCGTAGTGCCTTCTGGCCTTTGGCACCGAGAATGATCGGATCCGCATCCGGTCGCGCCTTTCTAGTCCGTTATGTCAGTCACATCGCGTAATCAGTACCGTGTGGTCAATTCTGTCAGCCACATCGGCGACCAATCAACGAGCTTGGCCTCGATGGTCTTGTCGAGGCCAGAGGCCACCGCGAGCCCGACCAGCACAAGGACGAGCCCGAGCGCTGCTTTCATAGCGCCGCCGGCCGTCAGCATCCGATTGCGCAGGCGCAGCATGGCTTCGCGCGACAGCAGGCCTATGAGCAGCAGGGGTAAGGCCGCGCCGAGACCGAACATCAGCATCGTCAGAGCGACCTGTCCGAGGTCGGTTCCTTGGGCGGCGAGCACCGACGCCGCACCGAGGGTCGGACCGACACACGGGCTCCACACGGCACCGAGCAGCATGCCGACCAGGAACTGGCCGGCGAGGCCTCTCTTGTCGAGCGTGCCGAGATGTGCGGAGGCCCAGTTCGCGGCCGGCCCGGCCGCTACCGCAAACTGCTCCTGCAACCGCGGGACGAGCAGCGAGGCGCCGACGGCAATCATGATCGCGGCCGCGACGAAGCGGAAGACGCCCGCGTCGAGGCCGATCGCGAAACCGATCGTCGCGACGAACAACCCGATCGCGATGAAGCTTGTGCAAAGGCCGAGCGCCAGGGCGACCGGGCCAAGCCGGTGCGCGGAGGCGGCCGAGCCCAGGACGATCGGCAGCAGCGGCAGGACACAAGGCGACAACGCGGACAGCATACCCGCGAGCAACGCGAGGCCGAGGGTAGCGATCGTCATGGGCTCTTCGATCTAGAGTGCCTTGGCGAGGAGAGCCTCGATCGACTCCTTCTTGGCGTCATAGGCGAGGCGGCCCATCTCCTTGTCACCCTTGTAGACAATCAGCGTGCTCTGCATCCTGACATTGAGCGCCTTCAACGCGTCTTTCTGGGTGTCGAAATCGACCTCCAATTTGACGAGGTTCTTGAAGCGCTCCTGCTTGCCGAGGTCGCCCAAGACGACCTTCTGCGCCTTGCAAACGGGGCACCACGGTGCAGATACCTCGACCAGGATCGACTTACCGGCCTTCTGAGCTTCGGCCAGCGCAGACGGCGTGAATTTCGTCGCGGCATGCGCGGGAAGGGCCAGCGCTGCGGTCAGCGCGATCGCGATGGTCGCGAAGGTTCGGCGGGTGATCATCTGCAATTCTCCATCGTCTGGGCGAAGCAAGGACGCCGCAGATCTCTCCTCAACCTATTCGCGACAAGTGCGTCGTTCGTTACCTACTCACGCATGAGTGATCAGTAATCTCGACGCCTTCTCTGGCCTCGCTGGTAGGTCACGCGGGACTATTGTCCGCTCGCGATCTTGACCAAACCATCAAGGGCCACTGCCATGGCCTTGAATTGCTGCTCGCCATCCGAAATGCCGTGCCGCGCCTTGAGTGCGTCGGGCGCGGGATAGCCGATCCAGACCTTGCCCGCCTTGTCTTGCCAGGCCAGCATTCTCATCGGCAGGTCGACGCCGATTTCCGGGTTCAATTGCATGAGCGGCGTCCCGAGCTTGGGATTGCCGAACATCACAACCTCGTTTGGCCGCAGATCCATGCCCACAGTCTTCGCATTGGCGGCATGATCCAGTCGGGCAACCACCTTGATGTCTCGCTTGCCGAGCTCCGCCACCAGCCGGTCGAGGGTTTCCTTGACGCCAAACCTGCTCTCCACTGCGACGAGCTTGTCTGCGAGCACGGAGGTTGCCGAGAGCGATAGAAACAAAACGGCGGCGGCGATGCGCATGGGCAGGGTTCCTCCTTGTCATGAATTGCAACCATAACCAGTAAAACCGCAGGTGAGGGCCCCATTCGGAATCGCTCGCGCGCTTGTGATTGAGCGCTATGCATCCCCTGCAACGGCGGCGCTGCGATTCTTGCTGCGCGCCTCGCGTCAGTGACACGATTCGAACCGGCCCTTATCGTGGTTGCCGCCGTGAAAAGCCAAAGATCATTCGCAAGGACTCTCATGACGAAGCCTCCCATTCTCGCCAACAAGGACTACGGCGAGGCCTCGGCTTTCGTGCCCGAGAACCTGTTGCGCGAGGCGCGGCGGCAGAAGGGACTTAAAGACGGGACGGTTCCGGATGTGTGCGTGCTTGATCCGGACGGCGACATCGTCCGGCAGAGCAAGTCTGCCGGTCGCGCAGTGCGCGACTCCCATTGGGCCTGCTACCACACGGAACTCTACCGGGTGATGCACGACGGTCTCGAGCTGGGGATCGTACCCTGCGCTGTCGGCGCGTCGTTCGCTGTATTGATCGCCGAGCAGCTGTTCGCTTCGCGCTGCCGGCTGCTGGTCAGCATCACCTCGTCGGGACAGCTCATCGAGCTGCGCGCGCCGCCATACTTCATTCTGATCGACAAGGCGCTGCGCGACGAAGGCACGAGCTACCATTACCTGCCGCCCGCGGAGTTCAGCTCAGCCCCGCCGCGGGTCATCGAGGCCATGAAAGCGGCGTTCGACGCCTTGCAGATCTCGGTCGAGCGGGGGGCCACTTGGACGACCGACGCACCGTTCCGAGAGACTCCGGGCGCCATAGCGGCGATGAAGGCCAAGGGCCTGCTGGCGGTCGAGATGGAAGCTGCAGCCCTCTACGCTCTAGCCGAGGCCCGGGGCATGCCGGTGATCTGCTTTGCCCACGTGACCAACCAGATGGCCAGTATCCATGGCGATTTCGAAAAGGGGGAGGGCGACGGTTCCCTTGACGCATTGGCGGTCATCGCGGCTGCGGCCAGAGCATGGCAACGCAGCTGAGAACGGCCCGCTCGCGGCTTCGCGCGTGACGGCTGCTCCGGTCGAGTTTCTGATAAGCAGACTTGCCCTCGAGCTCGTCTGTACGGAGCGTTTGCCCCAGCTGCCGACACATTGGCGTCGTTTGGGACTACGGCTCGCCTGGCAAGGACATCGCCTTTGCCTGCCTACTGGATGTGATCGTGCGCTCGAAGCGCATCAGGAATTTCTCGTCGGCCAAGTCCGCCGCCGACAATCCATTGGTGAGTGGTCTCGGCACTGGTCGCTATGAGCTCCGCGCTCCTGGAAAAGTCATACGCCGAGCCGACGCGTGGACAAAGGGTTGGCACGATCGCAAAATCGATACTCCGGTCGACAAGCTCCAGCTCCGAAACCAGCTGCCGCGCAATCAATAGCGTCAACGCGTGCAGCGCATTTGCCACCGCGCCTTTGGGAGGGTGTTGCAAGGCGCAAGCAAATCCGGTCGGCAGCACGATCAGCCGCTCTGCGCCGAGGCCAACGGCAACGCTGACGGGTGTATTGCTGGTGATGGCGCCATCGACAAGATATCGGCCACCAATGGATACCGGTCCGAATGCAGCGGGTATGGCGCTGCTGGCGATGATCGCATCTGCCGCGGACCCGCGCGAGAGAATGACGGCACAGCCCGACAGCAGGTTGGTCGCGACGATATGCACCGAGATCCTGGCGTGTTCGAGTTGGCGATAGGGCAGGTGCGTATCGATCAGGTCGCGCAGACCGCTGGAGCTCATCAGAAAGTCACGCCGCCACAGAAAGCTCGCGGCTGTGCGCCAATTCACGCAAAAGATATCGTTGCGCCGAATGCCAAGCCAAAGTTTCTCCAATTTTTTGACACCGGCCATGGTCGGGTCGCCGGCGAAATAGGCGCCGTTGATGGCACCGACACTCGAGCCGACAATCAGGTCGGCCGTTATGCCGTGCGCCACGAGAGCATGCAGCATGCCGACCTGGACGGCGCCGAAGCTGCCACCACCCGCAAAAACGAACGCCGTCTTCGGCACTCTGGAGCTCCGAATTCTATTCAAGTCGATCGCGCCCCCGCCGATGCTAGCAGGGCGCAGCACATAGTCGCGATCACGGTTCTACCGCGTGCGGTCACCGTTGGTTGATGGCGGCAGTCCGTGCCGGTCCATTTGTCCGTAGGCATCGGCTTCCTCGCCGCAGCCATTGCAACTTCACTCAGGCTTGAGTGTTGCGTGATCGGGTGTTGTGCCACGAGATATGGCAACCGCACGAACGAGCCTCGGGAGGCAGCAATGGGCCAACGAGTCCTAAGAACCGTGTGTTTACTCATGGCCCTGGGCGGCATGAGCGTTACTGCCACCGCGCAGACGGAACCGGCGCAGCGTCCAGCGTTCAAAGTCGTACTTGAGCTGTTTACCAGCCAGGGCTGCTCATCATGTCCCCCTGCGGATGCCCTTCTGGAGTCCTATACAAAGAGGGACGATGTGATCGCCCTCAGCGTACCCGTGGATTATTGGGATCGACTGGGTTGGAAGGATACCTTTGCCAGCCGCGAACATACCCTCCGCCAACAGGCGTATGCTTCGGCGCGCGGCGATGGGCAAGTTTACACGCCGCAAATCGTGGTCAGCGGTTCCGCTCATGTCGTGGGTAGTTCGCGTTCGAGCATCGATGATGCAATCACTACCGCCAAACGCACGCTTAGGGATTCTCACATCCCGTTACGGGTCCATTTGGAGGGAGGCGAACTGGTCGTGCAGGCGGTTGGCGCGCCACCGGCAACGCGTTTGTCGGATGCGCGGTTGTTCCTTGCCGTCGTGCAGGAAGCTGGAACGGTAGCGATCCGCAGAGGCGAGAACGCCAATCGAAGTGTCACCTATCACAATATCGTTCGGTCGTTTAAGCCGATCGGAAACTGGACCGGAACGGCGATGACGCTGCGCGTACCGATGAGCGAGTATGCTCTCGGCGGCGCCGAATCTGTCGTTGTCCTGGTGCAGAAAGGAACGGGAGGCCCCATTCTCGGTGCAGCGCAAGTGCGGATTTCCGGGAAGAGTTGAGCATCAGACCAGAGGGCCCGCCCGGTTGTGGCCTATCCCCGTGCGTTAAGCAGTTGAGGTCTGTTCACGCCACGAAGTTGATTGGGAGATGAAGGAATGACGCTGAAAGGCAAACTCGACGAGACGCGTGCGGCCTCGGCCAAGCGCCGGCCGCAGGAAGCTCGCGCCATCATGCAGCGCGCCACCGATGATCTGCGGGCTTCGGGCATTCTCGCCACGGTCGTCGGCGACGGGCAGACCATGCCGGCATTTGCCGGCACCAGCCACGACCAGAGACGCATCGACTCGGCAGATCTACTGCAGCGTGGTCCCCTCGTTCTGTCGTTCTTCCGAGGGCATTGGTGACCGTATTGCCGGCATGAGCTGGATGCTTTGCAAGCAATATACGCCGATATCAAAGCTGCAGGTGGCGAGTTGGTTGTGTTCTCGGGCGAGACGCGCGATATCTCCAATCAGATGGCAATCAAGCAAGGGTTGACGTTTCCGATCGTGCAGGACACTGGGCTGGCAATCGCCAGATCATTCGGGCTGGTCTTTACATTACCCGACGACCTCAAGGCCCTCTACATGAGCTTCGGCAACGATCTGCCCAAGAATACCGGACACCCGGCCTGGGAGCTGCCGATGCCCGCACGCTATGTCGTCGATCGATCGGGTACCGTCCAATCGGCCGAAGTGGACCCCGACTACACCGTGCGACCCGAACCGGCGGATACCCTGCGGGTGCTGCGCAGCCTGGCTTGAGCTGACAAGTCGATCGACCGCACGGTGAAAAGCGGGCCAATGCGCCTTGGCGTTGCGTCTTGTCCGTTCCGGGTCCAACGGCAGCTGTCCACCCGACGTCGCCCGTGCGTCAGATTTGGTTCTGCTAACGGACGCTCGACCATTGATCCCAGTGGGACACCTCCGGCATAACCCGTTGAAATGTCGTGGATCGCATTTTAGCGGTGGGACAATCTAAGCCATTGATCTCGCTGGCATGTGAGGCGCTAGCCTTGGCCTTTTTTGAAATCGCACAATTGTCTAAAACCAGGAACTTGGATGTCTCACCGGTCAGAGAGATCGACGGATGCGGATCTTGTAGGTGTCGTAGTGCTCCTCGGCCATCTGCCGGCGCAGGAACAGACAAGTGGACCACACTAACCCGATGACGATGACCACCGTGGCGAGGATTTCGATACCCAGACCGATGACTTTGAGCCAGTGACCGACAGCCAACTCTAAGCTCGGTATGGCTGCTTCGCTCATGTTGTTCGCCTCCGCGAAGTGAGGCCGATTACGCGGGGCTGGGCATAGCCGGCTTCGTCGGCCCCACCATGCTCAGGTTGGATGCGAGGACGGCAGCTGCTAGCAGCGACAGGCCGATGCCAATGACGCAGGCGGTCCAGCCAAATCGGTCGAAGGCCTGGCCCAGTACAGCGCTGCCGACAAGCCCGCCCAGGAAGTAGGCGGCAAGATAGATGCCGCTGGCAGAGCCTCGATCGGTTGTGGCCGCGCGGCTAACAAAGCCGGTTGCGGCGGCCTGGGCAAAGAAGGTTCCCATGCCCATGAGCACCATGCCAATCAGCACGGCCGCCAGATTGGGCGTGACGAGCAGGGGCAAACCAATGGCCGCGGTCGCGAGGCCGACCCATAGTGTGGCCTGGGTGCCGAAGCGCTGCACCGCTGCGCCTGCCAGCGGCGTCGTGAAGATCGACGGCAGGAACACGAAATAGACGAAGCCCAGCTGCATGGCGCCCAAGGACAGGGGCGGACGGGTGAGCACGAAGTTGACGTAGGTGAAGGTGCCGATAAAGGCGAAGAGGATACAGAAACCGATGCCGAAACCGGCGCGCAACGGACCGTTGCGCAGATGGATCGACCAGGTCATCAGCGGCGAAGGCGGCGGCGGCCCCATGGATTTCATGGGTGCAGCCCGGTGCACCGTGAAATAGACGAGGATTGCGCCGGCGAGATTGAGGAGCGCAAAAATGTAGAAGTTGGCCGCCAAACCTAGATGGTCGGCGAGCGCGGCTGAAATCAGTCGGCCAATCAAGTTACTGGCCACATTGCCGGTAATGTAGGCGGCAAAGGCGCCGGCTGCATCGGCAGCGCTGTACTCCTCGCCGAGATAGGCGAGGGTGAGCGTGAACGCTGAAGCCATGAACACGCCTTGTACAATTCGCAGCAGCGCGAAAGTACCAAGCCCCGGGGCGATGGCGAGAAGTGCGGTCGGAATGGCGAGCAGCGCCAGGCTGACTAGGATGCCAAGTCTGTGGTCAATGCGCCGCGAGAACAGGGCGACGAGCAGTCCCGACACCGCCATGCCCATGGTGCTGGCGTTGACAGCAAACCCCATGGCCGCGGGGCTCACCAGATAGTGCCTTGCCAGCGACGGCAGGATCGCTTGAGTGGCGAACAGGTCGACCACGGTGAGGAAGGCCGTGAGCCCTATGACGCACTCTCTTGCGAACACGCCACCGGCGTGCCGCCTCGCCTCGAGAGGCGACATGAGCGGCACTGCTTCGGCCGTGGACAGCTTGGACATCATGCTCGCCCTTCTCACAACGGTTTGAGGTCGCCCAGCATCGTCGGCAGCAGCTCCGACACCGTCGGGTGGATGTGCATTGCCCGCTGCATCACGGTGCAGGGCGCCTTGGCGTACATGAGGTCGAGGATCGCGTGGATCACCTCGTCTCCGTTCAGGCCCAGGATCGAGGCGCCTAGGATTTGCTTGGTCTCTTTGTCGACCAGGATCTTCATGAAGCCCTGCGTCTCGCCTTTCTCGAAGGCGCGGCTCACATCCTCCATGGCCATGGTGGCGATCAGGGCCGGCCTGCCCGATTTGCGTACCTCGGCTTCCGTCATGCCGACGCGCCCGAGCGGCGGGTCGGTGTAGAGGTTGTAGGCGGTGATGCGGTCGCTGACGCGACGCGGGTCGTCGTCGAGGAGGTTGGCGGCAACGATCTCGAAGTCGTTGTAGGAGGTGTGGGTGAAGGCGCCCTTGGCGTTGCAGTCGCCCAGCGCCCAGATGCCCGGCACGCTCGTGCGGAGCTGATCGTCGACCTGGATGAAGCCTCTCTTGTCGGTAGCGACGCCTGCCCTTTCGAGGCCGAGGTCATCGGTGTTCGGGCGCCGGCCGACGGCGATCAGCAGGTGCGTGCCGACCCCTTGCCCATCGCCGCTCTCGGAATCGAGGCTGACGGCGATGTCCTTCCCGCGCTTGGCGATCCGCATGCCGTGCACGCCCAAGCGCAGGTCGATGCCCTCATCCCTGAGGACGCCGGCGACAGCCGCCGACACATCCTCGTCCTCGCGTGCGATCAGGCGGGGCGCGGCCTCGATCACGGTCACCTTGCTGCCGAAGCGGCGAAAGGCTTGGGCGAACTCGAGCCCGATATAGCTACCGCCGACGACCAGCAGGTGTGGCGGCACGAAGTCGATGTCCAGCAGTGTGCTATTGGTGAAGTAGCTCACGTCCTTCAGGCCGGGAATGTCGGGGACGAAGGCGCGACCGCCGACATGGATGAAGATGCGCGGCGCGGTGAGCGTCTCGTCGCCAACCTGCATCTGGCTCGGGCCCGCAAAGCGGCCGTGGCCCTGGTAGACGGTGATGTTGGGGTTGTTTCTGAGCCCGCGCTCGACACCGCGCGTAGAGAAGCCGAGCACATAGTCCTTGCGCTCCTTGACCTTCTTCATGTCAACGCTGACCGGGCCTTCGATTCTGACCCCGTATTCGCTCGCGCGCCGCGCCAGATGCGCCGCGTAGGCGCTGGCGACCAGCGTCTTGGTCGGCGTGCAGCCGGTATTGACGCAGGTGCCGCCGAAGCGATGGCGCTCGATGATGGCGACCTTCATGCCGGAGCCGGCCAGTCGGTGCGCGAGCGAGGGCCCGGCCTGGCCAGTGCCGATGACGATGGCGTCGAAGTCGGTCATTGGGGCACTCCTCTGCTCAGACGGCCACGCGGCGTGTGGCGGGGTCGAACGCGGTGGGGCCCTTGGCCGTCACAATGGTCTGGCTGGCGGCCATCTCCACGCGGCTGTCCGCGCGCGGCTCGTGCAGGATGACGCCTTCGAGCGGGTCGAACTCGCCTTGCCAGGGCTTTTGCTCGATGGCGCGTTGCGTGCTAGCGTAGCCCGCCTCCCAGCGCTGCCGGATGCCGCCCGGGCTGAAGTCCACGTCCTTGGTGTGATCCTCGTTGTCGAGGCGTGGCGCCAGCAGTCGCACGACATGCATGCGCGTCAGGCAGCCCCAGCCGGCGAGCTCGCGCACGGTTTCGCTGTTGCGCTCGACTTCCGGAATGCGCGCCAGCAGCTCCTTGATGACGTGGCGCAGGCGGTGGGTCTGTAGCTGACGGGTGATGTGGCTCGCGACCCGGCTCGAGTACTGGATGTCCTTCTGGCGGTGCATAACCTCCCATATCGTCTCGGGCTCCGGCCCGATCGGATTCCACATGTGCACGGCGAAGATCAGAGAGTCCCGGCGCGGGTTGTCGTCGAAGATCACCTCGGTCGGCGTGTTGGAGAGGATGCCGCCGTCCCAGTAGAGCTCGCCGTCGATCCGCACGGCCGGAAACGCGGGCGGCAGCGCCCCCGACGCCATGACGTGCTTGACGCCGAGCGGCATCTCTCGGCTGTCGAAATACTTCATCTGGCTGGTGCGCACGTGTGCGGCGCCAACCGTCAGCCGAGGCCTGCAGCGATTTACGAGCGAGAAGTCGACCAGCTCGGAGAGCGTCTTTTCCAGAGGGTTGGTGGAATAGTAGCCGGCGCGGTCGGCGCCCAGCACCACGTGCGTGCCCCAGAATGCCATCGGGTTCGGCTCGAAGAAGCCCAGGATGCCGCACGCGATGGTGTTCCAGTAGGAGAGCGACTGCGAAAGTTGCGGCCACGCCGAGGACTCGTGCCAAATCGACTTGTGCGCCATGCGGTCCCAGAACGCCTTGAGCCGGGGCAAGCGGTTCCGCGGCTCGTTGCCGGCGATCAGGCTAGCATTGATGGCGCCGATCGAGGTGCCGATGATCCAGTCGGGCTCGATGCCGGCCTCGTGCAGGGCTTGATATACACCAGCTTGGTAGGCGCCGAGCGCGCCGCCACCCTGGAATACGAGCACGATCTGGCCGGGCCCCACGTGTGGATTGTGGGCGCGACGCCTGTTTGCGACCTGGGTCATCTTCGAAGCACCCGACATGACTTCCTCCCTTCGTAGGGGCCGGCCGGTAAGTTGGGTCAAGCGTCAGCGCAAACCCAGCTACTGCGCGGTCCAGCCGCCTTCGATTGGCAACGCGGCGCCCGTCATGGACGCGGCCGCATCGCTGCACAGGAAAAGGGCGAGCGCGCCGATCTGCTCCGTCGTTACGAATTGGTGCGTCGGCTGGGCGTGGAGCAGCACGTCTTTGATCACCTGCTCCTCGGTCAGCCCACGAGCCTTGGCGGTCTCGGGGACCTGTTTCCGCACCAGGGGCGTCAGCACGTAGCCCGGGCAGATGGCGTTGACGGTGATGCCGTGCTCAGCCGTTTCCAGCGCCACCGTCTTGGTGAGGCCGAGGACGCCGTGCTTGGCCGCGACATAGGCCGACTTGAAAGGCGAGGCTACGAGGCCGTGGGCGGAGGCGATATTGATGATGCGGCCCCATTTTCGCGCCTTCATCTCCGGCACGACGGCGCGCATGGCGTGGAAGGCCGAGGAGAGGTCGATGGCGATGATGGCATCCCACTTGGCCACGGGGAATGTCTCGATCGCCTCCACGTGTTGGATGCCGGCGTTGTTGACGAGCACATCGACCTTGCCGAGCCGCTGGCGCGCGTCCTCGACCATGCCGACGATCTCGGCAGGCTTGGTCATGTCCGCGGCGGAGTAGGCAGTCTTGACGCCGAATCGCTCCTCAATCTGCATGCGCGTCTTCTCGGTCTCGGCCTTGTCGCCGAAGCCGTTCAACATCACGTGCATGCCCGCCTCGGCGAAGGCCTGGGCGATTCCCAGCCCAATACCGCTGGTCGAGCCTGTGACGATAGCTGCCTTGCCGGCAAGCTCGCTTGCTGGCCGTAGCGTGGGGTGCTCTTCGGTGTTCTTCTGCATTGCGGTCTCTCCTGGCATGAAGGGCCGGAGTGTGCCGTGCCGTTGAGGAGACGGCGGGGTTCGGGGGTGTCACACTCCGGGATGCAGGCGATTTCGGGCGCACTCGGTGGTCACATCACGTGCGCGTCATCCTTGTCGTGGAAGAGATCGGCCGACAGCAGAACGACTGTCCTCTTGCCGGTGTTTTTCCACCAGTGTGACGTGCCTTTGACCTCGGCCGTCGACTCTCCGGCTCGGTGTATGATCGGCATCGTGCAGGTGCTGCGATATTCGGTGACCGTGCCGCTGATGATGTAGATGATCGCGGGGCGGTCAGTGTGGCTATGCCACGGAACAATGCCGCCTGGCTGGATGACGAGCCGGCGCAGGCGCAGCGCGTGATCGTTGAGCATCACTGGCTCGTTCTTGAGATCGATGCGGGTTAGCACATTGTCGGTGACGCCCTTGGCCTTGGCTGGATTCATCTTCTGGCCCTGGCCGTCCGCCACGACCTTGTTGGCGGGACAGGTGCCGGCTGAGGCCGACAGTGGGACGATCGACACGGCCGCTGCAACAGCTGCGACTCTCGCGAGGCTTCGCCAGATCGACCGGCTGGCAGTGATGGCAATCATGATGCTTCTCCTGGCTAGCGACGGCTGGCGGCTCGGTCGCCGCTGACTGGCCAACGATGTCGAAGTGTGCACGCAGGTGGAAATGCCGAATGGCTCCTGAGTCGATGCAGACAGCTTATGATCGCCAGCGCATGAAGCGCGTGCAGCCGCTGACCGGTTGATCGCCGCGTCGGCAGATTCATTCGTGCTGTTGAGACCACCCCGCACGAAGGGTTCGAGCCGCACGCCGCTGTGGAATCAGGTTGGATGAAGGTGCCCCGGCCCGTACTCGCAGGGCGGCTCGAATTGCATCAAGTTGCTATTTCCTCGCGGTGGCGTGGTCGCTGCGCATGTGCGCAGCTGATCCGCGCCGCGTCTTCCAACCCAGGACGACGGCCAACCAGCAGCTTGAGGAGGAACTTTGCCCCCACCTGTAGCGGCAAGCGAGTGTGCGGAGCTATCGGCAGTCCTGGATGTGCAGGGCGTCGTCGCCGACAACCTCCACCGGATTGACTGGCATCCCACGCAAGGCCCAAAGCTGCAGTCACGAACGGTTGGGCTAGCCGATGCTGTCTTACTGTTTTGCGACGCTGGACGTGATCGACGCTATGACGCTCGAGGCCTTGTTGAACGCCGGCTCGCGATCGGTAATGCGATGCCGCCGCGCGATCCAGGCAAAGTCGGTGTAGGTTGCCCAGACTTGACCTTTCTCGTCCTCCTGTACAAGCAGGCGAACCGGCCAGTCGAGGCCCGCCTGCGGCTTGGATGTAATAAACTGCGAGCCGAGCGCGGGATTGCCGAACACCAGCAGCACCGACGGTCCCAATTTGATGCCGGCATCGGCCGCGAGCTTGGCCTGGTCGATCACCGAGAACGTCATGATGCCTTTGGCAGCAACGTCTTGCTTCAGGCGATCGAGAGTCTCAGTGAGGGAATATGCGCTTCTGACACGCACGATCCCATCCTCCACGTTGGCTGGTTCGACTCGATTGGCCATCGACTGGGCGACGAGATAGATCGAAAATACTGCAGCGGCCAGAACGGCTGAGACAATAGTTAAGGTGCGTACTTGCATTGTGCATTTCCTCTCAAGCTGTAGTCCGACGTACGGTAGGCGCAGCTTGAGGGAGCAGGCGTTGAGGCGGAAATGCTGTGTCGTTTGCGGATCGATACCGATCAGTTATGGAGCGCCTATCTGCGCTTCGCGTGACGATCGCAAGATCGCGGCGTGGTCGTGCGGACGTCTCCTGGTCGCCAGCCAATTTGGTCCTGCAGTTGCGTTGATTTTCAGCTCAGAAGGGCAGGGCTTGACCCAATCTGAGGGAAGCTGCCGCGCTCGTGGGCCGGGCTATACCGCGTGATTCGAACAACGTGGCGCGTGCATTGAATGCATAACCGCAAGGTATCGTTGCGCTATGCGCCCCCGTGCTAACCCCTTATCCAAGGGTTGACGCCCGATCGGAGTAGCGCCATGGAACTGCACGAGATCCGCTATTTTGTTGCAGTTTGCGAGACCCTGAACTTCACGCGCGCTGCAGAGCGCTGCAACGTCTCGCAGCCGGCTCTCACGCGAGCCATTCAAAACCTGGAGGACAGGCTTGGTGGACCGTTGCTCAACCGCGAGCGCGGCAACACCCATCTGACCGAGCTGGGCCGCATGATGCGTCCCTACTTCGAACAGGTACTCGGGCAGATGCAGGAGGCACGGCGACGGGCCAAGACATTTGCGAGGTTGGATCAAACCACGCTGACTGTCGGCCTGATGTGCACGATCGGGCCGCACAGGCTTGTCGATCTCTTTTCCAACTTCCTGAAGAGCTACGAAGGGGTCGAGGTCTATCTCAAGGATGCGTCTGCAAGCGCGTTGGAGGAACTACTGTCCAAGGGCGAGATCGATGTTGCCATCTTCTGCCGACCGGAGGACTTGGACGATCGATTTCACACGTTGCCTCTATACCGGGAGCGCTTCGTGGTCGCAGTCGGCCCTGGTCATCCCTTCGAGCGCTTCAACGCTGTCCGCGTCAAGGATCTACACGGACAAAGGTACCTGGCTCGGGCGAACTGCGAGTACTATGAATACCTGCGCCAGGTGCGCGAGAAAATCGGCGGCGTTGAGCTGAGACGTCCCTACACCAGCGAGCGCGACGACTGGATCCAGTGCATGGTCCTCGCCGGATTGGGCTTTACCTACATCCCGGAGTACGCCGTGACTGTGCCTGGCCTGCAGCTGCGGCCGTTGATCGAGCCCGAGGTCTACCGCACGGTGAGCTTGGTGACGGTGCGGGGCCGGCCGCACTCTCCGGCCGTGGGCGCATTCGTGCGAGCGGCCAAAGGCTATCGATGGGATGATGCGCCTGCGGAGCAGGCGAACGCGCCAAGGTCGAATGCCAATCGGCAACGGGCAACTGCATAGCCGGCTCGCTTTGTGGCACCCGGCCCGCCAGGCGTGCTCGCTTGATCCCTAGTGGAGCAGGCTGCAACGCGGACATGGCAGCAACAATGCTCGTTGCGCAAGGGCGAGTCACCTTTGGCGCCGAAGCAGACGACGATGCCGTTGGGGCATCCGTTCCATAGCCCAATGCTGCAGACATTCCCGATAGTATGTGGCTCATGCAGATACGCCCTCGCACCGCAGGGCCGCCCGATGCCATTGCCGGGCGACGACCCGGCAGTGGTTGGACTTGAAAGGTTCGTGCCATGCAGGACAGACCAGATACACCAGTGCTACTGCTGACCCCGGCGTTGCCTTCGATCTCGTCGCGACTTGAACCGCATTGCATTGTCGTCGTCGGCGGTGGAGCCGGCGGTCTGGAGCTCGCAACACGGCTCGGCGATAGGCTCGGCAAGAAAAACAAGGCCAAGATCACCCTCATCGAGAAATCGCGCACGCATGTGTGGAAACCGCGACTCTATGAGATCGCCGCCGGCAGCCTGGATGTCGCTCGCAGCGAGGTCGACTACCTCGCGCAAGGTCACTGGCACTCCTTCCAATTCCGCTATGGCGAAATGACCGGCATCGATCGGGCGAGGAAACTCGTGCACCTTGACGCGACGTTCGACGAGGAAGGGCGCCTGATCACGCCGCAACGGTCGTTCGCTTATGACACGCTCGTCATCGCCATCGGCAGCATCGGCAATGATTTCGGGACGCCTGGCGTGATGCAACATGCCATCATGCTCGATACGCCCGAGCAGGCGCAGCGATTCAACCGCCGGCTAATCAATGCTTGCGTGCGGGCCTTCGCACAATCCGAGCCCATCCGTCCCGGCCAGCTGCATGTGACGATCATCGGCGCGGGCGCCACCGGGACGGAACTGGCGGCCGAATTGCACGGGACAGCGCGCAGCCTTGTCGCCTTCGGCCTTGATAAGATCGACCCCGACAGGGACGTCAAGATCTCCCTGGTGGAGGCTGCAGACCGCATACTGCCCGCCCTGCCGGAGAATATCGCCGACGCGACCTGCAGTGTCCTGCGCAAGCTTCGCGTCGACATCAGAACAAAGACACGCGTGACAGAAGTGACGAGCGAGGGTGTCAAGCTCGCCGGCGGCGATTTCATTGCTTCGGAACTGGTCGTTTGGGCGGCTGGCGTAAAGGGGCCGGATGTGCTCGGCAGGCTGGACGGCCTCGAGGTTAGCCGCACCAACCAGCTCGTCGTCAAGCCGACGCTGCAGACGACACGGGATGACGACGTGTTCGCGTTGGGTGACTGTGCCTACTTGGTGCCCGGCGGCCAGACACGGCCGGTCCCGCCGCGAGCCCAGGCGGCGCATCAACAAGCGTCGCACCTGGTGGCCCAGCTGCGACGACGCCACCGCGGCGCACCGTTGCGCCCGTATATCTACCGTGATTTCGGATCGCTCGTTTCACTGGGCGAGTCTCATGTGTTTGGTACCCTGATGGGTTTCATCCCAGGTTCGAGCGTGTTCATCCAGGGCATGCTCGCGCGTTTGATGTACCGCTCGCTCCACAAGATGCACGATGCGGCCTTGCATGGCCCCGCAAAGGTGCTGCTCGACACCACGGCACGCATCCTTGCGCGTCGTACCGAGCCACGTGTCAAATTGCACTGAGATCGAACGAACGAGGCATCATCAATGGTTCAGAGGGGATACTGGATCGTACACGTCAGCGTGACGGACGCGGCGAACTATCCGAAGTATGTCGCAGCCGACGCCGCTGCGTTCGCCAAACATGGGGCCCGGTTCCTGGTTCGCGGAGGCCGGTTCGAGGCGGTGGAAGGAAGCGCGCGGCAACGGCACGTCGTGATCGAATTCGAGTCCTATGAGGCGGCGCTGGCCTGCTATCGCTCGCCCGAATACCAGGCCGCTGCGAAATTGAGGCACGCCTATGCCGAATCGGAAGTGCTGATCATCGAGGGTCAGAGCTCCTAACAGCTAGCCTTGAGATCTATGCTCGCAAGGTCTCCGGCTCAAATGGTGGCGACAAACCGTGACTGAACGAAAATCATCCCTCGGAGAAATGCGCCGAGTCTTGGACGCGATGACCGACTTGAACGCGCCGCTCGACGACAAGCTGACAGCGTATTCGCGCGCGGTGCACCGGACCCTACCTGACGTTGAAGCGGCTTACGACCGTTTGATCAAACGCATTTCCCACAACGGGGCCGCGGAGTATGCACCCGCAGTCGGTGACGAGCTCCCTGATTGGGTTCTCGCTGATACGGAAGGTCATCTCGTGCGCCTCACGGCGCTGCTTGCCTCGGGGCCGCTTGTGGTCAGCTTTAATCGCGGTGCGTGGTGCGGTTACTGCTGTCTCGAATTGAGCGCGCTATCGGACGCCTATCCCGCAATCAGTGCGCTCGGCGCCAGCGCAATTGCAATTGTTCCGGAGTCCGAGGAGTACGCTCGCGCACTCAAGCAGACCTGTGGACTGCCGTTCGCGGTCCTGGTCGATCGCAAGCTCGGATACGCTCTCTCGCTCGGCCTGGTGTTTTGGCTGGGCGATGAGCTCAAGAAAACTTATCTGAAGCAGGGCGTCGATCTTGCGCGGTTTCAGGGCAATGACGGCTGGTTCTTGCCGATTCCCGCCACCTTCGTCGTTGCTCAGGATGGTGCCATCCTGGCGCGCTTCGTCGACCCGAATTTTCGTCGGCGTATGCCCATCGATGACGTCATTCGGGCGCTTCAGAAACCGCGACCGTCGGAGCGCGGCAAACCATAGGGAGAAGAGAGCAATTCTCCGAGGGGGTATCCAGGCAGGCTAGTCGCTACTCGGCACGAGGCTGGATATGTCGGTATATTTTCCAGGCGGCCTGATCTGTTTGCAGGCGAGCTGGGTCGAGGGTCGTCAATGACCTGGGCGATGGTATGGGGATCAGTTGTCAGCCTGAGGGCTTCCAAATAGAGTGATCGTCTTGCCAAGTACCGCAGCTTTTGCGGCGCGCCTTGTCGGCATGAGGCGATCACGATGGAAATGCATCACATCAGATACTTCTTGGCGGTCGCGGAGCATCTCAACTTCACCAAGGCGGCCGAGCGATGCAACGTGTCGCAGCCAGCGCTTTCGCGGGCCATCCAGCAATTGGAGGAGGAGCTCGGCGGGCCGCTCTTCCATCGGGAGCGTGGCAACTCTCATGTCACCGAGCTTGGTCGCATGCTTCAACCGCATTTGTTGGAGATGCACGAGAAATCTCTGTCGGCGAAACGGCTGGCGAAGGAATACGGACGGCTGAAGAAGACGCCGCTCAAGCTCGGCATCATGAGCACGATCGCACCGGACCAGATCATCGATCTCATTGCCGCAATCAAGACACGTCACCCCGGCATCGAGCTGCATCTTTGCGACTCTGACGCCAATGAGCTTCGCAAGCGCTTATTGGAAGGAGAACTCGAGCTGACGATCTATGCCCGACCTGCCGGTGAGCCGGACGAGCGAACCCACGTCCTGCCCCTGTTCAGAGAGCAGATGCTGATCGCGGTCCATCCTGGTCACCAGCTGGCAAATCAGAGCGCCGTGCAAGTCAAGCAAATGAACGGCGAGAACTACATCCACCGCAACAACTGCGAGTTTGCAGGATATGCGGACGCCATCCTGGCAGAGCAGGGCGTCAGCTGCATGCCGGCATATTGGAGCGACCGCGACGACTGGACCCTTGCGATGGTTGCGGCGGGGCTCGGGTTCGCTTTCTTGCCGGCAAATTCGACGAAGCATTCGGGGGTCGTTGCGCTACCAATTGTCGAGCCTGAATTCTGGCGCGAGGTGAGCCTGGTCAGCGTGCGTGGTCGTCCACATTCGCCCGCAGTCGGTGCGCTCGTGCGCGAGGCAATGAACAAGAAATGGTTTGGCAAGCGAGCGCTGGCCGCGCGCGCAGCGCCACAGTGAGCCCGCGGAGCTTGCATGCGGGCGGAGGGATTTCCGGTTCTCAGGCGATGGAAGGCCGGTTCCAGCAGAACAGCGGTCGGGCGATCGCGGCGACCGTGGTCGGCAATGTCCTCGAATGGTACGACTTCGTCGTCTACAGCTTTCTTGCCACTATTATTGCCAAGAACTTCTTCCCAGCCGGCAATGAGACGGCGGCTCTGCTGGCAACGTTCGCGGTCTTTGGGGTCGGCTTCGTTGCTCGGCCGCTCGGCGCCATCGTCATCGGTCGGATCGGCGATCGGCGCGGTCGCAAGGTTGCCCTGGTGCTCACGATCCTGTTGATGGCCGCCAGCACGGTTTCGATTGGCCTCATCCCGAACTTTCAGACCATCGGCGTGCTTGCTCCGGCGCTGCTTCTGTTGGCGCGGCTTGCTCAAGGTTTCTCCGTTGGCGGTGAATGGGGCAACTCGACCACCTTCATCGTCGAGTGGGCACCTGTAAGACAGCGCGGCTTCTACGGCAGCTTGCAGCAATCCAGCGTGGTCGCCGGCCTGCTGCTCGGCTCGGCAATTACGGCCCTGCTCAACACCGTGCTCGAGCCAACTGCTATGGAAGACTGGGGTTGGCGCATTCCATTTCTGATTGGCGGCTTGATCGGGCCGCTTGGCATCTACATGCGCCGCAACGTTGACGAAACGCCCGCCTACGAACGCGCGGCCAAGATCCCCCGGTGCAGTGACGCAGTTCCGCTGCTCCAGACGGGTCAGGCATTCGGCCTGATGATCGTATCTGCGGTCCAGTTCTATGTTTTTCTCGCCTACATGCCGACCTTCACGCAGAAGTATGCACACCTGGGGCGCGCCGAGGCACTGTGGTCAAATACAGCAGCGCTGCTCATGTTAATGATCGCGATCCCTCCTCTCGGTGCCTTGTCCGATCGGATCGGGCGAAAGCCCTTGCTCCTTGTGAGCTGCATAGCCTTCGTCGCGCTGCCCTACCCACTGTTTCGCTTCATGCTCGACCGGCCTTCATTCGCGGTAGTTTTTGTTGTCCAGCTGCTGATTGCGTTGGCGATTGCGCTCTATTGCGCTGCCCTGCCCGCAGCAATCGCCGAAATATTCGAAACGCGAACGCGTACGACGTATTTGTCGATTGCCAATGGTACAGCAGTCGCCATCTTCGGCGGCTTCGCACCATTCCTTGCGACATGGCTGATCCAGCGCACTGGCTCGCCAATTGCGCCGGTCTACCTGGTGATCACCGCAGCAATCTTATCGTTGGTTGCAATCCTCAGTCTGCGCGAGACATCGTGCGAAGATCTGCGGTGATGTGCCGGTCGGACTCGCCCGGCCGGGAAGCGCCTCGGCTCGTCAAATGTGAGCCACAGGCATGCGTGCAAGTGCCTGGGCGAGCATCGCTGCGAGCGTCACGCCCATGATTGACAGTCCGCCGACGACCACCGCCAGCCAGACGATCTCACGCAGTTCATCGCGCAGCGAGCTCCACACCTGACTTCTCCCCATGTTGACGAACATCATTGGGCATCGGGGGCGAACCCTCAGCTTGGGCGCACCTCGATGGTCTCGTTGGTCGTGGAGTGGTCCTTAGCGCGAACCTCTATCCGCACAATCTGCCAATCCTCGCGTTCCAGGGTCTGCTTCACAGCGCGGTCGAAGAGCTGGCGATAGGACGAAGAGACATGTAGGCGAAAGGCATCGTAGCGGCCCGGAACCACCTTGCGCGCAACCTCGAGAGGGGAAGGGCAGGCAAATTGGGGCAGGAGTTCACCGTTGCGATCTCTTACGGTCCAGCAGTCAGTCATCACACTCACTCCGGCGATGAAGGGAACTCGGGGAGCTAAATTTGGCCCTCGTGGCTGCGCCGCCCGGCTCTGGGGACTGCCATCGCATCATCCCATTTCGGGCGGCCGATGTTCGTCCGTGGTTGCAAGATTGGGTCGGCAGCTCACAACACGCCAATATCGTTGGCGTCTCGCTTCCATGCGTTCCGGCTATCGGCGAGTCGGCGTATGCAGCGGTGCAGGCAACGCTTCACGTCGCGCCGAACGCTTGGGCCGGAGGGGCAAGACGGAGTGCGCCGTGCGCGACATCGGCCTGGATGGGAATGGAAAGGTTTTTCGGAGCCGCTCGTGCGGCATGCTTTGGCATACGATAGGCAGTGCGGGTCACGGCGCGATTTAACCCACCTTCGTCCATCCAGCGCACTGTGTTGCGATAGGCTCGTTCGAGCAGCTCCGACGAGCGGGAGAAATCGAAGGGGGAAGCGCCGAGTGGGCCCTCAGCGGGCAGGATGTGAGACTCGGCCGACTCGCCAAGTCCGTCCAGCTCGGCAACAAGTTGGCGCGTCGTCAACAACGTGATCGCATGGAGCGCACTTGCGATCGCGCCATTCGGGGGGCTTGCAGCCGCCGGGCAAAACCGGTCGGCATCACGATGAGCCGGCGTGCGCCACATGCTACCGCCGCGCGCACCGGCGTATTGCTGGCAATGGCGCCATCGCAGAGCAACCTCCGATCAATTTTGACCGGGGGGAAAGGCCGCTGGGATAGCGCTGCTGGCGAGCACCGCTTGCGTAGCCGGTCCGCGCGACAGCACGACAGCTTCGCCGGACAGGAAGTCGGTCGCGACCACGTGCACGGGAAGGGCTGCATCCTCCAGATTGCGGTAGGGAAGGTGAAGATCGAGGAGGCGCCTCAGGCCATCGGACGGCACGAGATGATCCCGTCGGCGAAGAAATCCCAGAAGCCCGCGCCAGCTCAAGGGTAGGATGTCGGTGCGCTTCAAGCTGCGCCAGAGAGCCTCCAAGTTGGCGATTCCGACGAGCGTGGGATCGCCGGCGAAGTAGGCAGCGTTGATGGCGCCGACGCTCGTTCCCACGACGAGATCGGGCTTGACGCCGGCTTCCAAGAGGGCGCGAAGCATACCCACTTGCGCTGCCCCAAGGCTGCCCCCGCCCGCCAGGACGAAGGCTATTTTCGGCGGATCTGTGAATGTAGCAGCGCTCATGACGTCACACAGGTGACCATCGAGCCGATTGTCGTGGCCGCGTCCTCAGCGGAGCCGGGCCCTCGCGGATGAGGGGTGCCGAGCCGCTGATCAAGAATGCGACGTTCGCGCTCTAGCCTACGAGCTCGCCAGGCCAGTGAGAGGCGCCGGCCCCTGTTGATCATTTTCGCGCGCATCGTGCGCTCCTGCGGTTGCATGTCTCGGCCCGTGGCACAGAGAATATCGACGGCGGAGGCCGCCAAAAAATGCTGATTGGCTTTTGGGTCTATGTGGGGGGACTATGGAAACGCGAATTGCGCGATAGCCTGTCGTTATGGTTTTGGAAACAAGCCGGCATTCTCTCCCGATGCATGCACGCGCTCATTCTGGCGAACACAGTCGAGGCCGTCATGGTGAGATGGAGACGTCGATGCTTGCCAACGGTGCACGGTCTTCCGCCGCCATCGCGTTTGCGCTCGTCGCGCTTGGTCTGCCGATCAGGTCTGACGCGGACACTTCAGTGATGCTGCGCGACACCGGCGTGTCCTTTCGGTCGCCACGCGGGTCAACGACAGCGGCCGGGTAGTCATAGAGATTGAGCAGGAAGTGAGCAACGTCGCGCGCACCACAAGCTCCGGCATCGGATCCCCCGACGATCCAACAACGCCGGGTCAAGACCACGGGGTCGTGGCCGATGGCGAGGTGGTGGCCCTCGGCGGACTCATCCAGGAACGCGACAAAGACAGCCCGCGCGCTCTGTCGCAGCGGCGGGCTTGCACGCTTATCGGGGTTGGACGGTCGGCGAAACGCGCCATGGTGGCCGACGTCATGGCAATGCCTCTGTACGGCCGCGTCGATCCCAAGCCGGGCACCGGATCCGAACGCCCTGTCATGCGGTCCCAGATGATCTTGAGTTGTGGGGCACAATCCTGGTCTGGGTCGCAAACGCCGTCGTCTCCGCGAATAGAAAGGCTGCTTCTTCTCCGGCGTTGCCGCCCTCGCGGATCGTGGCGGGCGGATCGACCGGCATGGCCTCGAGCGCGAATGCCACCGATAGCGGCGCGCGTCCGGAATGTTGGGCGCGAAACCAGCGGCTTCGCCGATCTTTCCACAGCCATCGAGCATAGTCTCGAACCACGGCCGGCCAGAAATGAAGCGTACTGCGTCCCGCAGTGGACGCCGCATGAGCCCGGCGGCCGCAATGCCGGCCGTCATGTAGCTGAACCGCTCCCAGGCTCTGCCACGGATGCGCCGGCTGAAGGCCGTTACCAAGCCGCGTCCTCCCAGTCGCCCCGCCAGCCATTGCGCGAGGGCTTCGTGTTCCGGCTCGAGCGCGCCAATGTGCAGCTCGGCAGCGGGCTTCCTCTGATGAACAATCCCGTCGGCATCAATGCCGATGCGGCCTTCGAACACAGCCCCAAGCTGCTTGGTCGTGCGGGACGGTGCGGCGAGCGGCCCAACACCCTCGACGATGGGCAGGAGCACGGTGCACCGGGCAGGACTGAGATGATTCAATTATATCAATAGCTTACTGCATGGTGGGAATCAAAAATCTCCAACAGCGTGTCAGGAGATTTTGCTGGTTAGGTTCCCACCGCCGAGAAAGACCACGGGGTCATCACGCGCATTTCGGAACTTCGTATGGAAGCAGAAGCGAACGGACGGGCATCTGAACGGCAGAGAAGGGCCAAGAGCGGACGCTCCTGTTGAGTATGAGCACTATGTCTTCGATCTCCGGTGGCAGCCTTAGCCCTGCCACGGCATCGAATAGGTGCGCACGTTGGTGAAGCTTTTCATCGCTTCGACCACGCCCTCCTTGTAGCCCTGGCCTGAGTCCTTGATGCCGCCGAAGGGCGACATCTCCGTACGGTAGCCAGGCACTTCCCAGACGTTCACGGTACCGACCTCGAGTTCGCTGATGAACCGTGTCACATACTCGAGACTGTCTGTGCAGACCCCAGACGAGAGCCCGTAGGCGGTCGAGTTCGAAATCCGGATCACCTCCGAAATGTCGTTCGGGCAGCGGATGATCGGGATGACCGGACCGAAAGTCTCTTCATGCACGAGCTCGCAGTCATAGGGTACGTGGTCGACGACGGTCGGCGGGTATAGGGCGCCACGCCGGTCGTTCCCGTGCAGCAGCTTTGCGCCCTTCTCGACCGCGTCGATAACGCGGTTCTGGAACAGCGTCGCCGACCGCTCGTTAATGACCGTGCCGACATCGATTTCGGGATCGGCCGGATTTCCGCACTTGAGCTTCTTGGCCTTCTCCAGCACGAGCTTGCTGAAGGCGTCGGCAACTTTCTCAACAACGAGGATGCGCTTGACGGCCGTGCAACGCTGGCCGGAGTTCTTGGTCGCGCCCTGTACGGCGAGCTCGGCTGCTCGATCGAGATCCGCGTCCTCCATCACGATCAGTGGATCGTTGCCGCCGAGCTCGAGCACCACGCGCTTGTAGTCGGCGGTCTTCGCAATATGCTTGCCGACGCGCACAGAGCCCGTGAACGTGATGAGATCGGCGTCCGGATCGGTGATCATGGAATCGCCCATCGTGGACGGATTGCCGGTCACGACGGACAACATCTCCGGCGGCAGGCCGGCCTCGTAGAGGACATCGGCGAGCGCCAGCGCCGTCAGCGGTGTGAGCTCGGTCGGCTTCAAAACCACACGATTATTGGTGGCGAATGCCGGCGCGAGCTTGTGACTCACCATGTTAAGTGGATGATTGAATGGCGTGATCGCAGAGATCACGCCGAGCAGCGGCGTGCGCAGCGTGTGGATACGCCGTGCTTTGCCATTTGGAGAGATGTCGCAGGCATAGGATTCGCCGTCGTCCTTGACCGTGAGTTGGGCCGCAAACGACCACACATCATAGGCGCGCGTCGATTCATAGATCGCGTCCTTCCAGCAAAGGCCGGACTCGGACGAGATGAGCCCAGCGAAGAACTCCCGCCGGTCGCGCAACAGCTCGGCCGTCTTCTGCAGGATTTGCTGACGCTGGAAGCGCGTCAGTTTCGGCTTGAAAGCCTTTGCCTTGGCAAACGCCTCGCGCACATGCTCAGGGCGCGCCGCCGGAACCGTGCCGACCAGCGAACCGTCATAGGGGTTGCGGACTTCAACGACGTCGTCCGTCGAGACGGACTTGCCGGCAATGCGCATCGCTTCACGGCGGGGGGCTTTGAACGGGGCATTCATGGCATATCCACTCCGACTTCAGGTGCGCCGACCTCGTCCCGTGCGGGCGAGAAGGCTGCCAGACGATGACTAGGTAACGAGATTGAGCGCCACGTCGAAGACGTCGAAGTTGCGCAAGGTGCGGCCGGCCGGGACAACGATCTTGCGGTTGGCAATCATTGGCACGGTCTGCTCGGTCAGGCCGCCATGCGAGCGCAGCGGCTCAGTAAGGCCCGACAGGTCATGTTTGGCGGCCGCCGTGCCCAGCACCTTGTGCTTCGAGGAGAGCACCACCACGTCGCCGATGCGATCGGCCGGAAGCTCGAATCGCTTGCAGGCCTCATCGGCGGCGATCGCCACCTCGACACCGGGGATGGTCTTGACGTGATCGATCACGGCCTGCCGCTTGTCTACGCCCACGTAAATCGTCGCGAAGGACCCAAGCGCGCCGTGATGCGCGACATACGGATCAGTGATCGGCAGAATCACGCGCGTTGATCCGGCTCCGAACATCGTGTCGAGGATCTCTTGGAGGTAGATCACATCCGGCTGACCATCGGCCAGGTGCTTGTCGTTCATGCCGTGATCGGCGGTCATCACGAGCGTGCAGCCGAGCGCATCGAGCTCGCCGACGTAGCGATCGAACATCTGATAGAAGCTGTTGGCGATCTTCGAACCCGGCGCCGCCTTGTGCTGGACGTAGTCGGTGGTCGAGAGATACATCACGTCCGGACGGAATGTTTTCAGCAGCTTCACGCCAGCCGCAAATACGAACTCCGACAGATCCGCGGAGTACACCTCCGGCAGCTTCATACTTACGAACTCGAGGACATTGTCGATACCGTTCTCGACCCTGTTTGCCTTGTCGGCCTTCTCCGAGGAGAACGCGATGGCGGTGCCCTTCGTGAAGTCGAGGCCCTTGCCCAGCAACGTGCGCAGCTTGTCCTTCGCCGTCACCATCGCGACCTTGCAGCCCGCCTTCTGGAACTCGGCCAGGATCGTCGGCGCGCGCAGGAAGCGCGCGTCGTTCATCATCACCTCTTGCTTCGCCTCGCGGTCGTAGAAGAAATTGCCAGCGATGCCGTGCCAAGCCGGCGGGCGGCCGGTAATGATCGACAGGTTGTTCGGGTTCGTGAAGCTCGGGATCACCGACAGAGCGGTCGTGTTCGCACCTGTCTTCATGATGCGATCGAGATTGGGGCAGAGCCCCTTCTCGATGGCCTGCTCGATGTAACCGGGTTCCGAGCCGTCGATGCAGATCACGACAACCGGACGCTCCGGGCGGCGATACGAGCGCTCATTGGCAGTCACCGCGTTGGAGGCGCTAGTAGGCATGGCTCGTCCTTTCCAGTATTGCGCGTGATGATGCCCGTCGTTGGCCCCGATCGTGGATCAGCGGATCATGGCGCGGATGCGCGACGAGATCAGGTCGGCGGCCAGAACCATGACAAGGATCACGAGAATGCAGGTCGCCGTATCTTCATACTTGAAGAGCTTCATTGAGGAGACGAGCTCGAAGCCGATACCGCCAGCGCCTACCATCCCGAGCACGGTCGACTGCCGCACATTTGTCTCGAGGCGATAAAAGATGGTGCCAAGCCAAGCTGGGAGAACTTGCGGCAGTACACCGAAGAGAAAGGTCTTGAAGGGACCAACGCCGGCCGACCGGAAGGCCTCGAGCGGACCTTCGTCGATGTCTTCCATCGCCTCGGCAAAGAACTTACCGAGCATGCCGGCGCCGTGGATGGCCAGTGCGAGTACGCCGGCGAAGGGGCCCAGTCCGATGGCGGCGACGAAGATCAGCGCGAGGATGATCTCGTTGATGCCGCGCATGCAATTCAGCACCTGGCGCGTGGCGTGGTAGATCGCCGGATGCGGGCTGAGGTTACGGGCTGCAAAAAAGCAAATCGGGACCGCGATAAACACTCCGAGCAAGGTGCCCCAAACCGCAACCTGCAAGCTCTCGAGTGCCGGCTTCCACAATCGATCGAGGAACCCTGGGTTTGGCGGCATCATGCGGACCAGGAAGTCCCACATGTAGGGAACGCCGTTCCACAAGTTGGTGGCATTGATCTGCGCGCCCACGGCCGCCCAGTACAGGAAGGCGAGGATAGCCAAAGTGATGGCCCCGGTGCCCCACCAGCCGAAGCGACCTTGTGGCGGACGAACGACGAGTTGCATGCTGCCGAATGACATGGGCGTAGCTCCTGCTCAGGCGGATGCCGCGAGGGCGACGGTAGAAAGCGACTTGGGACGGGGACCGGCGTTGGGACGCAGGATGCGCGCGATGCCAGGGTCGTCGAGACCCGGGTAGATTTGATGGACGACATCGACAGTCAGGTGGTCGGGCGTGTCGTCGAAAATGACCTTGCCGCCCGAGAGACCGACGATGCGCTCGGCGAACTCGACCGCATAGTCGACTTGGTGCAGGTTGCAGATGACTGCGATGCCTTCTTCCTTGCAGATCGCCTTGAGATAGCCAAGGACGATGCGCGAGGTCTTGGGGTCGAGGCTCGCGACCGGCTCGTCGCACAGAATGGCGGCCGGCTGCTGCGCCAGAGCGCGGGCGATGCCGATACGCTGCTGTTCACCACCGGAAAGCTCATCGCCGCGCGACATCGCTTTGTGCGGAAGCTCGACGCGCTTCAGGCATTCCATCGCGATCTCGACATCGCGTTTGCGGAACAGCTGCAGTGCGGCAAGGATCGACGACATGCCGGCCATGCGCCCGACCAGCACATTCTTGAGAACCGTGAGGCGCTTCACCAGGTTGTGGTGCTGGAAAATCATGGCGACGGGCCGGCCCGCTTCTCTGCGACCGGCGCGCTTGGTGTCGAAGACCGTGCCGTCGATGACAATCTGCCCCTCGTCCGGTGCGGTCAGCCCGTTGACGCAGCGCAGCAGTGTCGACTTGCCGGCGCCGCTCGGACCCAGAATGACGAGGAACTCGCCGGACTTGACCGTCAGGTCGATGCCTTGAAGCACCGGTTTGCCCGTATAGGATTTCTTCAAGCCTTCGATCTTGATCATGTCAAACGTCCTTTGCGGATAGCGTTTGCTTGGCCGTTATTGCGTGATGGCGCCTACTTCATTTTCTTCAGATCGAGGTTCAGCGCTTTCGCGGTTTCGCGGATGACGTTGTAGGCGGCGTCGTTGGTCTCAACGAAGCGGTTGAGCTTGCCCTGGTCGGCCCAGGTGATGTCCTTGATGTTCAGGAACGCGTCCTTGACCTTCGCCTTGAGCTCCGGCGAGAGGTTCTTGCGCCACACGGTCGGCGATTCCGGGATCGGATCGGACGTCCAAACCACGTGGATGTCCTCGCGCTTGACCAAGTTCTTCTGCACGGCCGCATCGAAGATGCGATCCGCGATCGTTGCGGCGTCGACGCGCTTATTGGCGACGGCGAGCGCGTTGGCATCGTGCGAGCCGGTAAAGAGCACGCGGCTGAAGTATGTATCGGGGTCGATGCCCAGCTTGATCAGGCCGGCCTTCGGAAACAGGTGACCCGAGGTCGAGGACGGATCGACAAAAGCGAACGTCCTACCCTTGAGGTCCTTGATGTCCTTGATGCCGCTATCTGCCCGCGTGATGATCTGGCTGTGGTAGAAGGTGCGCCCGGATTTGGACGTTTCCGCAGTGGCGAAAGCCTCGATGTCCGCAACAGTCGTGCCGAGCACGTAGGAGAACGGGCCGAGATAGGCAACGTCCACGTGGCCGGACCGCATCGCTTCGATCACGCCGTTGTAGTCGGCGGCGACGAAGCCTTGCACCTTTATGCCGAGGTTCTTCTCGAGCGCGTCGAGCAACTGCTGGCTCGAGGCCAGCATCGCGCGCGAATCTTCCGAGGGGATCAGCCCGACGCGGACGACCGACTGCGCTCGCAAAACCGATGGCATCGCGATCAGCGCGCCAGCGGTCAACGCGGACCCGGCGAGCATCCTACGGCGCGTGATATTCATGGTCTCCTCCTTGGTTTCCGGTGGTCGTTGTGACCTTTGCCGGTGATGATGTGTGTCAGGCGTGTTTCGCCCCATCCGATTGTGGCAGTCGCGGCTACGCCGCCTTGACAGTCAGTCTGCCAATAAAATTCTTGCCACGTTCTCCCTGCAGGGCCTTCTCGACGAGTCGCGCCCACTCGACCGGCGGAACCCCGTAAGCGGCCGGGTCGGTCTTGACGCCGATATTTTCGAGGAACGCCTTCAGCTTGCGGACACCCTCGTTGAGGTCCGCCCCGAAGATGCGCCGTAGCGCAGCATCGCACTGCGGGTTGTTGCCCATCGCCCACCCCATCACAATCGGCAGCGAGAACGAGCATGCGATGCCGTGGATCAGGCCCGTCTTCAGCGTGATGTCATAGGAGATGTTGTGCGCGAGCGCCGTTTTCGTTTGCGAGAACGCATAGCCGGCGAGCAGGCTGCCGCGCGCCTGGCGCGTGCGCAGCTCGAGGTCGTCGAGGTTTTCGAGCAGACGCGGCAGCGTCTCCGTGATCTCGCGCGCGGCCTCGACGGCAAAACTTGCAGAGACGGGGGTGGCGTTGACGTTCCAGACGCTTTCCAGAGCGTGTGACAGGGAATCGAGGCCGGTCGCCAATGTGAGCCCGCGGGGCGCGCCGACGATCAGCGCGGGATCTAGTACGGCGGCTTCGGGGTAGAGCAGAGGATGAGCGAGGGAATACTTGTTGCCGTTGGCCGAGTCCCACACGGTTGCCCAGTGTGTGACCTCGCTACCGGTCCCGGACGTCGTCGGCACCGCAATGATCGGCACGATCGCCGAGGTGTCCAGCGGCGCTTTATCGACCAGGTGCCGGCGGACGTTCTCGAAATCACCCTTGCTGGCGGCCAGCACCTTGGCGGCATCCATCATCGAGCCGCCACCAAGTGCGACGATGACTTCCGCTGGTTGTATTGCGGCACCGAACACGCGGCAGGACTCGATGAGGTCCGCGCAGTCCGGGTTCGTCTCGATGTTGTCGATGACCGCCACCGGTGCACCGACTGCATCGGCGAGACGCGCGGCCAAGGCGTTGAAGACCGGCTGATTGTAGGTCACTAGGACGTAGCGGCGTTTGCCGATCAGGCTAGGCACCTCATCGAAGGTGCCGGCGCCGAAGCGCACCTTGACCGGATTCCAATAGGCCCACCGCATGACGTCTACCTTCCTTGGAGTTCTTATCGTGCCGCGCTTCTCGACGGCGCCGCATGTGCATGTCATCGCTCATCGGCGATACATCAACAAATTGATTTTTTCAGGCAAATAGATAGAATTCTGCTATGCGTTACACACGCCTTCGATCATTCCATGCGGTCGCGACCGCCGGCGGTTTCAATGCCGCTGCGGACGCTTTCCACATCAGCCAACCGACACTGACCACACAGGTGGCTGCGCTTGAGCAAGAGTACGGACTCCAGCTCTTCATCAAGAAAGGGCGGCGGCGTGAACTCACTGATGCAGGCCGCCAGCTGCTGGCCGTCACGGCACGCCTGTTCGCTGAGGAGGAAGAGGCAATTACCTTTCTGGAGCAATCACGTGAGCTCAAGCGCGGCAAATTATCGGTCGGTGCAGTAGGGCCTTACCACGTCACCGAGATGCTGGCCGCCTTCAATCGCGCTTATCCGGGGATCGAGCTCGCGGTGAAGCTTGGCAATTCGACCGACGTTCTGTCCGATCTGCTTGAATACAAGAGCGACGTAGCCGTGCTCGCACATATCGACGAGGATGCTCGGCTGTTGACGCTGCCCTATCGCCGGCATCCCGTTGCCGTCTTCATGCGCAAAGAACATCGCCTCGCGCGGCACAAGACCATCAAGATTGCAGCTCTACAGGGCGAGCCGCTGATCATCCGCGAGCGCGGGTCGACGACGCGGCGCGCCTTTGATCAGGCGCTCGCGGCGGCCAAGATCAAGCCGAGGATTGTGATGGAGATCGGCAGTCGCGAGGCCATTCGCGAAGCCGTCATCCGCGGCATTGGCATCGGCTACGTGTCGGTCGCCGAGTTCATTCCCGATCCTTGCCTCCGCGTGGCTCAGATCTCGGATGCCGCCATCTACACCTACGCGCACGTCGTCATTCTTAAGAAGCGTGAGACGAGCCGCATCATCCAAGCCTTCCTTGAGGTGGTCTGGAAAACCAAGGGTTAGGCGGAGAGCGCTCTTGCCACACAGTCGGGTCGGCTGGGCGACAGAACCGATCGACGGCTTGGGGTCATGATCGACCGGTCAGGACGCCCGACGGAACGACAGAAATACCCCACAAGTGGAAGCAAGCTCGACCTTGGCCGTGGCCAAACGCATGACTGGCCCTGCGCCACTCTGGTGGGTGCGAATCCATCACTCGCTGCATGCATGATGTTCGTTTCAAAACGCCTGCAAAATCAAATTACTAGCTCGTTGGCTTTGGCGCACCGGGCAGGATTCGAACCCATGACCCCAGATTCGTAGCCTGCGAGCCGCTACTTTCGGCCGAAATACTGGCCGGCGATCATGAAATACCGCATATACAACTTTCAAAACTATCACTGAAAGCGCATCGTAACAGCACTTGCGTAAGCACTAGAATTTATGCCTAGCAGATGCCTAGAGCAATACAACACATTGAAATAACAAACATTGTGGAATATCGCGAGTTAACCCGAGCGTCATGGCGCGGAGTCTGGGGTGCCAAGTCTTCGGTATTGGCTGGCCATCCGGCGGTCGTCCGCAGCAGGACGATCGGTTTACAGGGAGAAAGTTAACATCTAAAATAAATCGAGACTGCAGGGTGCGGCCTCCTGATCCGGCCCGCTTTCGAATCCGTCCGTCGGGGCGGAGGAGGACGAGGAAGTATGCGCATCGTGTGTATCGGAGGCGGCCCCGCGGGGCTCTACTTCTCCATCCTCGTGAAGAAGGCTGATCCCTCCCGCCGTGTCACGGTGATCGAGCGCAACCGCCCCTACGACACCTTCGGCTGGGGCGTCGTGTTTTCCGATGCAACCATGGACGGCATGCGGGCCGGCGATCCTCAGACCGCCGCCGAGATCGAGGCCGCCTTCAATCACTGGGACGACATCGAGGTCTGCATCAAGGGCCGCCGGATGCGGACCAGCGGGCACGGCTTTGTCGGCATCGGCCGCAAGCGGTTGTTGAACATCCTGCAGGCCCGCTGCGAAGAGCTGGGCATCGAGCTGGTGTTCGAGCGCGAGGTCGAGAGCGACACGGAATTCCCCGACGCCGATCTGATCGTCGCCTCCGACGGGGTCAACTCCAAGATCCGCCGTCGCTATGCCCGCACCTTCAAGCCCGACATGCAACAGCGGCCCAACCGCTACATCTGGCTCGGCACCAACAAGGTGTTCGACGCCTTCACCTTCGATTTCCAGCGCACCGAGCACGGCTGGTTTCAGGCCCACATCTACAAGTTCGATCAGCGCACCTCGACCTTCATCATCGAGACCACCGACAGCACTTATCTGGCGCACGGCATCGACAAGATGACGACCGACGAGTCGATCGCCTTCTGCCAGAACCTCTTCCGCGATGTGCTCGGTGGCCGCCGTCTGATGACCAACACCCGGCATCTGCGCGGGTCGGCTTGGCTCAATTTCGGCCGCCTGATCTGCGACAACTGGCACCGCTACAACGGCAAGAGCCATGTCGCCCTCATGGGCGACGCCGCCCATACCGCGCATTTTGCCATCGGCAGCGGCACCAAGCTCGCCTTGGAGGATGCCATGGAGCTCGCCCGGCAGATCAATAGCCGGCCGCCCACCCGCCGCTCGCTCCCCGCGGCGCTGCGCGCCTACCAGGAGATCCGCCGCGTCGAGGTGGCGCGCATCCAGAATGCGGCGCGCAACGCCATGGAATGGTTCGAGGTCGCGGGCAACCGTTACTGCGATCAGCTCGAGCCCGAGCAGCTCATGTACAGCCTGCTGACCCGCTCGCAGCGCATCAGCCACGAGAACCTGCGCCTGCGCGACCGCACCTGGGTCGAAGGCTACGAGCGTTGGTTTGCGCGCAAGGTGGGTGCCGACGTCCCCAATGAGCCGGGTCCGCTGCCGCCGATGTTCACCCCGTTCAGCCTGCGCTCCGTCACGTTTCCCAACCGCATCGTCGTCTCGCCGATGGCCGTGTACTCGGCCAAGGACGGCGTGCCGGGTGATTTCCACCTCGTCCATCTCGGCAGCCGCGCCATGGGCGGCGCCGGTCTCGTCTTCGGCGAGATGACCTGCGTGTCCGCCGACGCCCGCATCACGCCCGGATGCGCCGGGTTGTGGAACGAGACGCAGGCCGCGGCCTGGCAGCGCATCGTCGAGTTCATTCACGCCAACTCGGCCGCTAAGGCCGGCCTGCAGCTCGGCCACGCCGGCCGCAAGGGTGCCACCCGCGTCGCCTGGGAAGGCATGGACGAGCCGCTCGATCACGGCGCCTGGCCGCTGGTGTCGGCCTCCGAGGTCAAGTATCTGCCGCACAACCAGCCGCCGCGCCCGATGACGAGAAAGGACATGGATCGCGTCAGAGGCGATTTCGTCCGCGCCGCTCGGCTCGGCGCCGCGGCCGGGTTCGACATCCTCGAGCTGCACTGTGCCCACGGCTACCTGCTGTCGAGCTTTCTCTCTCCGCTCACCAACCGCCGCGACGACGCCTATGGCGGCTCGCTTGAGAATCGGGTGCGCTATCCCCTCGAGGTCTTTGCCGCGGTGCGTGCGATCTGGCCGGCGGATCGGCCGATATCCGTGCGCCTGTCCTGTCACGACTGGGCAGAAGGCGGGAACACGCCCGACGATGCCGTCGCCATCGCCCGCCTGTTCAAGCAGGCCGGCGCCGACATCATCGACTGCTCGTCAGGCCAGGTGTGGGCGGAGGATAAGCCGGTCTACGGCCGGCTCTATCAGACCCCGTTCGCCGACCGCATCCGCAACGAGGTCGGCATCCCGACCATCGCGGTCGGTGCCATTTCGGAGGCCGATCACGCCAACAGCATCATCGCGGCCGGTCGCGCCGACCTGTGTGCCATCGCCCGGCCGCATCTGGCCAATCCGGCCTGGACGCTGCACGAGGCGGCGCGCATCGGGTTTTCGTCGGCGTCCTGGCCGAAGCAGTATCAGTCGGCCAAATCGCAGCACGAGGCCAATCTGGCCCGCGCGGCTGCGGCGGCGCGCTAGCGCGAGGGAGGCGTCGTGACGGCTCAAACCCTGACAGGACGCCATGCCTTCGTCACCGGCGCCGGCACCGGTATCGGAGCCGAGGTGGCACGGCTGCTCGTGGCTGCGGGCGCGCACGTGACGCTAGCTGGTCGGCGCGAGGCGCCGCTCGCCGCCCTGGCAGCGGTGCTCGGCGACCGCGCCGTCGCCGCTCCCGGCTTCGATGTCACGCGCGAGGATGTCGTCGCGCAGGGCATCGCCGCCGCGCAAGCGGCTGCCGGTCCCATCGACATCCTCGTCAACAACGCCGGCGAGGCCGAAAGCGCGCCGATCGAGAGGACGAGCCTGGGTCTGTGGTCGACCATGCTGGCCGCCAATCTGACCGGGACCTTCCTGTGCACCCGCGCAGTGCTGCCCGGCATGGCCGTGCGCGGCTCGGGCCGGGTGATCAACATCGCGAGCACCGCCGGCCTCATCGGATATGCCTATGTTGCGGCCTACAGCGCGGCCAAGCACGGCGTCATCGGCCTGACGCGCGCACTGGCGCGCGAGGTCGCGCAAAGCGGCGTGACGGTCAATGCCGTGTGTCCGGGTTACACCGAGACGCCGATGTTCGAGCATGCCGTCGACAGCATCGTCGGCAAGACCGGGCGCACGCCCGATGAGGCGCGCGCCATCTTGACGCGAACCAACCCCCAGGGACGGCTGGTCAGTCCCGCCGAGGTTGCCGACACCGTTCTCTGGCTGGCCTCGCCCGGAGCACGCGCGATCACCGGGCAGGCGATCGTGGTGGCTGGCGGCGAAGTGATGAGCGGATAGGAGCGCCGACATGGACGCGATGAAAACGCAACGCCGCCCCTTCAAGACGTACGCGGCGCGCCATTTCCGGTTCGAGATCTCCGACGACGGCCGCGTCGCTACCCTCACGCTTGACCGCCCCGATAAGAAGAACCCGTTGACCTTCGACTCCTACGCCGAGCTGCGCGATCTGTTTCACGATCTGAGTCACGCCAGCGACGTTCGCGCCGTCGTCCTCACCGGCGCTGGTGACAATTTCTGCTCGGGCGGCGATGTCTTCGAGATCATCGAGCCGTTGACGAAGATGCGCATGCCGGAGTTGCTGGCCTTCACCCGCATGACCGGCGATGTCGTCAAAGCCATGCGCAAGGCGCCGCAGCCGATCATCGCCGCTGTCGATGGCGTCTGCGCCGGCGCCGGCGCGCTGCTGGCGCTGGCCTCCGACCTGCGGCTCGCCACCACCGACGCCAGGACCGCGTTCCTGTTCACCCGCGTCGGCCTGGCCGGCGCCGACATGGGTGCCTGCGGCCTGCTCCCACGTGTCATCGGCCAGGGGCGGGCCGCCGAGCTGCTGTTCACGGGCCGCGCCATGACCGCCGCCGAAGGCCACGCCTGGGGCTTCTTCAACGCGCTCCATCCTCGCAACCGGCTGCTCGAGGAGGCACGTGCGCTCGCCCGCTCGCTCGCCGACGGCCCGTGGTTCGCCCACGGCATGACTAAGACCATGCTCAACCAGGAGTGGGCAATGGGTATCGACGAGCTCGTTGAGTCTGAGGCTCAGGCACAGGCGATCTGCATGGCGACGGAGGACTTCCGCCGCGCGTTCGAAGCGTTCGCCGCCAAGCGCCGGCCCGAGTTCAAGGGAGACTAGCGGCGATGACGCCCGCGCGCCACGATACGCTCGACTGGCCATTCTTCGAGGCGCGCCACCGCGAGCTCGTCGCCGGCCTCGACCGTTGGCTGGCGGTGGATGGCCTCGGCGCGATCGACCACGACGATACCGACGCCGCCTGCCGCGCGCTGATCGCCAGACTTGGACAGGCGGGATACCTGCGCCACGCCGTGCCTCGCGCCTACGGCGGCGTGTCCGACGAGATCGACTCGCGCACCCTTTGCCTCGTCCGCGAGACGCTCGCCTATCACGATGGTCTCGCCGACTTCGCTTTTGCCATGCAGGGCCTCGGCACCGGCGCCGTCAGCTTGGCCGGCTCCGATGAGCAGAAGGCCCGCGTCCTACCCCGCGTCGCGGCCGGCGAGTGGATTGCCGCCTTCGCCCTGAGCGAGCCAGATGCCGGGTCCGACGTCGCCGCCATGACCTGCGCCGCCCGTCGCGACGGCGGTGGCTACGTTCTCGATGGCACCAAGACGTGGATCTCCAACGGCGGCATCGCCGACGTATATTGCGTGTTCGCCCGCACCGGCGAGGCACCCGGCACGCGCGGCATCTCGGCATTCCTCGTCTTTCCCGGCACCCCCGGCTTTGCCATCGCCGAGCGCATCAGCGTCATGGCGCCGCACCCGTTGGCCACCCTGCGGTTCGACAATATGCGCGTGCCGGCCTCCGGCCTCATCGGCGCGCCGGGCGAGGGCTTCAAGATCGCCATGCGTACCCTCGACATCTTCCGTGCCTCGGTCGCGGCCGCCGCGCTGGGGTTCGCCCGTCGCGCCCTCGACGAGGCGCTCGCCCATGCCACATCCCGGCGCTTGTTCGGCCAGACCCTGGCCGATTTCCAGTTGACCCAGGCCAAGCTGGGCGACATGGCTGCGGCCATTGACGCGGCCGCGTTGCTGACCTATCGGGCGGCGTGGCGGCGCGATGTCCAAAGGCTTTCCGCGACGCGCGAGGCGGCCATGGCCAAGATGACGGCCACGGAAAGCGCCCAATGGGTCATCGATGCCGCGGTCCAGATGTTCGGCGGCCGCGGCGTCCGGAAGGGAGAGATTGTCGAGCGTCTCTATCGCGATATCCGCGCACTCAGGATATACGAAGGAGCGACCGAGGTTCAAAAGCTCATTGTCGCCCGCGAGCTGATCAAGGCCCGTGCGGTCGGACCCGATACCTAGACGTCAACATGCCAGCCAACGGACAGAGTACGATGCAGAAGACCGCCGCCGCCAAGGCCGTGTTCGATTGGGAAGATCCCCTTCTTCTCGAGGCGCAGCTCACCGAGGAGGAGCGCATGGTGCGCGACAGCGCCCGTGCCTACGCCACCGAGAAACTGGCGCCGCGCGTCCTGGAGGCCTTCCGCGGCGAGAAGACCGATCCCTCGATCTTCCGCGAGATGGGTGAGCTCGGCCTGCTCGGGGCCACCATCCCCGACACCTACGGCGGCGCCGGCCTGAACTATGTCTGCTACGGCCTCATCGCCCGCGAGGTCGAGCGCGTCGATTCCGGCTACCGCTCGATGATGAGCGTTCAGTCCTCCCTCGTCATGGTGCCGATCTACGAGTTCGGCTCCGAGGAGCAGCGCAAGAAGTACCTGCCCAAGCTCGCCACCGGCGAATGGATCGGCTGCTTCGGACTGACCGAGCCCAACCACGGCTCCGACCCGGGCTCGATGGCCACCCGCGCCAAGAAGGTCGCCGGCGGCTATAGCCTCACCGGGTCCAAGACCTGGATCACCAACGCGCCGATCGCCGACGTGTTCGTGGTATGGGGCAAGACCGAGGACGGCAACATCCGCGGCTTCATCCTCGAGAAGGGCTGGAAGGGGCTCACCGCGCCCGCCATCCACGGCAAGGTCGGCCTGCGCGCCTCCGTCACCGGCGAGATCGTGATGGACAACGTGCACGTGCCCGAGGCGAACATTCTGCCCAACGTGAAGGGTCTCAAGGGGCCGTTCACCTGCCTCAACTCGGCCCGCTACGGCATCGCCTGGGGCGCGCTCGGCGCCGCCGAGTCGTGCCTGTCGATCGCGCGCCAGTACGTGATCGACCGCAAGCAGTTCGGCCGCCCGCTGGCCGCCAACCAGCTCATCCAGAAGAAGCTGGCCGACATGGTCACCGACATCAGCCTGGGGCTGCAGGGCTGCCTGCGGCTCGGCCGCATGAAGGACGAGGGCGTCGCGGCCGTCGAGACCACGTCGATCCTCAAGCGCAACTCCTGCGGCAAGGCGCTCGACATCGCCCGGCAGGCTCGCGACATGCTGGGCGGCAATGGCATCTCCGACGAGTTCGGCGTCATCCGCCACATGGTCAACCTCGAGGTCGTCAACACCTACGAGGGCACCCACGACGTGCACGCGCTGATCCTCGGCCGCGCCATCACCGGCATCCAGGCGTTCAGCAACTAGAGGGAGCGCCGCGGCAAGCCGCAAGGGACCGCCCATGCACCAGATCCTGCAACCCGAGGGCTGGGCCAAGCCGGTCGGCTACGCCAACGGCGTGGCCGCCGCAGGCCGCCTCGTCTTCGTCGGCGGCCAGATCGGCTGGAACGGCCAGGGCGTCTTCGAGCATCGCGATCTGGTCGGCCAAATCGGCCAGACGCTGCGCAACATCGTTGCGGTGCTGCGCTCAGCCGGCGCCGGCCCCGAGCACCTGACCTCGATGACCTGGTATCTGCTCGACAAACGCGAGTACCTCGCCAAACGTGCCGAGATCGGCGCCGTTTACAAGGAGGTCATCGGCCGGCACTTCCCGGCAATGGCCGTGGTCGAGGTCTCGGCCCTCATCGAGGATGCAGCCCTCGTCGAGATCCAGGCCGCGGCCGTCGTGCCCGACGCCTAAGAGCGGAAAAGACCCTAGCGCCGCGGCAGGCTCTGCTTCAGCTCACCGAGCAAAAGCCGCAGCGCTCCTTTCTTGTCCTCGCTCAGGCCCGCGAACAGCTCGATCACCCACGCCTCGTGCGCCCGCGCCATCGCGAGGAAGTGCTCGCGCCCCCGCTTGGTCAGGCGGATGAGGAAGGTACGGCGGTCGGCCTTGTTGTCGATCCGCTCGACGAAGCCTTCTTCCACCAGCCGGTCGGTCAGGCCGGTGATCGCCGCGTTGGTCACCATCAGCCGTTTCGAGACTTCCGACATGCCGAGCCCGTCGGGCGCCCGTTCGAGTTGGGCCATCAGGTCGAACCGCGACAGCGTGCAGTCGAACGTCGAGCGCAGTCGCGTTCTGAGCTCCGAGCTCACCATATTGGTCGTGGACAACAAGCGCAGCCATAGCCGGATCGCCTGGTGATGATCGCTGTCGAGCCGGGTTTCGAGATCGACGATCGCCTCGTCTGCCCCGGGGGCGCGCGTGCCGCCTGTGTCGCCCTTGTCGATCATGCCGACAGGACCTTCTGGTCGTGCGTCGCAGCCGCCACGCGCCTGAGCTCGAACCGCTGCAGCTTGCCGGTGGCCGTGCGCGGCAGGGTCGGGACATAGGCGATCTCGCGGGGATACTTGTAGGGCGCGATCTCGGCCTTGACGTGCGTCTGCAGCGCCTCCGTCATGGCATTGTCACCAGCGTGGCCGGGTTTGAGCACGACATAGGCCATGACGATATGGCCGCGGCCGGCGTCGGGCGCCCCGACGACGCCGCATTCCGCCACCGCCGGATGGGTCTGCAGTGCCGCCTCGACCTCGGGTCCGGCGATATTGTAGCCCGCCGACACGATCATGTCGTCCGACCGCGCCTGGTACCAAAAGTAGCCGTCGGCATCCCTCACGTAGGTATCCCCCGTGAGGTTCCAGCCGTGCCGCACGTATTTGCGCTGGCGATCATCCTCGAGATAGCGGCACCCCGTTGGACCACGCACCGCCAGCCGCCCGGCCGTCCCGTCCGGCACCTCGTCGCCGTCGGCATCGACGACACGGGCTTCGTACCCGGGCACCGGCTTTCCGGTCGCCCCCGGCCGGATCTCCTCCACGCGCGCCGCAATGAAGATGTGCAGCATCTCGGTCGCGCCGATGCCGTCCATGATCGAGAGCCCGGTCGCTGCCTTCCAGGCCTCGAAGGTTGCGAGCGGCAACGCCTCCCCCGCCGACACGCACGTGCGCAGCGACGACACGTCATGGTGCTTGAGCTTGGGCAGCATCGCCCGGTAGGCGGTCGGCGCGGTGAAGCACACGGTGGCGCGGAACCGGGCGATCTGGGCCAGCAGCTCGTCGGGCGTCGCTTTCTCGAGCATCACCGTGGAGGCCCCCGCCCGCAGCGGGAACAGCACCAGCCCGCCGAGCCCGAACGTGAAGGCGAGGGGCGGCGAGCCGATGAAGCGGTCGGCGGCGGTGGCGCGCAGCACCTCCGTTGCATAGGTGTCGCAGGTGGCGAGCAGGTCGCGATGAAAGTGCATCGTGCCCTTGGGCTCGCCGGTGGTGCCGGAGGTGAATCCGATCAGGCACACGTCGTCGGCGGCGGTATCGCACGCCATGAAATGCTCGTAGCCGGCCTTCGCCATGCGCGTCTCGAGGCTATCCGGCCGACCGTCGCCCCAGGTCGTGATCTGCATCAGATCGGGTGCGAGCGCCGCGGCCCTGATGAGCTCCTCCTTGAGCCGCGCGTCGCACAGCGCGATCGCGATCCGTGCCTTCGAGATTGGATAGGCGAGCTCCTTGGCGCGCAGCATCGGCATGGTCGCCACCAGCACGCCGCCGGCCTTGATCACCGCGAGACTGGCCGCCAGCATCACCGTCGTATTGCTCGAGCGCAGCAGCACGCGGCTGCCCGGCACCAACCCCAGCTCCCGTACCAGCACGTTGGCGATGCGGTTAACTCGCGTCTGCAGGCCGGCATAGGTCAGGCTCTCCCCGGGGGCCAGCACGCAAACCCGATCGCCGTGGCCCGTCTCGCACCAGCGGTCGAGCAGCTCGGCCACCGCATTGAGGCGCGGCGGATAGGCGAGATTGGGATGGTCGAAGATGAGGTCCGGCCACTCGGAGGTGGGCGGCAGGTGGTCGCGCGCGAAGGTATTGATGTGCGCGGTGGGAATGTTTCCAGCCACGACCGTCATGAGGGAGGCCCTCCGCCAGCGTTGCGCGCTCGGATCCGTC
>JAESFN010000356.1_pt1 | contig 48571 bp, 45 predicted proteins | sample 9269411 | NCBI WGS metagenome assembly JAESFN01 (sample SAMN14505399, study PRJNA617100) | algae metagenome | isolation source: Iphinoe sp. HA4291-MV1 and co-occurring heterotrophs from trail next to... | place: USA: Maunawili Falls, Hawaii | collected 2009-07-25
GTAGCGGGCTGACGGGCCGGCAATGCTGACCGCAGCAATGGCGTCGCCGCCCGGTCCGAAGATCGGGGCGGCGACACAGGCGCTGCCCATTTCGTTCTCCTCGAACTCGGTGGCCCAGCCGAGGGTACGGCAGCGCTCGAGCACCGCTTCGAGCGCTTCGGGATCGGTGATGGTGCGCGCTGTCGCGGCCGGCAGGTTGCCGACCGAGAAGATGATCTTCCTAAAGCTGGGCGGCTGGTGCGCCAGCAGGGCGCGCCCGCAGGCGGTGGAGTGGTAGGCGGCGCGCGTGCCCGAATAGGATGAGACGCGCAGCGACTGGCTGCCCTCGAGGCTTTCGACGATCACCGCGTCAGTGGGGCCAGGGAGCGCCAGGTTGACCGTCTCGCGGGTCGTGGCGCAGAGGCGGATCAGGTGCGGGCGGGCAATGGCGGCGATGTCGAGCCGGCGTTCGACCGCCTTGCCGTAGACCAGATGCTGCAGGCTCAGCCGATAGGCACCGGCCTTGGCGTCGCGCTCGGTAAGGCCGACATCGACAAGCGCGCTGACCAGGTTGAACGCCGTGGTCTTGGCGAGGCCGGTGCGGATCGCCAGGTCGCGCAGCGATACCCAATCACCACCGGCCATGGCGTCGAGCAGTGCCTTGGCGCGGGCGACGGACTGGATACGGGCGTCGGCAGGGGTGCTGGTCTGCGCGTCGTCAGGGGCGCTGGTTCTGGGCATTCGCACGGTCTCTCGCGGCTGGTTCCACATTGTAGAACATGTGCCGGATGGCTGCTACGGGCGCAATAAGACACGAGAGCCGGGCTGGCGCAAGCATTGCGACAGACTTTTGCGATGATACGACCTCGGTAGAGTTGACAGGTCGGCTGTCATTATCATTACATCCAGCATGGCAAGCAGGGGGTCGTTCCATCATATAGGATGGATGGCTTTGCCGGGGAGCGAACGAGTTGCGCGTCTTTGTAGCGTCGCTGGCCACCGAAACGAATACCTTCTCGCCGCTGTTCGTCGATCGCAGCGCCTTCGAGGAAGCCTTCTATTGCCCGCCCGGCACGCATCCGGACACGCCGACGCTGTGCTCGGCGCCGATGGTCGCGGCACGGCGGCGCGCCAAGACCGACGGCTTCACGCTGATCGAGGGCACCGCGACCTGGGGCGAGCCGGCAGGGCTGATCTCGCAGGGCGCGTATGAGAGCCTGCGTGACGAAATCCTCGACCAGCTCAAGGCCGCGATGCCGGTCGACATCGTGCTCTACGGGCTGCACGGCGCCATGGTGGCGCGTGGCTATGACGATTGTGAGGGCGACCTCCTGGCGCGGACGCGCGAACTGGTCGGTCCGGACGTGGTGGTCGGGGCCGAGCTCGACATGCACCATCACCTGACGCAGCAGCGGGTCGACAATGCCGACGTGCTGGTGGCGTTCAAAGAGTTCCCGCATACCGACTTCCTGGCGCGCGCCGAAGACCTGGTGGAGCTCTGCCTGCGTACCGCGCGGGGCGAGATCGAGCCGGTGACCGAGGTGTTCGACCTCCGCTCGCTCAGCGCCGCGTTCATGACCAGCCGCGAGCCCGGCCGGAGCTTTGTCGACCGGCTGATGGAGATGGAAGGCAGGGACGGCATCCTCTCCATCTCAGTGACGCATGGCTTTCCCCCTGCCGATGTCGCCGATGTCGGCTGCAAGGTGTTCGTCGTGGCTGACGGCGAGGCCAACCGCGGCAAGGCCAAGGCGCTGGCCGAACAGCTGGGGCGCGAGATCCTCGGCTGGCCGCCGGGCGCCGCCGGCCCCTATCACTACAAGCCCGAGGAGGCGATGCAGCAGGCGCTGCTCGAGCCGGGGCAGCCGATCGTCTTTGCCGATCGCTGGGATAGCCCGGGCGGCGGTGTGGCCGGGGATTCCTCGGTGATGATCGATGCACTGCTGGCGCATCCGGAGATCCCCTCGGCCATCGGGGCGCTGTGGGATCCCATCGCGGTGCAGTTCTGCCGCGCGGCGGGTGTCGGCGCAGCGATCCGGCTCCGGTTCTGCGGCAAGGTGTCCGAGACTTCCGGCCATCCGATCGATGCCGACGTGGTGGTCAAGGGCGTGTCGGACAACCTGCTGATCCCGTTCGAGCAGAGTTGGGTATCACTGGGGGCGGCGGCGGCGATCAGCATCGGCAATGTCGATATCGTTCTCGCCACCGGGCGGTCGCAGACCTTCAGTCCGCCCGCTTTCACCAAGCTCGGCATCGACCTCGCGCAAAAGAAGGTCGTGGTGGTGAAGTCGTCAAACCACTTCTATGCCGCCTTCTCGAAGATCGCGGCGAAGATCCATTATCTCGATACCGGCGGGCCGTTCCCGAGCGATCCCAGGATGATCGCCTACACCAAGCTCCGTCGCCCCATCTATCCTCTGGACCCCCACCCATGGCTCTGATTCCCCGCCTCGACCTCGCTTCTCTCGATCGCCAGCCGCTCGACCCGCTGACCAAGGGGCTGCCGTTCGATGCGCCGGACCTGACGGTGGGCGATGTCGGCCGGCAGGGCTGGAATGTCTTGAAGGGCGACATGCCGCTGCCGCTGGCGGTGATCCGGCAGGAGGTGGTGCGCGCCAACAGCCAGTGGATGAGCGCCTTCACCGGCAACAACGACCTGGTGATCGCGCCACATGGCAAGACCACGATGTCGCCGGCTCTCTTCGACCTGCAGGTGGCCGACGGTGCCTGGGCGATCACCGTGGCGACAGTGCAGCAGCTCAGCGTCTGCGTGCGGTTCGGGGTGAAGCGGGTGCTGATCGCCAACCAGCCGGTGGGTCAGCAGGCGATCGATGCCTGCTTCAGGGCGCTGCAGGGCGACGGGTTCGAGCTCTATTGCCTGGCCGACGGGCTGCCGGGGCTCAAGCTGCTTGCGGAAGGCGCCAGGCGCAACCCGCCACCCAAGGGCAATCCGCTGCGCGTGCTGGTCGAAATCGGTTTTCTCGGCGGGCGCACCGGCGCCCGCAGCCGTGCGCAGGCAATGGAAGTGGCGCGGGTCGTTGCTGCGACACCAGGGCTGGTGCTCGGCGGGTTCGAGTGCTTCGAAGGGTTGCTGCCGACGCCGGAAGCGGCCGACGGGTTGATCGACGATGTGGCGGCGCTGGCGGTCAGCGCGCTGGGCGAAGGGCTGTTCCGCGATGGCCAGCCGGTGGTGGTGAGCGCCGGCGGTTCGGCATTCTTCGACCGGGTCGGCACCCGCTTCAACCAGGTGTCCTTCGCGCGGCCGGTGGTGAAGGTGCTGCGTTCGGGCTGCTACCTGACGCATGACTCGATCTCCTACGCGGCAGCGTTCGAGCGCATCATCAACGACACCTCGCTGAAGCTGCCCGAAGGCCGGCTCGAGGCGGCGCTGGAAGTCTGGGCCTATGTGCAGTCGCGGCCGGAGGACGGGCGCACCGTGCTGACCATGGGCAAGCGCGACATCAGTTTCGATGCCGGCATGCCGCTGCCGCTGCGCTGGTTCCGGCCGGGCAAGATGGTGAAGCCTGAGACGATGCCGACGGGGCACACGGTGGTGGCGCTCAATGACCAGCACTGCCACATGACGACGCCCACCGACAGCCCGCTCGAGGCCGGCGACATGGTGGCGTTCGGCATCGGGCACCCGTGCACGACCTTCGACAAATGGCAGATGCTGGTGCTGGTCGACGAGGAGTACGGCGTCACCGGCGCACTGAAGACGTTCTTCTGACCGAGCAACCAAGGGGTAAGCGATGAGCAAGTCTGGTGGCGACTATATCGTTCTTCCTGTCATGAAGGCCCTGCAGGTGCTGGATTACGTGGCGCGGCAGGGACACGACGTGACGCTGACCGAGACGGTGCAGGAACTGAAGCTGCCCAAGACCACGGTGTTCCGCTACCTGCAGACGCTGTCGGCGGCGCAGTTCCTCGAACACGACCTGAAGCGCGACCGCTACGGCGTCGGCAGCAAGTTCCGCTCGCTGGCGCGGGTTGACCAGGAGTTGCAGGGCCTACGCGATATCGCCCAGCCCGAGATGCGCACGCTGATGGAGACCTTCCACGAGACGGTGAACCTCGCCGTGCTGTCGGAGAACGAAGTGGTCTATATCGACATGCTGGAGCCGGGCCGGCCGCTGCGCGCCAATGCGCGGATCGGGCACCGGCACCCGGCGCACTCGACCTCGCTGGGCAAGGCCATGATGGCGTTCTTGCCCGATGCCGATGCGCTGGCGCTGAGCAGCGAATTGCCGCAGCGAACCATCAATACGCTGACCGATGCCGACAAACTGCGTCGGCAGGTGGATGACGTGCGGCGGCGCGGCTACGCCATCGAGGTGGGCGAGAACGAGGACGGTCTGATGTGCATCGGCGTGCCGATCCTCGATCGGACCGGTTATCCGGTGGCGGCGATGAGCCTGTCGGCGCCGGAACGGCGGATGCGGCCGGAACTGACCATGGTGGCAGCCGATGCGCTGAAGGGCGCGGCCAAGCGGATTTCCACACATCTGGGTGCGCAGCATTAGGGCGGTTGTGTTGCGCCGATCTCTCAGTCGTCGCTTCCCTCCCCCTTGAGGGGAGGGATTGAGGGAGGGGGTGGTGAAGTCGGCACCGAGGTCCCCCTCGCCACCCCCACCCCCCCCACCCCTCCCCTCAAGGGGGAGGGGAGCTTGGGCCTGTGCCAGCGGATAGGTCGTGGGTACTCCATGCAGCCGCGCCTAAGGTCGATACTCCCCGCCCCTGTTGTTCCCTCTGACGAAACTCCATGTCATTGACACCATTTTGGGCCGTTAATAGCGTGATGATCTACGGGTGCGCCCTGTGATCGCAACGGCTTAGCGCTCCGTTTCCGAGCCTATTTCTGAAGTTCTCCGCATTCGGAGAACCGATACGACTGTTCACCGCGCCAATGTGCATTTGGCGTGACGGGCTGGTGTTGCCGGAGATTGCCTTTGCGTATTGCCGTTATTCACGTCGCCCAGGAAACCAACGACTTCAATCCGGTCCTCACCACGATGGCGGACTATGAAGCGTTCGGCATCTACGAAGGCAGCGAGATCGTCGAGAAGCTCAAGGGGCTCGGCCAGGTCGGCGGCTTCCTCAAGGTGATCGACGAGTCAGGGCTCGCTATCGAGATCGTGCCGATCATCCGCGCCTGGGCGGTGGCCGGTGGGCGGATCGACCGTGCCTCCTACGACTATTTCGATGGACGGATCCGGCAGGGCCTCGAGGCGGCGCTGGCCGAGGGGCCGATCGATGGGCTGGCACTGCAACTGCATGGCGCCTGTGCCGCCGAGGGCATCGATGATGTCGAGGGCGAGCAGGCGGCGCTCTGCCGCCAGATCCTCGGGCCGGATGTGCCGATCGTGCTTGGCCTCGATCACCACGCCAACGTGACGCAGAAGATGGTCGAGAGCGTCGACGCCATCGTCGGGCACCGGACGCAGCCGCATGACACCTTCGATACCGGGGTGATCGGCACCGAACTCCTGCTCAGGATCATCACCGAGAAGCTGAAGCCGACCACGGCGTGGCGGAAGATCCCGCTGGTGTCGCATCAGGAGCAGTTCCTCACCTCGAAGGGGCCGATGAAGGTCTGGTTCGACCGGGCGCGCGCCATGGAAGCGGACCCGCGCGTGCTGCAGGCCTCGAACTACCCGATGCAGCCGTGGCTCGACGTGGCTGAGGGCGGCTGGTCGACCGTCGTCGTCACCGACAATGACCAGGCGCTGGCCGAACAACTGGCGGGCGAACTGGCTGATCTCTGCTGGTCTCTGCGCGACGATTTCCAGGTGCGCGAGGCGGTATCGATCGACGATGCGGTGCGGATGGCCGACGCCGAGCCCAAGGGCATCGTGGTGTTGTCCGATACCGGAGACACCGTGTTTGGCGGATCGGCCGGCGACAGCAACCTGATCCTCGAGGCGATGCTCCGGCTGAAGATCACCAGCAAAGCGCTGGTGCCGTTGATCTCACCGGAGGCGGCGAAGCGGCTGAGCGAAGCCGGCGAGGGCGCTCGGGTGACGCTGCCGTTGGGCGGTGATGCGGCGACGGCGTTCTTTACGCCGATCGAGGTCACCGGCACGGTGCGCACCGTTGGCGGCGGTATGATTACCATCACCGACAGCCACCAGAACGAGGTCGATCTCGGGCAGGCGGTGATCTTCGATGTCGGGCCGATCACTATGATGATCACCGAGCTGCGTGGGCTGGCCGGCAACCTGCCGCAGCTCTACGAGGCGATGGGGGTGAACCCGCGCGACTACAAGATCGCGGTGCTGAAGACTGCCTCCAACTTCCAGTATTTCGCGCCGCTCACCTCGCGGGTGATCCGCGCCGACACGCGCGGACCGGGCCAGTCGGACGTCTTCACTCTGCCATGGCAGCGGGTGCCGCGGCCGATGTACCCGCTCGATCCGGTGGCGGATTGGCGCGCCGCGTCGTCGCAGCCGGGGCCGCGCCGGTCGGCCTGACTTCATTTTGCCTACTGCCTTCACGTCTTTTGAACTCACAGGGGAGTCGTTTGCATGAAGACCGGATTTCTTAAGCCACTGAAGCTGCTGGGGCTGGCGCTGTTCGCTGCCATTGCCCCGCTCAGCACCGCCCTCGTCGCGCCGACAGCCGTCATGGCGCAGGAGCTGAAGGGCGGCACGCTGCGCGTCGGCCTGCTGGCCGACATGACCAACTACGATCCGCAGCAGTTCTCGACGGTGAACTTTCACCTGATCAAGAACCTCTATGACAGCCTGATCGAGTACACGCCGGAAGGCGAGGCGGTGCCGAGCCTGGCGACCGAGTGGACGATCAATGCCGACAATACCTCGGTGACGCTGAAGCTGCGCGATGACGTGACCTTCGCCTCGGGCGGCAAGTTCAGCTCGGCCGACGTGGTGGCGACACTCGAGAAGGCGGCCAACCCCGACCTCGGCAAGAACGTCTTTGCCACCATGGCGATCGTCAAGGACTGGGCGGCACCGGACGCGAGCACCATCACTATCAACTTCAAGGCACCGGTGCCGACCAAACAGATCACTGACCTCCTACAGTTCATGATCCCGATCGAGGCGGCCGGCATCGCGACGGTCGAGACGGTGCCGGCCGGCACCGGCGCCTACCTCCTCGCCGATCGGGCCGTCGGGCAGAGCCTGACGTTGAAGAAGAACCCCAACTACTGGCGCGACAATGAGCCGATCCTCGACGAGATCGTGTTCACGATCTTTGCCGATGACGCGGCGGCCAGCGCCGCGCTGGAATCCGGTTCGATCGACATGGTCTATGGCAGCACCGCCCGCAACGCGGTGCGGCTGCAGGACGCGGGCTACCAGGTGGTTCGCGGACCGGGCTCGCTGGTGCAGGTGTTCCGCATCAACGCCACCCGGGCGCCGTTCACCAACGAGAAGTTCCGCCAGGCCTTCAACTACATCATGGACCGCGAGGGCATGGTGAAGGTGGCCTATGCCGGCCTCGGCACGGTGGTGGCGTTGCCCTGGGCCCCGGCCTCGCCGGCGTTCGACGAGGCCTATACGGCCGAGTTCGCCTACAACATGGACAAGGCCAAGGAACTGTTCGCGGCGTCGGGCCTGTCGGCGGCCGAAATGAGCGACTGGAAGATGCTGGTATACGGCAATGACGAGCCGGGCGTGGTGGTGAGCCAGATCGTCCAGAGCGCACTCGCCGAAGCCGGTATCAATATCGAGCTCGATGTACGCCAGGGCGCCGAATATACCGATGCGCTCCTGGGCGGCGACTTCTCGGCGACGTTCGGCGCAGTGGGCAATGCGCAGAAGTTCCCGTCGCGCATGGCCACCAACTCGATCTACCGCACGGTCAAGAACCCCGTGCTGAAGGACCCGCACCCGTTCCCGAACTATGTCGCGGCGATCGACAAGGTGAACTCCACTTCGGGCCCGGAAGATGCGGTGAAGGCCGCTTATGCCGAACTCAACCGTGTGCTGGTGACGGACTCGTTCGCCGTCCCCACCAACACTGTCGATACCGGACTGATCGTTGCCTCCGACAAGCTCGGCGGTTTCACGCTCGATATCGACAACCTGCTCGTGGCCCGTACGATCGGCTTCAAGTAATGGCTGACGCAGGCACCGCGCGAACCGACAGCGCCCCGGACGCCGTTCCGGTCCTCTCGGTCCGGAATCTCAAGGTGGAGTTCACCGGGTCTGGGCGCGCGGTGCCTGTGGTACGGGGCGTCGATTTCGACGTCTACGCCAATGAAGTGCTCTGCATCGTCGGCGAAAGCGGATCGGGCAAGAGCGTCACCTCCCTCGCGGTCACCGGGCTGTTGCCCGAGACCGCGCGGGTTTCCGGCTCGATCAGGCTCGGCAGCGTCGAGGTGATCGGGGCCGCGCCGGAGGCGCTGCGCCAGATGCGCGGGCGCGATGTCGGCTTTATTTTCCAGGATCCCACGACCACCCTCAATCAGGTGCTGCAGGTCGGCCGGCAGATCACCGAGGGGCAGGTAGCGCATGGGTTGCTCGCCAAAGCCGACGCCCCGAAGCGCGCTGCGGAGTTGCTGCGCGAGGTGGACATCGCCGACCCCGAGGGGCGGGTGCAGCAGTATCCGCACCAGTTTTCCGGCGGCATGCGGCAGCGGGCGGTGATTGCCATGGCGATGGCCGGGCAGCCCAACCTGATCATCGCGGATGAACCGACAACGGCGCTCGACGTCACGGTGCAGGCGCAGGTGCTGGCCGTGCTGGCGCGGCGTCAGGCCGAGACCGGCGCCGCGGTGATCCTCATTACCCACGATCTCGGGGTGGTGGCGGAAGTCGCTGACCGGGTGGCGGTGATGTATGGCGGCCGCATCGTCGAAACCGGCCCGGTGGCCGAGCTGTTCCGATCGCCGCGGCATCCTTACACCCGGGCGCTGCTGCGTTCGATTCCGCGCATCGACACCACCGATGCCCGGCTCGACCCCATTCCAGGCCAGCCGCCGATCCCTTCTGCGCTGCCCACCGGCTGCAGCTTCCACCCGCGTTGCGCGCTGGGGAAAGGGCGCGCCCGTTGCGTCGGCGACGAACCGGCCCTACGTGTAGTGAGCGAGCTGCAACAGGCAGCTTGCCATTATGCGGACGAGATCCCCGTTGCGAGCGTAGTTGCCACGCCGCGCGAGGCGGCCGGCGGAGCCACCCCGCCGGCCAACCCGCTGCTCGTCGTCGATGACCTCAAAGTGCATTTCCCGGTCAGATCCTCGATCCTCCGTCGCACCATCGGCTGGGTTCGGGCGGTGGACGGCGTCAGCCTCTCGGTGCGGCCAGGCGAGACAGTGAGCCTCGTCGGCGAAAGCGGGTGCGGCAAGACCACCATCGGGCGTGCCATCATGGGGCTGATCGGTGCCACCGGCGGCGATATCCGCTTCGACGGCCAGTCGATCGTCGGGCTGGAGCGCGGCGAGATGCGCCAGGCGAGACGGCAGATGCAGTACATCTTCCAGGATCCCTACGCCTCACTGAACCCGGTGCTGACGGTCGAGGAAATCGTCGCCGAGCCGCTGCGCATCCACGGCATCTATGACGAGATGGGCGGAGCGCCACGCATCGCCGAGCTGTTCGATATGGTCGGGCTGTCGCGTTCCATGCTGGGGCGCTACCCGAGCGAGTTCTCGGGCGGGCAGAAGCAGCGTATCGGCATTGCCCGGGCGCTGGCGCTCAAGCCGCGGCTGCTGATCCTCGATGAGCCGGTGGCGGCGCTCGATGTGTCGATCCAGGCGCAGGTGATCAACCTGCTGCAGGACCTGCAGAAGGAACTAAGGCTCGGCTACCTGTTCATCGCCCACAACCTCAGCGTGGTGCGCCACATCTCGGACCGGGTGGCGGTGATGTATCTGGGGCGGATCGTCGAGGAGAGCGGGCGCGACGAACTCTACGACCAGCCGGTGCATCCCTACACGCAGAGCCTGCTCTCTGCCGCGCCGGTGCCTGATCCGGCGGTGCGCGACAGCCGGCGGCGCATCGTGCTCGAAGGCGAAATCCCCAATCCGGCCAAACCGCCTGCCGGCTGCACTTTCCACCCGCGCTGCTTTCGCGCCACCGAGCGCTGCCGCAGCGAGGCACCAGTGTTCGGTCCCTATCCTGGACTCATGACGCGCACCTCGTGCCATCATGCCGGGCCCCTGGTCGCCGAACGGCAGCCGGAGGCAGCGCAATGAAGCTCCTCCGTTCGACCGCTTCCGTACTGCAGCGGCTGCTGAAGAGCCCCGGTTCGGCGCTGGCGCTGCTGTTCCTCGCGGCCATCGCGCTGGCGGCGATCCTTGCGGATTTCCTGCCGCTCAACCCCTATGCGCAGAAGCTGGTCAATGCGCTCAACGGACCGTCGGCAGCGAACTGGTTCGGTACCGATGAAGTGGGGCGCGATATTCTGGCGCGCGTGGTGTTCGGGGCGCGGACCTCGCTGCTTACGGCGGCCGGCGCGGTGGCGATCGCCGCGGCGGTCGGGGTGCCAATCGGGCTGGTGGCGGGGTTCTTCGGCGGCTGGCGCGACGCGACGCTGATGCGCTTCGTCGACGTGCTGCTGGCGCTGCCGGCAATTCTCTTCGCCATGGCGATGATCGCGGTGCTGGGGCGCAGCCAGGTGGCGGCGCTGATCGCGGTGGGGATTACCGGCATTCCGAGCTTTGCCCGCATCACCCGCGCGCAGGTGCTGTCGCTGCGGCGTCGCGATTTCGTTACTGCGGTCGAAGCGTTCGGCGGCAGCTCGGCCTACAATATGTTCCGCACCATCCTCCCCAACTCGTGGAGCCCGATCTTCGTCCAGATCGTCGTGCTCTGCTCGGTGGCGATCCTGCTCGAGGCGGCACTGTCGTTCCTCGGCGTCGGTGTCGCGCCGCCTACCCCGAGCTGGGGCGAGATGCTGAGGACCGGCAAATCCTACCTGCATGAAGCGCCATATTACGCCGTGCTGCCGGGAATCGTGCTGACGCTGACCATCCTCAGCTTCGACGTGATCGGCCGGGCATTGGCAGGTATTCTCGAAAACCGCAGCGAGGTCGCCACCCCCGCCAAGGCCGGAGGCACGCCATGATCGGCTTCGTATTGCGTCGTTTCGGGCAGTTGCTGCCGGTGCTGCTGCTGGCCTCGATCGGCATCTGGGCGATGATCTTTGCCGTGCCCGGTGGGCCGATCGGCATGCTGGTGGGGGAGAACGCCACCCCCGAGGCGATCGCCGCCGCTGAAGCGCAGTTCGGTCTCGATCGGCCGGTGGTGGTGCAATATCTCGACTGGCTGTGGAATGCGCTGCAGGGCAATTTCGGCATGTCGATCCATGGGCGCGAGCCGGTGCTGCACCTGATCGGGCAGCGGTTGCCGGCAACGCTGCACCTCGCCGTTGCAGCGACGCTGGTGTCGCTGGCAATCGGCATTCCGGTGGCGATCCTCAGCGCGCTGAAGCCTGGGTCGTGGATCGATCGGGTGCTGAGCGCCTGGAGCGCGCTGGCGTTGGGCGTGCCGACCTTCTGGCTCGGCATCCTGCTCATCCTGCTGTTTGCGGTGGAGTTGCACTGGCTGCCCTCGGCCTCGGGCTATGTGCCGATCTGGGAGGATCCGCTGGCGGCGATCCGCAACCTGGCGCTGCCGGCGCTCACGCTCGGCGTCTATGTCTCGGGCATCCTGGCGCGGTTCCTGCGCGCCTCGCTGGTCGGCGAGCTGCGGGCGGACTATGTGCGCACCGCGCGGTCGAAAGGGCTGCCGGAGCGGCAGGTGGTCGGCACCCACATCATGCGAAATGCGCTCCTGCCGTTCGTCACCATTGTCGGGCTGATGATGGCCAACTTCATCGGTGGGGCCGTGGTGACCGAGGCGGTGTTCACCTATCCGGGGCTCGGGCGGCTGCTGATCCAGGCGATCAGCACGCGCGACTACCCGCTGATCCAGGGCTGCATCGTGGTGATCCTGGTGCTCTATATCGGCATCAACATGGCTGTGGACGTGCTCTACGCCTATATCGACCCGCGGATCGAATACAGCTGATGACCGAGATCGCACCGCTCAATCCAGCTCAACTGTTCGATCTCTCGGGCCAGGTGGCGCTGGTCACCGGCGCCTCGAAGGGGCTCGGCTGGGTCGTGGCCAAGACACTGGCTGCAGCAGGCGCCCGCGTGGTGCTGACCGGGCGCCGCGCAGAGCTGCTCGAAGAGCGGCTCGAGCAGATGCTCGGCTGGGGGCTCAGTGCCGAGATCGCGGCGTTCGATGCCGCCGATGGCGATGCGGCAGTCGAGGCGCTGAACGACATCGCGACCCGGCACGGCCGGCTCGACATCCTCTATTCGAACACCGCGGCCGGGGTGCGGAAGCCATTCGTCGAGCTCGGCGAGGATGAGTGGCAATCGGTGATCGACGGCAGCCTCACCGCCGGGTGGCGGCTGGCGCGACACGCGGCGCCGCTGATGATCAAGGCCGGCTATGGGCGGATCGTGTTCGTCTCTTCGATCAACGCCACCGTGGCGCGGCCGGGGATCAGCGCTTACGTGACGGCCAAAACGGCGCTGCATGGTCTGGTGCGCGGGCTGGCGGTGGAGCTGGCGCCCAATGGCATCACCGTCAACGCGCTGGCGCCGGGCTATTTCCTCACCGATGGCAATGCGCCGTTGCGCGGCGCTGTGCCGGAGTTCCAGCAGAAGATCGCCGACCGCACGCCGATGGCGCGCTGGGGCGATCCGCCGGAACTCGGCGCGGCTGCCCTCTATCTCGCCTCACGCGCCTCGGGCTACACCACCGGCAGCGTCATTACTGTCGACGGCGGACTCACCGCCGCGATCTGAAGCTCTCAAGGAAGAAAGAATGTCTGAGACCAAGATGCACCTCGTGCCGTGGGACCGGCTGCAGGCGAGCACGATAAGTGTTTTTCGTGCCGCCGGGTCGGAGCTGCGGGAAGCGCAACTGATTGCCGAGCATCTGGTGGAAGCGAACCTGCGTGGCCACGATTCGCACGGCGTCGGCGTCGTGCCGATGTACATCAACGGCGCCCGCTCCGGCGGCATGGTGATGAACCAGAGCCTGAAGGTGGCGATCGATACCGGGGCGATGCTGATCTGCGATGCCGGGCAGGGCGCCGGCCAGGTGATGGCGCATGACGCGATGGCGCTGGGTATCACCCGCGCCAAGAACGAAGGCAGCGCCATCGTCAGCCTCCGCAACAGTCACCATATCGGCCGCATCGGGCACTGGGCCGAGCAGTGCGCTGCGGCCGGCATGGTGTCGATCCATTTCGTCAACGTTGTCGCGGGGGCGATCGTCGCGCCATTCGGCGGCACGCAGTCGCGGCTCGGCACCAACCCGTTTGCCGCGGCATTCCCGCGCGGCGATGCGCCGCCGGTGGTGGTGGATTTCGCCACTTCAAAGCTGGCGGCCGGCAAGGTGCGGGTGGCGCACAACAAGGGTATCGAGCTGCCGCCGGGGGCACTGCTCGACAACCAGGGCAAGCCGACGATCAACCCCGGTGCATTGTTTCAGACGCCGCCGGGCTCGCTGACGACGTTCGGCGAGCACAAGGGCTGGGGCCTGATGCTGGCCTGCGAACTGCTCGGCGCGGCCCTGGTCGGCGCGCCGACCCAGCACCAGAAGGACGGCAATGGCGCCGTGATCAACTCGATGTTCTCGGTGATCGTCTCGCCGGAGCGGCTGGGGACAGACTCGGCGTTCGGAAGCGAGATGGAAGCGGTGCTCGGCTGGGTGCTGTCGGAGAATAAAGCCGGCGGCCAGGTGAAGCTGCCGGGCATGCCCGAACTGGAGACCAAAGCCGAGCGCACTGCGAGGGGCGTGCCGGTCGATGCGGCAACGATGGAGCAACTGGAAGCCGCGGCGCGCGACGTCGGACTTGCAGGCTTCGGAGCCGTCTGATGCGCATCTTCATCGCGGCGCTCGGCACCGAGACTAATACCTTCTCGCCGCTGCCGACCGGACGGAAAACCTTCGAGGAAACCCTGTGGGTGCGCCGCGATGCCAGCCTCAGCTCGGACAACTATTTCGTCTTGCCGCTCAAGGAGTGGCGGCGGCTGGCCGAGGCGGCCGGCGACGAGGTGATCGAAAGCCTGTCCGCGTTCGCGCAGCCGGCCGGACGCACGGTGCAGGCGGTGTGGGAGGAGTTGCGGGATACGCTGCTTGGCGATCTCCGCGCCGCCGGTCCGGTGCACCTGGTGCTGCTGAACCTGCATGGCGCGATGGCGTCGGAGCAGTGCGACGACTGCGAGGGTGAACTGGTCGAGCTGGTGCGGCAGGTAGTGGGACCCGACGTCACCATCGGGGTCGAGTTCGACCTTCATTGCCACATCTCCGAGCGGCTGATGCGCAATGCCGACCTGCTGGTACTCTACAAGGAGTATCCGCACACCGATGTCGCCGAGCGCGGCGCGGAACTGTTCGAGTTGGCGCGACGCACCGTGCTGGGCGAGATCAAGCCGGTGATGGCGCTTCGCGATTTGCGGATGCTCGACGTCTGGCGCACCTCGGACGCGCCGGTGCGCGAGCTGGTGAACTGGATGCAGGCGGCGGAGCAACGCGACGGCGTGCTATCGGTGAGCTTCGGGCACGGCTTTCCGTGGGCGGATGTGCCGGATGTCGGCGCCAAGACGGTGGTGGTGACCGACGGTGACCGGCCGCTGGCCGAGGCGGTGGCGAAGGCACTCGGCGACCGCATCTGGGCGCTGCGTGAGACCTACAAAGCGAACCTGCTCGACGTCAGCGAGACCATGGCGGCGATCGCGGCGGGCAACGGTTGCACGGTGGTCGCCGATATCTCCGACAATGCCGGCTGCGGCGCGGCGAGCGACTCGACGTTCCTGCTTGAGCCGCTGTTGGCCGCGAAGGCGGAACGGGCGCTGTTCGGGCTGGTCTGGGACCCCTCGGCGGTGCGGATCGCCGAGGAAGCCGGCGAGGGCGCGACATTGCGGCTCAGGATCGGCGGCAAGGTCAGCGCCATGTCGGGCCGGCCGGTCGACGTCGAAGCGAGGGTGCTGAAAATCATCCACGACGCCAAGGTCACCTACGGCGATGGCAAGATGCCGATGGGCGATGCGGTGCTGCTCGATGCCGGCGGCGTCCACATCGTCATCAACACCATCCGCACACAGACCTTCAATCCCGATGCGTTCACGCAGTTCGGCATCGAGCTGAGGGATTATCGGACAGTGGTGCTGAAATCGGCACAGCATTTCCACGCCGGCTTCGCGCCGGTGGCCGACCGGATCATCTATGCGGTGGCCGAGGGCACCTCGTCGCCGGACTTCCGAGCGCTGCCATTGCCGCGTGCGGGGCGGCCATTGTGGCCGCAGGTGGAGGATCCGTGGGGGTGAGGCGCGCCAGCGCCAGCTAACTCCGGCGCGGGCTGACCCCCACCCTTGATCCCTCCCCCTTGCGGGGAGGGGACAGGGGTGGGGGTCCACAGCCACCAGCCCTCGAGCGGCTCACACCTTATGCCCAGGCCAGCCCATCAGCAGCTTGACGTCTTTCTCGGCTTCCTTGGCCTTCTCGGCGTCCTTGAACACCCGCATGACGCATTGCGGTTTCTTGCGGTCGATCACGTCGTAGACCAGGTGGTAGCCGGTCTTGTCGAAGATCGGGCCGATCCAGCCGGCGCAGTGGTCGCAGTAGCGGCCCATCGGTTCGGCGTCGTTGTCCATGACCTTTGACAGGCTGGGGCAGACGTTCATCCGCAACTCGAGGCGATCCTCGTTGCGGTCGATGTCCATGTCGCAGTTTTCTTCGATCTTGATGTGGGTCCAGTACTCCTCCATGCCCTCGAGACCCTTGGTCTCGATGAGCTCGAGGATGTGCTTTTCCTGGTTCTTCGAGATGGCGAGGAAATAGGCCTCGAGCACCTCCTCGCCTTGCGCCTCGAGGAACTTGAACACCTCGTTGTAGAAGCGGGTGTAGTGATCGGACGGGATCATGCGCGCCTCCTGATGACCTGACGGCAGGCGCCGGGGCCAGTGATTTCGGTGTCGATGGCGAAGGGCGAGCCGTCGGCCAGGCCCTCATTGGTGCGGCTGGTCTGGTCGCAGAAATGCGGTGAGGGGGTGCCGACGAGCTTGGCCACATGGTGCCAGGCGGTGCAGCGGCGCACCGTGAGGACGATCTCGTCATCATCAACCGCGATGTCGTAGTCGCAGTCCTCGCGATCGAAGAAGTGCCGCCAGTGACGCACCAGTTGTCCGGTATCGCCAGCCACCAGATCCTCATGGATCGAGCGGTAGACGTCCTTGCCCACCTTGCGGAAGATATCGTCCATCGCCGCAAGGCCGAACTTGCCGATGATGAAATCGATGGTGGTGTCGGTTGCGCCGTGGAAATCGAGGTGCACTTCGCCGGTCTCGGCGTAGCGGAGTTTGTCACTCATCGTTGTGGCTCCCAGGACATCTGGTTGGCGAGGATGCCGCCATCGACATAGAGCATCTGTCCGGTGATGTAGCGGGCGGCAGGCGAGGCGAGGAACACGGCGGCGCCGCCGATATCGTCGGGCACGCCGACGCGGCCGAGCGGGATCTGCCGCTCGAGCGCCGGACGCACGCCGGGAGTCTCGAGCCCGGCCTTGGTCAGCGGCGTCTCGACGATGCCCGGGCCGATGCCGTTGACGCGGATGCCGCGGTCGGCGAGCGTCACCGCCAGCGAGCGGATCAGCATCAGCACGGCGCCCTTGCTGGTATCGTAGACGACGCTGTTCTTTTCGGCGGCGAGCGAGTTGGTCGAGCCGACGCAGATGATGCTCGGGTTCTGCTGATCGGGCGTCAGCTGTTTGACGAAGGCCTGCGCGGCGAACAGGTAGCCCTTCACATTGAGGTTGAAGGTGCGCTCGAACACCGCCTCGGTCAGGTCGTCGAACGTGGTATCGCGGTAGGTGCCGGCATTGTTGACCAGCGTATCGAGAGGCCCGAGCTTTTCGTGCGCTCTGGCGACGAATTCCTGTGCGCCAGCGACGGTCGAGATGTCGGCCTCGATGAAGTGGCACTCGGTCAGGGCCGAGAGCCTAGTCACCGCCGCCGTATCGGCAATGTGCGAGTTGATGGCGAGGCGCGCCCCGGCATGGGCGAAGGCTTCGGCGATGGCAAAGCCGATGCCGGTGGTGGAGCCGGTGATGGCGACAGCTGGGTTGGTCATGCGAGGGCGTTTCCGGCGAGGCCGCTTTCGACGCTGAGTACGGCGCCGACGAGGTTTTTGGTGGCTTCGGCCTTAGGGTGGCTGAACAGGTCGAGCGGTTTGCCCACCTCGACGATCTTGCCCGAGGACATCACCGAGACGCGGCTGGTGGTGTAGGCGACGACCGACAGGTCGTGGGCAATGAAGACGAGGCCGAGCCCGAGGTCACGGACAAGATCCTTCAACAGGTTCAGCACCTGGGCCTGGATCGAGACGTCGAGCGCCGAGACCGGCTCATCGGCGATCAGCACCTTTGGCCCGGGCATCAGGGCGCGAGCAATGGCGATACGCTGCAGCTGGCCGCCCGAGAACTCGTGCGGGAAGCGTTCAAGGGCGTTCTTGTCGAGCCCGACCTGGTCGAGCACTTCGAGCACGCGGGCGGCGTGGTTGCCCTCGATCTTCAGGCTGCGCAGCGGCTCGAGCAGCGAAGTGCCGACGCGCATGCGCGGATCGAGCGACGAGCGCGGGTTCTGCAACACCACCTGCACCGAACGGCGGAAGCGTTTCCGGTGCTCCTCGCCGCCGGTCCAGACGTCGGCGCCGTCATAGAGCACCTGGCCCTCGCCGGGGCGTTCGACGCCGGTGAGCATGCGGGTGAGGGTGGTCTTGCCCGAGCCGCTTTCACCGACGAGGCCGACGGCTTCGCCGGGGCGGACGGAGAAATCGATGCTGTCGAGCACCTTGAGCGTCGGCCTGGGTCCGAGCAGCTTCTGACGGCGCAGGTTGTAGACCTGGCTCAATTGCCGGACTTCGAGCAGCGGCCGGGCTTCGGCAGGGAACGGCGTTACGGCACTCATTGCGCGGCCACCTCGCCGGCGATGCTGATCGGGTGCCAGCAGGCGGCGTTGATGCCGCCGCTGCCCAATTCCGGCATGGTCTCGCGGCACTTGTCGGTAGCGGCGGGGCAGCGCGGGTTGAAGGCGCAGCCGGTGGGCAGGCTGTGCAGCGGTGGCACCATACCGGGGATCGAGACGAGGCGGGACGAGCCGTCGAGCGCGATGTTGTCCATGGTTGGCTGGCTGTCGAGCAGGCCACGGGTGTAGTGGTGCCGCGGGTTGCGGAACACCTCCTGCACCGGGCCGATCTCGACGATGCGGCCGGCATACATCACCGCGACGGTGTCGCACATGGCGGCGATGATCGGCAGATCGTGGGTGATCATCAACAGCGCCGAGCCGCGATCGCGCACGGCGCCATTGAGCAGGCGCAGCACCTGCTTCTGCACGGTGACATCGAGCGCGGTGGTCGGCTCGTCGGCGATGATCAGCTGTGGGTAACAGGCGAGCGCCATGGCGATCATGATGCGCTGGCGCTGGCCGCCGGAAATCTCGTGCGGGTAGGCGCGCACCAGTTGCTCGGGGCGCGGCAGATTCATCTGCTTGATCAGCTCGATGGTCTGCGCCTCGGCGACCCGCTTGTCGGCACCGGTATGGCGGCGGATCACCGAGCTGATCTGGTCGCCGACGCGGCGCACCGGATTGAGCGACGACAGCGGATCCTGGAACACCATGGACACGGTGCGGCCGCGGCGGCTCGACAGCGCCTTGTCAGACTGGGTGACGAGGTCGACACCATCGTGGAGGATGCTGCCATGCGTGCTCCAGCCCATCGGCAACAGGCCCATCAGCGCCAGCGCCGTCATCGACTTGCCGGAACCTGATTCGCCGACCAGCCCCATGCGGCCGCCCTGCGGAATGATGAAGGAGACGCCGCGCACGGCGGTGACAATGCCGTTGCTGACTTCGAGGTTGTTGACCTCGATGGCGTGCGGTTTGGCGGAGTTGGTCATCAGCTCCTCCGCTTCAGCTTGGGATCAAGCACGTCGCGCAGGCCATCACCCAGCAGGTTCAGCCCGAGCACCACGATGACGATCGCGAGGCCCGGCCACATGGCGAGCGGCGAGGAGATGCCGACGGTCTGCTGCGCTTCGTTGAGCATCATGCCCCACGAGATCGATGGCCGGGTGACGCCGACGCCGAGATAGGAGAGGCCCGCCTCGGTGAGGATACCGGCGGCAAAATACAGGGTGAACTGGACGATCATTACACCGGCGATATTGGGGATGACGTGGCGCGCCAGGATGAACAGCTTGCCGCGGCCGTAGAGCTTGGCGGAGGTGATGAAATCCTCCTGCAGCACGCTCATCGCGGCGGCGCGGATGACGCGGGTGAAGGAGGGGGTGAAGAAGGCGGTGAGCGCGAAGATGGTGGTCAGCGCGCCCGAGCCCATGGTGGCAGCGAGCACCAGTGCGGTCACCATGCCGGGGATCGACAGCATGATGTCGGCGCCGCGCGAGATGGTTTCGTCGGCGATCTTGCCATAGGCCGCAGCAACCAGCCCGGCGATGGTGCCGAGGATCAGGCTGATGGTGGCGCCGCCGGCGCCGACGAGGATCGAGGTGCGCGCCCCGACCATCAGCTGCGCGATGATATCGCGGCCGAGCCCGTCGGTGCCGAGCCAGTGGTCGACGGTGCCGGGCGGCAGCATGCGGTTCTTGATGTTGGGAATGTTCGGGTTCGAGGGCAGCCAGAAGAACGAGACGATGGCGATGACCAGGAAACCGATGGTCAGGACGACACCGACAACGAGCGAGGCGTTGAGCTCGAGGCGGCGACGGCGGCGCGGGGTGACGGCTGGGGCGGTGGTGGTGTTCATGCTGTTGCCTCCCGTCTCACGCCGCGTTCCGGACGCGCGGGTCGAGCACGCCATAGAGCAGGTCGACGACGAAGTTGACGAAGATGACGAAGATGATGATCAGCATGACGGTCGACTGCACCACGATGACCTCGCGGGCGGCGACGTTGGCGAGGATCATGCGGCTCAATCCCGGCAGCGAGAACACCATTTCGATGATCACCGTGCCGCCGATCAGCTCAGCGATCTGCAGGCCAACAATGGTGACGATGGGCAGCGCCGCGTTGCGTAAGCCCACGCTGAGCAGAGCCTGGGTACGGGTCATGCCGACGGCGCGGGCGGTGCGCACGTAATCCTGGTTCATGACGTCGAGCACGGCAGAGCGGACGTAGCGGATCAGCACGGCGGCCATGATCAGGCCGAGCGACAGCACCGGCAGCACCAGCGAACGGATGGCGCCGATCGGGCTGTCGCGCCAATCGGTCCAGCCGCCGGTGGGCAGCCAACCGAGCTTCACGCCGAACAGTACGGAGAGCAGGATGCCGGCCCAGAACACCGGCACGGCAATGCCGATCTGGCTGATCAGCGCCAGCACGGCGCCCGAGGGTTTTCCTACGTTGCGCGCGGCGTAGGTGCCGACTGGAATGGCGATGATGAGGCCGAGCAAGAGGCCCGAGAGAGCGAGCGGCACCGAGACGGAAAGCCGTGCGGTGACGAGGTCGGCGACACTTTCCTTGGTGCGGAAGGATTGGCCGAGGTCGCCCTGCAGCATGTTGGTGATCCAGTTGAAATACTGGACCGGCAGCGGCTGATCGAGGCCGTAGGCGTGCGCGAGGGCGTTGATCGCCTCGGCGGTGGCGTCCTTGCCGAGGACGATGGCGGCGACGTTGCCGCCGGCGGCGCGGATCAGAATGAAAATGGCCAGCGAGGCAACCAGGACTGCGCCCAGAAAAAACGCAAGTTTGCGCAGCGCGTAGATTGCCATTCAGCTCAACCTTTGACGAAGCGGCCTGTTCGGGGCCGCAGAAACCTGGTGCGAGCCGCCGGCACCGGGCCGGCGGCTCGCGGATTGGATCAGGCTACACTTACCAGTGCAGCTTGCCGATCTCGATCGCGACGAGGACGCGCGGCTCGAGGAAGCCCTTGAGTTCACCATCGAACAGCCCGACGCCCTTCTTGGCGATCAGCGGCACGATGACGGCGTCCTTGCGCAGGATGTCGGCGGCTTCCTTCATCTTGGCGAGGTAATCCTCGTCCGAGGTCGCCTTGTCGGCATCGCTCAGCGCCTGGGTGTACTCGGCGCTGCAATAAGTGCTCCAGCCGGCCTTGTCCGGGGTGGGGCAGGCCCACTGGGTCGGCTCGGCGTCGCCCGACATCACGGTGATGTCGAACTGCGGCGGACGGCCCTGGAAGATCAGCTGGCTGTAGCGGGCGAGGTCGATGGCGTTACGGGTGACGTTGAAGCCGGCGCCCTGCATGGCCGGGATCATGATATCGGCCGGCAGCGACAGGTCAGGCACGTCGCTCAGCGAAGCGTACTCGAGCGGCGTGGAGGCGAACTCCGGCGCTTTGGCCATCGCACCCTCATAGTCGAACGGGTACGGGCAGCTTTCGGCGCTTTCCGGCGAGTACCAGGGCTGGTTCGGCAGCGCGAAGGTACAGGTGTTCTCCGCACCCCAGGCAGCGCCGAAGGCGTCGTTGTAGGACTGGCGGTCGAGCGTTGCGGCGAGCGCCTGGCGCAGGGCCGGATCGAGCTTCTGGTTGAACACCGCGTAGGTCGGCTCGCCGATCTGCGGGTAGGTGACGAGGGTGAACTTCTTGTCGAGTTCACGCTTGGTCAACTGTTCCCACAGGTCGATAGTGATGACCGGAACGGCGTCGACTTCACCGGCTTCGAGCGCGTTGAGGCCGGCGGTGCCGTCGGTCACGATACGCACGGTGGCGGCGGTGATGGTCGGCTTGGTGCCCCAGTAGTTCGGGTTGGCCTCGAACTCGAAGGTCGAGTTGGTGGTGTAGGACTTCAGCACATAGGGGCCAGTGCCGATCGGGTTGGTGGCAATGCTGCCGGCGGCGTGCTCGGGCTGGATCAGCCCGGCGACCGAGCCCATGCCACGCCAGAAGTTCTGGCTCGGCTGCGACAGCGTCACCTTGACGGTGGAATCGTCGACCTTCTCGATCGCGGTGACGGCATTGTAGGCCGACGAGTTGTTGACGACCGGCGAGGCCTTCATGGTGTTGAGCGAGTAGATCACATCCTCGGCGGTCACCGGGGTGCCGTCGGAGAAGTTGGTCTTCCGAATCTTGAACACGTAGGTGAGCTTGTCGTCGGAAATGGTCCAGGACTCGGCGACGCCGGGCTCAACCGAGCCATCCTTGTTGAAATAGACCAGCGGCTCGACGACGTTCGCCGGAATCCACAGGCGCAAAGCGGTGAGGCCGCTGGTGACGTAGTCGAGTGTGCCCGGATCCTGGCGGGCGATCAGCACCACCTTGTTCTCGGCGGCGCGCGGCGAGGCGGCCATGGCTTCGGCGCCGCCAAAGGCTGCCAGCATGATCGCAGCCGCGGCGATGGCGCCGAGGCGCTGACCAAACTTTCCCTTAGACTGCATGTTGAATCGTCCCTTCCGATTGTCCCTGAAATTCTCTTGCGTCGCGCGGCGCCTCCACATCAGGCCCCCTGTGCCGTTGGCAGTGCACCGCGCTTGTGCTGCCAATGTGTCCCATAATGTGGAATGCAAACTCTTTTTGCACGCCGATAGTCTGCATAGGATATGTGCGTATGGCAAGTAGCTTCCCGTTTCAGTGCCAAAACGAGCAGCAAATTAATGTTGGGTCGTTGATGTGCGTTCCGCTATATGGAACGCTGTGTGCGCAATAGCATGAATTTCCAGCTGACAGTGGCGAAGAACAGCAGGAGGGAGCGGCAGGATAGCGTATCGAAAGCGCGGCTTGCTGCGTCGAATGGGCTCAGCCGCGTGGTGGGTTCTCAACGCAGCACCGATTGCCTAACGTGCGCCGCCTCGAGGAGAATTTGACGTGAAGATCGGAATTGTCGGGCTCGGCGCCCGGGTGGGATACCTGGCACGGATTGCAGTGCAGCAGGTGCCCGGTGCGAAGTTGGTCGGTTATGTCGATCCGACGCCGTACGGGATGCCGGAACTGACCAACGCGGGGATCGATGCGGGGCCCGCCTACGAGACGCCCGGGGCACTGCTCAAGGCGGAAAAGCTCGACCTGTTGATGGTCGGCTCGCCCAACCACATGCATCTCGACCATATCCGGATCGGGCTCGAGGCCGGACTGAAGGTGTTCACCGAGAAGCCGGTGGTGACCACCGAACAGGACACCTACGCGCTGCTCGAGCTGTTGCAGCAGAGCGGTGGCGCCGACAGCGTGATGATCGGGCTGGTGCTGCGCTATGCGCCGCTCTATCGCGACCTCGTCGCGAGCTATCGCTCAGGCGCCCTGGGCAAGATCACCTCGATCGAAGCCAGCGAGCACATCGCGCCCTATCACGGCGCCTTCTTCATGCGCGACTGGCGGCGGCGCAGCGGCTATTCGGGCGGCTTCATCCTCGAAAAGTGCTGCCACGACATCGACCTTTACCAGGGGCTGGTGGGCAACCGGCCGGTGCGGGTGGCAAGCTTCGGCGGGCGCAAGACCTTCGTGCCCGAGAACATGCCGACCAAGGCGGGAATCAACGATCTCGACGTGTATTTCCGGAAGCCGGGCGGCTGGGAGAGCGACAGCCGGGTGTGGGACGGTGATGGCGACATCATCGACTACCAGACGGCGCTGGTGGAGTATTCGGGCGGCGAGAACCTCTGCTTCCACACCAACCTGAACGTACCCGATGAGTACCGGCATTTCACCGTCATCGGCACGCACGGCATGGCAGAGGGTGATTTCGTGCGTAACTTCTACCGCATGCACGACGCGCGGACCGGCGAGCGCATGGTGGACAAGCGCTACGAAACCAAGGGCACTTCGGTGCACTACGGTGCCGACGAGCAGATGGTCGCCGACATCTTCGCCCACCTGACTGATGGCGCGGCCCTGCCGGTCTCGATCGTTGACGGGCTGGTGGCCGGAATGACGGCGATCAAGATCGACGAGGCGCGGGCCAGCCGGCAGGTGATCGACCTCACCGAGACCTGGCGACAGTTCGACAGCTACGGGCTCAGCTGACGGATTCACCTTTCAGAGGGCTTTGCGGCCTCAAGCGGCGCCGATATGTTCGCGCGGAATTCTCGGAGGACAATCCCATGCATAAATCCATCGCAGCCCTCGGGCTCGCGTCCATCCTGGCGCTCGGCGTCTCCCCCGCGGCCATGGCCGCCGGCGAGAAGGTGTCGGTGATCACCCCGTTCCTTGCGGCAATCGCGACCGGGGAGATGATCGAGGCGTTCAAGGCCAAGGCGACCGAACATCAGTGGACCGTCGACGTGGTGGACACTGCCGGCGATATGGCGGCCTTCGCCAGCCGCGTCGAAGATGCGACCACCAGTGGCGCCAATGCCATCGTGCTGGTGTCGGTCGATCCGGCGCAGATCCAAGATCAGGTCGACAAGGCCAAGGCGGCGGGCGTGCCTGTCATCACCATCGACGGCGCCAAGAACGCCGCGACGGTGCTCAACGTCACCTCCGACAACTTTGTGCTCGGCGAGACGATGACCAAGTTCCTGTTCGACCAGATCGGCAACAAGGGCAACATCGTGCGCTTCTTCTATTCGGCGCATCCGGGCGTGCATCAGCGTGAGCTGGCGCTCGACGCCGCGCTGAAGGCAAACCCCGAGATCAAGCAGGTGGCCGACCATTACGTGGCGGTGCCGGGCCAGGTGGATGACAGCCGCGCCGCCATGGATGCGATGCTGCTCGCCAATCCGGGCGATGGCGCCATCAACGCGGTGTGGGCAGCCTGGGATGAGCCGGGGATCGGCGCCAACCTCGCCATCGAGGCGGCCGGCCGCAAGGGCATCGTTATCGCCGGTATCGACGGCAACCCGCAGGCGATCGACCTGATCAAGGCGTGCAGCGCCTATGTCGGCACGGTCCGTCAGGGCTTTGGCGAGATGGCCAACATCGCGGCGGGAGAGCTCAACACCATCCTGGCCGGCGGCAGCGCCAAGGCCGACGAACTCTACGCGCCGGTGGAACTGATCACCCGCGAGAGCCTCGGCGTCAGCTGTCCCTGACGTTGCTTTCACTCTCCGGGATCAGCCGGCGCTTCGGCGCAACGCATGCGCTCGCGGACGTGAGCCTCGCCCTTTCCGAGGGCGAGGTGCTCGGGCTCGTCGGGCCGAACGGCGCCGGCAAATCCACGCTGATCAAGATCATCGCCGGCGCTGACCGGCCCGATCAAGGCGAGATACGCATCGACGGTGCGCCGGTGGTGTTCCATTCGGCGCACGATGCCTATGCCGCCGGCATCCGGGTGATCCACCAGGATGCACCGCTGGTGCCGGGCTTCGATACAGTCGAGAACTGCTATGTCGGCCGGGCGTACCCGCGCCGGTTCGGGTGGATCGACCGCAAGGCAATGCGGGCGGCCATTGCCGAAGTGGCTGCCGATATCGCGCCCGAGCTAGACCTCGATATCCCGGTGATGTTCCTGCCGCCAGCCGAGCGGCAGTTCGTGCGGCTGCTGCGGGCGGTGGCCGACAAGGGCCGGCTGCTGATCCTCGATGAGCCGACGGCGGCGCTGCCGGCCGAGGATGCCGAGCGCTTCTATGAGGTGTTGCGCCGAACACGGGAGCGCGGCACCTCGATTATCCTCGTCAGCCACCGGCTCGACGAGATTGCCGAGTTCTGCGGCCGCGCCGTGGTGATCCGCGACGGCAGGCTGGTGGCACATTTCGGCCCGGGCGAGGTGAAGCCCGAGGCAATGATCGCCGCGATGGGTGGCAGCGCCGCGGAGCGCTCGACGCGCGCCACCGACACCAGCGCGCCCAAGGTCATCGAGATCGACGGAGTCGCGGCGGGCGACCTCACCCGGCCGGCGCAGCTGGATGTGCATGCCGGTGAGGTGATTGCGCTCTACGGACTGGCCGGATCCGGGCGATCTAGCCTGCTCAACGCGATCTGGGGCTCCATCCCCTGGCGCGGCCGGATGCGGCTCGCCGGCGCCGACTATGCGCCGCGCTCGCCGCGGCAGGCGATCGCACGGGGCGTTTCCTGCGTGCCGGCCGACCGGCATCGCAGCGGGCTATTTCTCAGCGAGGACCTGATCTTCAACAAGACGCTGCCGCTGCTGTCAGGGTTTCGCCGCATGCGTGGACTGCCGGTGCCCGACGCCAAGGCAGAGCGCGCGGAATTCCTCGTCGCGGCCGAACGGGTGTCGCTCAGTTATCGCGATCCGAAACAGTTGGCGCGGACCCTGTCGGGCGGCAACCAGCAGAAGCTGATTTTCTCGCGCTGGGCCAACCGGCACTCGCGGGTCATGCTGCTGGACGAGCCGACCGAAGGCGTCGACGTGATGGCCAAGGCGACGATCAAGGACATCATCCGGGCGATTGCTGCCGATGGCAACGCGGTGCTGGTGTCGACCTCGGATCGCGATGAGGCGCTGGAGCTGGGCGACCGCATCGCGGTGTTCCGGCAGGGCGGCATCGTCAAAGTTTTCACCCGCGCGGAGGCGAGCGCCGAGGCGCTATCGGCGGCCGCGCAGTCTCGGGAGGCGGCGTGACCCGCACCAATCTCAATCGCTTCGGCACGCTGATCGCCTTCGTGCTGCTGTGCATCGGCTTTTCGATCGCGGCGCCGGCGGCCTTCGCTTCGCCGGCCAATGTGTTCAACCTGATCCAGCAGATGGCGACGCTCGCCATCGTCGCCACGGCGGCGACGCTGGTGATGACCATCTCCGAGTTCGACCTGTCGGTGGGCTTTTCGGCCTCGCTGGCGGCGGTGATCTGCTTCGTCCTGTTCGGGCAGGGCTATGAGGTGTGGCTGGCGGTGCCGGCGGCACTGCTGGTGGGGATCGTCGGTGGCGCCGCCAACGGCGTGCTGGTGGCGCGGTTCGGCATTCCGTCGTTCGTCGCGACGCTGGCGCTGGGCACCATTCTCTCCGGCTTCGCCTTTGGGCTCAGCGGCGGGCAGAGCCTGTTCCAGTCAGTGCCTGACGGTTTCAAGGCTCTGGCGCGGGGTGACGTGTTCGGCATTCCGGTGCTCGGGTTCTGGATCGTCGCCGTACTGGGCGTTGCAGCGTTCGTGCTGACCCAGACCGAGTTCGGCCGCCGTCTCAGGGCGATCGGCGGCAATGCGCAGGCGGCGCGGCTCGCCGGCTTGCCGATCGTCAGGGACGTGATCGTGACCTTTGCCATTGCCGGTGGGCTGTCGGCGCTGGCCGGCCTGCTGTTGGCGTCGCGGCTGGGCAGCGTGCAGCACACCATGGGCGAGCCGCTGCTGCTGCCGGCCTATGCGGCAGTGTTCATCGGCACCACGGCGTCGCCGACGGGAGCACCGACCGTGGCCGGAACGCTGCTTGGCGTCGCCATCACCGGGGTGATGGTCAACGGCATGACCATCGTCGGGGTCGAACCATTCGTGCAGAAGATCATGACCGGCGTCATCATCCTTGTGGCGGTGCTGCTGCGCCGGGTGGGGCGGGCGAAGTGAGCATCCTCGTTCTCGATTGCGGCAGCTCGGCGCTGAAGGCGACGGTGTTCGCTGATGATGGCGCGGTGATCGCCAGCACCGACGCCGGCTACCCGCAGGCAAGCGCGCCGCATCGGCGCGCGCCCGAGGATTGGTGGCAGGCCGCGGTCGAGGCTGTGGGCAAGCTGCCGCGCGATGGCGTCACCGCCATTTCGCTCACCGGCATGATGGAGAACCTGATCAGCGTCGATGCCGATGGCAAGCCGACGCGCGAGGCTGCGCTCTACTCCGATCCGGTCGGCACCGAAGCCTTCGAGGCAGTAGCCAAGCGGCTCGAGGCGGCCGACGCGATTGCGCTGTTGGGCAATGCACCGCGCCCGCTTATGACGGCGTTCAAGCTCCTGGCGCTGGGGCCGAAGGGCGCCGAGTGGGTGCTGCCTGGCTCCAAGGATTATCTGGCGCTGCGATTCACCGGCGTGGCGGCGACGGACCCGAGCTGCGCCAGCACCACCGGGCTGATGGATATCGGCACACGCGACTGGTCGGACCCACTGGTCGAGTTGCTCGACGTCGATCGCGGCTTGTTGCCACCGATCCGTGCGGCAGAGACCGCGCTCGGCGGGCTGACGGCAGAGGCGGCCGTCGCTCTGCAGCTGCCAGAGGGCATCCCGGTGCTCAATGGTTGCGGCGATGCCGCGGCGACGACGATCGGCAGCGGGGCCGAGCGACCGGACGAGGTGAGCATCTATCTCGGCACCAGCGGCTGGGTCGCCGGCGTTACCGCGGTCACCGAACGGACGCCGCGTCCGTACTATCGACTGGCGCATCCGCTGCACGGCGGGTTGATCGAGGTGGCGCCGATTTTCTCGGCGGGGGCCGCGGCGCAGTGGGCGCGCGAGACGCTGGGGCTGAGCCTCGCTGAGGCCGAGCGGCTGGCGGGTGAGACTGATGCATCGCCGGGCGGGGCGCTGTTCCTGCCCTACCTCAATGGCGAACGCACGCCATTCGTCGACCTCGAGCTCAGGGCCGGGTTTGCCAATGTCTCGGCCAGCGATGGCGCGGGCGCACTCTATTATGCGGCGCTGGAAGGCGTGGCGTTTGCCATTGCCGCCAATGTGCGGGCGATGGGCGCCGCCGGGCCGGTCTACCTGGTGGGTGGCGGGGCGCAGAGCGCAGTCTGGCCGCAGATCATGGCCGATGTGTTGGGGCGCGAGGTCACTGTGCCGGAGCATCCGGTGCTGGCGGCCAGCCTCGGTGCCTGGCGCGTTGCGGCGAAGGCGCTGGGGTTAAAGATGGGCGCCGCGGCCCGTGGCCGGGTGTTTCACCCGCGAGCCCCGCGCGCAGAGCGGATCGCCGTGCAGCAACGGCGGTTCGAGCGGGCGACTGCGATGCTGCGAGAACTGGCGCGGGTCTAGAGGCTCCCGGTAACGCCGGCGCGGGCTGCCCCCCACCCCTGTCCCCTCCCCCTCAAGAAGGGGAGGGAGACCCTTACACTGACATCTCGGTTATCGTCTCCCTCCCCATGTTTAGGGGGAGGGGACAGGGGTGGGGGTCCACAGCCACCGGCGGTAGAGGCTAGTCGGCACCACCCGCCGCCAGCATATCGCTCAGATCCCGCGAAAAATGCTTGCGGAACATGGTCAGCTGCGCGGCGCCAAGTGGCGTGGCGCGGGCGCCGAGCGTGCCGGCGACGAGGCGGGGGCGCTTCGTGTCGACGGCCACCAGGTCACCCAAAGCCGCATCGGTCGCAGCGACGAGCCGTTCGATGATCGGCTGCGGCGCCGTGCTGTCGATGATGGCGTGATCGATCTCGAGTACCGCACCGGTGTTGACGATGATCTCGGCAAGCGCGCCGCCCGACGCTTCGATCCAGGGGGCGAGGTGCGCTTCCCAGTCGGCCCACGGCCAGTCCGAGGGGTTGCCGACCGGCAGCTCGATACCGGCCTCGGCCAGACGGCGGCCGAGGGCCGTGGTCGAGGCGATGTCGTGGCCGAAGCTGCGGTGGCCGTCATGGCCGTTGACCAGCATGGAGCCGAGGTTGGCGGAGTTGCCGGTCGGCCCTTCCCACAGCGTGTGCTCGGCGGTGATGCCGGCCCCGAGATAGGTCGAGACGAACAGGTGCACCAGGTTGGCGGGGCGAGGCGGCGGCGACATCACCATTTCGGCAAAGCAGGCGCAGTTGCCGTCGTTGAACCAGGTGGTGGCGAGGCCCGTCGCCGCCTCGAGCGCGGGGCGCAGATCGAGGTCGCGCCACGCCGCCAACTGGTCGGCCGGCGCGTCGACATTGCCGATCAGGCTGCCCAGATTGCTGGGCGTGGCAAGGCCGATGCCCGCGACGCGTTGCTGCTGCGCGGGGCTGAGCTTCGCGATGAGGCCGGCGATCGCCTCGGCCGCCTCGGCGATGATGGTTGTGGCATCGGGATGGGCGAAGTCGCGGCGGTAGCGGCCGAGGTCCTCGCTGCCCAGGTTGATCAGGGTGATGTCGATGTGGCGCCAGGAGATTTCGCAGCCAATGCCGTAGGCACCGCCATAGTCGAGATAGAGCGGTGTCGCCGGCTGGCCGCGGCGGCCGCGCAGCACATCGCCACGGGTGATCAGGCCATCATCCTCGAGTTCGGTGACGATCGCCGACGCCGTCTGCGGCGCGAGGCCAGTGCGGCGCGACACCTCGGCGTTGGAAATGCCGGGGCTGAAGGTGATGGTGGTGAGCACGGCGCGGCGATTGGCGGCGCGCAGGCTGGCATGTTGCACGCCGCGTCCCGCGGGTTCAAAAAAGTCAGCCAATTCTAAGCCCTCGCCGCAACCCAAATTGACGCCGAAGCAACGCCGCCCAGCCCGAAGTACGGGCTGAGCTTCGATTCCTGCGTCCGTAAGTACTAAGTGGGGTGGCGCGGCGGGGCGTCAACCCACGAGGTCACTACCAATTGGTCACAGAGCCATCGCGGCGGTGCAGCATCGGCGCCTGCCAGAACTTGAAGCTTTGCTTTTTGATCAGCTCTTCATTGACCTCGATGCCCAGACCTGGGGCGTCGCTGACCGGATAGTGTGAGCCCTCAAGCCGCGGCTGCACCGGGAAAAACTCGGTATTGTCGAAGCCGAGGTTCTCCGCCGGGCTGGAGCGCGTCTCGAGCCAGGAGAAGTTCGGCACCGCGGCCGAGAAGTGAACGGTGGCGGCAGTGCAGATCGGGCCGAGCGGGTTGTGCGGCATCATGTCCACATAGTGCGCCTCGCTCCAGCCGGCGACCTTCATCGACTCGGTGAGACCGCCGACGTTGCAGACGTCGATGCGGTTGAACTGATGGATGCCGCGTTCGATGTAGGGCAGGAACTGCCACTTCGAGGCGAACTCCTCGCCGATGGCAAAGGGCACGTCGGTCAGGGTGCGCAGCGACTCGTAGGCCTCCGGGGTCTCGTCGCGGATCGGCTCCTCCAAAAAGTCGAGCGTGCCGGACGGCATCTTCTGGCAGAAGCTGGCCGCTTCGGCCACCGACAGGCGGTGGTGGAAGTCGATGCCGAGGATGACGTCCTCGCCCAGTGCCTCGCGCGCCTTAACCATCCATTTGGCGGTCTTGCCGATGTGCTCGCGCGGCTCGTAGATCGTCTCGCCATGGCCCGAAGGCGACAGGCGCATGGCGTTCCAGCCGTGCTCGATCAGCATTTTCGCCTGTTCGATCATCTCGGGCCCGGGTTCGCCCGAGGTGGTGGCGAAGGTCGGAATCCTGTCGCGCTGCTTGCCGCCGAGCAGTTCGTAAACGGGGACCCCCAGTGCCTTGCCCTTGATGTCGTAGAGCGCGATATCGATGGCCGAGATCGCCGCCTGCAGCACGCGGCCGCCCTCGAAATACTGGCTGCGATAGAGCAGCTGCCAGATATGGCCGATCTTGAACGGGTCCATGCCGATGAGGATTTCGGCATAGTGTTCGATGGCGCCGACCACCGCCTTCTCGCGACCCGACAGGCCGCTTTCGCCCCAGCCGAAAACGCCTTCGTCGGTCTCGATCTTGACCACGAGCTGGTTACGGATGCCCACCCAGACGGCATAGGGCTTGATGGCAGTAATCTTCACTTGAAATGCTCCTCAGCGGCGGGGGTTTTCCCCGCTCGATTGGCGAAGAGGTGGCCCTGATTGGCGCGGTGGAGTCAATTGGACGAGCGAATGAAAGCGATGAGGCTGCCGGTTCACAGTCGCGGATAGTTTATCGCAGCGAAGGAATATTTCGGCTGCTGTGGCGTTGACACCCAGAGGGCTTCTTGGAGGAGACGAAAAATGAAGCTCGCTCTTGTGCTCGCTATTGCGATCCCGCTCGGTGCCGGACCTGGCTATGCCGATGACCATCAGTTCCAGGCGATTCAGTCCGGCGGTCTGTTCATCGATCCGGTGACCCACGTGATCACCAACAAGACCGGGCATGTGATGCCCGATGCGCCCGGCCAGGGCAGCCCGTTCAGCGGCAACCATCAGTGCACGCCGGCGACTGATACCAGCGCGGCGCAGGATCACGCCAACGTCAAGCCGAAGGGTGCCGACGACGTGGCGGATTGTGCCGAAGAAGACTGACCCGCCCTTTGCACCGCCGGCGATCGGTGGGCCGAGCTCCGCCAGCTGTTATGGGCTGATCGCGACGAAGGGCGGCAAACTGATGCCGGCCGCGTCGAGGATCGGCTTGCCGCCGGGCGCAAACAGGATCAGCCCGTCGATTGGCGCGAGCACGTCATCGGGGCCAAGGAGCGGCAGAATGCGGGATGCCGACCGGCTGTCGACCCCGTAAATGGCGCCGCGATCGAAGCTGCCGGTACGCATGGCGGCTTCCGCGGCCTGCTGCGCCGTCGCGAGGGCCGTTGGGTCGACGCGACCAAGATAGACGGCATCGGTGGGCAGCTTGTGGATCACGGCAAACCAGCTCAGTTCGCGCCAGTTCCAGCCTTCGTTTTCCACCGGCAGGGCCCGGACGCGCTGGTAATGCGGGGCCAGTGCTTCCCAGGCAGGTGAGGTCAGCATGGTCCGCCAGGTCGTGCCGGTACTGTCTGGCCCGACGTTGAGGGCGCGGATGCCGCGTTGCAGGTCGCCCAGTTGCAGTGCCAGGGCAAGGCAGGCAACGAGCAGTGCCGCGGTGCTGCGCAACTGACGGGACAGCAGCGTCAGCAGCGCGAAGACGATCAGGTAGCCCAGCGGCCAGAACATGCGGCCAGAGGAGCGGAAGGTGGTGAGGAAGTGCTCGAGCCAGGTGGGGAGCGGCAACGCGAACAGTTCGATACTGCCGAGCGCGACGCGATGACTCAGGGAGAATATGGCGAGCCCGACAGCGACCAGCACCAGCGGCAGCAGGCGCGGCGCCAGCAGAGGCCTCAGATTGGCCGGGCGCAGCGTGAACAGCACAATGGCAGCGAGTGCGAAGATACCGAGCCCGACATAGTTCACGCCCTCCCACTCGAAGGCATTGACCGGCACACCAGGGACGATGAACTGGAAGAAGGCCGGATTGATCGGCCCCATCAGGTTCATACGGAACAGGCCAAAGCCGAAGCTCGCGGTCGAACCGACCATGAAGATACCAGCCGACCACAGCACCACGGCAATGCCGATACCGCCCAGCGCCAGTTCGGTCATGGTTCGCACCGGGCGCAGTTCGCCCTGCCACAACCGGGAGAGGAGCGATCCACCCCACAGGGCGAATACCATCACCAGCAGATAGCCGTGAATAGCCGAGACGGTCGCCAGCAGCAGCGGCCAGGCCCAGAGCGGGGTCGGGCGACGGAGATAGAGCCAGATGGCGGCGAGGATGGTCCAGTGTCCAGCGAGCGCCATATGGACGTCGAGGCGCATCAGGAAGACGGGCTGGAAGACGCAGAACATCGCAGCGACCAGCGCCATCGGCCGGCTGAGCTGCAGCCGGTGGGCAATGAGCACGGCGAACAGCGACTGCAGGATGAAGCAGAGCAGCTCCCAATAGCCCCAGTACTGGAAACGCTCGGGCAGCCAGCCGGCGATCAGCTTGAACGGGAAGGCAAACAGCGGCAGGGAGTCGGAGAGACCAACGCTGTTGGCGAGCTCGAGCCCGTTCAGCGGGCTGGCGCCGGGTGGCCAGCCCCAGGGCGCCATGGCGAACCACCACCAGCCTAGCGTGTGCATGGCGCGGTCGCGCTCGTCGAGCCACAGGATGTTGGTGGGGTCGAGCGGAGCGAGGCCCCGCACGATGATGAAGGCAATGAGGCCGATCAGCAGTGCGGGGACGATTGCCGGCGTATCGAATGCGGACGAGGCCGTCGCCGCCGGGCGCGGACGCGCCGGCTGATCAGGCTCCACGGCCTCGGTTGCACTCATTCGGTCTTTGGTGATCCGCCCAGCCTGGCGCGCATGCCGCCATCGACCCTCAATACCTCACCGGTGATGAAGGAAGCGTTCTTGGAGGCGAGGAACAGTACGGCGCTGGCGACCTCCGAGGGGTGGGCCATGCGACCGAGCGGATGCATGGCGTCGATCTCGGCGTAGACGGCGGCGGGATCGGGTGCAGCGTCGACGGCGTTGCGCAGCAGCGGCGTATCGACCGAACCGGGGGCGATGCCGTTTACCCGCACGCCGTAGGGCGCGTAGTCGACGGCCATCGAGCGGACAAGGCCGATCAGCCCATGCTTGGACACCGAGTAGGCGGTGACGCCGGCCTGTGATGCCACGCCCTGGACCGAGGAGATGTGGACGACGCTGCCTTTGCTGGCCCGGATCATCGCCATGCACGCCTTGGAGATGAGGAAGGCGCCCTTGAGGTTGATGTCGAGGGTGCGATCCCACAGCGCCTCGTCGGTGGTCTCGACGGTGCCGTAGGTCTGGATGCCGGCATTATGGCTCAGCACGTCGAGACCACCAAAGTTCTGCTGCGCGAGGTTCGCGGCGCGCGTGCAGTCGGCGAGGCTGGCGACTGAGCCGACGCAGAGTTCGATTGCTGCCGCCTTGCCCTCGAGCGCCGCCGCCGCGTCGTCCAGCCCCTTGCCGTCGACGTCCAGCAGCACCAGCTTGGCGCCCTCGGCTGCGAATGCCTCGGCGACGGCGCGCCCGATGCCCTTGGCTGCCCCAGTGACCAATACACGTTGCATGCCATCCTCCCTGTTGTCTTCGCCCATAACAGCATCGGCGTCGTGTCAGAGAAAGATGGAAACAGGGATTAGCAGACGCGAGCCGCTTCTACGGGCCGGACCGCCGTTCTCGAGGCGGCGGCCTGCAAGTTGTTCGCCGGGGCGAAATACAGACGTTCTGCCGGCAACCGGTTTCGCCGTTCTGTCTATAACGTGATCGGGGAAGTCGTTGTGGCGCGTTGACTTTTCGACCTGCAGGCGCCTATTGTTAAGAATGTGTTAAGAAGAGGAGGATGGTACGATGCCTCGTCTTAGACTTGCGTGTGGAAGCCTGGCAGCGGTTTCTTTCCTAGCTGCCCTCTGGAGCCCGGCTGCTTTGGCGCAGAGTGCTCCGGGCGACATTCCCGGCGTCATGGCCATATGCACCCCTGTGATCGGTGAAGAGTACAACGGCGACAAGGACCGCTGGGGTCAGTGCATGGCCGCAGTGGATGGTTTCCTCAAGGGTGTCGGTGCGCCTTCGGACGCCACGAATGTAACCATAGCTGAACTGGTCGCAGCCCTGGTTGAACTCTATCAAGACCAGAAGGCGTGCGTGATCGAAGACACTGAGCTTCCGATTGCTATCGAGATCGCGGCACAGCTTTCGACCGATGGGGTCCAGCAGGCCCAGATCATCGAGATCAGTGCAACGATCAAGGAATGCCAGGCGATCACCACTGCTGCGATCCCTGCGCCGGAACCGGCCAGCGCCAATTAGGCGCCGGCCATTCTGCATAACCCTATGGCAGGGTCCAACCTCATCGCAGGGTGGGGGCGGATGGGTTTTGGGTAGCGCCGGGCAGCGGGCCACATGCTGACGGGGCTTCGAGGCGGCAGGTGCTCTTGCGGTGGGCATTGCCGTGGACTTGAGTTCGGCCGGGATTTGGCCGAGCGCCGCGTTCCTTAGGCGGGTGAGAATGTAGTCGCTTGGCAGGCGCAGCCGAAGTGTTTTGGGCTAGGCGACGGAGTGTGAGTTGCGTGTCTCTGTTTCGGCTGCGATCGGGGATATGGCCCCGGTCGATTGCGCAATCATCAGGTCGGTACCGCAACATGGCCTGCCGCTGGCACTGGAGAACGGGGTCCCCGTCCTCGCGGTCAAACCGCAGCCGGCAGTCGTGCGCGACGTGCTCAAGCGGACCATCGACATCGTGCTTTCGGCCGGGGCGTTGATCGCCCTGTCGCCGACGCTGCTCGTGCTGGCGATTGCCATCAAGCTTTCCAGTCCGGGGCCGGTCTTGTTCCGGCAGTGGCGCCATGGTCGCAACGGCGTGCCGTTCCGTATCTACAAACTCCGCACCATGCGGCAGGACGCCTGCGATCCAAGCGGAGTGCGGCAGGTGGTTGCCGGAGACTCAGGGGTTACGCCGCTGGGGCGCTTCATGCGCTCGCGCAGCCTCGATGAGTTGCCGCAGCTCATCAACGTGCTCGAGGGCGACATGTCGCTGGTCGGGCCGCGCCCGCATGCCATCGGCATGAAGGCGGCGGGCGTTCCGTATGAGGAACTGGTGCCGTATTACGGGCTGCGACATGCGGTGCGGCCGGGCCTGTCAGGGTGGGCGCAGGCAAACGGCCTGCGTGGTCCGACCACGGACGCGCTGTCGTCCCGCAGCAGGATCGATCATGACCTGGCCTATATCCAGAACCAGTCGCTGGGCCTCGACATCAAGATCATCTGGATGACGATCAAGAGCGAGTTCCTCGCTGGATCTGGGAGTTAGCCAGGGCGGCGGGCCTTGCTCGGCTGAGGCCGATGCGTGACTCCATCGTCAATTGACGATGGAGCGCTCTTTTCTTTTCGCTCCGATCCGCCTAGACGTGTCGGACGAGTGAAGGGAAGCGTGATGCCGAAGACCGACATTGCCCGGCGGGTTTACAACCATACCTGGAAGCTCGATCCGATCGTCAGGAGCCTGCTCGATACGGATTTCTACAAACTATTGATGCTGCAGATGATCTGGGGACTGTACCCCAAGGTCGACGCCACTTTCTCGCTGATCAACCGCAAGACTTCGGTGCGCCTTGCCGACGATATCGACGAGGGCGAACTTCGGGCGCAGCTCGACCATGCGCGGACGCTCCGCTTCGGTAAGAAGGAGATGATCTGGCTGGCAGGTAACAGTTTCTATGGCTCGAAGCAGATCTTCTCGCCGGAGTTCCTGCGCTGGCTCGAGGGCTTCCGGCTACCTGACTACCACCTCGAAAAACGCGACGGGCAGTATGAGCTGACCTTCCATGGCAAGTGGGTCGAGACCACCATGTGGGAGATCCCGGCGCTCGCCATCATCAACGAGCTGCGCAGCCGGGCGGCATTGAAGGGCTACGGGCCGTTTGCGCTCGACGTGGTCTATGCTCGCGCCAAGGCCAAGATGTGGGAGAAGGTGGAGCGGCTGAAGCTCTTGCCCGAACTCCGTATCTCGGATTTCGGCACGCGCCGCCGGCACTCGTTCCTGTGGCAGCGCTGGTGCGTCGAGGCGTTGAAGGAAGGGCTGGGGCTCGAGGTCTTCACCGGCACCTCGAATGTGCTGCTCGCCATGGACAACGACCTCGAGGCGCTCGGCACCAACGCCCATGAGCTGCCGATGGTGCTGGCGGCGATTGCGCCGAACCAGGAGGCGCTGAAAGAGGCGCCGTACCAGGTGCTGCAGGATTGGGAGAGCTATTATGGCGGCAATCTCAAGATCGTGTTGCCCGACGCCTTCGGCACCGACGCATTCCTCCGCGAGGCGCCCGATTGGGTAGCGGACTGGACCGGCTTCCGCCCGGACAGTGCGCCGGCCATCGAAGGCGGCGAGAAGATCATCAGGTGGTGGAAGGAACGCGGCCGCGACCCGCGCGACAAGCTCCTGATCTTCTCCGACGGGCTCGACGTGGACATGATCGAAGAGGCGTACCACCATTTCCATGGCCGGGTGCGCATGGCCTTCGGGTGGGGCACCAACCTCACCAATGATTTCTCGGGCTGCTCGCCATGGCCCAATCCGCAGCTTGAGCCGATCTCGCTGGTGTGCAAGGTGAGCGAAGCGGATGGCCATCCGGCGGTGAAGCTGTCGGACAATCCGGAAAAGGCCACCGGCGACGCGGCGGAAATCCGCCGCTACATCAGGATTTTCGGCGACAAGGGCCGGGTCTCCCACAAAGTCACCGTCTAGAGCATTTCACCGCTTCGTTGAATCGTTGAAACGCTCTAGGTCTTTGAGTTGGTCGCGCTTTCGAGGTGGAAAAGTCTGCAACTTTTCCTGAAAACGCTCTAGCAGACAGTCTTATTCTCTGAGGTCTCATGCGTTATTCCGCCTGCATCGAGTGGCTGTTCGCCACCGAAGAACCCGACGTTGCCAACCGGGTCCGTGCGGCCAAGGCCGCGGGGCTCGACGCCGTCGAGTTCTGGCGTTTTTCCAACAAGGATTGCGACGCCATCCGGCAGGCGCTCGATGAGACCGGGCTGACGTTGGCGGGGATTTTGTGCGAGCCGATCGCGCCGCTGGCCAACCCGGAATCGCACCAGTGGTTCCTCGAAGGGGTGCGCACGTCGCTGGCCGCAGCGCTGCAGCTGGGGGCAAAAGTGATCATTGCACAGGCCGGCGACAACCAGCCAGGCGTGGCGCGCGCGGCGCAGCATGCTGCGATCGTCAAAGTGTTGAAGGAAGCGGCGAAGATCCTTGAAGGCTCGGACGTGGTGCTGGCGCTCGAGCCGCTGAACGACCGGGTCGACCATCCGGGCTACTATCTCACCTCGACCGAAGAGGGGCTCGACATCGTCGACGAGGTCGGGCGGCCCGAGATCAAACTGCTCTACGATATCTACCACGCGGCGGTGATGGGCGAGGAGATCGAGGTGCTCGCCGGTCGGCTCGACCGGGTGGTGCATGTGCACCTCGCCGATACGCCGGGGCGCGGCGAGCCGGGCAGCGGCCGTATGGACTATGCCGAGCGGCTCGAGTGGCTCGAGGCGCAAGGCTATGACGGGCTGATCGGGCTCGAATACAAGCCGAGCGGGCCGACGGTGGAAACGCTCAAGTTTCGCGACGCCGCGTAGGCGCCGCAGATGAACGGAACAGAGATGTCGTGCTCAGGGTGAGTTAAGCTCGCCCGTGGCAGCGTCGAGGGCAATCCAGGAGGAGGTCCAGATGCGCTCTCCCGCTCGACACCTGTTTGTCCGCACAGTTGCGTTGTGCGTCGGCGTCTTGCTCGCCGGCGCGGCGCTTGCCGCGCCCAAGGATGCTGCGGCAAAATCCGACTGCCTGCAGAAGGCGCTGGTTCAGTTCAACATTGACGATGCGGGTTGTGCGATTTACCCGGTCACCTCGGTTCCCTACAGCGAGTGCAAGGTCCGGGTGATGCGCGCCTACCAGGTCGCCATGGCCAACTGTGTGCTCGACTCGGCGTCGTCCAGCAGCCGGCCGCAGGTCCGCAACCCGAGCCGGCTGACGATCAAGCAGTAGCCCAGAACGTTGTCAGTCTCCGGTTTCGCCCCGGAGCCAGTATCCTGCCGCGCGGATGTAGTCGTTGTTAAAGCCGCGGGCGACGAGGTGGTGGCGCAGCGCCTTGGCCATCTGGGCCTCGCCGGCGACGAAGGCAAAGCCTTCACCTGGCGGAAAACCGATCTCGGCGACAACAGGCAGTATGAGGTTGTCGACGCCGGCTTCGCGGCCGTTGCGATGGATCCAGTGAACCTCAACCGGTGAACTGGTCTCGAAGCGCTGCTCGTCGGCGGCCTCCGGCACCTCGATGATTGCGATGGCCGGCTTGCCGGCCGGCAGTTCCTCAATGCGGCGACCGATGGCGGGGAGCGCGGTCTCATCACCGGCGATGAAGTACCAGTCGAAGGCCTCGGGGACGCGGATGGTGCCGCGCGGGCCGCCGATCATCAACTGGTCGCCGGGCTTGGCTGCTGCTGCCCAGCCCGACGCCGGGCCATCGCCGTGCAGCACGAAATCGAGGTCAAGAGTAAGGGCTTCGGCATCGAAGTAGCGTGGCGTGTACTCGCGGACGAAGGGTTTTGCCGTTTCGTCGGGCCAGACGAGGCCGTCGGGGTGACGCTCCGGACGGGGCAGCGGCTTGCCGTCAGAGGAGAGGAAAACCTTGACGTGGTCGGCGTGTCCCGGGGACTGGAAGCCCTCGAGTTCCGGACCGGTCAGCCGGATGCGGCGCATATGCGGGGTGATGTCGACGACCGAGACAACATCGAGGATGCGGATGCGGGTTTCGAGCCGGATACGCTCGAGCGATCTATTTATGACTTCCATAGTCATATTTTAGTCGCAGGACTCCGGCGTGGTCAAGTTAACTCGGCGCAAGGTGCGATTGTTCGATCCAGTCTAACAATCCCTTGCGCAAGTGGTGCGCTATTCGAGGAAATGACGGTGGCCTATCTCTACTGCCGAAGCGACCGGCATTGAGCCGGCACAGCAGCGATCGGCAAGGGCCGACGCATGGAGCGATCGGCAAAGAGCCGACGCATGGAGGTTAGCGATGATCACTCAGATCAAGGGCCTGCACCACGTCACCTCGATGGCGCGCGATGCGGCTGAGAATAACCACTTCTTTTCGAAGACGCTCGGCCTGCGCCGGGTGAAGCAGACCGTCAACTTCGACGCGCCCGACGTCTATCACCTCTACTATGGTGATGAGGTCGGCACGCCCGGCACGGTGATGACGCATTTCCCGTTCCCGCATATCGCCCGCGGCCGGCCCGGGGTCGGTGAAGTCGGCACCACGGTGTTCTCGGTGCCCAAGGGTTCGCTCGGCTACTGGCAGCAGCGGCTCGCGGCGGACCGGGTCGGCGATCTCGAACTCTCCGAGAGCTTCGGCGAGAAGCGGCTGAGCTTCCGGGCCCCGGAAGGCGACGCATTGGCGCTGGTCGAGAATGCAACCGACACCCGGCTGCCGTGGACCGGCAATGGCGTCGATGCCGAGCACGCCATCCGCGGCTTCCACTCCGCCTCGATGCGGCTGCGTGACGGCGGCGCCACCGAGGAACTGCTGAAGTTCATGGGTTATGAGAACACCGAGAGCTCGGGCAACGTCCACCGGCTGATCCGTCCGGATGGCAATGCGGCCAACACCATCGACATCGAGGTGCTGCCCGATGCCAACCGGGCCGATCTCGGCGCGGGTTCGGTGCACCACATCGCTTTCGCGGTGGAGAACCAGGCAGCGCAGCTCGAAGTGCGCAAGGCCCTGCTCGACACGGGCTACCAGGTGACGCCGGTGATTGACCGGGACTATTTCTGGGCGATCTACTTCCGGACGCCGGGGGGCGTGCTGTTCGAGATCGCCACCAACGAGCCCGGCTTCGACCGGGACGAGGACACGGCGCACCTCGGCGAAACGCTGAAGCTGCCCAGGCAGCACGAGCACCTGAGGGCCACGCTGGAGCAAACGCTGCAGCCGCTCGAAGAGAAGGAGCCGGCATGATGGCCGAGACGATCGACAGCTACGTCAGCGTGGACATTCCCGGCGCGTCTCAGGACGCGCCGGCCTTCTACCTGTTCCACGGCACCGGCGGTGATGAGCACCAGTTTACCGACCTTGCGGCCGAACTGAAGCCGGCCGCACGACGCATCGGAGTGCGCGGCGATGTCTCGGAAGGCGGGGCGCTGCGTTACTTCAAACGCGTCGGCGAAGGCCGCTACGATATGGCGGACCTGGCGCGGGCGACGAAAAAGCTCGCGAGTTTCGTCGGGACCAGCAAAGGCAGCGCGAACGAGGTGCTTGGGCTCGGCTACTCGAACGGGGCGAACATTCTCGCATCGGTGCTGTTCGAAGCGCCCGAACAGTTCGACGTGGCGGTGCTGATGCATCCGTTGATCCCGTTCACCCCGAAGCCGCAGCCGGGCCTCAGGGGCAAGCGGATCATCATCACCGCCGGCCGTCGCGACCCGATCGCTCCGGTGCATTCGGCCGAACTGCTCGCGACCTACTTCAAGGAGCAGGGCGCCGAGGTGACGTTGTTCTGGCACGAGGGCGGACACGAAATCCGCCGCGAAGAGCTGCTGGCGGTGCGGGACTTCCTCAGCTGATCTATTGCGGTGGTTGGAAATTGGCTTGGTGCCCCAACCCCTCACCCGTCTCGGCCTTACGGCCGATCCACCCTCTCCCCGACGGGGAGAGGAATAAGGGGTGACCGCCGCACGCTCCGGATTCTTCTCCCCGTCGGGGAGAAGGTGGCGCGTAGCGCCGGATGAGGGGAAAGCCACGGTAGCGACCGTTGTTCACCGCCAGGGGCACCGTGCCTCAGATAAGCCCATGATCCTGCATCACCTGCTGCTCGTCGGGGGTGATGTAGGCGAAGATCTTTGGCGCATCGCCGCTGAGGTTGAGGAAGTAGCGGTTGGTGAAGCCGATGGTGCCGGTTTTGCCGTCGCGCTTGCGTTTGTAGTCGAACGCCCAACCGACCGTCGCCATGGCGTTGGCGTCGTCCAGTTCGGTGACCTCGACACCGGTGACCCGCATGGCGGTGCCGCCGATTTCGCGGTACTTGGCGAAGCCCTGGCCGATCATTTTCCTGAACTCGGCATTGTTGGCGCCGCCCATCACACCCTGCGGGCCGGACCCGACCACATAGGGCGCAAAGCTGGCGACCATGCCATCGACATCCTCGCGGGGCGGATCCTTGAGCGCGTCGTTGCTGCGTTTGCCGTAGGCCTCGAAGAAGCGCTTCAGATCGGCGTTCGGTTTCAGCATCGGTCTTCTCCTTGTTGTCCGACCAATGTCGCGGACCCGGGATCGGTTGCCTCAGCCGATGAAGTCGACGGGGACGCCGGGTTTCACCATTTTTGCCAGCTCGTTGGCGTCCCAGTTGGTGAGCCGCACGCAGCCGTGCGAGCCGGTCTTGTCGATAAGCGAGGGTTCGGGTGTGCCGTGAATGCCGAATGTGGGCTCACTCAGGTCGATCCACATCGAGCCGACCGGGCCGTTCGGGCCGGGCGGAATGGTGAGCACCTCAGTGTTCTTGCCCTGCTGGAAATTGACCTTCGGGTTGTAGGTGTATTCGGGCATCGGCGCGATGCCTTCGACGATATGGGTACCCGATGGTGAGGGGTTTTCCTCCGAGCCGATCGTCGCGGGATAGGCGGCGATCAGACGATCGTTCACGTCGTAAGCCCTGACCTGGCGCAGCGCCTTGTCGGCTTCGATGCGCGCGACTTCACCCTTGAGGTCGGGACCATAGGCAGCGACGTAGATCGGCGCGCCGGTGACGTAACGCGCGCCAGGATTGAGCGCCTTCAGCAGGTCGATATCCATGTGGAAGCGCTCGGCCAGCGACTCCTCGATCGAGGTGTAGCCGAGGAATTTTCGTTTGGCCTGCTCGGCATAATCCTTGGGGATGGGCGCGCCGATGGCGTTCAGATCGTCGGCGATGATGGTGTAGTCGCCGATCACCGGACCGCCGGTTTCGAGTGCCGCGAGCACGTCGGGGTCGAGTGCGCCGTCGGGCGGTAGTCCGCGCATCAGCTCGAAGGCCAGCACCGCCTTCCTGACATTGCCGCCGTCGAAGCCGTCGATGACGCCGGGGGAAGCGCCGGCGCGATCGAGCAGCACCTGCAGGCGGACTACCGCCGGATCAGGATGCCGCTCCAAGGCGAGCGAAGGATCGGCGGGTTCGGCAGACGGCGTGTAGATCGCCGGTATGGTGGAGATATCGGCGGCGTTAACGGCCTCGGCGGTGAGCGGCGCTGTCGGCAGCGTCACCGCCTGCTGCGCGTGGGCAGAGAGGGCGACGAGGGCAATGGCAAAGGCAGTGAGCGCGAGGCGCATGGTTTCTGGTTCCTTTACGGACTGAAACCAGCGCGGGCGTCTTCGGGTTGCCTTTGCGGTCCCGGCAACTCGCCGGGATGGTTAGCTTTTGACTAAAATGCCACTGGTGCCTCGGCCTCAAGCCTGGAGGTCGGCCCATTCCGGATGGCGACGGAACTGCGCCACGACGTAGGAGCAGACCGGCACGATCTTGCTGCCGGTGGCGCGGGCGTCGGCGATGGCGGTTTCCACCAGCTTCAGCGCCAGGCCGAGATTCCGGTGTTGCGGTGGCACACCGGTATGGTCGGCGATGATGGTGTTGGCATCACGCCGCTGATAGGTCATTTCCGCTTCGGAGCCGTCAGGCAGGTAAACGACGTAGCGGCCGCGGCCGTTGGCTTCTTCGTGCTCGACGGGGAGTTCGTCAGACATGGCTGGCCTTTCAGTTCGGCGGCGAGTGGCGCCGGCCGTTATTCTCATATGGGGTGGAAGCGATCAGGCGGAAGGGCGGTGGGCGCGGGTCAGATCTGCGTCATCGGCTCACCCAGCTCGGGGAACAGGCGCCGCTCGCTGAGGAACGGGTGGACGGCGAGGGCAGCAGCCATATCCTTGAGCGCCAGAGCACGCTTACCCAGCTGCAGATACATCAGGGCGCGGCCGGAGAGGGCGCCGAAATGGCGAGGCTCGATGGCCAGCACCTTCTCGCAATCGGCGATCGAAGCTTCGAAATCGCCGAGCGTGTAGTAGATGGTGGCCCGCTGGTTCCAGCCTTCGGCATAGTCGGGGTAGTCGGCGATCAGCTTGTCGAGCAGGCGTAGCGCCCCGGCGGCGTCGCCCATGCCGCGTGCGGTCAGGGCTTCGCGCATCCGGCCGGCGAGGATTGGGTCGGACGGGGTGGTCCAGTAGGTCCAGATCTGCGCATCGATAGCCTGCGCCGTCTGGGCATCCGGCGCGACGCGCAACTGGGCGAACAGCCGGTCGATGGCGGCGCGATCGGCAGCATCGTCGGCGGACGCCGGGATGGCCGCAGACAGCAGCACGAGCCCCAGGACGAGGCGCGACAAGATCGAAACGAGCCGAACCGGGATGCGCAGCATCAGGCGATATTCGACCTCAACCCGGTATGACGCAAGAGCTTAGTGCCCGGGCTCACGCTTCCGCCAGCGGGCCTCAATGCTGCGGCCAAAGCCACCGAGATATGGCGCCACGGCGAGGAGGATCGAGCGCCAGGAGTGCAGCAGCAGGAACAGCGCCACCAGCACCAACGCCCCAACGATGATCACCAGTTCGAGGCTGAGCCCCATCGACTTCAGCCAGGCGGAAAGCAGTATGCCGGGGACGATATGGGCAGCAGCCCAGACGAAGGCGGAGGTGACGTTGATGATCGAGAAGTGGCGGTAGTTCATGCCGAACATGCCGGCGATGCCGGGCACCACGGCCTTCACACCAGGGATGAAGCGGCCGATGAACACCGACTTGCCGCCATGGCGGGCGAAGAAAGCTTCACCGCGGGCGATCAGCGGCAGGTGGTTGCGGAACGGCCAGAGTGTCTTGATGCGATCCTTGAGCCAGAAGCCGAGCGTGTAGGAGATGGCGTCACCAACTACCGCGCCGAACACCGCGGCGAGATAGATTTCCCAGAACGGGAGCTTACCCTCTGCAATCAGCCCGCCGGCCAGCAGCAGCACCGGGGTCGAGGGAATGAACAGCCCGAGAATGAACACTGCCTCGGTGGCGGCGATCAGAAAGATGAACCACAGGCTGAGCCAGAAATTGCCCGCGATGGTTTCGAGCACCATCTCCAGCCAACCGGTGAACGCAGTGAAAATCTCGAGCATCGGCCCTCAATAGCGGGCCGACGTGAGAAGCAGATGACAGCGGCGATGCTTGCCTAGTGCCCGGCTTCAGGCTTCTGCCAGCGGGCCTGCAGCGAGCGGCCGAACTCGCCCATGAAGGGGGCGAGGGCGAGCAGGATGCGCTTCCAGAAATGCACGATGAGGAAGGCGATGGTCAGCACGATCGTGCCGACGATGATCACCATCTCGAGGCTCAGTCCGATCGATTTCAGCCAGCCGGTCAGCAGCACGCCGGGCAGGATGTGCACGGCCGCCCAGACGAAGGCGGAGATCACGTTGATCACCGAGAAATGCCGGTAGGGCATGCTCATCATGCCGGCAACGCCCGGAATCACGGCCTTCACGCCGGTGATGAAGCGGCCGATGAAAATCGCCTTGCCACCGTGGCGGGCGAAGAACATTTCGCCCTGTTCGATGAGCTTCAGATGGTTCTTGAACGGCCAGACGGTTCGGATCTTGTCCTTCAGCAGCCAGCCTACCGTATAGGAAATGGCGTCGCCGATGATGGCGCCGAGCACGGCGGCGAAGAAGATCGGCCAGAACGGCAGGCTGCCCTGGGCAATGAGGCCGCCGGTCAGCAGCAGGATGGGGAGCGACGGCACCAGGAGGCCGAGGATGAAGACCGCCTCGCCGATGCAGACGAGGAAGATGAACAGCAGCGAAAGCCAGAAATTGTCGGAGATGCCTTGCAGGAACAGCTCGAGCCAGGTCGAGATGGAGTGGAGGAATTCGAACATAGGCTCCTGGAAGCTCCCTGGAATACGGTGCGGAGCCCCAAGCCCCCACATGGCAGCGTGTCACGAATGGGCTGGTACCACCAGCCGCCATGGGCGCTCGCTTTGCGACAATTTGAAGAGGGATGCATGAACTCGGCGTGAACGTGCTAGATCGTTGACGCTGGTTTCGGGGCCGCGGGGGCGACCGGGCGGCAAGACTGCAGGTTTGCGCTATGCCACTGCCCATCCATCACATGATTTCCAGCGGACCGCAGCCGGTGGCGCCGTTCAGCCACGCGGTCGAGGCCGATGGCTTCGTGTTCATTACCGGGCAGATGCCGACCGACCCGGCGGCGCCGGAGGCGCCGTTGCCGGAGGGAATCGAAGCACAGACACGCCGGGTGATCGACAACCTGAAACTGATCCTCGGCGGGGTCGGCCTCGGGCTCGAGCACGTGACTATGGCGCGCATCTATCTCACTCAGTTTCAGCGTGACTATGCAGCGCTCAATGCGCTGTGGCCGAGCTTTTTCGCGGCCGGCAAGCTGCCCGCCCGCACCACGGTTGGCGTCACCGCACTGGCGGTGGGGGCGCTGGTGGAGATCGATCTGATCGCGCGGCGGCCCTAGAGCAAGGCAAGCCCCGCCCCAACGACCGCACTCAGCAGCACCACCAGCCAGGGTGGGGTGCGGATCAGTAGCAGGGCCAGAGCTGCAATGGCCCAGGCGAGGTCGAGCGGGCCTAACACAGCGCTGGTGAACACCGGGTCGTAGAGCGTCGCCAGCAGCAAGCCGACGACGGCCGCGTTGGCGAGATCGAGCCCGGCCCGCAGACGCGGGTTGGCGCGAAGCGACTGCCAGTAGGGCAGGGCGCCAAACACCAGCAGGAACGATGGCAGGTAGATGGCGGCGAGCCCGAGCAATGCGCCGGCAATGCCGTTGGGCGGAGCGTCGAGCAGCGCGCCGGTATAGGCGGCAAACGCAAAGAGCGGGCCGGGGACGGCCTGCGCCGCGCCATAGCCGGCGAGGAACAGGTTGCGGTCGATCAGTCCCGGCGTCACCAGCTCGGCCTCGAGCAGCGGCAGGACGACGTGGCCGCCGCCGAACACCAGCGAGCCGGTACGGTAGAACTTCTCGGCGACCACCAGCCAGGCATTTCCGGTCGCGGCGAGAATCGGCAGCACGAGCAGCAGGCCGAAGAACAGCGCAAGAAAGACTGTGCTGGTACGATCGAAGGTGAAACGCGGCGCCGCGCCAGCCGGCGCCAGCAGATAGCCGGCGAGGGCTGCGGCGGCGATGAGGCCCAGTTGGGTCAGGCCGGATGGCAGCAGCACAGCGATTGCCGCAGCAGCCAGTGCGATCAGTCGGCGCTTCAGGTCCGGCGTCAGCGACTTCGACATCGCCCACACCGCCTGCGCGACGACGGCAAGCGCCGCGAGCTTCAGCCCGTGCAGCACGCCGTCGGCCAGCGGCCCGGCGAGGCGGGTGGCGCCATAGGCGAAGGCCAGCAGCAGGATGACCGAAGGCAGGGTGAATGCGACCCAGGCCGCAACGCCACCCCAGTAGCCGGCGCGCAGCTTGCCGATGGCGATGCCGACCTGGCTGGAAGCGGGGCCGGGGAGAAACTGGCAGAGCGCCACCAGATCGGCATAGGCGGCATCATCTAGCCAGCGGCGACGCGCCACGAACTCGGTGCGAAAGTAGCCGAGATGCGCCACCGGGCCACCGAAGCTGGTAAGGCCGAGCAGCAGGAAAACGCGGAAGACTTCGGCGACGCTGTTTCTGGTTTTCGGCATCGCCGACACACTCCGCCGGTGGGCGGGATGGGCTGTGCCTCAGGCAGCTGTCACAATCAACTCGTCACCTTCGCCGTCCGCCCGTAGACCAGCAGCATAATGATGATCACGAGGCCGTAGATGATCTGCCGGCCGGCCTCGGGCATCTGCATGATCGAGAGCACCGAGTTGAGCAGCACGATGAGGATCACCCCGACCACGGTGCCGATGAAGCGGCCGCGGCCGCCGAGGATGTGGGTGCCGCCGATCACCACTGCGGCGATGGCCGGCAGCAGGTAGGCGTTGCCCATGCCCTGATAGGCCTTGGCGGAATAACCGGCGAGCAGCACGCCGGCGAGCGCGGCGCAGAGGCCGGAGATGACGAAGGCACCGACGATGACCCAGCGAGTGCGGATGCCGCTGAGGTAGGATGCCGCTTCGCGGTTGCCGGTGGCGTAGATGGCCTTGCCGAAGGCGGTGCGGCTGAGGATAGCGGCAATGACGATGGAAACGGCGGCCCAGACAAAGATGGCGACGGGGATGCCGAGCAGCTTGTCAGCCGCCAGGTAGCGCATCAGCGGCGTTGCCGAGTCCTGCGGCGCGAAACCGCCGGTATGGGCGATCATCAGGCCGCGCATGACGGAATCGACGCCGAGGGTGAAGATCATCGAGGGGATGCGGAGATAGGCGACGCCGAAGCCGTTGAACAGGCCCACCAGCAGCCCGATGGCAAGGCCGGTGGGGATGGCGGCGGGGCCGCCGACGGTGGTGGCCATCATGGCGGCGGCGGTCATGGTCCAGGGAACGCTGAGATCGATGTGACCGAGCAGGATCACCATCATCATCCCGGCGGCGACGATGCCGAGAAAGGCGCCGGTCTGCAACTGGGTGAGCAGGTAATTGGGGCTGAGCAGCGGCATCGTGCCGAGCGTTGCCACGGTGTAGATCGAGCCGAGCGCCAGGATCACCAGCACGAAGCCGGCGGAGATGACGATCGGCAGATCGTCGGATTTCAGGCGGGGCAGGGTGAGGTCGTTGGCC
>JAESFN010000357.1_pt1 | contig 48356 bp, 44 predicted proteins | sample 9269411 | NCBI WGS metagenome assembly JAESFN01 (sample SAMN14505399, study PRJNA617100) | algae metagenome | isolation source: Iphinoe sp. HA4291-MV1 and co-occurring heterotrophs from trail next to... | place: USA: Maunawili Falls, Hawaii | collected 2009-07-25
GCGCGACCGCGACAGCGTTCGCCAGGTCGCAGGACTCCCATTGCACAGTGCTGCCCAGAGCCGCGGCATCAGCATCCCGAAAGGTACTGCGGTATTGTGCAACGACCGGCATTCCGGCGGTCTTGGCCTGGCGCACGACCTCGCGCCCGACGTGTCCCATCGCGCCCGTGACCAGGAGAGCCACCGTGCCACCTCCGTTTCCTCACCGGTCCCGCTGAACCACCGCACGACGCGTTCGCTCTCGAGCGGCTCGTGCAGCGTGTCTCGTCTTCCGGCCCGCATGCCCCGCTTGAGTTGCGGGGCCGTCTCGTTATCGCCTTGTGGCGGATTTTGTATTGAGAGAGTCCATTTCTCAATATCGTATATGTGTGCGTGAACGGTGCTGTTTGTCAATCGCCGTCAGCGCGACGGTTCGATCTTGCGATGACGCGGGTCGTCGGCAGGAAGGCCGAACGCGATCGACAGATCCCGGGCCGCCCGCTGTACGATCCGCGCGCGGTTCTGCAGGGTTTGGATCGACAGGCGCCAGACCGGACCCGAAATGCCGATGGCGCCCATGATCCGCCCGGTGAAATCCTGGACGGGCACGGCGACGCAACGCACCTCGTCGGCGAATTCGCCATCGTCGAAGGCGATGCCGGTGTGGCGGACGTCCTCAACCTCGCGGCGCAGGCGCGCCGGCTCGGTGATCGACTTGGCTGTCGAGGGCTTGAGCTCGGCACGCTGCAGGTAGCGCTCGAGCTGATCCGGCGTGAGGGCGGCCAACAGCACCTTGCCGAGCGCCGTGCAATGGGCGGGCCGGACAACGCCGACGCGATCGGTGAGCTGGAAGGCGCCGGGTCCGGTGGTACGGGCGATCACGACGATGGAATCGCCGATGCGGACGGAGAAATGGCTGCTCTCGCCGGTCTCGCGCGACAGATCCTCGAGGATCGGCGTGGCGAGGCTCACCATCTCGATCTCGTCGAGGGAGGCGGCAGCGAGAGAGAACAGCGGGCCGCCGATGCGGTAGCGCTTGCTGTCCTTGATCTGCCGGATGTAGCCGAGCGACACCATGGTTTTCACGAGATGAAACGTGGTGCTGTTGTGCAAGCCGACACGCTTGCTCAATTCGGCCAGCCCGATTCCGTCGCGGTTGCGGGCAACCTCCTCCAGGATGGCGAAGGCGCGGCCGATCGACTGGACACCGCCGGCCCGCTGACGATCGCCGTCCTCATCATTCAGGGGAGGGAGCCGGTCGGCGTCGGGCGGCAGCGCGGCGTCGGTGGCGGCGATGGCTGATTGCTGTGCCGGTTTTTCCGCGGCGGTGCGACGTGGGCGCGTCTTCACGGGGCTCGCCTCCGGGATTTTCTTGGTACGAGTCAGTGCGTTGTCATGTGTCATGGGCGGTGGACCGTACACGTTTCGGCGGCGTCGTAGCTACATGTTCCGTCGCTTCAGAGATTGAAAACGACAAGGCGTTCGTCGGTCATATCGCGGATCGCGTAGCGCGGCCCCTCACGGCCTATGCCGCTGTCCTTGATGCCGCCATAGGCGAGCTGGTCGGTCCGCCACGTCGAGGTTCCGTTGATGATGACGCCGCCGGTGCGGATCTTGCGCACGGCGTCGATCGCGGTGGCGACCGAGTTCGTGAACACGCCGCACTGCAGGCCGAAACGGCTGGCGCTGATCTGGCGATAGATGGCATCGGGATCATCGAAGGGCATAAGGCTGACGACGGGCCCGAAGACCTCGTCGCATACAACCTTCATCCGGGGATCGACGTCGGCGATGACGGTCGGCTCAACCTGAGCCTGGCGGCGGCCGCCGCCGGTCAGAACGCGGGCGCCGTTGATCTCAGCTTCGCGGATCCACGATTCGACGCGCTTGGCGGCTGGTTCGTCGATCAGAGTGCCGACGTCCGTTGCGGGGTCCAGCGGATCGCCCAGCTTGAGGGTTTTCACCTCGTCCACGACGCGGGCGACGAACCGGTCGTACAGGCTCCGGTGGACGTAGACCACCTGCACCGAGATGCAGCTCTGCCCGGCCAGCCGCATCGCATTGCGGGCACACACCGGCGCGGCCGTCTCGACCGACGCGTCGGCGTGGACGATGGTGGCGCCGTTGCCGCCCAGCTCGAGAGCCACCCGCCGCAGCCCGGACATCGCCTTGATCTCGGCGCCGACACGGCTCGAACCGGTGAACGTCACGAAATCGACGCGTGGGTCGCGCACCAGCGCCGGTCCGACGACATCGCCGTAGAGCACGTTCACGACGCCGGCGCGCGTCCCGGCGTCGACGAACAGCCGCACCAGCTCGTGCACGGTGCCGGGCGCCTGCGGTGGCGCCTTCAGGACGATGACATTTCCCGCGGCGACGGCGGGCGCGATCTTGTGGGCGGCCAGGTTGAACGGGGCATTGAAGGGGGTGATGCCGGCCACCACGCCGACCGGGAAGCGCAGCATCATGGCGATCTTGCCGGCGCCCATGGCCGAGCCATCGAGGGGGACGTGCTGGCCCTCGATGCGGATGGCTTCGTCGGCCGACAGCTCGATGGTGTCCTGCGAGCGGACGACCTCGCCCTTGGCGTCCTTGATCGCCTTGCCGGTCTCGCGCGCCATCACGGTGGCGATGGTATCGGCGCGCTCTGCTAGCAGGACGCCGACACGGCGGAGCAACTTCGCCCGCTCGAAGCCCGGCACCGCGGCCGCCTGTTCCTTGGCGCCGACGGCCGCGGTGAGGGCCGCATCTAGGTCGGCGAGCGAGGATTGCGGGGCGTGGGCCACGATCTCGCCGCGATAGGGGTCGCGCACCGCATAGGTGGTTGCCGGCGCCGTCCACTGGGCGCCGATCCGCATGGGAATGACCGGGGCGCCGACCGAGGCCTCGGGGGTTCGCTTGCGGCTGTCTGTCAAGGTCGCTGCCATCCTTCACGCTCTCCCGAGGCTCGACGATGTGGCCGCCGGCCGTGTGTTTCCGATCGAGACGCGCGCATGATCCAGCGTGTCCGGCGCGCACTTAGTTCATCCAAGATTTTGTATTGGCAAATGTCAACTCACGATGTTGAATGAGAATTGACTTGCGGTGCTGGCACCCTCATAGACTGCGCGCCAAGGGACAACCCACCGGTTCACGAGGAGGAAACGTGCGCTACCAAAGCGTTGTCCTGACGGGCGGCCATGGCCGGCTGGGCCGAACCGTAGCCGAGATGCTGAAATCAAGCTGCGACTTGACCATTCTCGACCGGGTATCGGGCGAGGTCGCCGGCGCACGGGCGCTGGTGGGAGACATCACCGACTACGCCCTGCTCAAGGAGGCCTTCAAGGGGCAGGACGCCGTCGTCCATCTGGCGGCGATCCCCAATCCGCGCACGGCGCCGGCGGATGTCACCTTCAACATCAATGTCCAGGGGACGTGGGCCGTCCTGCAGGCGGCCGAGGACTGCGGCGTCAAGCGCGTGATCGTGGCGTCGAGCGATGCCGCGCTGGGCCTCCACTACAATCCGCCGGGCTGGGGGCCGCAGTCTCTGCCGATCGACGAGGAACACCCGCTGCGGCCCATCGATTTCTATTCCCTTAGCAAGGAATGCACGGAGGCGATCTGCCGGTCGTACGCCAACCGCGGCAAGTTGGAAGTCCTGGTGATCCGCCCGACCCACATCGTCTTCCCGGCCGAGTTTCCGGAGCTCGAGGCGCGCGGTGCCGACGTGCAGAACTATCACCTGTGGACCTATGTGGCGCCGGAGGACGTCGCCGAAGGCTTCCGGTTGGCGCTCGACACGCCGGACGGCCGCTACGCTGCGTTCTTCCTTACCGCAGCGGACGGGCTCAACATGCGCCCGACGCTCGAGCTGTTGGCCGAGCGCTACGGCAGGCTGCCGCCGGTCCGCGATGCGGCCTACTTCAAGGGCAATCCGTGCGCTTCGATCCTCGATCCCCGACGGGCTCGCGACCGGTTGGGCTTCGAGGCCAAGATCGATTGGCGCGCCATGGTCGCCCGGCGCGAGCGTTTGAAGGGAGGCGCGGCATGAACCGCAACGCGCCGTCGTTTGGCTGCAACACCTATTCCTACACGATCTCGCACAGCGCCGATGCGTGCCTGACCCACCTGTCCGGCCTCGGCTTCTCCGAGTTCGAGCTGATGATGTATCCGGGGCATCTGTGGCCGCCGGACATCGGCAGCCAGCAGCGCGCGGAGCTGCGCCGGCTGATCGAGGAGCGTGGTCTCACGGTGACCACGCTCAACATGCCGAATATCGACATGAACATTGCCGGCGCGTCGGCGGAGATGCGCGGCTACACGCTCGGACTCCTGCGCCAGATCGTCGAGCTGGCGGGCGATCTCGGCGTGCCGGGCGTGGTGATCGGGCCGGGCAAGGCCAACCCGCTGTTTCCGGCGCCGCGCGAGCGGCTGATGGGCCATTTTTTCGCGGCCCTCGACGCGCTGGTGCCGGTGGCGGAGAAGGCCGGGACCGAGCTGTGGCTCGAGAATATGCCGTTCGCGTTCATCCCCGACATCGCCGGATTGATGCGCGCGCTCGAGGATCATGGCCACGCCGGCATCGGCATCGTCTACGACGTCGCCAACGGTCACTTCATCCATGAGGACATCGGCGAGGCGCTGCGCCTTTGCCGGAGCCGGCTGAAGCTCGTGCATCTCTCCGACACCAATCAGCAGATCTACCGGCACGATGCGGTCGGCCTCGGCGACGTTCCGTTCGCGGGCGTCCCGGCGGTGCTGAAGGAGATCGGCTATCGGCGCCTGACGATGCTCGAGATCATCGCGCCGAGCCCGGATGCCGGCATCCTGGCGAGTTGCGACACGCTCGTAGGGATGGGCTACGGCCGCGCCTGACCGCGGTTCGGATCACAACAACGGCCAACACAAATCGGAAACACCCACAACATGCTTCCCCGCTCGTGTGACGTGGTCGTGGTCGGTGCCGGCAACGCCGCCTTCTGTGCGGCGTTGGCCGCGGCGGAGCACGGCGTCTCCGTATTGGCTCTCGAACGCGCGCCCGAGTCGGAGGCCGGCGGCAACAGCCGCTTCACGGCGGGGGCGATCCGCTGCGTCTACGATGGCGTCGAGGACCTCAAGCGGCTGATGCCGGACCTGACCCCGGAGGAGATCGCCAACACCGACTTCGGGAGCTACACGGAGGAGAAATTCTTCGACGACATGGCGCGGGTCACCGAGTATCGCACCAATCCGGACCTGTGCGAGCTGCTGGTCACGCGCAGCCGCGACACGATCCGCTGGATGCGGGGGAAGGGCGTGCGCTTTCAGCCCATCTACGGGCGGCAGGCGTTCAAGGTCGACGGCAAGTTCAAGTTCTGGGGTGGGCTCACCGTCGAGGCGTGGGGCGGCGGGCCGGGCCTGGTTCAAGCGTTGACGGATGCCGCGGGCAAGAACGGCATCTCGGTTGCCTATGGCGCGCGCGCGGTCGAGCTCATCGCGGATGACGCGGGCGTGCACGGCGTGCGCGTCCGGCAGGGCGGCAAGACGGTGGACGTCGCGGCCAAGTGCGTGATTCTCGCGGCCGGCGGGTTCCAGGCGAACGCCGAATGGCGCACCCGCTATCTCGGGCCGAATTGGGACCTCGCCAAGGTGCGGGGGACCCGCTTCAATACCGGCGATGGTATCCGCATGGCGCTCGACATCGGGGCTATGCCCACCGGCAACTGGTCGGGATGCCACGCGGTCGGGTGGGATCGCAACGCGCCGGAGTTCGGCGATCTCGCGGTCGGCGACAATTTCCAGAAGCACTCCTATCCGTTCAGCATCATGCTCAACGCCAACGGCGAGCGCTTCGTCGACGAGGGCGCCGACTTCCGGAACTACACGTACGCCAAGTACGGGCGCGTGATCCTGGGGCAGCCGGGCCAGTTCGCCTGGCAGATCTTCGACAAGAAGGTGCTGCACCTGCTGCGCGACGAGTACCGCATCAAGCAGGTGACCAAGGTGCGGGCGGATACGCTCGAGGAGCTGGTGGCCAAGCTCGACGACGTGAACGCGGAGCGCGCGCTGGCGACCATCAAGGCCTACAACGCGTCGATCAAGGCTGAGGTGCCGTTCAATCCGAACGTCAAGGACGGCCGCGCGACCGTCGGGCTGGCGATCCCGAAATCGAATTGGTCCAACACCATCGAGGAGCCGCCGTTCGAGGCGTACGCGGTGACCTGCGGCGTCACCTTTACCTTCGGCGGCGTGAAGATCGATACCGGCGGCCGGGTGATCGACACGGACGGCGATGTGATCCCCGGCCTCTATGCCGCCGGCGAGATGGTCGGCGGCCTGTTCTACTTCAACTATCCGGGCGGCACCGGGCTGATGGCGGGGGCCGTGCTCGGCAAGATCGCTGGCACGTCGGCCGGGCAGCGGGCGCAGCAGCAGCCCTGAGCGGGGCAGGCCCATGAGCGCAGGCGAGGACATCTTCGACGTGGTGGTGGTCGGCGGCGGCGGGGCCGGCCTCGCTGCCGCCATCGAGGCGGCCGCGACCGGACGTTCCGTCGTGCTACTGGAAAAGGGCGACCGGTTGCACGGTTCCACCGCATGGTCGATCGGCTCGGTCAGCGCCAGCGCGACGCCGCATCAGATCCGCAAGGGGATTGCCGACCGGCCGGAGGATCATTGGCGCGACATGGCGGGCTTCAACGGTGCGCTCGACAATCGCGACAATGCCGACCTGCGCCGCGTGCTCGCCGATGCGATGCCGGACACGTTCCGCTGGCTGCTGTCGCACGGCATCCGGTTCTTCGGGCCGATGCCCGAGCCGCCGCACCGCAAGCCGCGCATGCACAACGTGCTGCCGAACTCGCGCTCGTTCATCGTCCACCTCGAGCGGGCGGCGCGGCGCGCGGGCGTCGACATTCGCGTACACCAGCGCGCCACAGGCTTGATGAGCGAGGCCGGGCGCGTCGTCGGCGTCGGCTGCGGCCAGCATCGCTTTCGCGCCCGCGGGGGTGTCGTGCTTGCCACCGGCGACTTCACCAACGATCCGGAGCTGAAGGGCCGTTTCATGGGTCCGCAGGAGGCGAAGGTCGAAGGCGTCAACGTGCAGGCGACCGGAGACGGGCAGAAGCTCGCCATGGCGCTGGGCGCTCGGATCATCAACGGGGATCAGGCGCTGGGGCCGGAGCTGCGCTTCATTCCGCCGCGCCGGCGCAACATCCTGCTCGGCCTGCCGCCGTGGCCGGTGCTCGCCAACTTCATGGCGTGGTCGCTCGATCACATGCCGAGTGCGCTGTTGCGCCCTTTCGTGATGAGCTTCGTGACGACTGCGCTGGCGCCGTCGCCGTCGCTGTTCGCGCACGGCGCGCTGCTGGTGAATGCGCGGGGCGAGCGGTTCACCGACGAGACGGAGAAGCCGGCCTTCGCGCTGCCCGACCAGCCCGACAAGATCGGCTACATCCTGATCGACCACCGCATCGCCCGGATGTTCTCGGGTTGGCCGAACTTCATCTCGACAGCGCCCGGCGTCGCCTACGCCTACATCGACGACTATCGCCGCAACCGCCCCGACGTGTTCGCGCAGGACGCCTCGCTGCCGGCGCTTGCGGCGCGGCTCGGCATGCCGGGGGGTTCCCTGGCGGCAACGGTCGAGCGGTACAACTCGGGCGCGGGCAACCGGCCGAAGTTCGGTGCGGGTCCGTTCACCGCGCTCGGGCCGGTGCGTGCGGTGTTCGTCCATGCCGAGGGCGGGCTCGCCGTCGATCACGAGCATCGTGTCCTCGGCGAGGGGGACCGGCCGATTCCGGGTCTCTACGCGGCCGGATCGGTGGGGCAGGGCGGTCTGCTCCTCAAGGGGCACGGCCATCATCTCGCGTGGGCCTTCGCCTCGGGGCGGCGGGCCGGCCGCAACGCCGCCTATGCCACGGCGTCGGCCGACATCGTCACATAGAAGTGCGCCAGTCCGGCGCGGCTCACGTGTCGCTGACCGGTGAGGTGATCACCAGGAACACGAGATCGGTGAGGCCGCTGTTGGCGATCGCGTGCGGGATGCCGGGCGGCAGGAAGATGACGTCGTGCTTGCGCACGACATGGGGCTTGCCGTCGATCTCCATCAGGCCCTCGCCCTCGAGCACGTGATAGATCTGCTCCTGCACCTTGTGGCTGTGCAGTGTGACATGTGCCATCGGCTGATACATCGAGATGCGGTAGTCGAGGTGGCGCGATCCAGCGGTCTCCGGCATCACCAGCGGCTTGGACAGGGCGCCGCCGAAGTGGTGGGGAAACTCCTTCCAGGGTACTTCCGCTATGTTGCGGATGAACCATTTGCGGGTGGTCTCAGCCATGTTCTGAAAGATCCTCCTGTGGGGCTGCGCGGCGGTCAGCCCTGGCCGGCGCGGGCGGCTGCGATATAGGCCTCGAGGCCTTTGCGGATGGGAAAGCGCGGCTCGTAGCCAAGCTCGGTGCGCGCCCGCGAGATGTCGAGGGCGCCTTTGCGGACCGTCTCGGTGCCGTCGACGAACCGGTAGGGTCCCGGCCCGATGGCGAGATCGGCATTGGGCACAATCTCTTTGATGAAGCCGACGATCTCACGGAGCGACGGCGCCTGGCCGGTGGCGATGTGGTAGGTGTCGTAGCGATGGCGGGGCTTATCCAGCGCCTTGAGGATGCCCGCGATGCAGTCGTCGACATAGACGTGATCGACGTGGAAATCGCCGCCGCTCGGGATGTGAAGGGCGCGGCCGGCCACGGCGGCATCGACGAGAATCTTAGGAACGCGCGGGCGCGGCAGTCCGGGGCCGTAGACCCAGCACGTCCTGATGTGGATGACCTCCAGGCCGTAGCTCGCAACGTAGTCGCAGGCGAGCCGCTCGACGGCGTACTTGGAGATCCCGTAGGGCGCGACCGGACGATTGGGATGCGTCTCGTCGATGAGGTCCTTCTCGAAGGCGCCGTAGGTTTCTTCCGACGACAGATTGATGACACGCTTGATGCCCGACAACCGCATAGCCTCGAAGACATTGAGCGAGCCGTCGACATTGACACGGAACGTGCCAATCGGGCTCGCGAGCGAGTTAGTCACGCCGACGAGCGCCGCACAGTGCACCACCGCGTCCGGCTTGTGGGTCTGCATGATCGACATCACCTGTGGCCATTCGGTGATCTCGCCCTGAATGAACGTCACATTGCGGGTTTCTGCCAGGACGGCTTCGAGACCGCGCGTGCGCGCGATGTCGAAGGCCACCACATGGTCGCCGCGGGCGATCAGCGCCTTGACGACGTTGGAGCCGATGAACCCGCTGCCACCGGTCACAAGGATGCGTGCCATGGGAATGCCGATGCCCTGAGTGTGCCACGACCACAGTAGGGACGGAGCGCCGCCCCGCCGCTCACTTCGCCGGAGCCGGCTCGCCCGGAACCCACCGCTTGCCGAACACCGGCTCCTTGTAGGGCGTCGGCGGCAACTGCCAGGCTCCGGTCGCCGGCGGGCGCACCTCGGCATCGACGTGAACGTCGATGAGGAACGGCTTGTTGGCTTTGACAGCGTGCTCGAGGGCACCCTTGAAGTCCTGGGACTTGGTGACGGTCACGCCGTCGACGCCGCTGGCGCGCGCCCACGCGGCGAAGTCCGGATTGTAGGGTGTGTTGTTGGGGCCCTGGTAGAACGCTGTGCCGAGCTCGCGGCCGCCGAACATGCCGTACTGAATGTCGCGGATCGAGGCCCAGGCGAAGTTGTTCCAGATCACCCATACGACCGGGATGTTGTACTCGACGGCGGTGCACAGGACGTGCGGCACCATGGTGAAGCAACCGTCGCCGGCGATGGCCACCACCGGACGGTCGGGCGCGGCGAGCTTGGCGCCGAGCGCACCCGCCGCGCCAAAGCCCATACCTGAGAAGCCCCACGAGTTGAGCACGGTCTGAGGCTGGCGCGCTTTCCAGAACTGCATGTACCAGTTGTGGTTCACGCCGACGTCGCAGGCGAGGATGGTGTTGTCGGGGAGCACGGCCTGGCAGTCGGCGACGATGCGCTCGGGCCGGATGGGCGTGGCGTGAATGCCGAAATTCGGGCGCGTGTAGGCATCCCATTCGGCCTGCCACGTCTTGAGATCGGCGTGCCAGGCTTTCAGCGTGCTACTGCGCTTGGCGCCGCGGCGCTCGACCTCGGCCAGTACCTGGCGCAGGAATGTGCGCGCGTCGGCCATGATGCCGAGCTCGGGAGGATAATTGCGGCCGATCTCGCTCGGATCGATGTCGACGTGGATCAACTTGGAATGAGGGAAGTTCCACGAGTAGCCGGGCAGCCAGGACGACGCGGAGCGATCGTCGAACCGCGCGCCGATGGCAATCACGAGATCGGCGTGGCGGCCGGCCTGGTTGGCGGCATAGGCGCCGTTGCGGCCGATGAAGCCCAGCGACAGCGGGTCGTTCATATCGATGCAGCCGAAGCCGTTCGGCGAGGAGATGACCGGAATGCCGAGCTTGTGAACGAGGGCGGTCAACTCGTCGCTGGCTTCGGAGATGGTCACGCCATGGCCGACGAACAACACGGGCCGCGCGGCCGCGGTCATCAGATCGACGGCGGTCGCGATCTCCTCCGGCGAGGCGCCGCTGCGCTGCGCGTTGAGCGGTGGCGAGGCCGCCGCAACCTCGACATCGTCCTCCTCCTGGAAGACGTTGAAGGGGATATCCAGATTGACCGGCCCGGGCCGTCCGGACAGCATGGTCATCTGGGCCTGGCGCAGGGCGAGCGGGAGCATGTCGACGCGCGTCGGCTGATAGCTGCGCTTCACCACCGGGCGCAGCACGTTGACGAAGTCGGCCTGATAGTGGCGATTGATCTCCTGGAACGGGCTGCGATTGAACTGCGACGTCGGCACATTGGCGGTAATGGCCAGCATGGCGGACGAGTCCGACAGCGCCACGGCCAGCGGCATGACGATGTTGGCGGAGCCCGGCCCGCAGGAGGTCAGGGTGGCGACGGCTTCGTGGCGCACTCGAAAATAGGCATCCGCCATGTGGGCGGCGACCTGCTCATGCCGGGGGGAGACGAGCTTGATCTTGTCGCGATGCTCATAGAGCACGTCCAGCATGCCGACGTTGCCGTGACCACAGATGCCGAACACGTAGGGGATCTTGTTGCGGATCAGATGCTCGGCAATGACCTCGGCGCCCTTCATTCTCGGCATGTCGCTCCACCCCTTCGGCCACTCTTACCGCTCGGTTGACGGCTTGGATCGCCTCGCCCTGGCGCTGCACGGGGTGCGGACGCTCATTGCTCAGCTTTGGAATTTAGCCATATCGGTGTCGTACCGACAATATCGCATAATGTCTACCCGGGCGTTTGCCCCCGGGCTTGCCTTGCCTCGACGACGGCTGCCGCGAGCGGGCCCTATTGCACTGGCGGAAATGAGCTATCCATGGCGGCTGTCGCGGCGGTGAGGGCTGCTTGCCGGCCTGTACTATCGCTTTCGATGGCGCCGTCAGCTCCGGCAGATCTCCTGCGGCAAAATGCGACAATGTTGCTTTGATTTTCACAATATGGTTTTGTGGCCCGACGCAAGGATTGTGGTGCGAAAGCAAGCGGAGCGCACCAATGGACGAGGAGGAGAGGGGCGGGCCCAGACGTCGTTTCGGCCAGCGGACAGGGTGCAAGTCCCGCGGGGGCTCTACGTCTCGCGGAAGGCGCGCGAGAAGCTGTCCAGCACCGGCCGCATGATGTAGTCGAAGAACGTGCGCTCGCCGGTCTTGATGAAGACCTCCGCCGGCATGCCCGGCGTCGGCCTGAACTGGTTGGCCTTGTGGTGCAGGTCCGGCTCGCTCAGGCGCACGCGCACGATGAAGGACTGGCGGTGCGCGGGATCGGGGTCGATCCGCCGGCGGGTATCCTGCTCCGCGACGAGGTCGGCCGAGAGATAGGTCACCTTGCCGGCGATCATCGGCGTGAGGCGCTGGTTCAGGGCGGTCAGCCTGACGAGCGCATCCTGGCCCTCGGCGACGTGCGACACGTCGCTGGGATTGACCCGAGCCTCGATGATGAGCTCGTCGTTGGCGGGCAGCAGCTCGAGAATGACCGAGCCCGGCGCGATCACCCCGCCCGGTGTGTTCTGGTGGAGCTTGACGACGATGCCGCGCACGGGGGCCCGCACGTCGAGCCGCTCGGTCACGTCGCGGGCGGCGCGGATCTGCTCGCGCACGTCGTCAAGCTCGGTCTCGGTCTGGCGCAACTCGACGACCGCATCCTGCACCATCTGGGAGCGCAGTTGCGCGATCTGCTGCTCGGCGCGGGCCATGCGCTCACGTGCGTCGGCGATCTTGCCGAGCAGGCCGCCCAGCTCTCCGGAAAGGCCCGCCTCGGCCCGTTGCAGGGCCAGAAATTCCGATTTCCTGACGAGCTGGCGGGCGAGCAGGCCGTTCTTGTCCTGCAGCTCCTCGTCGAATAGCGCGAGGCGCGCCTTCGTCGATTTGACCTGCGCCTCGAAGCCGATGATGCTCTCCTGCAGTCCCGCGATCTCCTTGCGCAGGACCTGCTCCTCGGAGAGCTGCCTGGCGCGACGCGCCTGCTGCTCGAGCTTTTGTCTCTCGTAGATCGTGCTCACGTCAGGATCGGCGGCCAGCCCGGCCAGGGCTTCTGGCAAGGCAAACGAGGTCTGGCCGCCGATCTCGGCCGCGAGACGAGCCTGCATGGCGAGCGCGCGATGCTGCTTCAGGATCAGGCGTCGCAGCTTGGCGTGCGCCATCGTCTCGTCGAGGCGCAGCAGCACCTGGCTGGCCTCGACGAGGTCACCTTCTTTCACGAAGACGTCGCGGAGGATGCCGCCCTCGAGGTGCTGGACGTGCTTGTTCTGGCCGGTCGCCACGAACGAGCCGAGCGCGACGACAGCACCGTCCAGTGGCGCCAGCGCTGCCCAGAGCACAAAGCCGAAGCCCCATGCCAGCAGCACGGCAATGCCTGCCAGCGTAGGCCAACGGACGCTGCCCGGAATGCTGCGGTGCCACTGGTCGATGCTCGGGCAGGCGATCATGGGTCCGGTTCCTCTTGCCGCGGCGCTACGGGGTCTGCGCTACATCGGCGGCGGTCGCAGACGGACCCGCGACCGGCTGTTGCGGGGCCCTGGCGCCGCGCAGCAGGCGATGCAGCACCTCCTTCGGCGCGCCAAAGGCTTCGGCGCGGCCGTTGCGCAGAATGAGGACCTTGTCGACGATATTGAGCAGGGCAGGACGTTGGGTGACGACGATGATGGTGATGCCCTTGTCCTTGGCACGGCGCAGCGCCTCGGCCAGGGCCTGCTCGCCGGCCGCGTCGAGGTTGGAGTTGGGTTCGTCGAGCACCACCATGGAGGCCTGACCGAAGAACGCGCGGGCCAGCGCGATGCGCTGCTTCTGTCCGCCCGACAGCGGCGCACCGCCGCGCTCCAGCACGGTCTCGTAGCCGCTCGGCAAGTGGCAGATCATGTCATGGACGTCGGCGAGCTGGGTTGCCTCGTATACCGCCGCATCGGGCAAATCGGTGCGCATGCGGCAGACGTTCTCCCGGATAGAACCGGGGAACAGCTCGACTTCCTGCGGCAGGTAGCCGGTGTACTCGCCGAACTGCCTGCGGTCCCAGTTGCGCAACTCGGTGCCGTCGAGGCGGACCTTGCCTGCGGTCGGCAGCAAGCATCCCACGAGAATGCGCGCCAGCGTGGATTTGCCCGATCCCGAGGGACCGACGACGGCGAGCGACTCGCCGGGCGTCAGCTCGAACGTGACGCCGTTCAGCACGGGCTCCTTGCTGCCCTGCGGAATGAAGAGCAGGCGGTCGACCGAGACGCGGCCCTCGGGTCTGGGCAGCAGGAGCTTCGGCTTCTCCTTCTGCAGGGCCTCGACGGCGGCGCGGACACGGGCGTAGGCCGCCCGCGCCTGGACCAGGCCGCGCCAGCCTTCGATCATGCCTTCGAGCGGCTGCAAGGCTCGCCCCGCGATGATCGAAGCGGCGATCATCATGCCGCCTGTCAACTGTCCATTCAGCGTGAGGTAGGCGCCCCAGCCGAGCGCGGCGATCTGCGTGATGAGGCGGAGGAACTTCGACAGGCCGCCGATCCAGAAGTTGCGATCCTGCGCGTAGGTCTGGAAGGTCAGCGCGCGGGCTTCCTCGCGGCCCCATTGCTGAACGCTCTCGTTCAGCATCCCCATGGCGTTGATGACTTGGGCGTTGCGGGCAGACGCCTCGGCCTGCGCGTCGGCCTTGGACGCATAGAGGCTGGCGTGGCCCAGTTGATCGGCGGTGGCACGCTGGTTCAGCACGGCGACGACGATCAGGAGCAGGCCGGCGCCGGCGGCGATGAAGCCCAGATGCGGATGGATGAGGAAGACCGCCGCGAAATAGAGGGGTGCCATCGGCGCATCGAACAGCAGCAGCATGGTCGGGCTGGACAGGAACTGTCTGACCTGGTGCACGCTGCGCAGGCTTTGCGTGTTGCCTGGGTCGCCGACCTGCGCCGTCGTGATGACGCTGGCGAGCACGAAGCCTCCGAGGATCGATTCCATCCTCATCGCGAGACGGCCGAGCACCTGGCGGCGCAAGACGTCGAGCATCGAGAGGACGAAGATGAAGGTCAGCGCCAGGACCGACAGCATCAGAAGCGTGTCGAAGCTGCGGCTGGTCAGTACCCGATCCGAGATCTGGAATAGATAGATCGGCATCGTCAGCATCAGCAGATTGACGAAGACCGAGAAGACGGTGACGGTGAGGAAGTTGCGTCGCGCAATCGCCCGCCATTCGCCGAGCGGATCCTCCAGGCGGCGGTTCGTCTGCCCGTCGCGGGGCGCTGAGACATCGAGGCTCGTGCCTTCGGCGTCCGCGTCGGCCGGTGCGGAGCGTTCGCTCTTGCCGAGGTACGGCCGCATCGAAACGCCGATCGCGCGGATGGTGTCACCGGCGACGTCGCATGCGAGACGAACCCCGTCATGCAGGTGGCGCCATGTTGCTTCGGCCGCCGACAGGAGGGCGGGCGTTGCCGTTGGTTTCCCCGCGGGCTTGACGAGGGCGACACGCCGCGGACGCGCGGGACGGACTCGCGAGAGCTCAGCCATGTGCCGCCCCGTGCATGGTCATGTGCCCGCCCCTAGATCCAATCGCTGAGGCCGAGCGGCAGGCCCCCGATCGTGCTGGAAAGTGTGGCGTGGATACTTGAGTCGGTATCGCCGACCGTGCTCGGCCCCGTCGCGGCTTCGACGCTATCGATGACCTGATCGAGGGGTTGCGCAGGGCTCGACGCGTCGGCTGCATCTTGCGTCGGGACCTCGGCCGCGGCCTGAAGGAACATGTGGTAGTGCGTGTACTGGCCACCTGCCGCGAACATCGCGTTGACCACGGTGTCGGCGGCGGCCGGAAGCTGGTCGAAGCTCAAATGGCCACCGGAAGCGACGGCGCTTTCCACCGACTGCTGAAGGTCGCTGAACACCTCGCCGGCCGTATCGGACAAGGCCGCGACGGCCTGGCCGGCGACGTCGTCAGCGCCATCGAGGACGGCGCTGACGCCCTTGCCAGCGGCTGCGAGCACGTCTCCAGCGGCCTCGCCTGTACCCTCGAGAATGTCGCCGGCAATCCCAAGCACGGCCGGCGCGCTGCCGCCAACGTCAGCGACCCCATCGAGCACGTCTCCCGCAGCATCGAGCGCCGTCGAGACGATCTCGCCTGCCGCGTCAGCCGTGGCGCCGAGGATGTCGCCCGTCGCACCAACGACCACCGGCACAAGGGTGCCGGCTCCGTCGGTGACCGTGTCCAGCACGGTGTCGACCGCGCTGACGAGAGGCGGGAAGATGTCGTCCAACGCCCCGCCGAGCGTGTCGAGAATGTCGCCGGTTGCGCCGAGAGCCGCCGGCACGAGCCCCTCCACCGCATCGTCGACGGTGCCCAAGAGCGTGTCGACGGTCTCCAGGATGGGAGGCAGGATGTCGCCGACCGCGTCGGCTACGTCATCGACCACATCGACGAGGCTCGGCAGCAGACCGCCGGTGTCTGGCAGGCCACCGATATCGATCAGAGGCCCGCCGATAGCTGCGGGCACCGCATGGCTTTCGCCTGCGTGGTCCTGCTGGAGGATTTGGGCGCTTGTGCCGTCGGGGTGCACCTCCGCCAGGGGGGCGACGGATGGCGCAACTCTGGAGCCGTCCGCGGCGCTCTCGCCGGCCCGGCCGTGCCCGCCCGCGTCGGAACTTGGCTCGCCGTGCGGCATGGCCTCGGCTCGGGCCTGACTCGCGGCCCACTGCGTTGCGGTGAGCTGTTGGGTGTCTGGGTCGCCGTTTCCGGCTGGGCTCCCCGCACCCTGATCACCACTGCCGGTGCCGTCCAAAGCAGCGGCGGAGTCTGGCGCGGCCATGTCGCCATCGTTCGCGGCTTGAGCCGGCCCGCCCGCGGTCAATACGCCGCCGACGAGCTGGGAGACAAAGAACGACCAGACATAGAAGTCCCAAAGCCGGCGGTCGCGCTTGCGGTCGTGCGGCTCGTCGGCGTGAGGTTTGATCTGGCCGATCGCGGAGCTCAGCGCCGGCGACGCGAGAGGGCTCTGGTGACCGATCATGTGAACTGCCTCGCTCCTGGCGCCTATGTCTCAGGCCGGCGCGGCGTCGTCGCCGAAGCCGGTGTCGATTGCGGGAACGTCGAAAAGATCGGCCGATGTCGCCAGGGCGTCGAGAGTGTCTCCGAGGTCGGCAATGGCGAATGAGCCGTCGGCGGTGGCCAGCGCCACGTCGCCGTCATAGACATCACCGGCGAGCGGGTCGGCGGCTGCCAGAAGGGCGTGCGCCGGAGATTGCGCCAGCAATGTCGCGACGAGCTCGCTGCCGATGCCCGAAGCGTCCGCGTCAAAAAAGGATTGAGCCGCGGCCGCGCTGGCTTCGCCGGTGTCGCCGGCGTCCGGCGCCGTAATGCTCTCGACCTGGGGCTGAGTGCCGTGATCACGCGCGGGTGTCATGCGTGTCCCCTTTCTCTACCGGTCCTCATAAAACACCGTATACGCCTCAAATGTCATTATTGGCGTCCGCCTTTTGAGATAAACCTTGATCAATCCCTGATTGATTCAATCTGATTGATGCGAGTCATCGCCTATTCTCAGATCAGGCTCTGGGAGACCGCCCTGGCCACGGCCTGTGTGGTCGTTGCGCATTGCATTTTCTCCCGCGCGGAATTCAGATGGAATCTCACGGTGCGCTCGCTAATTCCGAGAATCACGCTCGCCTCCCATGCGGTCTTTCCCTCAGCAATCCATTTGAGGCAGTCGAGCTCGCGCGCCGACATGAGGATGTGCCTGCTCGCATCGTGCCCATAGATGCGCATGATGTGTTGATGAAAGTAATTGGCGAGAACCTGAAAGTCCCTCATGACGGCATTGCACAGGGAAATGTCGGCGTCTTGATTGTTCAGGGCGATGCCAAAGACGGCGCTTTCACCATAGAGAGGCCGCAACCGGAAAACGAGCGTCTTTCCGGTCGAAACGTCGGGGTCGAACTCGGAGGTATCGTCAATATCGATGTCGTCGATGCGGACCCGCGATGGACTGATGCAATACCGGATCGTGCTGTCGGAATACGAGCAGTGGAGGTGCCGGCCCGATCGGGCACGCAGCGCGATGTTGCAGCCGAGGTAACTCAATGTCGCAATATCGGGGTAGAGCGCTTTGGCGGTACGCAAGAATGCGACGCCTTCGGCCCGCTCCCCAAGAACGGCGTGCTCTCCGACCAACTTGCCAAGGGTTTCGTTGAACATTCGCGACAAAAATGAATTCAACCGCACGAGACTGAACGTCGCAGACTTTCCTGAACTCGCCCTTTCCTGCAGCATTCGCATTTATTTCAAATGTCGCCACGTATTCCGAAAGAAAGGATTGGGAGACCGTGGCAGCCCAAGAGAATAGCTGCCCTGTCGGATGCGCCAGTTCATGCCCCTTGCGATCGCCTCTATGTTCATCGCGTTGTCCTCGAATGGAGGTTGCCGATGTCCAGGGAGCCCTATGTCGAAATGCCGGCAGAAAACACCGGCGGTCACGATCCTGTTCCCCAAATGCCGCCCAGCGAGGGTCCGAGTGGCGGCGGGTATTGCGCGCCACCGGCGCCGAGCCACGGTGCCGAGGGTGATTGCGGTGGCGTCATCGGCGGCGTGCCCGGCCTGCTGGATCTCGATATTGGCGCTCTCCTGAAGGATACGATGGGCGATGGACCGATCGCAGCGGCACTCGAGCTTGCCGTGTCGGGAGATCTCGGCACGCCCAGTCTCGGCGCGGATCTCGACGCGACGCTCGGTGGTTTGCTCAAGGCCGGCGAGAGCGATCAGGGCCCGCTGATCGGCGCCAACGTGGATTTAAGTTCCGTCGGTGCGGGGTTGTGTGCTCCGACCGATGTCACGATGCCAGGTCAACTGCTCAAGGTCGATGCCGGGACGACGGACGACGGCGCCGGCTACGATCCGCTGATCAGCGTCGCGGTGGGCAGTGGCGTGTGCGGTCTCTCCCCCGTCAGCGTTCTTGCCGACACCGCGACGCTGCTGGACGAGCTACCCGTCCTCGACGGCCTGCTGGGGGACTGTGGGGTGCTGTCGTGATGCCGGTACATGAGAGCAGATATGCGACGAGAATCGCTCTGCCGGCTCCGCGCGAGGCGATTGGCTGCGATTGGCCGGCCGGGGATACGGCCGACTGTTTTCTTCACGCCGATGTGGCACGACCCACGAGTGGACCGTTGATGGTGAGCGTCAGTCATCTCTGGCAGCATCGATCGGGGCAGAAGCGCCTCGAGCGCGAGCTCGATCATCTGCGGTTGGCCGTCGAGGCCGTACCTCAGGGGCTAGCGCTGTTCGACGAGAACGGGCGGCTTCGCTTCTGCAACCGCCGCTATCTCGCGACGCTCAAAATCGCGGGACGCGGGATCGAGCCCGGAGCGTCGATCGCGGACATTCTCGATCAGCGCCGCCTGGCCGGGTCGGGAACGGACCTGAGCCCGACCGACTACATCGAGGACGTGCTGGCGATCTGTGCCGGCGCCAGGCCCACGAGCCGTTTCTGCGAGCTCATCGACGGACGAACGATTGCGAGCGAGTTCTGTCCACTCGAGGACGGCGGATGCATTGCGCTCCACGAGGACGTGACCGACCGGCGTACGCTCGAGGACAAGTTCGCCATCCTCGCGCATCATGACGGGGTGACGCGGCTGCCGACACGGGCGCGGCTGGAAAGCCAGCTCGACGAGTGGCTCATGAGCGATGCCGCGCGCCCGGTCGCGGTGCTGTGCGTCGATCTCGACGACTTCGGCCTGGTCAATGAGCGGCTCGGCCATGAGGCTGGAGACGCGGTGCTGCGCAAGGTCGCCACCGGCCTCGCGTCCTGCCTGCCCCTGTCCGGCCTGCTGGTGCGGCTTGGCAGTGACGAGTTTGCCATCGCGCTCCCGGACGCCGACGCTGCGGCGGCACGGGTGATCGCCGGCAATATCCTGCGGACGCTGGCCCGCAGCGCTGTTGCCGGATCCGAGGCGGCAGCGCTGGGCGCATCCATCGGCATCGCGATCGCCCCGCAGCACGGCATCTACGGGCTCGAGCTGCTGCGGCGGGCGCATCTGGCGTTGTGCCGTGCCAAGTCGGAGGGCGGCTGCACATTTCGCCTGTTTACCTCGGAGTCGCCTGTCGATGCGGGGGCGGCCGGCGCCGTCGGGTGACGCCGCTACGTGCGGTGCGGCTCGGGGAACAGCGTGACGACGGCGGTGGCGTCGAGCTCGCTGGCGCCGCGTGACACCAGAAGCCGGTACAGGGTCAGCGCTTGTGCCGCCATGGGCATGGCCAGGTGCTCGGCGGCGGCCGTCGCCTGCAACAGCTCGAGATCCTTCAGCACCTGCCTGGCATAGCCGCGCGGAGCAAAGTCGCGCTCGACCATGCGCGGGAAGGTGGATGCCAGCATGTTGGAACCGGCGTGCCCGGCCGCCAGCGCAGCGGGAATCTTGCGGGCATCGACGCCATAGGCTTCGGCCAGTCGCAGGGCCTCGGCCAGCACGCAGTAGTTGGTGAGCACCAGCGTCTGGTTGACGAGCTTGGTGGCCTGGCCGGTGCCGACCGCACCCATGTGGGTCATCGTGCCGAGGTGAGCCATCACCGGCGCAATGCCCGAGATGTCCGCATCTACGCCGCCCGCCATGATGGCAAGCGTGCCCGTCTCCGCCGCGCCGGGCCCGCCCGAGACCGGGGCGTCGACGAAGGCGATGCGGCTGCGCTCGGCCAGCGTCGCTGCGATCCGTTTGGTCGTCGCGAGCTCGGTTGTCGAGTGATCGACGACCACCTTGCCGTTGAGGCGACCCCCGCTGATGAAGCCGCGGGGACCGAGCGTCACGTCCTCGACGGCCGCGGTGTTGATCACGCAGACGAGGACGATGTCGGCGGCCGCGATCACGTCCGCCGCGCTGGCGGCCGGCGCGACACCCCATGCGGCGGCGGCTTGCACCTTTGCCGGGTCGGAATCGAATCCAGTTACCTTGTGTCCAGTCGCGACCAGCCGCTTGGTGAAGCCGATGCCCATCAGGCCGAGCCCGACAAACCCTATGGCGGTCTTGCTCATGATGCGGTCTCCTTGGTCCGTGACTGCAACGTGACAGGATCGAAAGCCATCGAGTCCGCCAGGCGCAACCATGATGTTTCGAGATGGCGCTGGACGATGGCACCGGCCTGCCCCGCGTCGCGCCGCTCCAGTGCGGCCATGAGGTCCTCGTGGTCCTTGACTGCGGTCGCCCAATTCTCGGGAATGTCGTTGCCGCGGAAGCGGATGCGTTTCATGCGCGCGTGCAGGCGGCCGTGCGCGGTGCGCAGCGGCTCGTTGCCGGCGAGGCGAACGATGGCTAGGTGAATCTCCTGATTGAGATGGAAGGACTCGAGGCGCTCGCGCCGGCCATAGTGCGCGACCATGCGGTCGTGCATGGTGCGCAGCGCGGACATGTCCGCGTCGGTTGCATTGGCGCAGGCGAGCTCCGCGGCCAAGGCCTCGAGGCGGGCGATGACGACCAGCATGTCGCGCGCCTCACGCGGGCCGATGCGGGTCACCACCGCGCCGCGATTAGGCTGGATTTCGACCAAGCCCTCGCCGGCGAGAACCTTGAACGCCTCGCGCAAGGGAGTTCGTGAGACGCCGAGCCGCTCGCACAGCTCGCGCTCGATGATCCGGCTGCCTTCCGCCAGATGCCCCTCGACGATCATGTCGCGCAGCCGGCCGGTCACCGTCTCGTGCAGCGAGCGCCACACGATGGGCCCGTCCGTGATGGTGCCCAATGCTTGCGCCGGGTCATTGCGTTCGATGGTCATGACGGCCTTTCGGTGCTGCTATCGGAGCATCATCGGGATCCACAGCACGACGGCTGGGAACAGCGTGAGAATGGCGAGCGTGGCGAGCAGCGGCGGGTAGAACGGAACCATCGCCTTGAGCAACTGTATCATAGGCACGCCGGTCATTTTCGAGAGCAGGAACAGGGACAGGCCGAACGGCGGCGTCACGGTGCCGATCATCAGATTGAAGACGACGATGATGCCGAGGTGGATTGGGTCGACGCCGGCCGCCACCACCGGCGGCGCAATAATGGGAACGAGCAGCAGCGTGGCCGTGGTGGAATCCACGAACATGCCGGCGACGAAGAAGATGAGGTTCACGATCAGGAGCAGCACCAGCGGATTGCTGGAGATCTCCTTGAACCACGTGCTGAAGTGCTGCGGCACCTGCTCCACGGCGAGGATCCAGCCGAACATCGCAGCGGCGCCGACGATGACGAGCACGGCCGCGGAGGTGCGAACCGTCTCCATCGCTGCCGTGTAGATGAACTGTAGGTTCATGTCCCGGTAGAAGAAAGCCGCGATGAAGAAAATGTAGACGACGCAGATCGCCGAGGCCTCGGTCGGCGTGAAGCTGCCCGACAGCATGCCGCCGACCAGCACGAACGGCGTGAGCAGGGCCGGCGAGGCCGGCCAGAACGCATCCCACAGCTCGCGCATCGTCGGCCAACGCTGCGACCGCGGATAGTTCATGCGGATGCCGACGATCGCCACCGTGCCCATCAGCATGGCGACGCAGATAAGCGCCGGAATGATCCCGGCGACCAGCAGCTGCAAGGCGGAGATCGAGGTGACCGCGGCATAGATGATGATCGGGATGGAAGGCGGGAAGATCGGGCCGATGATCGCTGAGGCACCCGTCAGCGCGGCCGCGAACGGCACCGGGAAGCCCTCGTCCTTCATGGCCTTGATCTCTATCCGCCCGATTCCGCCGACGTCGGCCAGGGCGGAGCCCGAGACGCCGGAGAAGATGAGGCTGCCGATGATGTTGACCTGGGCCAGACCGCCCGGCAGGCGACCGCCGAGCGTGTTGGCGAAATGATAGATCTTCGTCGTGATCCCTGCGGCGTTCATGAGATTGCCGACAAAGATGAAAACCGGCACCGCCACCAGCGGAAACGAATCGAGTGCGTAGAGCACCCGCTGCCCGATGGTGGCGAGAGGAATCTCGGTCCACCAGATATAGGCGAGCGAAGGGATGAGGATCGCGAACACGACGGGGAAGCCGAGCACGAACAATACGAAGAAAAATGAGAGGACGGCGAAACCGAGGTCCATGAAGCGCCCTTGTGTGCCGCTCTACACGATCTGCGGACCGCCGCCGGCCGGCGGATCCTCCCGTCTCGTCGCAAACCAGAGATAGCCCAGAGCCGCCAGACCGAAGCCGACGAGCATCGGTGCGGCAAACAGCCCGAAGGGAATGTCGAGGGTCGGCGTGCGCGTGCCGAAGTTGCGGATGATCGACAGCACGCCCGCCCACACGATTGCAGCCAGCGACGCCCCGCTGATGAGCAGGATGACGCGTTCCAGCGCGCGACGCAGCGTGCCCGGCAAGCGATCGACAAATTCGCCGAGGCGGATCTGCTCGTTGGTCGAGATAAGGAGCGGGACGCCGAGAAAGACCAGGATGATGAGACCCCAGCGTGTCGCTTCTTCCAGACCGATGAGAGGACGGTTGAAGGCGTCCCTCAACACGACCTGCAGAGCGGGCAAAGCGATCAGGCTTGCCAACGCCAGCACGCAAGCGATGCCGAGGACCACCTCGATGGCGCGCCACGCTCTTTTCATGCCGGAACCGTCCATGGGGCAAAAGGACGTTGGAGCGGCACCCGTCCATTTTCCGGGTGCCGCTGCGAGGCGAGGCGTTAGCCTAGCCCTGGATCTCGGCGAGCTTGCTCAGATACGGGCCCCAGTTCGGGAAGTCGGCCTGGATCTGCTTGCCGACCGAGTCGCGGAAGGCCTTGAGGTCGAGCCCGCTCTTGTCATCGATGATGGTGACGCCGTTCTTCTTCAGAAAATCGATCTCACCGGCCTGGGCATCCTTGGCCCACTGAAGCGAGCGTTTGCCCATCTCGTCGAAGGCGCCCTGAACCAGCTTGCGGTCAGCTTCGGGGATCGATTGCCAAGCCTTCTCGTTGATGAAGACGGCGAGCACTGACTCCATGTGACTGGTCATCGAGATGAATTTGTTCGCCTCGTACATGCGCTGGGCGATGATGTTGTTGAGCGGGTTCTCCTGTCCTTCGACGAGGCCGGTCATCAGCGCCGGCATGATCTCGGAGATCTCGACCGGGGTCGGGATCGCGCCCATGCCCTTGATCATGGAGTTCCACAACGGAATCGGCACCGCGCGGAACTTCTTGCCCTGCATGTCCGTCGGCGACTTAACCGCGTAGCGGGCCGAGAGCTGGCGCGCGCCGCGATAGAAATTGCCGACGATGCGGACGCCGCCCTTCTCGATCAGCTTCTTATTTATGTCGGCCAGCACCGGAGAAGTGGCTTCGCTGGTGGCGCGCATGGCGTGCTCCGGCGAGCGATAGGCGAAAGGCGCGTTGAACACCGCCACGTCCTTCTCGATACGGTCGAGCGAGGAGAAGTCGTGATGGCCCATCTGGATCGAGTTGATGCGGACGCCGTCGATCATCTCCGACAGGTTGCCGAGCTGGGAGGCGGGGAAGACGCGAAACTCGACCCGCCCTTGTGTCTTCTCGCCGACAAGCGCGGCGAGTTCGGTGGCATAGCGGGTCTGCGACTCCTTCTCGGTGCCGACGTGCGCGTAGCGAAGAACGACTTTCTGCTGGGCGAAAGCGGGGACGGCGACCAGCACGGCCGCCGCTGCCGCGAGGACCGCGGCGCGCGCGAAAAGCTTCATCGTGTTTCCTCCCGTTCAGGGTGTGGTGAGGGTTGGCCCCTCTGGCGGCAGATTGGGTCAATCCTCGATTGAATGCAATATGCAGTCTTCTGGATGCGATCTTTCTGCGAGGATCGCAGATCGGGACTGCGCCGCGCTCGCGCGCGGCGAACACAGGGTCCGCAAGCTTCCAATGTCAGACCCGGTTGACTATAATTTTGCGCCAAGGAGAGAGAGACGGCCAAGGTCGTCCAAATGTTGGGGAACGCAGGTGGGCGCGCGGGGGAGCGCACCAAAAAGCGTTTGTGCGCCCGTGACTGCAGCAATCATCGGCGCCCGGGGAAGGGTGCCGGACGACGGGTCAGGATGGGAGCAAGTTCGAAATGAAGTGCAACCCTCTGCGTTGGCTTTGGGGGCTTTTTCCGGTTGCCTTGCTGGGATGGCTGGTCGTTCACTGGGCCCAACCGCGGATCGAGGCGGATCTGCGGATGCGGGTCGACGAGGCGCTGAGCGCCAACGGTCTGGAGTGGGGTACGGTGGCCTTTCGCGGGCGCGACGGCGTCGTCCAGGGCAAGGCGTCCGACGATGCCGAGCAGAAGCGTGCGGTCGCCTTCGTGCAGACCATCTGGGGCGTGCGTTCCGTGGAGGATCGCACCGCGCTCATCGAGGAAGAACGGAACTACGTGTGGACCGCGGCGCTGCGCGACAACCGCTTGAAGCTGTCGGGACTGGTGCCGAACGAGCAGATCCGTCGCGTCATCATTGGGGCGGCGCGCGCTACGTTTCCGCAGCGCGAGATCCAGGACCTCATGAAGCTCGCGCGCGGGGTGCCCGACCAGGACATCTGGTTGGGTGGCGTCAGCTTCGGCTTGAAGCAACTTGCCGGCCTCAAGGGAGGCGGCCGGGTCGATCTCGATGGTGTCGGCCTGGTGGTCGAGGGTGAGGCCGACGATTTCGGGGACTACAAGGCCATCAAGACCGCGCTGAGCACCGGCTTGCCGACCGGCATCAAGCTTAAGGCCGACAAGGTTGCGCCACCAGTCGTCAAACCGTTCGCATGGTCAGCGAAGCACATCGGCCATCAGGTGCAGCTCTCCGGCCATGTGCCCAACGACAAGGCGCGCGATACGGTGTTTGCGGCGGCCAAAGCGGCCTTTCCCAACACCGCCATCATCGATCGGATGCAGACCGCGGGCGGCGAGCCCAAGGACTGGCAGGGAGCCGCCACGGCTGCCATCGGCAGGCTCGCCGAGCTCGTCGAGGGCTCAGTGGAGACACGGGACAGCCAGCTCCTGGTCTCGGGCACGGCGGAAACGGAGGCAGCGGCCGACGCGGTGAAACGCAGCCTGAAAGCGGGTGTGCCGTCGTCCTTCCGAGTGACCGAGCAGATCAAATTTCGCGCGCCCACGCTCGAGAAAGTTCATCCGTTCACCACCGCGGTGGCGGTCGAAGGCGACGCGATCCTGCTTACCGGATATGTGCCGAACGACGCGGCGAGAGCCGCGGTTGTGGCGGCGGTCCGCGAGCGCTTGCCGGGCAAGCGGGTCGAGGATCGCCTCGCACTCGCGGACGGCGCGAGCGAAGGATGGCAGGGCTGTGCGGTAGCGGGCATCGCGGGCCTTGGCCGTCTCGGCAACGGTCGTTTGACCTTGTCTGATCGCGCGCTTTCGCTGACGGCGGCAACGGAGGATGACGTGCTGGCGACGGCCGTTCCGGGCGATCTGCGAGGTGCAGTGCACGGCGCCTGCGATGTGAACGCCAAGATCGCGGTGACCTTGCCGCCTGAGCCCAGTCTCACATGGCGCGCGGCGCGGGTCGGCAGCGAGATCATTTTGGAGGGCGAGGTCACGGATGCCGACGCGAAAGCCGAGCTCCTCAAGGCGGCCGGCCAGACGTTCCCCGGCGCTCGAGTGATCGACCGGATGACGGCCGTGTCGGCTCCCTCCAAGACCTGGCCGCGGGTCGCCGAGACCGCGGTCAAGCTGCTGGCCAAGCTTACGACCGGCGAGGCCAAGCTCATCGGGCAACAACTGATGGTGACGGGCGAGGCCGAGGATGCGCTGGCGGCCGGAGAAGTGCGCCGCCAGCTCGCCGGTGGGCTCGCGCGCGGCTACAGCGGTCGCGATACGATCACCGTTCGCGCCCGGCCGGCGCCGGTGGTGGATGCGAAGGCGAGCGGTGGTGCAACGCAGGCGAGCGTGCGGTCCCCGCAGCAGCAGGAGGTCGACCGGTGCCAGCAGCTCCTCACCAACGTGGCGCGCACCGGCACCATCCATTTCGACCGGGCGAGCGCCGAGCTCGATCCGGAAAGCCTGCCGACCCTGAAGAAGTTGGCCGAGGCCGCGCAGCAGTGCAGCCAGTTCCAGATCGAGATCGGTGGGCACACCGATACCGAGGGCACGCCCGAGCGCAATCAACGTCTGTCCGCCCGGCGCGCGCAGGCGGTCGTCGACTTCCTGACGAAGGCGGGGGTCGCGCCCAACCGTCTCGCCGCGGTCGGGCACGGCCAAGATCAGCCTGTCGCTTCCAACGACACGCCCGAGGATCGCGCTAAGAACCGACGTATCGAATTCAAGGTGAGCACGAACTGAGCGCGGCGCTGGCGTTCGCGACGTGGGGACAAGGACATGGACTATCTCGTTTCTCAGCTGGTTTGGTACATCGTGGCTGCGTTCGCTATCGGGCTCGTCGTGGGATGGGTCTCGTGCGGACGCGTCGAGGACTAGATCATGAACGGTGTCGTCGTCGGCCAGTAGCGTTGGGGGGACTTTGCGTGACATGACCGCTTTGCTCTGGCAGACCGCCGTTCTTCTGCTCGTTGCGTATTTCGCCGGGGCCTGGGTCGCCTGCATGATCCGGCGCACGGCGTTCGCGGCACGCGCTCCGCACGCGCAGCCGTCGGCCGATGCGCCGGTGGCGGCCGCGGCTGGCGCCGGAGCGATCGCCCCGGCGGCGCCGGTGCGCTGGCCGGATCCGCCCCCCGGCACACCCCGGATCGAGCCGGTTGCCCGCACGGCCAGCGCCGGTGCGGAGCCGGTGGCGCGTTTTGAGCGTGCGCTCAGCGGCGAGACGCCGGCGCCCGAGGTGGTGGCCGCCCAGCCGGCCGGTGGCGGCTCGACCGCGACCGCGTCGGCTCTTGCGGCTGCGGCCGTCGCGGCGGCCGCTGCTGCTGCGCGCTCACCCGCTGCCCAAGCACCGCAGCCCGCTCCTCACGAGGTGCGGTCGGTGCTGCCCGCCGCGGGTGGAAGCTCGGGGGCGAATGCCGTCTCGGCACCGATCGCGCCCGTGCCGGCGCCGGAGCCCGCGCTGCCGCCCGATGATCTGACGCGCATCCGCGCGATCGACGATACCTTGGCCGGTCGGCTCGCCGACCGCGGCGTCACGCACTTCGGACAGATCGCGGACTGGCGGCCCACCGACATCCGCGACGTGTCCAAGGCGCTCAGCCTTGATGGCCGCATCTCGCGCGAGAACTGGATCGAGCAGGCGCAGATTCTCGCCAAGGGCGGAGAGACGCATTTTTCCCGCCGCAAGGAGCGTGGCGAGCTGGCGACGGCGGCGCCGAGCGAGGACGAAGGCGAGACCAAACCGATCGCGGCTGCCGCGCCGAGGCCTGATTCTGCCGGTTCAGCAGGCATGGCGGCAGCGGTTGCCGCTGCCGGTGCCGCAGCCCTCGCAGCGGCCCCCGATCGCGCCGCGATCGGGCTGGCCCGCGACGACCTGCAGCGCATCAGCGGGATCAATGCAGAAGTCGAGCGCCTGCTGAACGTTCAGGGCGTGACACGCTATTCGCAGATCGCCGGTTGGTCGGCCGCGGATGTCGGGCGCTTCGACCGCCTGCTCGGGCCGCCAGGCCGGATCGCGCGGGAGAACTGGATCGAGCAGGCCCAAATCTTGGGGCGCGGCGGCGAGACAGCGGCGTCGCGCCGGCGCGATCGCGACGCGGGCGATGGCGAGGTGCCGCAAGCGGCTCCGCTGGCCGCAGCCGAGGGCGCGGCGACCGCCGATTCCGGCCGCCCGCGCGCAGACATCGCGGCGCTACGCTCGGTGCGTTCGGAGGCGTTTCGCACGAGCGATACCGGGCAATCGACGCGCCCCGGCCGGCCGGCGGGCGTGGATGACCTCAAGCGCATCCGCGGTGTCGGCGTGCTGATCGAGAAGAAGCTCAATTCGATGGGAATTGCGACCTACGATCAGATCGCTAACTGGACCGGGTCGGATATCGATCGCGTCAGTCAGGTGCTCGACTTCAAGGGGCGCATCGAGCGCGAGAACTGGGTGGAGCAGGCGCGCATCCTGTCTTCGGGTGGGCAGACCGAGTTCTCCCGCCGGGTCGATCGCGGCGAGGTGGAGACCAGCCGCCGCAAAGGCGAGTGAGTGCGTCCGGGATGACGGCTAGGCCGTCGCGGTCGCGCGATACTCGTGGACGGCCGGCTGGCGCTCATCCGCCGATGCCAGAAATGCGGCAATCGCCCCGATCGTCGATCGGTCCTTGAGCAGCGGCGCGTGCCCTTGCCCTTCGACGGTCAGACTGGTGCAACGCGGATGCTCGCGTCGCATCCTCTCGACGGTCGCTTCCGACAGGATGTCCGACGTGCTGCCGCGGACGACGAGCACCGGCACGCGTGCGAGCGCCTTGAACTGCGGCCACAGCTCCGGAATGGGGCCGCCGGTCACCGACAATGCGTTGAGCAGCTTGGGGTCGTACGAGGCGGCGGGGTATCCGTCGCGGTCGTTGAACCATTGGCGGGCGATGTCCTCCCACTCGCTCTCTGCGACCGCCGGGAAGGCGCCGCGGCTCATCGAGCCGACGAGCTCGCCCGCCTCCTTCCACGTCTTGGGCGCCGGGATGCGGCCGACGTAGCCGGCGATGCGCGCGAGGCCCGCCCGCTCGATCACCGGCCCGATGTCGTTCAGCACGACCGCCCCGATCGCGGTGGGTTGGGCTGCGGCGAGCACCATGGCGATGAGCCCGCCGCGTGACGTGCCAACGATGGCGGCGCCGTGCAGGCCGGTCAGCGTCATGAGGTCCATGACGTCCAGCATCTCGGCCGGAATGGAGTAGTGGCGCCAGTCGGGATCGTGGTCCGACTGACCGCGGCCGCGATAGTCGAACGTGTAGACGGCGCGAGCCGGCGAACCCTGCGACAGGGCCATGGCGAGATCGTGGAAGTCGCGCGAATTGCGCGTCAGCCCGGGCAAGCATAGCACCGGCCGACGGTCGGACCTGGGGGCGCGGTAGCGGCGCGCATAGAGGCGCAGCCCATCGCGTGCGGTGAAGTAGATGTCCTCCCAAGCCGTGGACGTGCCGGTTGCGCTCATCCGCCCGTGACCCCGATTGCTGGCGCGACTCCAAATCGAGATCGCGCACGCAGGCTGACATGGCGTCCGCAGGCCCGCAAGCGGCGCCGATCGCGTCGACCGAGATCTGTGAGGTTCGCCTAGCGGACCGCGTCGGCGGCGCTGCGCGCGGCACCGACGGGGCGCGGCTCAGTGGTGCCCTTGGCGCGACTCAGGTCCTCGCTCAAGCGCATGGCGCGCGTCTCGCCCAGGCGGGCGCGGTACATCTGCACGTTCGACAGCACCTTCTGGACGTAGTCGCGTGTCTCCTCGAAGGGAATGCGGTGAATCCAGTCGATGGCATCGACGCCTGGCGCGCGCGGATCGCCGAACTCTCGGATCCACTGTCGTGCCCGCCCGGGGCCGGCATTGTATCCGGCCAGCGTCAGCACGTAGCTGCCGCCGAACTCCTGCATGCGGTCGCCGATGTAGGCGCTCGCCATCATCGTATTGTAGGAGGAGTCGGTCAGCAGGCGCGGAATATCGCATTTGACCTTGTAGTCGCGGCAGACGTGTCGCGCAGTGATCGGCATGACCTGCAGAATGCCGCGTGCGCCGGCCCCCGACACGATGCGGGTATCGAACTCGCTCTCCTGGCGCGCGATGGCGAGCAGCATGGCTGTTTCAGGCGGCGCCCGCAGCGGGGCGTAGGACGGGAAGGGGTGAACCGGATAGGCATAATAGCGCAGGTTGAAGCCCCGCACGATCGCGGCCTTGCCGATGCGCACAGCGGTCTGCGTGTCGCCGAGCGCCTCGGCCAGATGCGCCGCCATCGCCGTCTCGGCTTCGCTCGTCATGTTGCGCTGGGCCTGACCCAGAAAGGCACGGGTGATGGTGTAGTCGAGGCCGGCGTTCCGCGTCACCACGGCGGCGAGCACCACGTCGCTGGTGTTGAAGCGGGTGATCTCCTCGGCGGTCGGGGCGGCCGGCGGACGCGCATCGAGCGGACGTGCACCCGCCCCAACCTTGGTCAGGGCCAACTGGCCGTGGAAGGTATCGGAGAATTGAGCGCCTGCGGTGTAGTGGGCCTGCGCGCGCGTGCGATCGCCGAGGGCCTCGTAGGTGCGTCCGAGCCAGTACTCGGCCTTGGCCCGGCTCAGCGGCCCGTCGGCCGCCTTGTGCAACTCGGTGAAATAGCGCTGGGCGGTCTTGGCATCGTCGAGATAGCGCAGGGCCAGCCAGCCGGCGAGGAAGGCCTGGTCCTTCAGCATGTTGGCGCTGAGCGGCCCGGCGTCCTTGACGAGCTCGAACGCGGCCTTCGGCTTGCCGAGGCGCAGTGCGGCGTAGGCGTTGACCCGGCGCTCGGTCCACCAATCGTCCGGATTGACGATCTTGTCGGGGGCGGTCGGCAGGCCGCGCAGCAGCTTCCAGGCTTCGTCGTGCTTATCGCCGCGACGCAAGAGCTGGATGCGGTGATAGGCAAGGCCCCAATCCGTCTCGGGCTCGCCCGGCAGCGCTGCGATCAGCTTGGCGGCGTTGCGGGCGCCCTGGTAGGCGGCGATTTGGGCCTCGGCCTTTTTCTGATTGGTCTCCGGCAACAGCGGAACGATGCGCCGCGCGACGGCGGCGCGTGCGTCGCGCTGTCCCTTCCAGCGACTGTCGTCGATAAGCAGCCGGTCGAGGCGGTAGCGATGATCGGCGGGCTCGAGCAGCTTGCCGAAGCGCTCGAGGAAGCCAGTCTCGAGGGTCGCTGCGAGATCGTGCTCCCGCCAAGCCTTCTTGGCGATGGCCTTCGCCTTGGCGGTGTCGCCCTCCACCAGATGCGCCGAGGCGAGGGCGGCGAGGCCGGCGGCGGTGCGCGGCTCACTGGCCTTGAAGGCGTCCTTGATCGTCGCCGAGCTGCCGCCTTCCGTAAAAATGGCCTCCTCGTAGCGCTGGTTGAGCAGCGTGCGATCCGGCCATTGCGGATGGGCGTTGAGGAAGGCGCGGACCTCGTCGGAGGTACCCAGGCCTGCACGCAGGCGATACCACTCGACGATGCGGCGGCCGATCGGGTCGCTGACCTGTGCCGCGAGAGTGCGCGCCTTGGCAGCATCCGACGCCGCGAGCGCAGCCACCGCCTCCTTGATGCGGGCGCCGTCCTCGGCCGGCAGGGTATAGCCGCGCGCCTTGGCGATCGCCGCGTCGAAGCGGCCGGCGTGGCCGGGATCGTCCTGGGCCTTGGGCGCAGGCAGCGTGCTCTTTTCGGAGGATGCCTCCGCGGCGGGCTGCGGGTTGGGGCGCGCGGGATTGGCCGCGGGCAGCGGCGGATTAGCGGCAGCCGACAGTCCCGTTGCCATTGCCAGCACCGCGGCCGAGGTCGGAAGAAGGAAGCGGCGTGTGGTGTCGAATTTCCGTCGCAGCGTGGACCTCGTGGAATCGGCGGTATTGTCCTTGCAGCAGAGGAAACGGGCCATTTGGTGACGGCGGTGCATCGGTGCCCAACAGATGGGCGGGCGAGCCTTGCCGCGCGCGGATGAAGCGCATAATGTCGCCGAATCCGACCCGGCGGGGTGGCCCTGAGCGGTTTGCCGAGCGGGACGACTAACTAGCGCGTAGCTGGCCATCACGGCGACGGCCGGCCGGCTTTCCGGTCTAGCACCTCCGGGCGGAGGGGCCGGGCGCGCGGGCTCGAGGAGGAGCTCATGCTGAAGGGTTCGATTCCGGCACTCATTACGCCATTCAAGAACGGCAAGGTCGACGAGGCCGCGTTCGAGCGCATCATCAATTGGCAGATCTCGCAGGGCTCGAGCGGACTGGTGCCGGTCGGGACCACCGGCGAGAGCCCGACACTGTCGACCGAGGAGCACAAGCGCGTCATCGAGCTGTGCGTGGAGGTCACCAACAAGCGGGTGCCGGTGATCGCCGGGACTGGGTCCAATTCCACCGACGAGGCGATCGACCTCACGCGCCACGCCAAGAAGGCGGGCGCCGATGCCGCGCTCATCGTGATGCCCTACTACAACAAGCCGACCCAGGAGGGCCTCTACCTCCACTTCAAGGCCATCAACGACGCCGTCGACCTGCCGATCGTGATGTACAACGTGCCGGCGCGGACCGCCTCCGACATGCTGCCGGCGACGATGGCCCGCTGTGCGCGGCTCAAGAACGTAATCGGCGTCAAGGACGCAACCGCCAATCTCGCGCGAGCGTCCCAGCAGCGGCTGGCCTGCGGCGAAGCCTTTCAGATGGTCACGGGCGAGGACGCGACTGCGCTCGGCTTCAACGCCCACGGTGGTCGTGGCTGCATCTCCGTCACCGCCAACGTCGCGCCGGCACTGTGCGCGGAATTCCAGGCGGCCTGCCTCGCCGGCCGGTACGACAAGGCGCTGGCGATCCAGGATCGGCTGATGCCGCTGCACGACGCGCTGTTCGTCGAAACGAGCCCAGGCCCCGTCAAATATGCGGCCTCGCGTCTCGGCCTGTGCAGCGCTGAGGTGCGCCTGCCGATGGCGCCGGTGAGCGAAGCGACCAAGAAGACGGTCGACGCCGCGATGGTCAGCGCCGGGCTGCTGCAGGTCAAGGCGGCCGAGTAGCACCGCATGGCGGCCAAGCCCGAGGATGACCGCCGGCTGGTCGCCGAGAATCGCAAAGCGCGCTTCGAGTACTTCATCACCGAGACGTGGGAAGCCGGCATCGAGCTGACCGGCACCGAAGTCAAGTCGCTGCGCGCGGGCCAAGCCAACATCACCGAGAGCTATGCGGCGATCGAGAGTGGCGGGCTCATGCTGATCAACGCCTACATCCCGGAGTATCAGCTCGCCGGGGCCTTCTTCAATCACGCGCCGCGCCGGCCGCGCCGCCTGCTGCTGCACAAGCGCGAGATCCACAAGATCGCCACGGCGGTCGAGCGCCAGGGCATGACGATGATCCCGCTCGAGATCTACTTCAACCCGCGCGGCCGGGCCAAGCTCAAGCTAGCGCTCGCCCAGGGCAAGAAGCTGCACGACCGTCGCGAGGCGGTGGCCAAGCGCGATTGGCAGCGCCAGAAGGCGCGGCTCTTGCGCGACAAGGGCTGAGCGGGCGATGAGCGGTCTCAGGGCACCTCTCGCCGCACTCGAAAGGGCCGGGGTCAAGGCGTGGCCCGCGCTCGAGACGGCCGAGCTCGGCGGCTGGCTGTGGCGCTACTCCTCGGGTGGATCGCAGCGGGCGAACTCAGTGGCGACGCTCGACTTCGATGGGCGCGATGTCGCTATGGCGATTGCCGACATCGAGGCGCGCTATCGCCACGTCGGCGCGGCGCCACGTTTCCAGATCACCGGCGCGGCCGTTCCGTCCGGTCTCGACGCGTTGCTCGCCGCCCGCGGCTATCGCATCAACGATCCCTGCACGACACTGGCGCGTGCGATCGCGCCGGACGAGGCGTGGCCCGATGGGGCGGAGACGGCCGAGACACCGACGCCGGACTGGCTCGCCGTCTATGGCAGCGTGATCACGGCGGATCGCGCACGGGTAGCGCCGCGCATCCTGGCGCGCGTGCCGGGCCCGCGCGCCTTCTGCGTGGTACGCCGCGACGGCCGCGTCGTCAGCACGGCACTGGCGGTTACCGACGGGCCGGTGGCCGTCGCCGAATGCGTGGCGACCGCCGCCGATGCCCGTCGCCAGGGTGCCGCTGCGGCCGTCATGCAGGCCGTCGCCGCCTGGGCCGCCCGGCAGGGCGCGCATACGCTGACGCTCGGGGCGGTTGCGGCCAACACCGCGGCCCAGCAGCTTTACGCCCGCTCGGGCTTCGTGCGCGCGGGCCTCTATCATATCCGCGTTCTCGACAGGTGATCCGATGACGAGTGCCGCCCACCCGAACCTGCATCAGGTCGACTGGAGCAAGATCCCGCCGCCGCCCGATGACGGCGCGGCCCGGCATCTCGCTGGCATGGTCGTGCCCGACGTCGCGCTGGCGGCGACCGACGGCACCCGGGTGTCGCTGGCGCGGCGGGCCGGCCGCGGGGTGGTGTTCGCCTATCCGCGTACCGCGCAGCCCGGTCAGCCGCCCTTCACCGACGACTGGGACCTCATCCCCGGCGCGCGCGGTTGCACGCCCCAGGCTTGCGCCTTCCGCGACCTCCACGCCGACCTGGCGGCGGCGGGCGCGACGTTCGTGTTCGGCCTGTCGGTGCAGGAGACGGCCTACCAGCAGGAAGCGGCGGCTCGTCTTCACCTGCCGTTTCCGCTGCTGTCGGATGCCCGCCTCGCGCTTGCCCGCGCGCTGCGCCTTCCGACCATGGAGGTGGCCGGGCAGACGCTGCTGAAGCGCTTGGCCCTGGTGATCGACGACGGCGTTGTCGTGCACGCGTTCTACCCGGTGTTTCCGCCCGACCGGAATGCCGCCGACGTTTGCGCGTGGCTCGATGCGAACCGGCGGCCCAACCGCGCGTGAGGCCGCGTCACGGGGGGTCGAGCTCCGCGCGGACGGCGGCGAAGACGGAGCGGAACATCTCCGTGGTCAGCTTGCCCGTGTTGGTATTGTAGCGCGAGCAATGGAAGCTGTCGTAGACGACCAGCCCCGGCCGTATGGCGTGGCGCGCGCCGTGCCGGAAGGCGTAGGCGCTGCGGCGCACGTCGAGGGCGGCCAGCGTGCTGTCATGGGCGATGCGGCCGAGCGCTAGGATGATCGCCAGGCGCGGCAGCGTTGACAGGCGGTCGACGAGAAACGACCGGCAGGTCTTGATCTCGGCCGGCGTCGGCTTGTTCTCGGGCGGCACGCAGCGCACCGCGTTGGTGATCATGGCGTCGACCAGCTCGAGTCCGTCCTGCGGGTCCGCGCGATAGGTGCCGCGGGCGAAGCCGTAGGCCAGCATCGTCTCGTAGAGCAGGTCGCCGGCGTAGTCGCCGGTGAACGGGCGCCCGGTACGGTTGGCGCCGCGCAAGCCCGGCGCGAGCCCGACGATCAGCAGGCGGGAGTCGGCGCCGCCGAACGAGCGGACCGGCGCGTTGTGCCAATCCGGGTACGTCCGGATATTGGCTTGGCGGAAGGCGACGAGTCGCGGGCAGCGCGGACAATCGAGCGGGGCCTCGGACACATCGACCGTGTCTTTTTCGGCCCCGCGCGGCACTGCCATGATGCGCTCTCCGGCCCGATTGCGGCGCTACACCTCTTCGGGCAGGTCATCCTCGAACGGCACCGGGTCGGCGGGCGGGCGGCGACTTTCGCCGCGCCGGTTGTTGAAAGAGCGCTCCGCGCGCTCGGGCCGGGCGGGCCGGGTGCCTGGATCACGGCCGATCTGCGCTTCGAGCTCGGCGAGGTCGATGAACTGGTCGGCCTGGCGGCGCAACTCATCGGCGACCATCGGCGGCTGTGTCTGGAGGGTCGAGATGACGCTGACCCGGCGACCGTTCTGCTGGAGGGCGGCCACCAGGCTCTTGAAATCGCCGTCGCCGGAGAACAGCACGATGTGGTCGAGAGACGGTGACAGGCGCATGGCATCGACGGTGAGCTCGATGTCCATGTTGCCCTTGATCTTGCGCCGGCCCATGGAATCCGTGAACTCCTTGGTCGGCTTGGTCACCATCGTGTATCCGTTGTAATCGAGCCAGTCGATCAGCGGGCGGATGGACGAATACTCTTGATCCTCGGCCAGGGCGGTATAGTAAAGCGCCCGCACGAGCTGGCATTGATCGCGGAACAAGGCCAGCAGGCGCTTGTAGTCGATATCGAATCCGAGAGCCTTGGCCGTCGCGTACAGGTTGGCGCCGTCGACAAAAAGAGCTACCCGCTCGTTCTTGTAGAAATACATCATCCATCTTGAGCGCCGACCGAAACGGCGGCACCCCCCCTTGGCAATATCGAGATAGTGAACGACCTACAGGGCGTTTCGGTTCCCTGAATCGTGAGACCGGTCATAGCAGGCGACTTGTGCCAGAAGTGTTTGTGCATTGAAAAGTGATTACCAAGGAACAACAGATTGTCTCACCAGTAATGAGCTTCATACTGATTGCTTTGGGGGCCAACGTTGCTGGACCGTGGGGATCGCCGCCAAATACGCTGGCGCGAGCCGCCCGCGCCCTTCCGGCGGGCCTCACGATCGTGCGCGCCTCTGCGCTTTACAAGACAGAGGCGGTCGGCACTACACGGCAGCCACCCTATCTGAATGCGGTTATACTCGCAACGAGCCGTATTCCACCCGCAGTTTTACTGCGCGCCTTCAAGGCGATCGAGAGGGACGCGGGGCGCCGGCCAGGGCCGGTTGCAGGGGCCAGGCCGCTCGATCTGGACATCATCGACTATGGGGGACGTCGCATAGGCTGGCCACCCGGCCGGCGGGTCCGGGGAGGCCTGGTGCTGCCCCATCCACTGGCGCACCTGCGCGCCTTCGTCCTGACGCCGCTTCTCGATGTCGCGCCGAAATGGACCCATCCGGTGCTGCGGATCGGCGGTCACGCGTTGCTGGCGCGGTTGCCGCACGCCCGCCACGGCGTCCGCCGTATTCTTGATTCTCGCTGGCTTTCATGCGATGAGGGCACAACCTGAAGGTGTTTCCGGGTTGGATCCCTAACGATCCGGCCCGATGGCGTGTGGAGAGGGCAATTCCATGGCACGTGTGACAGTCGAAGATTGCGTCGACAAGGTTCCCAACCGTTTCGAGCTGGTTTTGCTCGCCGCGCATCGGGCGCGGTCCATCGCCAACGGCAGCCCGATTACGATCGATCAGGAAAACGACAAGAACCCGGTGGTGGCGTTGCGCGAGATCGCGGAGAAGACGCTTCCGCCCGACGACCTGCGCGAGGGCCTCATCCACTCGATCCAGAAGAATGTCGAGGTCGACGAGCCCGAGGCGGAGGCCGCCCCGATCCTCACGTCGGATCGCCGTGGGCCGTTGCTCGGCCGCGATGATCAGTCCGCCGACAGCGTCGTCGACGTGATGACCGAGGAGCAGCTCCTGCGCGGAATGGAGAGTTTGACCCCCACCGAGCCTTCGGCGGCTATCGGCTCGGGCGGCGGCGGTGGCAACGGAGGTGGTCGCAACGGCCGCTGATCACGACTGGCGGGCGGGGGCTGCGGCGCGGGTGCGCGGCCCGTTCATCGCCGGCCATCGTCTGCGCGCCCCGCGATCGGCGGACCTCCCGATCAGCAAGGTGCACGAGGCATGATGCGCCAGTACGAGCTGGTCGAGCGCGTGCTCAAATACGATCCGGCCGCCGACGAGGCGCTGCTCAATCGCGCGTACGTCTACGCGATGAAGGCGCACAGCAACCAGAAGCGCGCCTCGGGCGATCCCTACTTCTCCCATCCCCTCGAAGTCGCGGCCATCCTGACCGACCTCAAGCTGGATGACGCCACGATCGCGACCGCGCTCCTGCACGACGTCATCGAGGACACCCCGGCCACCCGGTCCGAGATCGATCAGCTTTTCGGCGCCGAGATCGGTGAGCTCGTCGAGGGGCTGACCAAGATCAAGAAGCTCGACTTGGTCTCCAAGAAGACCGAGCAGGCCGAGAATTTCCGCAAGCTCCTGATCGCCATCTCGACCGACATCCGGGTGCTCCTCGTGAAGCTTGCCGATCGCGTGCACAACATGCGCACGCTCGAGCACGTCAGGCCGGAAACCCGCCAGCGCATTTCCGAGGAAACACTCGACATCTATGCGCCGCTCGCCGGCCGCATGGGCATGCAGACGCTGCGCGAGGAGCTCGAGGACCACGCGTTCCGTTGGCTGCATCCGGACGCCTACCGCACGGTGACGCAACGGCTCGTTGCGCTGCGTCAGCGCAATCAGGGGCTGGTCGAGGAGATCCGCTCCGCTCTGACGGAGCGGCTCCAGGAGAAGGGGATCAAGGGCGAGATCTCGGGGCGTGAGAAGAAGCCCTACTCCATCTGGCGCAAGATGGAGAACAGGCAGATTTCGCTGGAGCAGCTTTCCGATATCTACGGCTTCCGCGTCAGCGTCGACTCCATCGACGCCTGCTATCGCGCGCTGGGAGTGGCTCATTCGAGCTGGCGCGCAGTGCCCGGCCGCTTCAAGGACTATGTCTCGACGCCCAAGCAGAACGGGTACCAGTCGATCCACACCACCATCGTCGGGCCGCGGCATCAGCGCGTCGAGCTGCAGATCCGCACCCGCGAAATGCAGGACATCGCCGAGAACGGCGTCGCCGCCCACGGCCTCTACAAGAATGCCCTCAACGGCAACGACCAGGATCATGCCACCCTCGTGCGGGAGAGCGGGCCCTACCTGTGGCTGAAACGGCTGGTGGAGACGCTGCTCGAAGGCGCCAATCCCGAGGAGTTCCTCGAGCACACCAAGCTCGAGCTGTTCCACGACCAGGTGTTCTGCTTCACGCCGAAGGGCCGGCTTATCGCGTTGCCGAGCGGCGCGACGCCGATCGACTTCGCCTATGCGGTCCACACCGATGTGGGCAACTCCGCCGTCGGTGCCCTGGTCAACGGACGCCAACTGCCGCTGACCTCGGTGCTGCGCAACGGCGACGAGGTGCAGGTCCTCACCGGCAAGAACCACTCGCCGCCGGCGGCCTGGGAGCGGATCGCGGTGACGGGACGGGCCCGCTCGGCGATCCGGCGCGCGGCGCGCGATGCAACCCGCCGCCAGTTCTCCGAACTGGGACGACGGCTCCTGCAATCGCGCTTCGAGAAGGTCGGCGTCCCCTATGCGGACGAGAAGGTGCGCCGCGTGCTGCCGCGGCTCGGCATGAAGACCCTCGACGACGCGCTGGCGGCGATCGGCCGGAACGAGCTCGCCGCGATGGACGTGGTGCGGGCGATCGCACCGGACGCGGCGCAGGCCCTTCCCGACAGCTCCGCCTATCGCCCGCGCAATCGCCACGACCACGGGCAGAGCCAGGAAGGCTGGTTCAATCTGAGCAAGGTGATCAATCTCAAGTTCCGGTTCGCGGGCGGAGCCGCGGATGCGGCGCGCCCGGGACCGGTCGTTCCGATCCGCGGCGCCAAGAACGACGTTCCCGTGACCTTCGAGGAAAGCGGCGCGGTTCCCGGCGACCGGATCGTGGGGGTGCTGATGCCGGGACAGGGCATTAGCATCTTCCAGATCCACTCTCCCCGCCTCAAGGAGTTCGAGGAGGAACGCTGGGTCGACGTCACCTGGGACCTCGATCCCGACAAGCCGGAGCGCTTTCCGGCCCATCTAGTGGTCACCGTGCTCAACGAGCCGGGGACGCTCGCCCAGATCGCGCAGGTGATCGGCGAGGCCGACGGCAACATCGACAATCTCAAGATGACGCGGCGGGCGGCCGACTTCACCGAGATGCTGGTCGAGGTCGAAGTCTGGGACCTGGCGCACCTGACCCGGATCATCGCAGGTCTCAAGGCCAAGCCGGTGGTGAGCCGCGTGGAGCGGGTGTTCAGCTAGGTCGTGCCATTAGGTCGTGGCACTTTGCGTTTGACCCAGAGCGGACGTCAGGAACGCAGTGGCATCACGGTCGCTTCTGATTCGGAACTCGCAATCGCGATGCAGCAAATGCCGAAGCGCCCTGTGCAAGATTATCTGATACCCTGGTCTCGCCATCGTGGATGAGGGGTCAAGTGAGGCGGCGGGAGCTCATTGCGCTTGTTGGTGGTGCGATCGCGTGCCCCGTGGGCGTGCGTGCACAGCAGCAGGCGGGAAAGATGCCTCGGATAGGTTATCTCGGGGTGACGTCCCCTTCCGACAGGCCGTCCCTGCTCGATGCGTTCCGCCAAAGGCTGCGCGAGCTCGGGTGGGTTGAGAGCCAGAATATTGTCATCGACTATCGATATGCGGAGGGTCGGGTCGACCGGCTGTCCGACTTGGCGGCCGAGCTGGTCCGGCTCAAGGTGGGCGTCATCGTATCGCTGGGGACGCAAGGAGTGACGGCAGCCAAGAACGCCACCGAGACGATCCCCATCGTCATGATTGCCGTTCGCGATCCTGTTGGCACCGGACTCATCGCGAGCCTCGCGCGCCCGGGCGGGAACGTCACAGGGGTGTCCGGCTACGCCGGCCTGGAAAGCGTCGCCAAACAACTGGAGATGCTCAAGGAGATCGTCCCCAAGATCCGCCGTGTGGCCATCCTCTCGAACCCGACCAATGCGTACCATCAGCTCGCGATAAAAGAAGTGAACGTCGCGGCCCGGACGTTGGGGGTGCAGCTTCAACTCCTGGAGGCTCGAGGGCCGAACGAGTTCGACGGCGCATTCGCGGCGATGGACAAAGAGCGCGTGGGAGCCCTCCTCGTACTGTCGGATGTGATATTCAGCTCCCACGGAACACGGCTCGCAGACCTCGCAGCCAGGAGCCGCCTGCCGGCAGCATACGGCGTCAGGGAGATTGTGGAGGCCGGGGGGCTCATGTCTTACGGGCCGAGCTTTCTCGATCTCTATCAGAGGGCCGCCACCTACGTGGATAAGATCCTCAAGGGGGCCAAGCCCGCCGACCTCCCCGTGGAGCAGCCGACGAAGTTCGAGCTGGTGATCAATCTCAAGGCCGCCAAAGCGCTTGGTCTCGAAGTGCCGCCTCTCCTCATCGCACAGGCTGATGAGGTGATTGAGTGAGGTCCACGCGTTCTGTTCACGCAGCTTGTCGCGCATGCTCAAGGCCGTTGTTGGCCCGAACGCGGCCTCGGAGGCTGCCGGCGCGGACTTCCGTTACCAGGGTGAAGCGGACGTAGACGGGCGAGTTAAGCCAGGGTCACGCCGCGCGAATTTACGAGTTCACGGCTTGGCTGCGATCGCCCGCCTGTGCGCGCTCGCGATTTCTGCCATAATGGCCGACAGACATCGCCGTACAGGATCCTCAAAGACCATGAGCCAGCGTCCCCATCCGCTCCATCAGCGTCTCGGCATCAACATCGACCACGTGGCGACCATTCGGAACGCCCGCGGCGGCTTGCATCCCGATCCGTTGCGGGCCGCGCACCTTGCCATCGAGGCCGGAGCCGATGGCATCACCGCGCACCTGCGCGAGGACCGGCGCCATATCTCGGATGCCGATATCACGCGCCTCAAGAACGAGCTGACGCGGCCGTTGAACCTGGAGATGGCGGCCACCGAGGAGATGCTGGCGATCGCGCTGCGCCATCTGCCCAACGCGTGCTGCCTGGTGCCGGAGCGGCGTGAGGAGCGCACCACCGAGGGAGGGCTCGACGTGGTCGGCGGGCAGCGCCATCTCGAGCGCTACGTGCGCTCGCTGCAGGGGGCGGGGACTCGGGTCTCGCTGTTCATCGAGCCGGACGAGCGGGCGATCGCGGCGGCCTCCGCGCTCGGGGCCGACATCGTCGAGCTCCATACCGGCGCGTATTGCCATCGGGCGCTCGACAACGACGCGGAGGGCGTTGCCCGCGAGCTGCGGCGACTCGAGTCCGCGTCGGCGCTGGCGGCGTCCGCCGGCCTCGAGGTGCACGCGGGGCATGGCCTGACCTACAACACGGTCGCGGGCGTGGCGCGCATTCCCGAGGTCGTCGAGCTCAACATCGGCCATTTCCTGATCGGCGAGGCGATCTTCGGCGGGCTGCACTCGGCCGTCCGGCGCATGCGCGCGGCGATGGACGAGGCGCGTGCCGGGGTCGCCGGACGGCGCACGGCCTGACCGACGCCGATGATCCTTGGTCTCGGCAACGATCTCATCGACATCCGGCGGATCGAACGGACGCTCGAACGGTTCGGTGACCGCTTCCTCGATCGGGTGTTTACCGAAGTCGAGCGCCGCAAGTCCGACCGCCGGGTGCACCGCGCCGCCTCCTACGCCAAGCGCTTCGCCGCCAAGGAAGCGTGCTCCAAGGCACTCGGCAGCGGGTTCAGGCGGGGCGTCTATTGGCGCGACATGGGGGTGGTCAACCTCAAATCCGGCCGCCCGACTCTGGTTCTGACGGGAGGGGCCGCGGCGCAGTTGCGGCGGATCACGCCGGAGGGCTTCGAGGCGCGCATCGACCTCACGCTGACCGACGACTATCCGATGGCTCAAGCAATCGTGATCATCTCCGCCATTCCTATGCAACCGGGTCCATCCTGACCTGCGGTAGAGGGCTGGTCTGCGGCACGAGCGTTAATTGCGCGGGTGTGGCGAACCGGCTATAGCGGCAGATCGGCGGAGGGGGGCAAGAGTGCTGCCACATCGGCCTCCCAGGGAGCAGATTATGAGCCTCGATACCGAGACCAAGAAGAGGCGCGAGAGCGGCTGGTGGGAGACGGTCAAGATCGTCATCCAGGCTCTTGCGCTCGCGATGGTGGTCCGGGTCTTTTTCTATCAGCCGTTCAATATTCCGTCGGGGTCGATGAAATCGACGCTGCTGGTCGGCGATTACCTGTTCGTCTCAAAGCTGTCGTACGGTTACAGCCGCTACTCCTTCCCGCTCGGGCTCAACCTATTCTCGGGCCGCGTCTTCGCCAGCGAGCCGGTGCGTGGCGACGTCGCGGTGTTCAAGCTGCCGCGGGACAACTCGACGGACTACATCAAGCGCGTCATCGGGCTGCCGGGCGACGAGATCCAGATGCGCAGCGGCGTGCTCTACATCAACGGGCAGGCTATCCCGAAGCGCCGGGTCGGCGATTTCGTCACGCGCGAGGACGACGGCCCGCCGCGGCGGATTGCGCAGTTCGAGGAGACCCTGCCCAACGGCCGCAAGTATCTGGTGCTCGATTCGGAGCCGAACGGGCCGTTCGACAACACGAGCGTCTACAAAGTGCCGCCCGGACACTACTTCATGATGGGCGACAATCGGGACAACTCGACCGACAGCCGCGCACAGTGGGGCGTCGGCTACGTGCCGTTCGAGAACTTCGTCGGCCGCGCCGAGATCATCTTCTTCTCGGGCGCATTCGATGACCCCGACGCATTCCGCCTGCTCGCCCCGTGGCAGTGGCCGTGGGACGTCCGGTGGAGCCGGTTCTTCACTCTGGTGCGCTGATGATGGCGGGCCCGCGAACAGTGTGAAAAGAGCGCGCAAGACAACGGACCTCGAAAAGAGGCTTGGCTACGTCTTCAACAGCCGCGAGCTGTTCCAGCGATCTTTGACGCACGCGAGCGTCCGCTCCGGCAAGGCGCCGCGCAACGACAACGAGCGGCTCGAGTTCATCGGCGACCGGGTGCTCGGGTTGGCGATCGCGGATCTGCTCTGCGAAAGCCTGCCGACGGCGAACGAGGGCGAGCTGGCGCGCCGCTACAACCGCCTGGTCCGCGGCGAGGCCTGCGCCAAGGTGGCACGGGCGATCGGGCTCGGTCAGCACCTCATCCTGAGCGAGAGCGAGGCCGACAGCGGCGGCCGCGACAAGGACACCATCCTGGCCGACGCCATCGAGGCGATCCTCGGCGCCATCTTCCTCGAGGGCGGGTTCGAAGCCGCCCGTCGTGTCGTCCGCGCCTTGTGGGACGGCACGCTGGAGCAACTGCCGCAGGTCGCGGCCGATGCCAAGTCGGCGTTGCAGGAGTGGGCGCAGGGCCAGGGGCTGGAGCTGCCCGAGTACCAGGAGATCTCACGCAGCGGGCCGGACCATGCGCCCCGCTTCGTCTCCGAGGTGCGCATCCGCGGCCGCAAGCCGGCGCGCGGGGAAGGCGCCTCCAAGCGCCAGGCCGAGCAGGCGGCGGCGAACAGCCTGTTGTCGCGAGAAGGTGTCTGGAAGAGCATGTCCCATGGCTGAACCCGCCAACACGGGCATCGAGGCCGCCGGCGGCCAGGGCGCGACGCGCTGCGGCTTCATCGCGGTGATCGGGCCGCCAAACGCCGGCAAGTCGACGCTCGTCAACCAGATGGTCGGCAGCAAGGTCTCGATCGTCACCCACAAGGTGCAGACGACCCGCGTGCCGGTGCGCGGCATCGCCATCGACGGCGCGAGCCAGCTCGTGTTCATCGACACGCCCGGCATCATCTTCGCGCCGCGCCGGCGGCTCGACCGGGCGATGGTGGAGGCGGCGTGGACGGGCGCCGGGGAGGCCGACGTCGTCGTTCTCATTCTCGACAGCGCGCGCGGCCTCGACGAGGACGCTGAGCGGATCATCGCCAAGCTCGCCGCCGTTCGTGCGCCCAAGCTGCTGGTGCTGAACAAGGTCGACCGCCTGAAGAGCAAGGATACGCTGCTGAAGCTCGCGGCGGACATCTCGAGCCGCGCTGGCTTCGAGGCCGTGTTCATGATCTCGGCGCTGGCCGGTGACGGGGTCGCCGATCTCAAGGCGCATCTCGCCCGATCGGTGCCCGAAGGGCTCTGGCACTATCCCGAGGACGATGTCTCGGACCTGCCCGTGCGCAAGCTCGCCGCCGAGATCACGCGCGAGAAGGTCTATCTGCGGCTGCACGACGAGCTGCCCTACGCGATCACGGTCGAGACCACCGCCTGGAAGGCGCTTCGCGACGGGTCGGTCCGCGTCGAGCAGACGGTGTTCGTCGAGCGCGAGAGCCAGCGCAAGATCGTGCTCGGCAAGGGCGGCGTCGCGATCAAGCACATCTCCCAGGAGGCGCGCCAGGAGATCGGCGCGCTCATCGAGCAGACGGTGCATCTGTTCGTGTTCGTCAAGGTGCGCGAGCATTGGAGCGATGATCCGGAACGCTACCGCGAAATGGGCTTGGAGTTTCCGCGCGACGAGGGTTGAATCCGGTGCGGACGCAAAAGGGTTGGGCGATGCGCTACGCACAATGGATCGGTGCGGCGGTCGGCGCGGCGCTGCTGGCCGGCTCGGCCGGTGGCGCCTTGGCGGCGACGCGCGTGTGTGCGCCGCGGCTCGACGGTGTATGGCATTCGGCGGCCACCGAGCGGGCGGCGCGCACCGGTGCGCTCGCGAGCTGGGTCGCGCAGGCCGGCCGGCTCGGCCCCGCCTTCGCGAGCTGGCGTCTTGCCAACAACAAGAGCATCACCTGCTCCGCTCCGGCCGGCGGGCAGGTCCGTTGCCAGGCGCGGGGCTCCCCCTGCATCATGTCGCAGGTGCCGCTGCGCCCGGGCGCGCCTCTGCCGTTCCGGCCGCCGGCACCCCGGGGCTCCGAGATCGAAATCTGATCGCCCGGCGGCCTTACCGCCATGCTTTGTCATCGTGTCCTTGCCACTCCTCGTTGAATCGCGGAACGACCCTAGGTCTTTGCTTTGTCGTGCTTCTTATCGGAAAACCGCTTCACACTTTTCCGGAAGCACTCTAGATGAGCCGCGCATGAACTGGTCCGATGAAGGCATCGTGCTCGCCGCCCGCCCGCATGGCGAGACGGCCGCCGTTGTCGACGTGTTCACGCACGACCATGGCCGGCACGCGGGCCTTGTCCACGGCGGGCGCTCGCGCCGGCTGAGGCCGGTGCTCCAGATCGGCAACCATGTCGATGTCGAATGGAAGGGGCGGCTCGCCGAGCAGCTCGGCCACTATTCGGTCGAGCTCCGGCGAGGCTACGCGGCGGAAACGATGGAGCGGCCCTCGGCGCTGGCGGCGCTGGCGTCCTTGTGTGCGCTGACGCGCCTGCTGCCCGAGCGCGATCCGCATCCCAATCTCTACGAGATCACCCTGTTCGTGTTCGGGTTCCTCGACGACGAGAGCGTGTGGCCGGCGCTCTATGTGCGCTGGGAGCTCGCCTTGCTCGACGAGCTGGGCTTTGGTCTCGACCTCGAAACCTGTGCCGTCACCGGTTCAAGGGACAATCTCGCGTTCGTCTCGCCGAAGTCGGGGCGTGCCGTTTCAGCGGGCGCCGCCGAGCCCTATCGCGACCGTCTGCTGCCGCTGCCCGCCTTCCTCGGCAAGCACTCGGGCGGAGTGGCAACTCCCCAGGACGTCGCGGCGGGCTTGCGGCTTACCGAGCACTTTCTCAAGGCGCGCGCCATGGACGATCACACGACGGCGTGGCCCGACGCGCGAAACCGCCTGGCAGCGCTCATCGCGCGGTCGGCTGCTGGCTGACGCCGCTGCTCAATGTCTTCTCGGTCTTTTCGACATCGACGGTGATCCCGCCCCCCGCGACGCCGCGCAGGATGAAGGTGTCGCCGTTCACCGTGTCGTAGCGCGCATGGATGGTGCGCGCCTTGGGTCCGGTGCCGGCCCGCTCGAAGAACACCGGCGCCGGCTGACAGGCGGTGTGGGTCGCCGAGAACCGCGGCTTGATCTCGTGGGTTTCCTCGCCGTGCGTGTAGACGATGATGTCGGGCGAGAGATTGTTGATCTTGAACTCGTAGGCGAGCGTCTGCGGCCGCCCGAAGATCTGGACGGAGAGATACTTGTCCTGTCCGGTGACCTTGGCGATGCCGACGCCGATATCGATGGCGTAGGGACCGAGCAGATTGCGGCGATGGCCGGGCGAGGAAATCCAGCCGTTGACGGCGGCTTCGGCGATCTGCTGGGTCTCGAATCCGCGGCTGTCGACGTTGAGGGAGAGGTTCTCGGCGACCTGGCAATGCTGGTAGCCGGCGGCCTGCGTGCGATCGGACGGCTGCCGGCCGTCCGCGGTGTGCGAGAAGATCGTGGTCTTGGCCAGGAACTCCGCGTAGATGCGCGCCGCCTTCGCCAGCTCCGGGTTGGGTTTGACCTCGGTCAGCGCATTCTGCTTGCGGTATGCGTTCGTCAGCTCGACGATCGCAATCTCGGCCTTGGCAATATCGGGTACGACCGCGCTCATGCGTGGGGACGGCTCTCGGGACGACTGGGTCACTCGCTGGGAATCTCATACGGCCAAGCGCCATTTACGGCAATGGCTCGACAATGCGAGGGTGGCGGCGGGCTCGATGGTGTGTCGCGCGGACACGGGGGAGGGACCCGGGATGCCAGGGATTTTACGAGCTTTTTCGCCGTCCGGAGCGGCCCCGCTGCCCGCCGTGCTGGGGGGGCTGGCGGTTCTGTCGGCGCTGGCCAGCGTTTATCTGCCGGGGCCGGGTTTTGAGATGGGGCAGCTCAGGACCCCGCTTCTGCCGGGCGTTTACTTCGGGCTCGTGGTCGCCATCGGCGTCCGGCTTGCCGCGACAGTCCCTCCGGTCAGGCTCCTCGCTGTGGTGGCCGTGACCCTGGCGGCCTGGCTCGCTGCCGTCCAGGTCGCCGAGATGATCTACTTCAGCCTGACCAATGTTGTGGAGGCGCAAAAGGCCGCCGCCGAGCCGGGCGCGCTCTATCTCGGCGGATGTGCCGCCGGTGCCGTCGGGGCGGCAATGACGCTGGCGGGAGCGGCCATCGGCGTGCCGCGGCTGCTGTCCGCGAAGCCCGTTCTGGCGACAGTTCTGGTCGGCGCGGCGGCCGGACTGCTGCTGCGTCCGGCGATATCGGGCTCGGACGAGCCGTTGTTGCTCTATGTGCCCTGGCAGGTCCTCGTGGCCGCGACCATCGGCTTGTTCCTGAAGGCGAATTCCGCCGCAGCGGACCGCCCGTAGGGACATCCGAGCCCGCTCAGCCGGCGCTTGCGGTGACTTGTGGCGCTCTGGCACTTGAGGCCGCCCGGGCCGCGGGCTAACTGTGCGCCCCATGAGCGACAAACCGATTCTGCCGGGCCCTGGGCCCATCGAGCCCGTGACCCTTCGCGAGGCGCTGGAAGAGCGCTACCTGTCCTACGCGCTCTCGACCATCATGGGCCGGGCGCTTCCGGATGTCCGCGACGGCTTGAAGCCGGTGCATCGGCGCATTCTGTACGCGATGCGCGAGCTGAAGCTCGATCCGGCATCCGCCTACAAGAAGTGTGCCCGCGTGGTTGGCGACGTTATCGGCAAGTTCCATCCTCACGGTGACCAGGCCGTGTACGACGCGCTGGTGCGCCTGGCGCAGGATTTCGCGCAGCGCTACCCGCTGATCGACGGGCAGGGCAACTTCGGCAACATCGACGGCGACAACGCCGCCGCCTATCGCTACACCGAGGCCCGTCTGTCGGTGACCGCGCAGGACCTGCTCGACGGGATCGACGAGGATACGGTCGAGTTCCGCGCCACGTTCAACGGCGAGGAGCTGGAGCCGGTGGTGCTGCCGGCGGCTTTTCCCAACCTACTGGCGAACGGGTCATCCGGCATCGCGGTCGGCATGGCGACGAACATTCCCCCGCACAACGCGGAGGAGCTGTGCAATG
>JAESFN010000358.1_pt1 | contig 48334 bp, 36 predicted proteins | sample 9269411 | NCBI WGS metagenome assembly JAESFN01 (sample SAMN14505399, study PRJNA617100) | algae metagenome | isolation source: Iphinoe sp. HA4291-MV1 and co-occurring heterotrophs from trail next to... | place: USA: Maunawili Falls, Hawaii | collected 2009-07-25
CGTCTCGCGTTGCAGCTTGCAATCTGCGCGACTTCGAAACGTCGCGCGCCAGCGGCAGTTCTTGCCGACCCAATCGTTCTCACCGTTCGGCAGATCATGCCGGTCGCCTCTGCTAGCACTCGGCGCCCTCGCTCAAGGCAATTTTCCAATGCGTTCCTCGGCATTGAGTTGCGTCTATTCGTGTGGGCCTTCTCCGCCCGCGGCACACCCGTTGCTAAAGGAAGGGCCGGTCACAGGGGGGCACGCTGAGATGAAGGTCATCCGGCATGCCATACGGGTTGTACATCTCGGCGGAAGGGGCGGTCGCCCAGAACCGACGCATGGAGGTGTTGGCGAATAACATCGCCAACGTCGACACGGCCGGTTTCAAGCGGCAGTTGGCCATTTTCCAAGCACGCTACTCGCAAGCCATCGAGGATGGCAGCGACTATTCGGGCTCGCGCACGATCAACGACATCGGCGGCGGCGTCATGGTCCGCGAGACCAGAACCGACTTTTCACCGGGGCCGCTGAAACCGACCGGTCTCGAGAGCGATGTCGCCATCGACGGCAAAGGCTTCTTCCAGGTGCAGAAGGGCGACCAGGTCTATCTCACGCGGGCCGGCGCCTTCGAGGTCACCAACGAAGGCATGCTGACCACGCCCGACGGCTACTCGGTGCTCAGCAATGATGGCGAACCAATTGCGGTCAATCCCAGCGCCGACTGGAGGATCAACGGCGCAGGCGGCATCGAGCAGGATGGGGCGATCACCGACCTGGGTATCGTGACGCCGCCCGACGAAAACCTGCTCGTACATGTCGGCGAGAACCTGTTTGCCCTGCCGCCGCGCACCGAGGCCGAGCCGGTGGCCGACGAGCTACGCAACGTGCGAACCGGGTTCATCGAGCAATCGTCGGTAAAGGCAACCCGCGAAATGATGGACCTCATCGAGTGCTCGCGGGCCTTTGAGGCCAACACCACGATGATCAAGAACCAAGACCAGATGCTGGGCAACCTCGTCAGTCGAGCGCTCCGCGTGCAGTCGTAACCGCTGCAGCCTAGGCGAGACAAACACCTTTTCTATCCGTCCCGCTCATCGGTACGAGCGAAGTTCCGCAAAGCACCCATCATGGCCGTACAAACACTTTATACCGCCGCCACGGGCCTCGACTCGCTGCAGACGAAGCTCGACGTCATCGCCAATAACCTGGCGAACGTGAACACGACATCGTTCAAGAAGGCACGCTGCAACTTCGAAGACCTGTACTACGTGCAGGATCGCCTGCCCGGCTCGCGCGACGCCGCCGGCAACCTCACGCCGACCGGCATTGCGGTGGGTCTTGGCACGCGGGTTGAGAGCACGCAAACCGACTTCGCGCAAGGGCCGTTTCAACAAACCAACAGCCAGCTCGATATCGCGATCGAGGGCCAAGGCTTCTTTCAAGTTCTCGATCCGACCGGCTCGACCTTCTTCACGCGGGCCGGCAACTTCTCGGTCAACGCCCAAGGGCAGTTCGTCGTCGGGTCGGCCTACACCGGCCGCTTGCTGCAACCGCAGATCTCGATTCCGCCCGACACCACGGGCATCGTGATCTCGCCCGACGGACAGGTCTCGGTACGGCAGCCGAATCAGCCGAACCTACAAACGGTCGGTCAGATTCAACTCGCCAACTTCGTCAACCCCGAAGGCTTGCTCAAGCTCGGCGAAAACCTGTATGCCCAAACGGAAGCTTCCGGCCCCCAGAACTTGGCCAACCCGGGCACGCTCGGCACCGGCCTCGGCGTGTTGCGGCAGAGCGCTCTCGAAGCCTCGAACGTGGAGCCGGTGACGGAGCTCATCGACCTGATCACCACGCAGCGGGCCTTCGAACTCAACTCGCAAGTCATTCAGGCAGGCGACCAGATTCTGCAGTTGGTCGCCAACCTACGGCGGTTCTAAAGGATGCGAAGGAGCGCAATCATGAAGATTCGCCAAATCATTTTCAGCCTATGTGCCTTGCTCGCCGCGACCGCGGCCGAGGCAGTCGAGGTGCGGCTCAAGCCGACCTGCACGCCCGAGTCGCGGCTGGTCACACTAGGCGACATCGCCGACATCTCGCCGCTCGACGATCCGCAGGCCGAACGCTTGGGCGCCGTCAAGCTGTTCCCGGCGCCGGTCAAAGGCAAAAAGCGCCTGGTGCGGGTCAGCGAGCTCATGGAGTTGCTCACGCTCCGTGGCTTCGAATTGCGTGAGATCCGCTTCGCCGGCAGCGACCTGGTGTCGATCGAATCGCCGCAAACCGTGCGGCCGATGACGATCTCGCCCGCCCAGCAGCGGATCACCTCGAGCGAGATCGCCCGCGCGGTGAGCGAGGTCAAGCAAGCGATCGCGCAACACTTGAATGCGAACTCAGGCGACGACACTCCTTGGGTCGTCGAGCTCTCGCTCTCCCCGCTCGAAGCCGAACGCATGCTGACTGGCGCTGGCAAGATCGTCGTCCGCAGCGAAGGAAGTCTCACCGCCGGCCGCCGCACGTTCTTCGTCACTGGACGCGGTCCGCAGCCGGACGACGCCCTGACGGTGGAAGCCGAGATTTGGCAAACCCCGCAAATCGTTGTCGCCACCCGCGAGCTCGCTCGCGGAGAGCGCTTGACCGCCGCCGACGTGAAACTGCAAACCGCGGATCGCCGCAGCTCACGCACGCAAGGGGTCAGCAAGCTCGAAGACGCGATCGGCAAGGAACTCACGCGGGGCGTGCCTGAAGGTCAGCCGATTCCGCCCGAAGGCGTGCGGTCGCCTCGTCTGGTGCAGCGTGGGGAGATCGTCACCGTGTATGCCCACAACGCCGGCGTCCGCGTACGGATCGCCGCCCGCGCACGAGAAGATGGCGGCCTCGACGATCTGGTGCTCGTCGAGTCGCTCGAGAACCGCAAGACCTACTACGCCCGCGTGAGCGGCGTGCAGTCGGTCGACGTGTATGCCCAGGCCCAGCGGGCCCGCAGTGAGCCTGCGATCGCCGCTCCGGCCGCTGTCGAAAAGCCCGCCGTATTGTCGGCCGAACGCCCGGAGCGAGGAGTCAAGCGTGGCTAACGAATTCGCCAAACGCGTGCTGGTTTCCACCGTGGCCCTCGGCTTGGGCGCAGCCGCCGAGGCCCAGGCACAGAACGCCAGCCTGTATCGCCGCGATCTGCCGGCGGTGAACGGGGCCGCCCTGTCGGTCGACACCACGTCGCTCTACTTCCAACCGCCGGAACCGCTCAAGCAGATCAAGAAGCACGACCTGGTCACCATCTTGGTAAACGAGATGGCCGAGGTGGTGAGCGAAGGGCAGATGCAGCGCCGCAAGAACGCCACCTACGCCGCCGAGTTGCAAGATTGGGTGCTGTTCAAGGGATTCAGCATGATTCCCGATCCCCAATCGGCCGGCAGCCCCGAGGTGAATGGACAGCTCGACAACCAGTATCGCGCGACCTCGGTGCTCGAGACCGCGAACCAAATGAGCTTCAGCATCACCGCCGAAGTGGTCGACATTCGGCCCAACGGGTTGCTGGTGATCGAGGCCCGCCAGTGGATCGAAGAGAACGAAGACACCTGGGAACGCTCGCTGATCGGGCTGGTGCGTCCGGAAGACGTGACCCCGGCCAACACGATCATGAGCGAGAAGATCGCCGAGCTGAAGATCTACAAGCGTGAAACGGGCTATGTGAAGGCCGGCTGGGCCCGCGGCTGGTTTGGCCAGATCTTCGACAAGATTCAACCGTTCTAACTGCGTCTAACGCAACCCATTGGTCCGCACAGCGGACCCTACGTAGGGTCCGCTGTGCGGACCAAGCCGAGACCGAAGTCATGAAACGCACCCTCCACCGCTACTTGATCGCCTGGCTCGCCCTGGTGGCCCTCGCGCCGCGCGAAGCCTGGGCCGTGCGTGTGGCCGACATCTGCCGCGTGAAAGGGCAGGAAGAAAACACGTTGCATGGGTTGGGGCTCATCGTCGGCCTAAAGGGCACCGGCGACGGCGGCGACTTCGCACCCACGATTCGGGCCTTGGGCAACGCCCTGCAGCGCATGGGCAACCCGCTCAGCAAGGCCGGCGCCGGAGAACTGAAGAGTGCGAAGAACGTAGCGCTCGTCATGGTGACGGCCACCGTGCCGGCCAGCGGCGCTCGCCAAGGCGACCGGCTCGACTGCGTGGTCACCTCGGTCGGCGCAGCGAAGAGCCTGGTCGGCGGCTACCTGATGATGAGCCCGCTTCAGGGGCCGGTCATCGGCAGCCCGCGTGTCTATGCGTTTGCTCAGGGTCCGGTGCATCTGGCCGACTCGCGGCAGCCGAACACGGGCTCGATCACCATGGGTTGCCGGTTGGAAGAAGACTTCTTCAACCCGTATGTCGAAGACGGCGTGGTGACGCTGGTGCTCGACAAGAACCAGGCCAGCTTCGTCGTCGCCCAAGATGTGGCCGATGCGATCAACCAGAGCGAACTGGCCTTCCAGTTCCAAGGCACCGACGAGCTGCTGGCCCGCCCGCTCGACGGCACCAACATCGCCGTGACCGTGCCGGCCAAGTACCGCGAGGAAACGGTCGACTTCATCGCTCAGGTGCTGAACCAGCGGATCGCTTCGGTTCGCACGGAAGCCCGCGTCGACATCAATCAAGCGGCCGGCAGCATCGTGATCAGTGGCGATGTCGAGGTCAGCCCGGCCGTGGTGACGCACAAAAACATCGTAGTTGAAACCGGCGACAACGTGCCGACCGCCGTGTTCGTGCCAGTCGATCCGGAGCAAGTCGCCACCACCAAGCTCAAGGCGCTAGTCGAAGCGCTGAACGCCGTGCAACTGCCGGCCGAAGACATCATCGAAATCATCAAGGGCCTCGACCGCACCGGCAAGCTCCACGGCCGGCTGATGGTTCGCTAGCTCGCCGCGATCGCTCGGAAAGAAGAGAACGCCATGAACATCTCCAGCATGCTGAGCACCGCGAGCAGCGCCTCTCCCTGGCAAACGGCGAACAAGCCGAACGCCGAGGCGGCCGAGCGCTATCGCCAACTCAACAGCGATCTGAAGGCCAAGGCGGCCGGCGCCCCCGAGCAAACGGCCAAGGCCGCCGAAGAGAAGGGCGAGCTCAAGAAGGCCTTCAACTCGTTTGTCGGCGAATCGCTGTTCGGCCAGATGCTCGAGCAAATGCGGAAGACGGTCGGCAAGTCGCCCTACTTCCACGGCGGGCAGGCCGAGGAACTGTTCAGTAGCCAGCTCGATCAACTGCTGGCCCAGAAGATGACCGAGAGTTCGGGCCACAACTTCAGCGATCGCCTGTTCGAGCAGCAGTTCGAGCGAGAATGGACGGCCTAAGCCAGTTTTGCACCTTTGCGGCTGATCAGGGCAGCAAATTACGAGATGAGAGCGGCCATGGGCATCGAAGCACAAGCAACCGACACCGAGTGGTTCGGCGGAGTGGCGGAACTCCTCAACGAGCTCTCCTCCACACAGGACGACCTGCTGAGCGTATTGACCGAAAAACGCCGCTGCCTGATGGCGGCCGATGCGGCAGGTCTGGCAAGCTTGGCAGAGCGAGAAGAGTTGCTCGCCGAACGTCTGCAGAAGTGCCAAGCCCAGCGTGCGGACTTGTTGACTCAAGCGCACGATGCTGGCCGACCCGGCGAAACCCTGCGTGCCGTGACTGCTAGCATGCCTGACTCGGCACAGCGTCGCACGATGCGCGATCGCTTCACGCGGTCCGAAGAGCGCTCGCGGTTGCTCGAGCACCACAGCCTGACGAACTGGTTGCTGGCGCAGCGCACACTCATTCATCTTTCTCAGTTGCTCGAGATAATCGCTACCGGCGGACGTCTGCAACCGACATATGGAAAGGGCGCACCCCAGGAAGCCAGCGGCTCGTTGGTAGATCAGGCCGCTTAAGGCCTGCGTCGCTCCCGCAGCCTGCGCAGAGTTCCCATGTCGATCAGCAGCTCACTTCATCTTGCCGGCAACTCGCTGCGCGCCGCAGAGATCGGTCTGCAGGTGGTGGGGCAGAATATTGCCAACGCCGCCACGCCAGGCTACCTGCGCGAGGAAGTGCTGCTTCAGCCTGCGCCCACCCAAAAGCTGGGCAACCTGCCGCTCGGATTGGGCGTGCAGGTGGCGGGCATCATTCAAAAGGTCGACCACTTTCTCGAAGAACGGCTCCGCGGCGCCACCAGCGACCGCGCCAGCGCCGAGGCGCAAGAGCAGGCCTACCTGCAGCTCGAAGGCATCATCGGAGAACTGGGAGACGAGGATCTCAGCACCTCGCTGAACGCGTTCTTCTCGAGCATTACCGACGTGCTCAACCAACCGGAGAACGTGGCAGTTCGCAATCTGGCGGTTCTTAAAGGCCAAACGCTCGCCGCCGACGTCAACCGCATGCAGTCGCGCGTGACGCAAACGCGGTTCGACCTCGATAAGAAAGTGGCCAACGTCGCCGGCGACGCCAACCGCTTGATCGAGGAGATCCGCACCCTCAATATCCGCATCGCGCAGATGGAAGGGGGCGACACCTCGCAAAGCGACGCCGTGGGGCTGCGCGATCAGCGCAACCTGGCCCTCTCGAACCTGTCGTCGTTGATCGACGTCAAGGTGCAGGAACATCCCAGCGGCGCCGTGGCCGTATACGCTGGCGGCACGTACCTGGTGTACGAGGGAACGTCCCGCAAGGTGCGCGTCGAGCAAGGCACCGATCGCGGCATGTCGGTGAGCAGCATCGTCGTCGATGAGACCGACGCCCCGATCGAATCGTCGTCGGGCGAACTCGGCGGCCTGATTGCTGCGCGCGATCAGGTGATCGGCGGGTTCCTCGACCGGCTCAACGAATTCGCCGGCGCCCTGGCCTTCGAGTTCAACAAGCTGTACTCGTCGGGGCAAGGCCTCAAGGGTTATCAAAGCCTGACGAGCGAGTCGGCCGTCGACAACGTGACGAGCGCCCTCGACGCGGCCGGCCTGAAATTTCGGCCGGTCAACGGCGCGTTCGAGGTGCAGCTCTTCGATCGGCGCACGGGGCTCACGAAGACGACGAACGTGACCGTCGACCTCAATGGCCTCGACCAAGACACTTCCCTGCAGGAGCTGGCGGATCAGCTCGACGCCATCGATGGTCTGGCGGCCACGATCACGCCGGACCGCAAGCTCTCGATCAAGTCGGAGTCGGTCGACCAGGAGTTCGCGTTTGCCCAGGACTCGAGCGGGGTTCTAGCGGCACTCGGACTCAATACGTTCTTTACCGGATACGACGCAGGCAGCCTGGGCGTGAGCGCGGTGCTGCGGGCTGATCCGGCCAAGTTCGCCGCCAGCCGCGGAGGGATCGGCGCTGACACTGGCAATGCCGTGGCCCTGGCAAAGTTTCAGGACACCCCCATCGCCAGTCAGAACAACGCCACGTTCAACGTGCTCTACGACCGGCTCGTGGGCGAGACGACGCAGTCCTCGAGCGAAGCACGCGCCGTGGCCGCAAGTTTGCGATCCTTCGAGCAGACGCTGCAGAGCCAGCAAATGGCCGTCAGTGGGGTCAGCATCGATGAAGAAACGATCAAGTTGCTCACCTACCAGCGGATGTATCAGGCTTCGGCCAAGTACATCTCGGTGCTGAGCGAACTGATCGACACGTTGGTCCGACTGTAGTCCGCATCGCAGGGCGCTTATGGGCATCACCGGCGTTCCCACCAGTCGAACCAGCGAGCTGTTGGTTGCGCAGCGCATGCTGGCCCAATTGCGCAGCGACCAGTCCGAGCTATTCCGACTGCAGAATCAGATCTCCACAGGGCGCCGGGTCGAATTGCCGAGCGACGACGCCCCGGCGGCGCTGCGCGCCATTGGCGTGCAGCGGCTGATGGAGCGCAAGGTACAGTCGGTCGTGAACCTGAAGACGAGCCAGTCGTTTCTCGGGGCGACCGACACCGCGCTGTCCCAATCGTCGCAGATTTTGGCCGACGTGCGCGGCGCGGCCGTTTCGGTTGCCGACACCACGAGCAGCGACCAGCAGCGGGCCGCGGCCGCCTTCGAAGTGCGACGGTCCATCGACCAGTTGCTCGACGCGGCCAACCAAAACTATCGCGGCCGCTATCTGTTTGCAGGCTCGCGAACCGACCAACTTCCGTTCACCGCCACCGGCGAGTACATCAAGTACAGCGGCAACGAGCAGACGCTGCAAAGCTTTGCCGACGTCGATCTGCTGTTCGACACCAACGCCACGGGGCAAGAGGTGTTCGGCGCGATCTCCGAGCCGGTCCGCGGCACGACCGACACGAACCCCATCGTCACCGCCGCGACGAAGTTGACCGACCTGCTGGGGGGCGTTGGCGTCACGCCCGGAAGCATTGAAATCTCCGACGGCGCGAGTACCCGCGTGATCGACCTCAGCCGGGCCCACACCATCGGCGACGTGGCCGCGCTGATCGAGGCCAATCCGCCGACCGGTCGCCGCGTAGCGGTCACGATCAAGCCGACCGGACTCGACATAGCGCTCGACTCGGCCGGCGGTCAGCTCACGATTCGCGAGGTCGGCGGCGGTTCCACGGCCGCCAGCCTCGGCATCCTACAGCAGGGAAACTTCTCCGGCAGCAGCGTGAGCGGCGCGGACTTGAACCCGCGGCTAACGCTCGGTACGTCGCTGCAGGACTATTTGGGCGTGCGAGCCCGCGCCGTGGTCAACATGGCCGGCGCCAACAACGACCTCGCGATCGAAGCGACGAAGCGCGGCCCCGAATTCAACGGCGTCGCCATCCAGTTGGTCGACGATCGCAAGCTGCAGGCCGGACTGGGCATGGCGCTGGGGGGCGAAGTAGCGGAGTTCAGCAAGGCGGCCCGAGCGGCCAGTGTGGCCCTCACCTTCGACGGCGCGGACAACGACCTGATTCTGACGGCCAACACAGCAGGCCTCGAGTTCAACAACGTACGGATCAACATTTCGGCCGATCTGCCGGCCGGCAACCCGGCGACCGCCAGCTACGATTCGGTCACGAAGACCTTGAACCTGAGGGTCGAAGACGACGGTTCGACCACGGCCGCCGAAATCGTGACCGCGATCGCGGGTGATCCCAGCGGCGCCTTTACCGCCACACTCGATGCGTCGGTCGAAACCTCGAACACGGGCGCCGGCGCGGTTGGCGTCGTCAATAACCCGACCTTCGCCACCACAGGCAACAGCGGCGGCGCGGCCAACACACTCTACGTACACGTGCAAGGAGATCGCTCCACGGCGACAAAGATCGCCGAAGCGATCAACACCGAGGGCACGTTCCGCGCGGCAATCGAAGGCCATGATTCACTCTCGAACTCGCAGGCAGGAACGGGGCTGGTCGACGTGACGGCGACCGCCGTGACCAGCGGAGGTTCCGGCGTCGAGTTCGATCAGGAAGCCGGGCTACAGATCACCAACGGCGGCAAGACGCAGACGGTCGACATCTCGAGCGCGAAAACGGTTGAGGATCTGCTCAACCTGCTGAATGGCTCACCGGCGGGCCTGTCGGCTTCGATCAACTCCGCAGGCACCGGCATCGACATCCGCTCCCGGCTGAGCGGCGGCGATTTTTCGATCGCCGAGAACGGCGGCCTCACGGCCACGCAATTGGGCTTGCGCACGTTCGACTTGTCGACGCCGCTGGCAGGGCTCAACCGCGGATTGGGAATTCACCTGACCGAGGGGCCCGATTTCACGATCCAGCGCAAAGATGGCGTGGAGCTGGCCATCGACCTCGACGGCGCGATCACCATTGGCGACGTGCTGCAAAGGATCAACGAACACGCCGACAACAAGGCAGGCGTGCCCGTCGTGGCGCGGTTGGTCGACTCCGGGAATGGCATCGAGCTCGTCAACGATGACCCGACCGGCGAAGAAACACTCCGCGTGATTCCGGCGGTTCAAGGGCAGGCCGCCCGAGACTTGGGCCTGGTGCCGATGGGCGCCGAGGAAAGCGTCGATCCGATTCCCGGACTGCCCGCGACGGCGAAAGTCGAGCTGCCTGGGGCGAACAACGACCTCGTGCTGACCTCGTCGCACCCCGGCGCCGTGTTCAACGACATCGAAGTGCGGATCGTGAACGTGGCCGCGGTGGGCAATCAGGCGATCGTCCACTACGACCCTGACACCAAGGTGCTCAGCCTCGATGTCGATCCCGCGGCGACTACCGCGGCGACGCTCGCGAGTGCGATCGAAACCCATGGCATGTTTACCGCGGTCTTGGACACGACGGCCGAAACCACGAACGACGGCAGCGGCCTGGTGACGGCGACGGGGACCATGGCGACGACCGATGGGGGCCGCGCCGAAACGCTGCAAGCCGGCGATGTCAGCCCGCAGGAAACCTCGGGCGTGTTCAATACGCTGCTGCGGTTGGCGAGCGCTCTCGAAAGCAACGATATGCTGCAGATCGAGCGGACCCTGGGCCTGCTCGAAGAGGATCAGAAGCGGCTCAGCTTCGCCCGGGCTGAAGTTGGCGCACGGCAGCAAGGGCTCGACACGTTGCAGGCGCGGCTCGATCAGGAGGAGGTCGAGCTCAAGAGCACACTCGCGGACGAGATCGAAGTCGACGTTGTCGGCGCAATTTCGGCGATCACGGCGCGGCAGGCCTCGTTCGAAGCCGCGCTGAGAAGTTCGGCCGTAATGTCGGGACTGAGTTTGCTCAAGTTCCTCTAGCCGTCTTTTCCTGGCCACCGCCACCGGCCAGGGCCGATCTAGCGTATGTAAGATTGCGTGCTCGACTCAGATCGGGCTCGCCTCGGCGACTTGCGGGAGGCCACGGAGGTGGCCCGACCGCTCGTTGGAGGGGGGCGTCTCGGTTTGGAAACGGAAGTCCTTGAATTAGGCACGGCAGCCATGCACATCAATACCACCCGATTTGGCAAGCTGGCCTTCGAGGCCGACGATGTCTTGCGGTTCCCGGCCGGCTTGTTCGGCCTCGAGGACTGTAGAGACTGGGTTCTGCTGGCCGACCCCGACAACCCGGTGGTCGGCTGGATGCAAAGCACCACCCGGCCCGAGGTGGCCTTGGCCGTCGTCAGCCCGCGCCGCTTCGTGCCGCGCTATCAAGTTCGCGTCGGAGCGAGCGAACTCGCTCCGCTCGGCCTCGAACGCATTGGCGAAGCGCAGGTGCTGGCGATCGTTGGCCGCAACGACCGCTGCATGACGCTGAACCTGAAGGCGCCGCTGGTGATCAACCTCGAGCGCCGCGTGGGGCGCCAGGTCGTGAACAACAGCGACCAGCCGCTGCAGCACGAGTTGGAGCCGTTTGCCGTCGAGATGCGCAAGACCGCTTAGTATCGCCGCGATCGCCGCGAGATCGCCCCCGCCCGTAACCCCGCCACAACGCCCCCCGACCACGATTTGCGCCCGACCGGGCACCGCCTTTGGCTTGGCAAAGGCCGCCGGTTCGTGAGCCGCTTAAGGAGTTGCCCGATGCTGGTCCTGTCGAGACAGCGCGACGAAAGCATCATGATCGGCGACAATATTGTCGTGACGATTGTCGATATCCGCGGCGACAAGGTGCGCCTCGGCATCAATGCGCCCGCCGAGATTCCCGTACATCGCCAAGAGGTGTACGAGGCCATTCAACGCGAGAACATGCGGGCCAGCCGCCTCGAGCCCAAGGATACGCAGGACCTCGGCAAAACGGCGGTCCGCCCCAAGCCAGGGACCAAGGGCTAGTCGGTTTTCCGGCCGGAATCTCGCGGCGTTGCTTTCGTTTCTCTCGGCCCATTCCTTGCGGCCCGCGCATGCGCTCGAGCTTGCGCCACGCGACGAGTCAGGTGCGAATCCTTCCCGGATTTTATCTGTCCCCCCTAAAGTGCCGTGCCTGCCTCGTCGATCTATTGCCCTAGGCACATTGCGCTGGCGGTTCGCCGCGGCGCGATGCGCTGCTGTTGGATCGAACGGTCAGCGAACCGCTCGCCGGGTTTCGCAGGAGCTTGGACGCTCGGCCCAGTGTGGGATGAGCGCCGTTCCTGGAGGCCTGATCGAGAAAACGCCCGTGAATCACCCCGCTCGAGATGTCTTACGCATCGCGAGCAACTGCGCCGCGTGCCGCCCCTCGGTCATCGCGCCGCGGCGTAACCAGCAAACATCCTAAATCCGACAAAAGGTTCGTGGCATGACCCGCATCAATACCAACGTCAGCTCGCTGATCGCGCAGAAGACTCTGTCTCGTTCGAACTCGCAGTTGCAAGAGGCTCTTACGCGGTTGAGCACCGGTCTGCGGATCAACACCGGCAAAGACGATCCGGCCGGTTTGATCGCCAGCGAGGCGTTGAAGAGCGACATCGTCGCCACCCAGCGGGCCATCACCAACAGCGAACGCGCCAACCAGTTGATCGCCACGGCCGACAGCGCCCTCGGCCAGGTCAGCTCGCTGCTCAACGACATCCGCGGTCTGGTTTCTGAAGCCGCGAATACCGGCGCCTTGAGCAAAGAGCAGATCGAAGCCAATCAGCTTCAGGTCGACTCGTCGCTCGAAGCCATCGATCGCATCTCGCAAATCACCTCGTTCCAAGGCCGCCGCCTGCTCGACGGCAGCTTGGGCTTCATCACCCAGGGCACCGACCCCACTCAGGTCCGCGGCCTACAGATCGACCAGGCCAACTTCGGCACGCAGACCGAGATCGGCGTGGCGGTGAACGTGGTGTCGCAGGCCAAGAAGGCCTCGCTGAACTACGCGTTCGGCGCCGTGGCTCAGAACGTCGTGCTGCAGGTCAACGGCTCGAACGGCAGCGAGGCGTTCAACTTCGCCGCCGGCAGCAGCATTTCGGAAATCGCCAAGGCCGTGAACCTGGTGTCCGACGCCACGGGCGTGGTCGCCAAGCTCCAAGAAGAGGCCAGCAAGGGCTCGGCCACGATCTCGAGCTTCGGCAGCGACAACGACATCGTGCTGACCGCCAATGAAGCGGGCTTCGATCCAGGCAACATTCGCGTCAAGTACGTGAAGGGCGATGCCTCGGGCACGACGGTCGACTTCACCGACAACAACGGCCAGACGCCCGACACGCTGACGGTGGCCCTCAAGACGCAAGACTTCGTCGCCGCCGCCGCGGGCGTCGACGATGGCGGCGCAGCCGTAGGCACCAAGGCCGAGTACCACCTCGAGTTCAAGGGCGCCAACAACGACCTGGTGCTCGAGGCCACCAAGGGCGGCTCGGATTTCGCCAACTACACGATCACGCTAGTCAACGGCGGCGCCGCGGGCGCCCCGACGGTGACCATCGATACCGACGCCAAGACCCTGGTCGTCGACCTGAAGAACTCCGATCGCACGGCGACCGTGGTTCGCGATGCGATCAACAACGATGCGACGGTCAGCAAGTACTTCACGGCCTCGTACTCCGACATCGATGTCACCTCGGGCGCCAACACGGGCGCCGGCTCGGCCTTGACCGCCGAGATCGCGAACTTCGCTTCGTACCAGGTGACCCAGGGCACCGGCGCCGACGAGAACGCGCTGGACTTCAAGGCCCGCATCAAGGGCGAGCAGTTCAACGACGTCAACGTGAACTTCGTCGACGACTCGGCCCGTGTGGGTAGCGCGTCGGGCGTGACCGCCGGCAACGAAAAGGCCTACTACTTCCAGGATGCTCGCAAGGCTCAGGCGTATGTCGACCTGGGCACGATCGGCGCGGCCGACACCGACTTCATCGTCACTGCGGCCAAGGCCGGCAAGGACTACAACAACGTCAAGGTGGTGCTGACGTCGAACAACGTGCAGGCCGACAAGGCCAGCGCGGCGTACGACGCCAACAACAAGACGCTGACGATCGACATCTCGAGCGACGGCTCGACCAAGCTCTCGACGGTGCTGGCCGCCGTCAACGGCACCGACGAGTTCACGGCCGACAAGGCCGGCGCTTCAGTTCTGACTAATACAATCACGCAAGCGGACACGCGGCGTTATCAAGGCATCCGCGGCAACACGGGAGTGAGCGGCGGCGACGCCGGCACGCTCTACGTCCATATCTCGAACAACAAGACAACCGCATCGCAGTTGGTGACGGCCATCTCGGCCGCCGGCAACGAACGGGTCGCCAAGCTGTTCGAAGTCGTCAATCGGCCCGACCAGGCCGGCACCGGCGTGATTTCGGCCGGACAATACGTCGACGCCTTCTCGGGCGGCAAGAACGGCGGCGAAGTGCTGGCCACCGCCAAGGACGTGGCCGACGCGATCAACGCCTCGAGCGAAGTCAGCGCGGTGATCACGGCCGCCTTGGCCAAGAACGAAGTGGGCGCAAGCGCCGTATCTTCCTTCGATCACTCGGCCTACACCGGCAAGGCCGAGCTCAACAACCGTCTGCAGTTCCTCGGCGGAGCCGACAGCCGCAAAATCGAGTTCGTGGCCAAGGGCAACAACGCCACCCTCGGCGTCGATCTGGCCACGAAGCCGGCTGAACTCGACAACTCGAAGGCGGTCTTCAACGCCACGAACGCCAACGCCAGCCTGGTGTTCCAGTCGATCAAGGCCGGGCCCGAGACGGACAACGTCTCGATCCTGTTCGAGGATCGCGGTGCCGACACGGTCAACTCGGTGATCTTCAACCCCGAGCCGACCAAGTCGACCGCCACCTTGAACTTCACCGGCGCCGACAACGACCTCAAGCTCACGGCGAACAAGGACGGCACGCTCGATTTCAACAACGTCACCATCAACCTGGTGACGACCACCGGCTTCGGCAACAAGGCGGAAGCCACCTACACGGTGACCGCCGCGACCAAGACGACCGCTGAGACGCGCGTGCTCAACATCACCGTTGACGACGCCGGCGCCACCGGCATCGACAAGGTGATGGCGGCCATCAACGCCGAAGGCACCTTCGCGGCCGAGCTCGACACGGTCACCGAATCCAGCAACGCCGGAGATGGCTTCGTCAATCAAGCCGCCGGCAACATCGGAACCGGCACTGGCAACACCGGCTCGATCAACGGCACGCTGACCTTCCGCATCCAAGACGGGGTGACGACCGCCAGCCAGGTCACCGCGTTGCTGGCCAACGACGACGTGGCCAACAAGTACTTCTTGGCCTCGAGCTTCGGCAGCAGCAGCGGCGCGGGCGTGATCACGGTGGCGACCGACACCGCCACGACCACCAACACGACGCTCACCTCGGGCGGACTCAAGGACGCCGGCACGCTGATCGTCAACCTGGCCACCGACTCGCACGGCCTGGTGACGACCACCGCCAACGACCTGATCGCCTACTTCAACGATCCGGCCAACGCGGAAACGCTCAAGGAACTCGGCGTCAGCCTGAGCAACGCCGAGAACAGCGATGGGTCGGGCGTGCTGACCGCCACCGAGGAAGCGATCGAGTTCACCACGTCGGGAACCAAGATCGTCGACGACTTCGCCTCGGCCACCATCTCCGCCGTGAACGGCAGCGATGCTCGCTTCATCCTCAAGGCCAAGCAAGCCGGGGCCGACTTCGACGGCGTCAAGCTGACCTACGAAGAAGACCCCTTGTTGACCGGCAACGGCGACGAAACGGCCACCTATGATGCGACCTCGAAGACCCTCAAGGTCAAGGTGCGGGCCGGCATCAGCACGGTCGACAGCGTGATCGCCGCGATCGAGAACTCCCCCACCGCGGGCAGCAAGTTCGAAGCCAGCCTGATCATCGGCGGCGACGGCGACGCCGCGGTCAACCTGTCGGACACTGGCACCACCTCGGGCGGCACCCGCAACGAGGGCACGACCGACGGCCTGGCCCTGATCGGCAACTCCGACGCCGGTGAGACGGGCCTGACCTTCGAGTCTTCCACGTTCGGGTCCGACGCCTTCGTGCAGATCACCGCCCTGAGCGGCAGCTTTGCTCTGAAGGACAGCGAAGGGGACCTGACGGATCGCAGCAACGGCGCCGATGTCGACCTGCGGATCAACGGCGTCAAGGCGATCGGCAAGGGTCTGAAGGCCAGCCTGAACACGGCCAGCCTGGACATGAGCTTCAGCCTCGACGAGCGGATGCAGGACGGCGAAGACTTCGACTTCAAAATCGTCGGCGGTGGTGCTCGCTTCCAACTCGGCCCCGATGTGGTGTCGAACCAGCAGGCTCGCCTGGGCATCCAGACGATCAGCACCGCCACGCTCGGCGGAGCCAACGGCAGCTTGTTCGAACTGCGTTCCGGCGGCGCCAAGAATCTGGCGGAGAACCCGAACGGCGCGGCCCTGGTGGTCGAAGACGTGATCACGCAAGTGACGCAGCTTCGCGGTCGGTTGGGCGCCTTCCAGCGGACGACGCTGGAAACCAACATCGCCGCCCTGAACGACACGCTGGCTGCGATCACCGACGCTCAGAGCTCGATCGGCGACGCCGACTTCGCTGCCGAAAGCGCTCGCCTGACCCGGGCCCAGATCCTCGTGCAATCGGGCACCACAGTGCTGCAGATCGCGAATCAGAACCCGCAAAACGTGCTGGCTCTGCTGCGAGGCTAGTCCGCTAGGTAGGAAACTTCAGGCCGGACCGCGGATGGCAACGTCCGCGGTTCGGCTTTTTTATGCGCCGGGAGGGCAGAATTACCGCTCAGCCAAGGACCGTTCGGCGCATAAAAAAAGCGGCTCCTCGGCGCGAGGACCGGGGCAGGAAGTCCTGATGCGCTGGTGAGGAGCCGCACCTCAGTTATGCCACAGCCGCATAGGGTTGGGAAGCCCTTGGTAAGCGAAATGTTAGATTTGCATGACACGGCTCTCGCCGCCGGCCCGCTGCGACATCGCTTCGCTGCGTAAAGATTGCCAGAGGGCCTCGAGCGGGCCGCGCACCTGAGGCGTGAGCCGCCCACGGCCGTAGGCGAGAAACGTGTAAAATTCGGCGGTTTGAGCCGCTGCTGGATCAAGCGGGGGAAACTTTGCGGCCAGGGCCTCGCTGAACTCGAGCGGCGTCTGATCGTCGGTCCGCTCGAGCCCCGCCTCTCGTCCCCAAGCTTCCAGCGCGGCGAAGGTATAGGCGACCAATTGATCCGGACTGGCTCGGTCCGACAACCCGCTCAGAAAAGGGTCGCTGAACTGGCTGAAGCTCAACCGGCGGAGCACCGCCTCTTCGGGCATGTCGGGCTCTTCGCCATCCTCCGCTTCCCCGCCACCGAAGAGCGCTCGGAGCCAGGCCAGCAGGGCCTCGAGCATTCGCCGCAGTTCAGGGCCAAACTGCCAAACGAAGAAGCAGACCGCGGCGGTCACCAGCAGCCACTTGAGCAGCTTGGCGACTCCGCTCAGGCTGCCCAGCAAATTGTTGGCCTGCTGGGCGAAGTCCTGTAGCGGCTGCGTAGTCGATGGGTGGCTCGGGGGCTTGGCCGCAGACGACGGCTCGGCACTCTTCCCGTCTGACTTGGACGACCGCGAGCCGCTGCCGCCACTCGAGCGACGTTCGCTGCCGCTCTTACTTTTGGCGGCGTCGCCCTTGCTCTGGTCTTCGCGCCCTTGGCCTTGGTCGCCGTCCTTATTGTTGGGCTCGTCGGCTTGATCCTCGCTGCCTTGTTCGCCCTGGTTGTCGTTGCCTTGCTGGCTTGAGTCTTGGCCCTGCTGATCGCTTTTCTGTTGCCCTGAATCCTGCCCTTTGCCTTTTCCTTCGCTTTGCTGTCCCTTTTGTCCGTCCAACTGCTTGTCGGAGCCCGATTGTTGCTTGCCGTCGCTCTTTCCTTGGGACGAGTTTTTGCCCTGCGACGAACTCTGGCTTTTGCCGCCCTTCTCGCCTGATTGCCCTTTCGATCCTTGCTTTTCGCCGGCGCCGCTTTCGGCGTCCCCCTCCTGCGACCCGCCGGGCTCCCCCTCGCCTTCGGCATCGCCCTGTTGCTGGGGCTCTTGATCCCCCTCGCCTCCCGAGGCGCCCTCCCCCTCGCCGGCGCTGCCAGAAACCGGGGCCCAGCGATTTGCGCCCAGCGCATTCTTGCTCGCTTCTACGGCAGCCCGCGCCAGCGAGTACTCGGCGCTCGGTCTGGGCAGCAGAGCGCCGGCAACGAGCAGCGCGCCGATCATCAAAGCGCCGAGCGTCAGCCAGCCGCCGCTGATCGAGGCTGGCATCTCCAGCCCGCGCCGCCGCAGATAGCGCCGCAGGCCAAGAAACGCCGTGTTGAGCAGCAGGCCCAGCCCGCAGCCGACGTAGATCGTGGCCAACCAAAAGGCGTGCTGTCGACGGCCGACATCACTCGCTGGAATTGCGAGTTGTCCTAAGCCAAAGATCGGCAGCGCCGCCAGCGAGAACCACACGATTGTGACCCCGGGCGCGCGCGCCCGCCGCCGCTTCTCTGAGTTCAGCCGCCGCCACCACGGTCGCTTGCTCTGCTGAGGTAAGGCCGAAACGCTTTCGCGCGGTTGCGAGCTCGTCGAGTCGCTCTCCTCCGGCCGATCCAGCCCCGCGGCCTGCAGCAGGCCCTCGCCTCCGGGATCTTCGTCGTCGTCGATCCAAGTGCAGTTCCACGTGAGCTCATGGGCGCACCACCAGATTAGCGCCAGCAGAAACGGCGTGAGCATCAAATAGCTGGGCGCGAACCGCATCACGGCCAGCATCATCACGCCAGCCAGCGCCAGGCCGAACATCGACGCCCGCTCGGCCCCCTCCACGATCGCGATGCGGGCGATCAGCACGATCGCCATCACGAACCAGGAGAGAATCCACTGCAGGCGATCGTTATTCTCACCGTGGTAGGTCAGGTCGAGCAAGAAGAACGCCAAGCTACCCACAAGCCCCATGATCAGCGCGGGGCTGATGGCGATCGCCATGTAGTCGGCGAGCGTGGGGGCTAGGCGTCGCGCCATGGGAAAGCTCGGTGGGGAGTTTCCATCGTAGGGTCCGCTGTGCGGACCAATGACTCATTAGCCCCCCGTCAATGACGGGGGGAATTGGACCGCCATGCCCGCCTGCAGCGTCCGCAAGGCGCCGTCGATCCTGCTTATCTTACACTCGCAAGAAGATGCCGCGGCGGTAGAGCCAGTACAAAAACAGCCACTCGACGGCCAACTTCACCGACCGCAGCAGCAACTCCGCGTACGCCCCCAGGCTGGCCGCGATCGGCCCTCCTACGAGCCGCTCGGCGATCACGTCGAACTTCACGAGGTCGGTGGCCATGTAGATCGTGATCGCGTTCATGCCGATCACGATCAGCGGAAACGCCCAGGCCCGCAGCTTCCAAACATCGATCACCAGGTAGAACAGCCCGAGCAGGAGCAGGCTGTAGCCGCCCGCGGTGAGCACGAAGCTCGAGGTCCAGATGTTCTTGATGATCGGGAACCAGTGGCCCCACAGGTAGCCGAGCGGCGCGACCACCGCGCCGGCCGCCAACAGGTAAAGCGCCTTGCGCGCAGGGGAAGGAGTCGCCGACACCAGCAGTTGCCCGGCCAACACGCCGATCAGGCAGGTGCCAATTGCCGGCAAAGTGCTGAGCAGACCTTCGGGGTCCCAGCCCCAGCCCTTGCTGTCGAACCAGGCCTTGCCGGGAAGCAGCAAACGGTCGACGTAGCCGGTGAAGTTCCCTTCCGGCGTGAACACACCAGCCCCATGCCCCGGCACGGGAATCAGCGCCAGCATGGCCCAGTAGCCCAAGAGCAACCCGGCCAGCCAAATCGCCTGGCCGCGCGGCCGCGTGTTCAGATAAATGAGCCCGCCGAAGAAGTAGCAGAAGGCGATGCGCTGCAGCACGCCCACGAAGCGGATCTGGTCGAACGAGTTCGAGAGACCGCCGTAGTAGAACACGCCGAGCAGGTAAAGAATCGCCGAGCGGCGAAAGAGCTGCCAATAAAGCTGGCCCTTGCTCTCTCCACGCGCCAGCCGACGTGTGAACGCCAAGGGGATCGACACGCCCATCAGGAACACGAAGAGCGGAAAGATCAGGTCGTAGAAGACGAACCCTTGCCATTCCACGTGTTCGAGCTGGTGGACGAAGCCCTGCAGGAACGACGAGGTCTCGTAGGCCGGCAGCTTGCGGAGCGCGGCGACCACCTCGTCGGCCCCGATGATCCAGAACATGTCGAAGCCACGGAGGGCGTCGATCGAGGTCAGGCGTTCGCTGGGGGTTGCGCGGTCGTCGGCCATCAGGGCTCCCAAGAATCTTTCCCGGTGATTTGCCAAGTTGTGGCCCCGCTCGGTTAATCCGCCCGCCTGCCAGCGGTTAGCCAAGTGTCAACAACTTTGGCCCATCATGCCTTGCCATGTTCCTCCGCTCTAGACCAAACCGACACCGTATCAACCGATTTTTGGCCGCCCAGGCCGAGCGGCCGCTGAGCTACGGCGAAGTCGGCCGCTCCCAGGGGCCGCCCCCGGCCGGATACTTCTTCGACTGCGAACGCGGCGACCTGGGCGCCGGCCTAGATGCGTGGCGCGCCGCCTGCCAAGCGGTCGACCGTTGGGAGATGTTCCGCGTCGGCTGGGCAACGGTGGCGCCCAGGCGACCGCCGCTCGAGGTGGGCCGCGACGTGGCGATCGTCATCGGTCGGCTTGGGCTCTGGACACTCAACGCTGCCCGCATCGTTTACGTGGTCGACGAAGACGATGGCCGCACGGCTCGCTACGGCTTTGCCTACGGCACGCTGCCCGATCACGTGGAGCGCGGCGAGGAGCGGTTTCTCGTGGACTGGGATCGCGAGACGAATCGCGTGTCGTACGAGATCCGCGCGTTCTCGTGGCCCAACCACTGGATTACCTACTGCGGCTTTCCGATGGTGCGAGGCTTCCAGCGGCAGTTTCGCCACGCATCGATCCGCGCGATGCAGCGAGCCGTCGCAGTCGCGGTGAATGCCCGCGAAGGTCGATTCGCTCACGAAATCGCATAGGGTTCGTTGCCATGCACGTCTTGTTTACCCACAGCACGGCCTTCTCGGGGCTCGTGCCACTGACGATGCCCAGGGCTCGTCGTTACAGCCGGCTGGCGGCGCTGGCCCTGGCGATTCCGCTCCTGCGGCCCGACTTGCTCACCGCGCTGCTCTGGCTGGCCGTGCTGGTGCTTGTACCGGAGGCCATTGCCTTGGGCGAACGGCTGATCGGTGCGCGGCCGCTGCACCGATCTCTCAGCGGTTGGCCGGCGCTCGCGGCAGGAATCGCGCTGGTCGCCGCTTGCGCGCTCCCCGCGGGCATCTGGGCGGGATTGCTCGCCGTGCCTTGGCTGGCGATCGTCTCCATCTGGGCCGTGTTCGCTGCGAATCGGCTCAGGCGGTTTCCTCGGCAAGCGATGATCACGAGCGCGCTCGATGTCGCCATGCTGCTGATGCTGGTCGGCGCGGCCTGGGTTGTAATCGGGCGGTTCGGCTGGAGCTTCGGCTTCGATCCCGAGATCGTCCGCCTGACCGGCATCCACTTCCACTATGCCGGCTTTCTACTGCCCACGCTGGCCGCGGCGGCAACCTGGCGACGACCGACCGTGGGTACGAGACTAATCCTGCCCACGGTGATGCTGGGCTTCGGCCTGGTGGCGATCGGCATCACGTTTTCGCCGCCGGTGGAGGTGGTCGGCGCCGCGGCGATGGTCGTCGGCTGCGTGGCCCTGGCCGTGGTACAATTGCGAGAAGGCCTGGCGACGCGTCGCCCCGACGTGTTCAGCCTGCTCGCGGTCTCGAGCGTGGCGATCGTCTCCGGCATGGCGCTCGCGGCGGTCTACGCCCTGGGCGAGTATTTGGGCCGCACGTGGATCGACATTCCCACCATGATCGCCACCCACGGTTTGGCGAATGCGATCGGCTTCGCCGGCTGTGGCCTCCTAGGCTGGAGCAAACTGCTCACGCACCGCGAGCAACGCTGAGTTCGACATGCGCTACGTCCGCGACCCGATCCACCGCCCCGGCGAGCGGCCCAGCGTAAGCTGGCCGATAGTTCACGGCGCTTGGCTCTCGGCTAGAGGTCAGCCGGCTGACGCCGGCCGCTCGCCGGAGACTCGCTCGGCGATAGTAAACGCGATCAGCTGGCCGGCGGCGGGCCGACCACCCACTCCGGCAACCACTCGAGCGGATACGTGACATCGCACTCGGGGCTGCGCCGGAGCAACCGGCGGGCGGCGGCGTGGCACGAGCGAATGCGGCGCTCGACCTCGGCCACCAGTTCTTCATCCGAGAGCGTGGCCAGATCCTCCGGCTGAAGCGGTTCGCCGAACACCACAGCGATGCGCGCCGGCCTTGGAAACAACGCCGAGCGCGGAAAGGCTACGAACGCCCCATCGAGCCCTACTGGCACGAGCGGCGCGCGACCGCGGCGAGCGAGCGCGCAGAACCCCGGCCGCAGCGGGCTGATCTCGCCGTCGCGGCTACGGGTGCCTTCTGGGAAGATCAGCACCAGTTCTTCCTGTTTGAGCCGCCGCAACGTTTCCTTGAGTCCGGAGAGCCCTACTCCTTCACGGTCGATGGGGATGGCGTCGAGCGATTGAATGAGCCAGCGGAAGGGCGCGAAGCGAAACAGCGTTTCGCGGGCCAGGTAGTTGAGCCGGCGATCGCAGGCCAGCCCCATGAGCACCGGGTCGAGGTGGCTCTGGTGGTTCGAGAGCAGCAAGCCCCCCCCCGTGCGCGGAACATTCGCGCGTCCGGCAACGCGAATCCGGCAAGCGGAGATCGTCACGAGCCGGCAAGTTACTTGCAGGAAGCCGTACCAGAGACGCTTGGCGGCGGAACGCTGGGCCATGAAACGCTGGTCCTAGCGCCGCGATGGATCGGAGGTGAGCCCGGCCGTTCGCTCGACAAACAGCCGCTCGAGCTCCACCGCCACGGCCGACGGCTCGAGGCGATCGGTGTTCACGAGAATCGCGTCCTCGGCGGCATAGAGTCGCCCTACCTCGCGGGTCGAGTCTTGATCGTCGCGCTCGGTCTGGGCCGCCAGCACTTCTTCGAAGGTTGTGCTTGCGCCGCGACGCAGCAGTTCCGTTAGTCGCCGCCGCGCTCGCACCTCGGGGCTCGCCGTGAGGAAGAACTTGCACTCGGCTTGCGGGAACACGACCGTTCCTTGGTCGCGACCTTCGCTCACATAGTCGCCCGCCTGGGCTGCCTGCCGCTGCAGTTCCACGAGCACCGCGCGCACGCCCGGGCAATCCGCGGCGTAGCGGATCAGGCTGGTAAGGCTCGGATGGCGAATCGCCTCGGTCACATCCTCATCGTCGAGCAGCACCCGCGTGTCCTGCAGATCGATGCGGACCTCGCGGGCAACCTCTTCAAGTAGATCTGCGCGGTCGAAGTCGATCTGCTGGCGCTGAGCCGCAAGCGTCACCGCGCGGTACATAGCGCCGGTGTCGAGAAAATGAAATCCCAGCCGCCGGGCCAACGCCCGCGCCGCACTGCTCTTGCCGGCCCCGGCGGGCCCATCGATGGTGACGATCATGCCCTTGAGTGTAGGCGATCGCGGCAAATCGACCAACCCACGGGTTTATTTCACCACAGAGACACGGAGGCACGGAGACTCTTTTTACCGCAGAGGACACGGAGGATGCAGAGAGAAGATTCAATTATTTGCGTTTCTCTGCGTCCTCTGCGGTAAATGAATTCCTTTCCGTGTCTCTGTGTCTCCGTGGTGAAAAAGTCTAGCCCGCCCATCGCGCAAGTTTCTCAGCCGCGAAGGCTTCGAATTCGCCGGCTTCAATGGCCGTGCGGGCAGCCGCCAGCAGGCGTTGGTAGAAGGTCAGGTTGTGCTCCGAGAGCAGGATCGGGCCGAGCATTTCGCCGGCCTGAAACAGATGCCGTAGGTAGCCGCGGCTGTGCTGGCAGGCGGCACAGGGGCAGCCTTCTTCCAGCGGACCGGGGTCGCGCTCGTACTTCAGGTTGCGCATCCGCACGCGGCCTGAATCGGTAAATGCCAAGGCGTTTCGTCCGCTGCGCGTCGGCATCACGCAGTCGAACAGATCGATCCCACGGCGCACCGCCTCGAGCAAATCCTCGGGCCGGCCGACACCCATCAGGTAGCGAGGCCGGTCGGCCGGCAGATGGGGCACCGTGGCGTCGAGCATCCGATACATGTCGGCCGGCGCTTCGCCCACGCTTAGGCCGCCCACCGCGTAGCCCGGGAAGTCGAGCGCGACGAGTTCCTCGGCGCACTGCCGCCGTAGCTCAGCATCGAGCCCACCTTGCACGATGGCGAACTGTGCCTGATCCGGCCGCCGGGCCGCTTGTTGGCAGCGGGCAGCCCAGCGGATCGTCCGCTCCATGGCGTCGAGGATCACCTCGGGCTTGTTGGGCAGCGCGACGACATGGTCGAGCACCATCGCCACGTCGCTGCCGAGGCCTTCCTGCACTTCGATCGCCCGCTCCGGCGAAAGCTCGAGCAGCCGGCCGTCGATGTGCGAACGAAAGGTCGCCCCCTGCTCGCGGACCTTGGTCATCTCGGCCAGGCTGAAGAGCTGAAAACCGCCGCTGTCGGTAAGGATCGGCCCCCGCCAGCCCATGAAGCCATGCAGCCCGCCGAGCTCGGCCACGATCTCAGGCCCAGGGCGGAGCGCCAGATGATAGGTATTGGCGAGCACCATCTGCGCGCCGGTGCGGCGAACCTGCTCGAGCATCAGCCCCTTCACGGTCGCCTGCGTGCCGACTGGCATGAACGCCGGCAGCTCGACGGGCCCATGCGGCGTCTGAAACGTCCCGCGCCGCGCCTGCGAATGCGGATCGACGCGGTGGAGCGTGTAGCCGAAACCGGCAGGAAAGGGGGAGGGCATAGGTGCAGTCGGGGCTGAAGAATCGCGCATTGTCGCCGGATCGACAGGCTCGGCCAACGGCAAATGCTCTCATTCAGACCGCACGGTCCGAGGTCTCGCCGGCACTGTTCGCCTGCCTTGGGGTGCTCTACAACCAGAAGCAACCCTGCACCACTTACGCCCAATCCTTGGGGAAGGCCAGATCCCATGTTGCGGATGACTGTTAGCGTCGTCGTGGCCGTAGCAACCGCGTTGCTCGGCAGCCCTTCAGCACTGCACGCGCAGAACTCCCCTGCCGAAGCTCCCAAGGCAACGCTCTTCAAGAACGTGAGGGTCTTCGACGGGAAGACGGCTCGCCTGAGCGGTCCCCTGTCCGTGCTCGTGGCGGGTAACAAGATCACCAAGATTGCCCCCGAGATCGCGAGCCCCGACGGGGCGACGATTGTCGAAGGCAACCAGCGGACGTTGATGCCGGGGCTGATCGACGCCCATTGGCACACCATGTTCGTTCGGCCCTCTCCGGCGGAGGGCTTGGCCTGGGATGTGGGCTACACCAACCTCGTCGCGGCGGACGAGGCCGAGGAGACCCTGCTGCGCGGCTTCACCACGGTGCGCGATCTGGGCGGGCCCGCGTTCGGCATCAAGCGGGCGATCGACGAAGGGCTGATCCCCGGCCCGCGCATCTATCCCTGCGGCGCGATGATCACCGTGACCAGCGGACACGGTGACTTTCGCCAAGACTTTGAAGTGCCGCGGCGCGTGGGCAGCCAGCTCTCGCGCATGGAGCAGTTGGGCGCGAGCATGATCGCCGACAGTCCCGACGAAGTGCGGGTACGCGTGCGCGAGCAACTCATGCTGGGCGCAACGCAGATCAAGCTCACCGCCGGCGGCGGCGTCGCTTCGCCGCACAGCCCGCTCGACGCCACGACCTTTACCGAAGCCGAACTCCGGGCCGCAGCCGAGGCGGCGACGAACTGGGGCACCTATCTGACGGTGCACGCCTACACGCCGGAATCGATCGAACGCGCGATCCTGGCCGGCGCGAAGTGCATCGAGCATGGCCATCTGATGGATGAGTCGTCGGCCAAGCTGATGGCCGAGCGGGGCATTTGGCTGAGCATTCAGCCGTTCCCGAACGAAATCGCCGAAGCGTTTCCGCCGGGCTCGTCGCAACGCACGAAAGCCGCCGAGGTGATCGCCGGCATGGACCGAGCCTATCGGCTGGCGAAGCGCTACAAACTCAAGACGGCCTTCGGCACCGACATCCTGTTCTCGCCCCGGCTAGCGCCAAAGCAAGGCGCCCTCTTGGGGAGCCTGGTGCGCTGGTACACGCCGGGGGAAATCCTCGTGATGGCTACGAGCACCAATGCAGAGCTCTTGTCGCTGTCCGGCAAACGCAGCCCCTACCCCGGCAAGCTCGGCGTCGTCGAGGAAGGGGCGCTGGCCGATCTCCTGCTCGTCGACGGCAACCCTCTCGAGGACCTCGCGCTCATCGCCGATCCGGCGAAGCGCTTCGTCGTCATCATGAAAGACGGCGTGATCCATAAGCACGCGCTGCCGACGGAATGATCGCGACTTAGACTAGCCTCGCGTGATCTTGCGGCACCGAATTGCATTGGAACGGATCGTTCTCAATGGAAACCAAAAACCTGCCCCAGCTGTTTCGACGAGGCATTGTCTCGCCGTGCAGCGAGCGAACTGCCGCTGAAATGGCCACTTGGCACGTTCAGGGTGTTCTCCGCGTCGAATGGATGCCGATCGACGATGCTGTATTTGGCGCTGCGTGGCGGGCTGAGATCTTCCAGCACTTAAACCGAGCGTGCTCGCTATCGATCGACGACTACGAAGAGGAAGTCATTGACGTTCGCGATCTGCCTCGCGCAATCGAATGCCTTCAATCGCTGGACCTCGCGGGCCAGCAACTTGCGACGGAATTCGCGCGCGAACTGACCGACTTCTTGATTGCGTCGTTGGAACGATCGATGCCGGTGTACTTCATCCTCTAGACAGATCTCCACTACGCCGAGAGAGCGATCTGAAAGAGAGGGGAAGAGCTACCCCACCAGCCCCTTCGCCGCCTCGAACACCGCGTCGCTCGTGATGCCGTAGTTCTTGTAGACCGTTTGATAGGGCGCCGAGGCGCCGTAGGTCTTCATGCCGATGAACACCCCGCGGTCGCCCAGGTATTTCCGCCAGCCTTGCTCCACGCCGGCTTCGATCGCCACGCGGGCAGTCACCGACGGCGGCAACACCGACTGGCGGTAGGCCTCGTCCTGGTCTTCGAACAGTTCCCAGCAGGGCAGGCTCACCACGCGGCTCTTCACGCCCGCGGCCGTGAGCTTTTCATGAGCTTCGACCGCCAGCGAAAGCTCGCTGCCGGTGCCGAGTAGGATCACGTCAGGCTTGCCGCCGGGGGCGTCGGCGAAGATGTAACCTCCCTTGGCCACGCCGGACACCGGAGCGTACTTCGTGCGGTCATAGGTCGGCAGGTTCTGCCGCGTGAGCACGAGCGCCACCGGCTTGTCTTTGAAGGGCATGATCGTGCGCCAGGCTTCAGCAGCCTCGTTGGCGTCGCCGGGACGCATGACGTAGAGCCCGGGAATCGACCGCGCGGCCGCCAGATGCTCGACCGGCTGATGCGTGGGGCCGTCTTCGCCGACGCCGATCGAGTCGTGCGTGAAGACATAGATCACTGGCAGCCGCATGATCGCGCTCAGCCGCATCGACGGACGCAGGTAGTCGCTGAAGACGAAGAACGTAGCTCCGAAGGGACGAATGCCGGTGGTCGCCAGGCCGTTGAGGGCGGCGGCCATGCCGTGTTCGCGGATGCCAAAGTGGAAGTTGCGGCCGCCGGTGGTTTCGGGCTGGAAGCTGCCGGCGTCGGCAAACGTGAGCGTGGTCATGGTCGAGGGGGCCAGGTCGGCCGAGCCGCCGATCAGCCAGGGCACCTGCTCCGCCACCGACACGAGCACCTTGCCCGACGAAATGCGAGTGGCCATGCCCTTGGCGTCGGCCGGAAAGGTCGGGATCTTGGCGTCCCAATCCTTCGGCAACTCGCGGCGCTGGATTTCGCCGAGTTGCTGCGCCAGGCCAGGGTTGGCCGAAGCATAGCTCTCGAAGGCCCGCTTCCACGTGGCGCTCAGGTCGGCCCCGCGAGCGCCCACGCCTTGTTGGAAGTTCTTGAGCACTTCGGGCGGCACCAGGAAGTGGGCGTCTTCGGGCCAGCCGTAGACCTTTTTGGTCGCCTTGACCTCGTCTTCGCCAAGGGGCGCGCCGTGAGCGCCGTGGGTGTCTTGCTTGTGGGGCGAGCCGAAGCCGATGTGGCTGCGGACGATGATCAGCGTCGGCTTGCCGGTGGTCTTCTGGAAGGCGGCGAAGGCCTTTTCGAGGGCCGGCAGATCGTTGGCGTCGGCCACGCGAAGCACGTTCCAGCCGAGGCCTTCAAACCGCTTCTGGGCGTCGTCGGTATAGGCGAGCTCGGTGTCGCCTTCGATCGTGATGTGGTTGTCGTCGTAGATCCAGCACAGGTTGTCGAGCTTCAGGTGGCCGGCGAGCGAGGCGGCCTCGTTGGAGATGCCCTCCATCAGGTCGCCGTCGCTGCACAGGGCGTAGGTGTTGAAGTCGAACAGCGTTTGGCCCGGCTTGTTGTAGCGAGCGCCGAGCCAGCGGCCAGCGATCGCCATACCCACGCTGTTGGCAATGCCTTGGCCGAGCGGGCCCGTGGTGGTTTCCACGCCCGTGGTGTCGTGGTACTCGGGATGCCCGGGGCAGCGGCTGTGCCACTGGCGGAAGCGGCGAATGTCGTCGAGCGACACGGCCGGCTCATCGAGCACCTTGCCCTGGGGATCGGCCGCCTTCACCTGCGCCAGGTGGAGGACCGAGTAGAGCAGCATCGAGGCGTGGCCGCAGGAGAGCACGAAGCGGTCGCGGTTGGGCCACAGCGGCTGGGCCGGATCGTAGCGCAACACCTTGTTCCAGAGCACGTAGGCCACCGGGGCCAGGGCCATCGGGGTGCCGGGATGGCCGCTATTGGCTGCCTGCACACCGTCCATCGACAGGGTGCGGATGGTGTTGATGGCCAGTTGCTCGATATCGACGGCGGCGCTGGTCGTGGCTTGCGACATAATCTCTTTGCTGAGCCCAGGAACGGGCAAAATGGGCTAACGGACAGCGGCCGAAACCGCGAAGTTTTCAGCCCGGCAGTGTACGGGCTTACCGCGGGGGCCGTCAACGATCAGCAAATCAAACCCACATGAACCACGAGGGGCGCCAAGGCACGAAGTCCTTGCCAACCTAAACCTTTGTGGCTTCGCGGCTTGGTGGTTTGATTGCCGGCTTCGCGGGCTAGGGACGCATCGCTTGGAGCCGCTTCACAGCCGCCGCCACCGCCTGGATCGCAAAGTCGATTTCCTCGGCGGTCGTAGCGCGGCCCAGGCCGAATCTGAGGCTGGCCCGCACCAGGTCGTCGTCGAGGCCGAGAGCTCGCAGGACGTGGCTGGGTTCGGGACTGACGGAAGTGCAAGCCGCCCCCGAGCTGACCGCCACGTCGCGCATCTCGAGCAGCAGGGCCTCGCCGTCGACGCCGGGGAAGCCGACGTTCAGGTTGCTCGGTAGCCGGCGGCCCGAATCGAGGGCGGGGCCGTTGAGCCGCAGATCGCCGATGGCCGACGAGAGGCCTGCGTACAGCCGGTTGCGGAGTTCGGCGAGCCGCGGCCCCTCCGCCGGCAGCAGTTCAAGCGAGAGCTCGAGAGCCTTGGCCAATCCCACGATGCCAGGCACGTTGAGCGTGCCAGAGCGGCGGCCTTGTTCCTGGCCGCCGCCGAGGATCTGCGGCTCGAGCCGGACGTGCGGTTGCTTGCCGCGCACGTAGAGGGCGCCCACGCCTTTGGGACCGTACATCTTGTGGGCCGACAGGCTGAGCAGGTCGACCGCCAATTCGCTGACGTTGACTGGCAGCTTGCCGACCGCCTGCGTCGCGTCGCAGTGGAGCAGCACGCCGCGTTCGTGGCACAGCCGGCCGATTTCCGCCAGCGGATGCAGCGCCCCGATCTCATTGTTGGCCAGCATCACTGAGACCAGGATCGTGTCTTCGCGCAGGGCATCGGCCACTTGCTGGGGATCGATGCAGCCAGCCAAACGATCGCCTGCCGGAGCAACGGGCAGGAGTGTTACCTCGAAGCCACGGCGGCTGAGCTGCGCGAGCGGATCGAGGACGGCGTGATGCTCGGTGGCCACGCTGATCAGACGATTGCCTTTGCGCCGCGGCCGCTCGGCGACGCCTTGAATCGCCAGGTTGTTGCTCTCGGTCGCGCCGCTGGTGAACACGATCTCGGCCGGTTCTGCGCCCAAGTTGGCGGCGACGCTCTCTCTCGCCCGCTCCACGGCCTCGAGCGCCTGGCGGCCGAAGTCGTGGTTGGTGCTGCCAGGGTTGCCAAAGGTCTGCGAGAAATACGGCAACATCGCCTCGAGCACGCGCGGATCGACCGGCGTGGTGGCGTGGTGGTCGAGGTAGATAGGGAGCTGAATGGCAGTCACGTCCGAAAAAGGTCTCGCAAATCGCGCGAGCCATGCACGATCTGCATGATGCGCACTCCGGTTGCGTCTATTCGGTAGAGGACGGCATACGGACGGCGAACAAATGCCCGTATGCCTTCAGTCAGGTCGTCTCGAGCTTGCCCCAACTCTGGATGCAAGGCAAGGAGGGCGAAGGTATCGCTAAGGCGTTGTATCTGTCGAAGCGCGGTATTCCGCCGGTCTTGCTCCACCGCCAAATAATGCCAGATCGTCTCCAGGTCGCGTTCTGCGCTGGGCGCAAGGGTAAACCCGCTCATACGGAATCTGGGTCGAGCCCATATTTGATTGCGAACTTGCGATCCAACCCATTCATGTACGACCGCATCGCAGCCTCATCCTCGAGGACGATGCCTTCCCCGCGGTCGACTTCGTCAATCCGCTTTTCAAGCTGCTCGCGAAACTCCCGCATGTGCTCGCGTTCTTCCCGCAACGCTCGCAGGGCCGCAATGAGCAGCGCGTCGCGGTTAGCGTAGCCGCCGGCAGCCAGTTCGCTTTGCACTAGAGCTTCGAGTTCGTCCGAGGTCGTGGTTTCCATCGGCTTGGACCCAGTGTGATTGAGAACGTTGTCTCGCTCGCAATTATCGAGGGCTCGGCGACCGAAGTCGACTCGGCAACCCCGTCGTCTTCCTCAAAACTTGCCCACCCCCCTTCATTCTATTAAGCTAAGACCATCAATCCACCTGCGCCCCGTCGCTGGTCCCGCCTGGTCATCATTCCGGAGCCCTGCCTGATGTCTGACAGCAATGTTTCTCGCCGGAGCTTTCTGGGGACGGCCGGCGCTGCCGGAGCGGCCGCCAGTGTCGCTTGGACGGCCCGCAGCTACGCCAAGGTGGTGGGCGCCAACGACCGCATCCGCATCGGCTTCATCGGCGCCGGCGGCATGGCGAACAGCCACATGGAAGCGATCGTGAAGATCGCCGAGAAGCAGAACTTGGAGACGCTGGCCGTCGCCGACTGCTGGAAGAAGCGGGCGGAAGACGGCGCCAAGCTCACCAGCGCCGGCAAGGTTTTTCAAGACTACCGCCCACTGCTCGACATCAAGGAAATCGACTACGTCACCATCGCCACGCCGGAGCACTGGCACTGCCAGATGACGCTCGACGCGCTCGACGCCGGCAAGGCGGTGTACTGCGAAAAGCCGATGACCCACTCGATTCCCGAGGCCCAAAAGGTTGTCGCCAAGCAGAAGGAAACCAACCTGCCGCTGCAGGTCGGCGTGCAGGCGATGTCGGACGACAGCTATCGCACCGCGGCCGACGCCATCCGCGAAGGCATCCTCGGCAAGGTGGTGCAGGCCCAGATCGAATACGTCCGCCGCTACGACAAGCAGGGGCCCTGGCGCGATCCGGATCTCGACCCCAAGATGGCCAAGCCCGAGAATCTCGACTGGAAAGCCTGGCTGGGTCATGCCCCGCAGCTCGACTGGAACCCGAACCATTACTTCGAGTGGCGCAACTACTCGCAGTACTCCGGCGGCGTGGCCACCGACCTGTTCATTCACCGCATCACGCGGATCATGAAGGCCTGCGACCTGCTTTATCCGCGGCGCGTGGTTGGCATGGGCGGCATCTGGCAGTGGCCGGATGGACGCGATCTGCCGGACAATTTCGAGATGATCTGCGAATACCCCCGCGGGATGACCGTGTATGTGCTCGGCACCATGAGCAACCGTGTGGGCATCGACCACCTGATCCGCGGCTACCGCGGCACCATGTACTTCACGGACTCGGGCTGGGTGGCCAAGGACAAGGATGGCAAGGTGCTCGGCATGCACAAGAAGACCGGCGCCGAAGACAACCTGCTGCATCATGTGAACCTGCAGAACCATCTGCGTAACGGCGAAGAACTCAACTGCCCGTGCGAGCTGGGCTTGGCCGGCGTGGTGGCAGTGAACATGGCCAACGAAAGCTGGCGCACCAGCCAGGTGATGGGCTGGGACGAGAAAAACGCCAAGATGGTGCCCGCGCACACGCTGGAACTCAGCCACTTCCCGGCGACCGACGCCTCGGCGTAAGGCCGCTTCGGCAAGCATTGATCAAAACCAAGCGGCGGGGCCGGTCCCCGCCGCTTTTTTGTTGGTCTATGCTCGTGAGGGAGAAGGGCGTCGAACGGCTTCAGACCGACCGCGACGGTGCACGCCACGGTTACTTTTGGACATCAAAGACTTTGCCCACCATCAAGCAAAAGCCCGGCAAGAGCGATGGCTCATCGAGCGTATCTGCTTCGGTGAACGTCTGAATGTCCGTGCCGCTGCGATAAGTCGTGACCGTGCGCCACTTGGGGTTTACCAGCCAAACGACCTGGCAGCCGTGGAGAAGCCAGTCCTGCACTTTCTCGTCGATTTCGCCGGTCCGGTCATTGGGCGAAATGACTTCGACAGCGAGGTCGGGCGCACCCGGAAAGAAGGGGCCGTCGCGTTCCGGGGTGAGGCGATCCGCGCGGATGAACGACACGTCTGGCGCCCGAAGCGTGTCCGGATTGCGGCTCAAGAGAAAGCCGGCGTCGGCAGGCATCACTTCACCCAGGCCGTGCTGCAGGGCGAATGCTCCGAGCCAAGTATGCAGGCGTCCGACAATACGCGAATGGTCATAGCTGGCTCGCGTCATCATACGACGCTCTCCGCGCACCAATTCGCATGGGGAGCCGTTATTCGGCAAGGCATAAAGTTCCTCGGCGGTCATAAAGTTCGAGGTAGTCGTCATCTTGATCTGTCCGAGAAAGGCCTGTCTCGACGGGAATGATCGTGGTTCGATCCCGGCGTCATCCGTAATTATGACGCTCTTTCGTTTAGCCTGCCAATTGCCGGGAGCCGCCCGCCGACCGGAAGTTTGACCGCCCCGCACCCGTTGGTTAGGCTGCCTTGAGGGGCACGCTCGTGTCGGCTGCGCTTCGGGGCTAGCGGAGCGCGGGTCTTTTCCTCGGAATAGGGCGGTCATGGCATTCTCTCGCGGCGGCCGCGGCCGGCTGCTGGCGTTTCTGTTGCTCACTCTCTGCGGCTGCCTGCCGGCGTTCGCAGGCACGATCGTGCGGTTCGACACGGTGCTGGGCAACATTGATGTCGAGCTCAAGGACAAAGCCGCGCCCAAAACGGTCGCGAACTTCCTCAAGTACGTGACCGACGGCGACTACTCGGGCGCGATCTTCCACCGCTCGGTGAAGAACTTCGTGATCCAGGGCGGCGGCTTCAAATCGGACTTCAGCGAGGTGCCGGACGATCCGGCCGTCGACAACGAGTACAACGAATCGAACCAGCGCGGCACGATCGCCATGGCTCGTATCGGCAAGCAGGTGAACAGCGCCACGAACCAGTGGTTTTTCAACCTCGGCGACAACAGCGATCTCGACACCGTGGACCAGGGATTCACGGTCTTCGGCCACGTCATCGGGAGCGGCATGCAGGTCGTCGACGCGATCGCGGCGCTGCCCATCTACAATGGCGGCCAACCCTTCAACGAGATTCCGCTTCGCAACTACGATGGAAAATCACAGGTGTCGCTCGACAACCTGGTGATTCTCAATGGCGTTAGCGTGGTTGGCACGATCGCCGACGAAACGCCCTGGCGCAACGCGGCGATGCCGTCGGATGTCGACAACGACGGGGGCGTGTTCCCGATCGACGCGCTGACGATCATCAACGAGCTCAACGGCGCAGGACCGCGGTCGCTGGGCCGCCCGGCGCCGCCAGGATTGCCCCCGCCGTTTCTCGACCCTTCGGGCGATGACGCGCTTGCGCCCAACGACGCCCTGTGGGTGATCAACGAGCTCAACTCGCAGGCCGCCGTGCCGGAGCCGAGCACGCTTGCGCTCTCAGTCCTAGCTGCGACGAGTGCGCTGTTGACCAGGCGCCGAAAGAGGCGCGCTCCGTCCGAGTGACAACGAGCCGCCGCGATGCCCCGCTGGCGGCTTCGCGCGCAATAAAAAACGAACGCCGCGGGGGTCAGTCCGCGGCGTTCGTGAGAGTCAACCAAGCGGCGAGTCGGGAACGGCCGGCCCAAGCCGGGTCGTTCTAGACCAATTCCTTGCGAGCGCCGATCAGCGTCTTCAAGCGTTCGGCCAACAAGGCCACGTCGAAGGGCTTCTTGAACGTCTCATTGATGCTCGAGCGATCGAAGCTCGTCGAGCTGCCATCGTCGGGCAGCAGGGCGATCAGGATCGTCTCGGCGTATTCGGGGTTGCGGCGCAGATTCTGGCAAATCTGCAGGGCTTCGATCCGACCGATCGAGAAATCCACGATGATGCAATCAGGGTGGAAGCTCTCGGCCTGGATGCCGGCCTCGAAGCCGCTGGCGGCCACGGCAACTTTGAAGTTGCGCTCGACCGGAAGCTCGCGCTTCAGGTTCTCGATCAGGAGCTGATCCTGACCGACCACCAGGACTTTGGCCATTGCCTCGTCCTCGAGATCGCCCAGGGGCATCCCATGTTCCTTGAGGAACTTGATCAGGTACTCGCGGGGAATGCGGCGATCCTGCGACCCCGGGATGCGGTATCCCTTGAGGCGGCCGGAATCGAACCACTTACTCACCGTACGTGGTGCCACTTTACAGATCTTTGCGACCTGACCAGTTGTGAAGACCTTCATCGGAGGCTCTCCATACTCTCGCTTGGTTTTGACATGCTCCCCGCGGAGGTTCTGAGGCGGGCGCCTCGCCTGGGGAGGGGTTGCCCCTAGTTCACGGCAAGCTTCCGAACTGCGTGGGCCGACGCATCTCGGATCTACGTTCCGCAAACCTCTGGGTTGGGGCCTAAAAACGTTCTGTTGCTGCGGCGGTTGTGGGCTGTCCTTCGACCGGCACTTTCCTTACATCGGTCAGGGCGGTTGTTGGCAGTTGCCGTTTTTCCGGGCGGCGGCCCGGTTCCTTGCGGCACGGGCGCCGCAAAGTCGACGCAACTCGCCTCGACCGTAAATTCCTCGTGGCCAGGGGATCGCCAAGCGAAGAGAGCGCACGCGGGACCGACTAGATCCCTCGAAGCGCTCCGTGGAATCCGCGCGTCGCGGCTTCCGGCAGGTTCCCCCCTGCTTGGTCAGCCAGGCCGTTGGGGGCGAGGCAAGATTGCTCTTGCATCGCACGTCGGACTAACCTTCCGAAAGGTAGTTTCGATTCGCCGGTGGTGGCGACTTTAGAAACTTTCCCTAGTCGTAACGGGCAGTCCGGTTGCGGCGTCCCTGCCGAACTCGGCGGACCGGCCCGGTCCGGCAATCCCTGCCTAGACCACGAGTTAGCCGAAGAAAGCCGAACACGCCGAGTTCCCCGCCTCGCACGGTTCTGATCTTGAGTAGGAAAGCGGCAACCGCCGGAACCTCTGCGCCTTGGCGCAATTGCACTGGTGCTGCGGATCGTAACATCCGACCGCCTGCCAGCTTGCTACGGCCGCGGCCCCGGGGGAACGTATTCCTCGAGAGTCCGCGTCAGCAGCTCCTGCAGGTGCCGCGTGGTGTTTTGCCGCTCCGAAATGCTGTGCGAGCGGCCGGGGTAAGGAAAGAAGTCGAACTGCTTGTTATGGGCGATCAGTTCGTCGGCCAGGGCCTCGGCCCCTTGGAAATGGCAGTTGTCGTCGCCGGAGCCGTGTACCAGCAGCAGCCGGCCCTCGAGCTGGTGGGCATGGGTAATAGGCGAGCCCTGGCGGTAGCCGTCGGTATTGTCGCCAGGAAGCCCCATGTAGCGCTCCTGGTAAATCGTGTCGTAGTAACGCTGATTGGGCACCGGAGCGATCGCCAGGCCTGCCTTGTAGATCTTCGGGTAGCGAAACAGGGCGTTAAGCGTCATCGAGCCGCCGCCGCTCCAGCCCCAGATCGCCACGCGCTCGGGGTCAAGATACTTGTGCTGTGCCAGCAGGGCCTGAGTGGCGGCCGCTTGATCGGCCGATGCCAGCACGCCGACCTGCCGGTAAATGCATTTGCGGAAGTCACGGCCCCGGGGCCCGTTGGTGCCTCGGTTGTCGAGGCTCATCACCACGTAGCCCTGCTGGGCCAAATACTGGTGCCAGAGTCGCCGGCTGCCCCCCCACGAATCGACCACCGTTTGCCCGGCCGGCTCCCCGTAGACATAGAACAGCACCGGGTATTTCTTGGCCGGATCGAAGTCGGCCGGCAAGAGCCGCCAACCATCGAGCGATACGCCTGGCGCGGCCTCGACTTTGAAGAACTCCGACTTCACCGGCTTGAGAGCCGCCAGCTTGTCTCGTAGCGCCTGATTGTCGCTGAGCAGCTTCAACTGCCGATGCTCCGGCAGACTGACCAGTTCCACCAGCGGCGGCCGGTCGAATGTCGAGTAGGTATGCACCGCCGACTTGCCATCGGGCGACAGGCGGTAGGCGTGCGTGCCGGGTTGATCGGCGGGGCTCACGCGAGTCAGATCGGAACCGTCGAGCCGCACGCGGTACAGATAGGTCTGCGTGGCGTTCTCCGGCGAGGCGGTGAAGTACACCCAATGTCCGTCGGCGTCGATCCCCAGGAGGTCGATCACGTCCCAGCCGTCCGGCGTGATCGCTGGGCCGCGGTGGCCCTCGAGGCCGACTGAATAGACCTGCCGCCAGCCCTGCTGGTCGCTCAGCCACAGGAAGGAGCGGTTGTCGTTGTGCCAGAAAGGCTTCGGGTTCAGGTGGTCGACCCAAGCCGCGTCGGACTCGGTGAACAGCGGCCGCACGTTGGCCGTGTCGGCGTTGGCCAAGAATACGCGGTTGTTCTGCTGCAATCGGTCCAACTGCTGGATGACCAGTTCGTGCGATCCATCGACCCACTCCAGGGCGGCCAGATAGTGCTCGCGGGGATCGCCGGGGATTGGCAGCCACTTGGTCTTGCCGCCGCCGGCCGCGATGACGCCAATGCGGGCAGCGGGGTTGCGCTCGCCCACCTTGGGATAGGGAATCATCCGTACGCTGGGATACACGCCTGCCAACTGGTCGACTAAAGGGAAGGTCGGCACGCCTTCGTCGTCGATCTGCCAGTAGGCGATCAACTGGCCGTCGGAGCTAAAGCGAAAGCCCCGCTGCAGCGCCAGCTCTTCCTCGTAGACCCAGTCGAAGGTGCCATTGATCCGCGTGGGCGAGCCATCGTGGGTAAGCTGCGTGATTTCCAGGCTGCGCAGATCCTGGATGAACAAGTTGTGGTCGCGCACGTAGGCCACGCGGAGCCCATCGGGCGAGAACTGGGCGAACATTAGCGACGATTGCGGCACGTCGCCACCGAGCCGCACGAGTTCGCCGCCTGTGACATCGAGCACCCAATAGTCGCCCCGCGAGTTGGTGCGCCAAACTCGCTGGCTGTTGGTGAAGATCAGCAGCTTCGAACCGTCGGCCGAGAACTCGTACGACTCGACCGATACCGGCGAGCTATCGCCTGGGGGAGCAAAGCGATGCGACGGCACGAGTACCTCGCGATCGTCCCCAGAGGTGCTTCGCCAGACGAGGTCGCGCTTGCCGCCGCCGAGCGGCGAATCTTCGAAGCCGGTGTAGCCGCCGCGGCGCTTATGCCAGTGGACCGCCGGCCCGTGGTCGCCAGAGAAATCGCCCGAGTCGTAAATGCGGTCGAGCGTGAGCAGGGCGGGATCGGCTTTGGGCGTTTCCTCGTCAGCCTGAGCAGGCGCCGCTAGGCCGAGGATCAGGAATGCCGCCAACGCCGGCAGAAAGCACCGCAAGCGGAGCGCGATGCCCCGCAGATAAACGTCCGTCATGCCACTCTCGTTGCGCATCTCAGGGGAGCAGGGCGAGGCCACGCCCAGCGTTTCCAATACGGTTCACGGTGTCGGCTGCCAAGACAGGCTAGAAGCCTGTCCCACGAAGGCATCTGCTCATGAAGGCATCTGCTCATGAAGCCTGGATTGTCCGGAGTCTAGTGGCACAGGCTTCTAGCCTGTGTGGCCACCAGCACCTGCCGTGAACCGTTACTCAGTATGGTCCGGCCGGATACGCCCCTCAACAGGGGCTTACGAGGACCGCACGCCGATTGGCAGACCTCTCAGAAGGAAAACCCGTGGCCCAAACCTCTTTCGAAGGCATGAGCCACGGGGTTCTGTTTCGCTCAGCGGCCTACTTCTTCGAGTAGACATCGCTATCGAACACGCGCACCTTGTTCCACAGGGCCTTGTTCTCTTCGATGAACTTCAGGTGCCGTTCGGCATCCTGATAGACATCGTGCGCCGCCCGATCCTCGAAGATCACGTGCAGGCCGACGTCGAAGTCGCGGTCGTTGACCGGACGATCCAGGTCCGATGGCGTGCCAACGGCGAAGAAGACCACGCCGGGGTGGCCGGTGAGCCACTTGTGGCAGCCGGCGAGCAGCTTCTCGCGGTTCTCAGGCGTCGACTCAGCCAAAGTAAAGAAAACGTTGTGGGCCAACATGGGCTTCGCAGGCTCGGCAGCCAAGGCTTGATTCTCCAGCGAACGGGTTAGGACGTGATCGGCCGTGGCCCAAGCCACGGCCAGCAGGGCGAAGGCCGCCAAAACGAGACGCATCGAAGCTCTCATCGGTGGATTCCTCAACGGGGGGCAGACCGCACCAGTGCCAGCGACCGGCGCGCAAGGGGCGGGAGCAGCAGCTACGCGCAGCAGGCGTCGGAACGCCCGCCGCTGCCCAGTTATCGATGACCTGCGCCCCACCTGCAACCCCCGAGAGGCCCGTAACCATTCATGACTTGGAAGTACCGACAGGCTAGAAGCCTGTCCCACGAAAACATTGACTCAGCCTCTCGTGGCACAGGCTTCTAGCCTGTGCAGCCGGCCCCGATCTAGGCCATGAACCGCCCGTCGCGTGCTTGCCAGGTGGGGGCCTCGGGCGGTAGTCTCGCCAGTCGCTTCGATCCCTTCGCCCTCCCGCTAGGTTCGCGCATGTCCGCCACGCTTTCGTCTGCCTACGACCAGCTCTGTCAGCATGCCCGCGAGACGGCCGTGCTGTCGTCGATCGAAGACGTGTTGAGCTGGGACGAGCGCACGCAGCTTCCACCCGCGGCAGGCGAATACCGCGCCGAGCAGATGACCTACCTGGCCGGCTTAGTGCACCGCCGCCGCACCGATCCCCGGCTCGGCCAGTGGCTCGGCGAGCTCGCTCAAAGCGATCTGGCCCGCGACCCGCATTCCGACTCGGGCACCGTCATCCGCCAAATGAAACGGCAGTATGACAAACTGGTCAAGCTACCTTCGGCCCTCGTCGAGGAGCTGACGCGGACTTCGGTGCTCGGGCAACAGATTTGGGACCAAGCCCGGAAGGCCAACGACTTCGAAGCCTTCCTGCCAATCCTAACCAAGACGTACGAACTGAAACGCGAACAGGCCCAGGCTCTTGGCTACGAGGATCAGCCCTACGATGCCCTGCTCGACGACTTCGAGCCGGCCGAGACGACGCGAAATCTGGAGCGCGTGCTGGCCGAGCTGCGCGAGCAGTTGGTGCCACTCGTGGCGGCGATCGCCGACAGCCCGCGCAAGCCCAACCTCGAGATCCTCAAGGGGCGCTTCCCGGTTCCCGCTCAGGAGACCTTTGGCAAGCAGACGGCCGCCGATTGCGGCTTCGAGTTCAACCGCGGCCGGCTCGACGTGACCTCGCATCCGTTCTGCTCCGGCATGGGGCCCAACGACTGCCGCATCACCACGCGCTACTACGAGCGGTTCTTTTCCTCCGCCTTCTTCGGCATCCTGCACGAAGCAGGGCACGGCATCTACGACCAAGGGCTCGACTCGGCCCACTACGGATTGCCGACGGGCTCCTTCATTTCGCTCGGCATTCACGAATCGCAATCGCGGATGTGGGAGAACCTGGTCGGCCGCAGCCGCGCCTTCTGGACGCACTACTACCCCAAAGTCCAGGCGGCGTTTCCCGAGGCGCTTGGCAGCGTCAAGCTCGACGACTTCTACTTCGCGATCAACGACGTGCGCCCCTCGCTGATCCGCGTGGAGGCCGACGAGGCTACGTACAACCTGCACATTTTGGTGCGCTTCGAGCTCGAGCAGGCTCTGCTGAAAAACGAATTGCCGACCGCCGATCTCCCAGGTGCTTGGAAAGAGAAGTACGAGAAGTATCTCGGCATCACTCCGCCCAACGACGCCGACGGCGTGATGCAGGACGTTCACTGGAGCGCGGGCCTGATCGGCTACTTCGCCACCTACTCGCTCGGCAACCTGTACTCGGCCCAGTTCTTCGATCAAGCCAATCAGGACCTCGGCGGCCTCGACGCCCAATTCGCGCGCGGCGAGTTCAAGCCGCTGCGCGAGTGGCTGCGCGAGAAGATTCACCTGCCAGGCCAACGCTACACCGCGGTCGAGTTGGTGCAGCGAGTGACTGGAAAGCCGCTTTCCAGCGCCCCGCTGATCGCGCACTTGAAGGCGAAGTTGGGGCCGCTGTATGGGCTGAAGTAGCTCAAATCACGGAGCTGACGGCCTGCTCCTCGCGCCTGCTTCCCTGTGGTGATAGAATAGAGCATCTCGCTGTCCGTTCCCGCAGAGTGCCTATCGATGGCCGTCGCTGCCCCCCTGCTCACTGCCGAAGCGTTTCGCCTATTGCCCGACCTGGGGCAGCCGTGCGAACTGGTGCGAGGAAACGTCGCCATGATGGTCCGCCCCGGCTTCCGGCACGGCAAGGTCTATGTGCGCGTTGCTCGACTGGTGGGCGACTTTGTTGAGCAGCACGATCTGGGCGAAGTGATCGGCAACGACGCAGGCGTCGTCACCGAACGAAACCCCGACAGCGTTCGCGGCCCGGATATCGCTTATTACAGCTTCTCGTGCGTGCCGCGCGGCGCCGAGCCTGTCGGTTACCCGAGTGCAGCGCCCGAGGTGGTCTTCGAGGTCTTGTCTCCCCACGATCGGTGGGCGGATGTGCTTGCCAAAGTAGGAGAGTATTTGGGCGCGGGAGTGCAGGTGGTGTGCGTGCTCGATCCTGAGCTCCGCAACGCGACGATCTGCCGACCGGACGGCCATCCCGTGGTGTTGGCGCCGGAAGCAGACCTGCAACTGCCGGAGTTGCATGCGGAGTTTCGCGTGGCGCTATCACGCTTCTTTGGTTGAGCCGCAGATTGCGGGGGTGGGTGTTATGCTGAAGCATAACCTACGAAGACGTTGCGATTTGGGGCGGTGAAGAGCGGCATGTTTCGCATCAAGATTTGCGGGATTCGCAGTGTGGCCGATGCCGAGGTGGTTGCTGCGGCGGGGGGCGATGCGATTGGGCTCAATTTCTTCGAGCGCAGCCCGCGGTTTGTCGACCACTCGACGGCCGCGGAGATTGCTCGCCAGTCCTTCGGAAAGCTTTGCCGCGTGGGGTTGTTCGTCAACGCGCCGGCCGATCAGGTCTGCCGGACCTACGACGAACTCGAACTCGATCTGATTCAGCTTCATGGCGACGAGCCGCCTGAATTCTTACGGCAGCTTGGCGGTCGCCCAGTGATGAAGGCCTTTCGCCTGGCCGGCGATGAACTCGAGGCGATCACCGCTTACTTGGCCGAAGCGCAGCGGCTGGCCGCCGCGCCAAGGCTCGTGCTGGTCGACGCCTTTCGCCCCGGCCAATTCGGCGGCACCGGCGCCACAGTCGATTGGCAGGCCGCCCGCCGGCTGCACGACTTGCTGGGCGGTATCCCGCTGGTGCTGGCGGGGGGACTCGTGCCTGGCAACGTCGCCGAGGCAATCGCCGCCGTGGAACCGCAGGCAGTCGATGTGGCGAGTGGGGTCGAATCGGCGGCGGCGGTCAAAGAGCCTGCGCTGATCGCGGCGTTCGCGCAAAATGCTCGCGACGCCTATAGCGGGGCCCGGTAAGCTTTTGCGATGACATGCCGCGTCAGAAAATCCGGCGCGCAACCCGCTCCAGAAGCCCTTGCTCCCCGTCGCCTGCACCCGATACAATGCTGAACTCTCATGGGCACGCCCCCTGAGAGCCACGCCTCCTTAGCTCAATGGTAGAGCAACTGACTCTTAATCAGTAGGTTGTAGGTTCGAGTCCTACAGGGGGCACTTGATACACAGCAAGACTTTGCCGCTGGCCATTACCCAACGGCCGGCGCCTTTTTTTCTTTGGACGCTGCGAATCAGGGCCAGGAGCCCCTCGACAGCTGTCCGGTCAATGTCATTGTGGACGTGGCCGTAGGTTCTCACAAGTAGTTGCTACATCGGCCGGCCCAAGCCGCTCTCGATCACGCGAGCATTGACGCCCCGCAGCAGCCGGGAGTCGTGCCCATATCTCAAGATCGGAAAAACGCAGCCTTTCGAGTTCGGCTGCCCTCCTGATCGGCAGCCACGGCAAGGTCCGGAATTTCGTTTCTCAAAAAACCGGCCTTCGTCAAACATCCGGCGAGGGATCAGCCACGGCTTCGACAGAGAACGCCGTCAGCACGGCCATGTTGCCGCTCGCCTGTGAGTTCTGGGAGCGCTCGGCGGAACGATGATCCGCAATCGCTGACTGACCGCTCAGGTCCGGTGTTTTGCAGCGCCCGGTAACCTACGCCGCGCCGTGGCGCTCCCCCGTTCACCCAGGACGCCGCGGCCCTTTTGCGTTCCAGTGCAAGGTAGTTCGAGGGGGCCGAGGTTTCGCGGGAATCCCAGAGTCAGCCTTCGAGGGCTGGTCGGGCAGCGTAGAATGGCCTTGTAACGCCCCGCGACAACCAAGAAATTTCAGCTCCCATGCCCCTGTCCATTCGAAAAGTCGATCGCGATATCGCTCTTTCGATTGAGCCGTTGGGGTCCAAATACAAGTTTTGGTTTCGGGAAGGCACTCAGGATCTACTGTTCAAGGCGGACGATCGCGAGACGGGCGAAGACTGGGCCGAAGTGATTGCTTGCACGCTATGCGGAGCTTTAGGCTTGCCGCATGTGGAGTACCAGTTGGCCGCTCAGTATCAGGGAGAGCAATTCCTCACGCCGGGCGTCGTTTGCCCCAATATGGCGCCGAAGCCCAAGATCCTTTATCTGGGCAACCAGTTGCTGTTCGCTCTCGACGACGACTACCCCCAGGAACGGAAGTTCAAGGTCCGCCAACACACCGTTGAAGCAGTCGTCGGTTTGCTCACAGTGCTCCACCCACCGGCGGAGGAGTGGCCTCGCGTATCACCGACGCCACCGCTGGACGGTGCTCTGGACCATTTTGCTGGTTACATGATGTTGGACGCGTGGATTGCGAACCAAGACCGACACCATGAGAACTGGGCAGGTATTTGGGATCGAAACGCCATGCGATTGGCGCCTACATTTGATCACGGCGCAGGCCTAGGGCGGAATCTTGAAGATGCTCAGCGAGTGCGTCGATTGCAGACGAAGGATAGGAATTATTCCGTTGAGGCCTTTGCCGCCAAAGGGCGTAGTGCATTCTTTGCCGCGAGGGACAACGACCAACCTTTGCTCCTCGTGGATTGCTTTCACGCATTCGCGGACCATTGCCCGCGAGCGAAGGCGTTTTGGCTTGAGCGGCTCGCCTCAGTAACTGAGGAGACTATTCGTTCGGCGATCGAAGAGATACCGGAATCCCGGATGTCGCCTGTGTGCAAGGAATTCACGTTCCAGCTCTTACGAACGAACAAGCAGCGGTTGCTGGCGTAGCAAGAATTACCATGAAAAACTCCCTCTTCGTTGCCTGGCGTCCAGAAACAACGCCGGACGGGCTTGGTTGGCGCCCAATTGGCCGGCTGGAGCACGACGGCATCTATCGCTTTTGGTACACCAAGGGCGCGCGAAAGCCTGGATTCCAACCGCTCCCGGGCATGGACAACCTCGACGAGGTTTACGAGTCGGATTCGCTTTTTCCACTGTTCGCGAACCGCCTACTACCCAAATCGCGGCCAGAATACGACGCCTACCTTCGCTGGAGCGGCTTCGATAGCCATTCAAAGCCCGATCCGATTCTGGTGCTCGGGGTGACCGAGGGCCTCCGCCAGACGGACGCAATCGAGGTGTTCCCGTGCCCGACACCGGACGCGGACGGCTGCTACATCGCCCAGTTCTTTCTGCACGGAATCCGTTGGATGCCGAAGACGGCCGCGGATCGGGTGAATGCCCTCGAAGTGGGCGCGCCGCTGAAGCTCATGCTTGACTTGCAGAATGCGCATGATCCTCAGGCCGTCGCAGTCCGAACCGATGCCGAACGCATGATCATCGGTTACGTGCCCCGCTACATGGCAAGGGATACATGGCAGATTCTTTTCCAATGCGACCCGGAGATCGTGGAGCTGGAAGTCGCCCGGATTAATCGCGACGCACCGCTTCAGAATCGAGTACTCTGCCGCATGCGAGCCTGCTGGCCAGATGACTTTCGCCCCTGCAGCGATGAGGACTTTGAGCCCATCCCCACTGCCGCTCCCTCGCAGTGCTGAATCGCCGCACTGCCAATATCCGTGACGCGGCAAGAAAATCCGGGCACGGTACAGCTCAGGCCAAAATCGGTCCGAGAAACGCTTAATCAGTAGGTCAGCGGGCACCTTGCAACCCCGGTTTCTCCGGGGTTTTTCGTGCGCGGGCGTGATCCGCCGCGCTACGCCGCTTCCGATTCATCGCGGCCGACGAGTGTGCTCGGCTTGCGGCCTTGTTCGTCTTCGAACCGTACCGACACGCGCTTGGAGATGCCCGATTCCTGCATCGTCACGCCGTAGAGCGTGTGGGCGCAGGTCATGGTCTTTTTCGAGTGCGTGACGACCACGAATTGGGTCCACGCCAGGAAGTCTTGCAGCACGAGCACGAAGCGGTCGATGTTGGCCTCGTCGAGCGCGGCGTCGACCTCGTCGAGGATGCAGAAGGGGCTGGGCCGGCTGCGGAAGATGGCCAGCAGCAGCGCCACGCAGGTCAGCGTTTTCTCGCCGCCGCTCAACAGCGAGATGCTGCGCGGCTCCTTGCCGGGGGGCCGGGCGACGATCTCGATGCCGGACTCGAGGATGTCGACCCCTTCCTCGAGCACGATGTCGGCCGCGCCGCCGCCGAACAGCTTGCGAAACAGCTCCTCGAAATGCCCCTTGACCGTCTCCAGCGTAGCGGCGAAGAGCTTGCGGCTATCGGCGTTGATGCGGCCGATGATTTGCTCGAGCGCTTGTTTGGCCGAGCTGAGATCGGTGTGCTGGCCGGCGAGCAACGTGTGCCGCGATTCGAGCTCGTCGAGCTCGGAGAGCGCGTCGACGTTCACTCCGCCTAGGCTGTTGAGCTTGCGCCGCAACTCGCTCACTTCCTGCTCGGCCGCCGCATGATCTTCGATATGCGGCTGCGGGCCATCGGCCGCTTCGGCCAGGTCCAGGCTGTAGTCCTCCCGGAGCCGCTCGGCCAGATTCGTGCGTTGCAGCCTTAGCTCGCCGGCCGAAAGCTCTTGGGCATGGGCCTGTTCTTCCCAGCGACGGGCCGCCCCGCGGGCTTGCTTCGCTTCCTCGGCTAGACCTTGCCGCTCGGCGCGCTGAGCATCGCGAGTTTCCGTCCAACCACGGGTTTCCCGCGCGAAGGTCTCCTTGCGCAGAAACAACTGCGCGAGCTCGCTTTCGGCCGACAGGATCGCCCGTTGAGCCGCCTGTTGCTTGTGCAGATGATCGTCGACGAGCCGCCAACCTTCGCGAACCGACCGTTCGCGCTGATCGCGCTCCCGCTCGAGCAGCAGCAGTCGGCTCGACCAATCTTCGAGCTGCAGGGCGACCTGCGCGGCGTGTACGCGGGCGGCCGTGAGCCCGGTCTGCGCGTCGCGTACGATCGGCTCGAGCTTGGCAATCTCTTTGAGAGCCCCGTCCAGCAATTGCTCCGCTTCCGAAAGCTCGCTTTGCGTCGATTGTTGCCGGCTGCGTGCGTCGTCCAGCCGCTGTTCCAACTGGGTCCGTTCACGCTGGCTCTCAGTTTGCGCGGCCTGCGCGGCGGCGACCGCGCGTGCGAGTTCGGCAACTCGCTGCGAAGCCACCTGCGTTTGCAACTCGGCCAGCCGAAGGGCCTCGGCCGCTTGGCGGGTGCGCTCGACCGCGGCCTTCGATTCCGTCTCGGCTTGGCGCTCGAGTTCTGCCCGCTCGTCGACCGTTCGCTGCTGGTCTTCGAGCCGCGCCGCTAGCTCCGCGGTTTGCTTCCACAGCACCCGCAGTTCGCTGCGCCGCGAGATCAAACCAGCGCCGGCGTGCAGCGGTCCCAGGCTCCACAGGCCGTTCGCTTCGATCAACTCGCCAGAGCGAGTAACGAACCTTGCGCGGCCTGCGTGTTCCGCAGCCAGCCGCTGTGCATCGGCCAGCGTTTCGACGACCCAGGTGTCGGCCAGCAACCGCCGGAGCTCGGGATGGTCCGACTGCACGAGTTCGGCGGCCGACGACACAATGCCTGGCTGACCGCCCAGATCGACGGCCGGTTCGGCGGCCGCGGTTTCCTGGTTGAGCCAGACGAAGCCTACACGGCCTTCGAGTTCGAGCGGCTTCCTCGCAAGATGTTCTTGCAGCGATTTGCCGTCGCGCACGACTAGGTACTGGGCGCGCTCGGCAAGGGCGACTTCGAGCAGCGCGGCATGATCGACGTTTACGCGCAGCAGGTCGGCCACGATGCCCAGCACCGGCTCGTAGATCCCAGGCTGCTCGGAACGCGCCTGCAACAGCACCTGCTTGACGCCGGCGCCTACGCCTTCGAGCCGGCGCTCGAGTTCCTCGAGCACCGTGGCCCTACTAGCCGCTTCTTGATGCCGGGTGCGCAGCGAATCAAGCTCCCCGCGTGCCGCGGAAAGCTCTTGGCGGGCTTGGTCGCCGCGGGTTCGTGCCGCGGCGTGCTGAGCATCGGCCTCGGTGAACTCGGCTCCGTGCAGCTTTACTTTTGCGGTCCAATCGCTGTGCGTTTGCTGGGCGCCGGTTGCTTGGCCCCCAAGCTCCTGCAGCCGATCCTGTCGTGCCGTTGCTTCGGTCGCCAAGGCGGCGAGCCGGGCCTCGAGGCGTTGTAGTTCGCCCTGCACCTCGCCCGTCGTGCGGACCAAGCGCATTTGCAGGGTGCGATGCTCCGTTTCGTCTTTGCGAACCGCTTGCAAGGTCGCGGTCGCCTGGGCGAGCGTCGTCTCGCAGGTCCGCGCGGCCTCTTCTGCCTGGGCGGCATCGTCGGTCGCCTTGGCCTTGCCCTGGGCCGTGGCGGCCAGCCGATCGCCCACATCGCCAGCGTCGGAGCGAATGGCGGCCAGATCACGGCGGCGCTGGCCGATCTCGGTCTCGAGTTCTTGCCAACGCTGCCGCTCATGCTCGATCGCCGTATCGAGCGCGGCGATGCGCTCGCGGTGCTGCGCAGTCCGCTGCTCCGATGCCCGTGCCGAGCGTTCGGCTTCGCCGGCCTCGATGTCGAGTTCGAGCGCCCGCGCCTCGAGCCGCTCTGCCCGCGCCGCGTGCTCGGCAAAGTGATGGCGGGCCGCGGAGATCTCGTCGTCGAGCGCAGCGATTTCAGCACTCGTCTGCCGCCACGAGGCCACGGCCAGGGCGACGCGCAGCTCACGCAGCCGATCGCTCAACTCGCGATACCGACGAGCTTTGCCAGCCTGTTGCCTTACGCTGCGGAGTCGGCTCTCCACTTCCTGCACGATGTCGGACAGCCGCAGCAAGTTTTGTTCGACGCGTTCCAGCCGGCGCTGCGCTTCGAGCTTCTTCGTTTTGAAGCGGCTGATTCCGGCCGCTTCTTCGAAAATCATGCGCCGATCGCGCGGGCTCGACTGCAACAGCACGTCGACCTTGCCCTGCTCGATCACGCTATAGGCTTCGGTGGCGATGCCGGTGCCGGCGAACAGCTCGCGAATATCGCGCAGCCGCGAGGGCTGGCCGTTGATCAGGTATTCGCCCTCACCGCTGCGATAAACGCGGCGTGTGATCTGCACCTCGGGCGTGTCGACCGCCAGCAGCCGCGCGGCGTTGTCGAACACGAGCGTGGCTTCGGCCATCTGCAGCGGCGCGCGGCTGCCGGAGCCGTTGAAGATGACATCGACCATCTCCTTGCCGCGCAGGCTCTTCACGCTTTGCTCGCCGAGCACCCACTTCACGGCGTCGACGATGTTCGACTTGCCGGAGCCGTTGGGCCCCACGACCACGGTGATGCCGCGGGGGAAGTCGAAGCGCGTGCGATCGGCGAAGCTCTTGAAGCCGGAGAGTTCGAGGGCTTTCAGCATTTCGCCAGGGCGGCCACGCGAGACGTGCGGAGCGGCCCACCCCGTCGGCAAGGCCACGGGGCTATTTTATCAGCCCACGCGGCCGTTGGCAGTCGGGACAGGCCCCGACCGCCCGTCTACTTGGTCACCTTGTCGGCGAAGCCCGAGCCGTCGGCGTCGGAAAACTCCGCCTTGCTTGCCGATTTAACC
>JAESFN010000360.1_pt1 | contig 47948 bp, 35 predicted proteins | sample 9269411 | NCBI WGS metagenome assembly JAESFN01 (sample SAMN14505399, study PRJNA617100) | algae metagenome | isolation source: Iphinoe sp. HA4291-MV1 and co-occurring heterotrophs from trail next to... | place: USA: Maunawili Falls, Hawaii | collected 2009-07-25
GCGTGAAACGCTGCTGCGGCGACGATAGTTGGTGGGTAGCTGCCTGCTACAATAGCTCGGTGCCAGGACTATCTTTCTGCTCAAAGGCTCGTTGTGAATTGCTCACAACGAGCCTTTGACTTTGAGATAATGCACTATCACCAGGAGGTTTAGACTATAGCGGTTCTCAATTGAGTCACATACAGTAACCGCAATGTTTGAACCACCCAAGAATATCACTCAAATTAATACTCTCAAAAGCTTCTGTAATCGCTTTATCTAAATCTTCATATGTACGGGCTGCGAGCGAGCGTTAATATTCTTTGCATTTCTTCAACTTCATTCATGATTGGAGTGAAAAGCTCTTTCTCGGCTAAATCAACTTCCTTAGCAATTATTAATTGTGTATCAAGCTCTCTCAAGGAGCCTAATCTCCTTTCTTTTTGGGATAAACGACGTTTTTTCGCTACTTCTAGATAATCTTTTCTGACTATTTCCCGATAGGTTCTTGGTTTTTTCTCTAATTTCCCCCTTATCTGTTCATAAAAAGGGTTACTAATGACACTAAGTAGTGAAACAGTAACGAATGGTGATGCAAGGATTTCGGGTTATTCTAGCCTTTTTTCTTGCACTTGAATACATTTCTCTGGTCTGAAAATCCACAGAATGCTACCTTTTCCTACTTTTTCAGCAACCCCTATTTATGTTATTAATGCTGCGTTGTACTATCGTGTACATAATTCCAATTGTTAAGAGAGTGTGTTTTCTATGTCATCCATTATCAGGCTTGCTAGTGAACAGGATGCTAAGCAAGTTCTGGAAATTTACGCCCCCTTTTGCGGTGATTCACCTGTGTCTTTTGAGGTTCAACCACCAACTTTAGATGAAATGCAGCAGCGCATTGCCAAAGTTCTACAGATGTTGCCTTGGCTGGTGTGCGAGCATGATGGGGAAGTTCTCGGATATGTTTATGCTATACCTCATAGAGACAGAACTGCCTATCAGTGGGCTGTTGATGTATCCGTTTATATACATAAAGCAGCACGTCGTTCAGGCATAGGACGAGCCTTGTATACGTCGCTGTTTAAAATTCTAGTGCTTCAAGATTATTACAGCGCCTACGGAGGTGTCACTCTCCCAAACATAGGTAGTGAAAGACTGCATGAAGTGATGGGATTTCAGCTCATTGGGATATATCAAGGTGTAGGATACAAGTGTGGTGCGTGGCATGATGTAGGGTGGTATGAGCTATCTTTGCAACCGCGATCGCCCAATCCTAAGCCTCCTATCAACATCAACGCGTTACGCAATACCTTAGAATTGAAATACGCCTTGGCTAGTGGAGTGTCTTTCCTCAAGCTTGCTTAATTATTTGGTTTTAGAAACTTCTGGACTACGAATCACTATATGTCCCTTTTCACCTTGTTGGATAGCCAATACTAATGGACGCTCATTTGCTTTTGCATTGGAGGGTAATGCTTGAATTGACACTCCCCAGCAATCAAGGCAAGAGGATTCTTGGTTCGTTGACTCACCACTAGACAGCAGGCTTGCGCTAACCGCCCAGGAGGGTAAATCTCCCCAAGCTTATATAACATTATCAATATCTTCTAAACTTAAACCTAACTGCGTTTGTTCTCATTTAAGGACTTCTTCATACTCGAGTGCTAGGGCGGTAGAAATATTTAATTGTCAGCGCGGTTATTTTTAAATACTCCGGTTTTACTCCCGCTCCAATTAAATGCTCACAAGCTATCGATCCAAAAAACTTCGGAAACATATATAACGGTTTTGAAACCATACCCAACCCATTTAAAATCATCGCTTTTACTGCTTGTCCTTGATGTCTCCAAAGTGCTTGACTAGACTCTGTTGAATAGCTCCGATGGAAGCCACTTCTGCTTGCTTTCTCTGATGACGAAAACTTTTTTTTGCACCGACAGATTTACTTCCAAAACCCTGAGACATTAGGTGTGTTCCTTGAGATTTTTAACGACGGCATTGCTGTCATCTCACTTATTTTGCTCCAAAGTCAAGTACGTACGATTTCTACTCTAGTTCTCTATACTTACTATGCCTCATTTGTCAAGCTCGAATTATACTAAATGAGATGAGCTTACCCTGGACCCTGATTTTTTTTGAACGTGTCCGGTTCGGGGGACTATGACATCATCAGAGGTATTAGTGTGTTACTTCGTTCCTAACCCTGTTTTGTCACTCTCGGAAAAGAAAAATCAAAGCCAAATTTTGAACTGTAGATAGAACGGGCATTTGAGCGTTTATTTTCTAACACAATGCCTTAAATCATGGCTTTTGGTAAAAGTCTTATGCTGTAAGCATTCCAGATTATTCTCTACCGAAAGTGACAAAAGAGAGCTAAGATTCCTTTCTCGATAATGAGTTAGCGCCGTTATGGGAGCGGTGGCGTTGACTGAGGATGAGCTTTAGAGCCGGTTTATCTGTTCCTACGTCAAAACCAAATTATCCCGATGAACTACGGTTTCCACACCAACATAACCTAAAATACCAGGAATTTCACTGGAACGGCGTCCGCGAATCTTTTGCAGTTCGGTGCTACTGTAGTTTACAAGTCCTCGAGCAATTTCATGACCGTTTCTATCGCACAGTTGCACTGCTTCTTGAGTGTCAAATTCCCCTTCTACTGCGCTAATACCAGCTGCTAACAACGATTTACCCGCACCAGAAATTGCTAGCACTGCTCCCTCATCCAAATAAAGTTTCCCTGCAGGAATCAAACCATATGCTATCCAACGTTTACGAGCAGAAGCTGGTTCAGGTTGCGGTTCAAAGTGAGTGCCAATGGCTTCGCCCTGTAAAATTTGTTCTATGTTGCGGGGGTATCGTCCTTCGGTAATCACGGTACGAACACCAGCAGCGATCGCAATTCGTGCTGCAGAAATTTTGGTCAGCATACCGCCAGTACCCCATTGGGAACCTTGTGTGCCTGTTTGTACCTGTAATTCTGCTAATTCTTTGATGTTGCTCACTAAAGCAATAGGCTGAGCATCAGGTACAGAACGGGGATCGGCTGAGTAAAGCCTGTCAACATCGGTCAGCAAAAATAGCCAATCTGCTTCCACTAAGCTAGCAACTAAGGCAGAAAGGGTGTCATTGTCTCCAAATTTCAGTTCCTCCACTGCGACTGTATCATTCTCATTCACCACCGGAATGACTCCTAGTTCCAGTAATTCCCTGAATGTGTTGTAGACGTTAAGGTAACGACTGCGCTGTACTAAGTCGCTGCGGGTGAGCAAAACCTGAGCAATTGGCTGTTGCAGTGTAGTAAATAAATCATCGTACACCCGTATTAACCTGCCTTGCCCTACTGCTGCAACTGCTTGTTTTAAAGCGATCACTTTGGGACGTTCTGTTAAGCCTAGCCGCGCACAACCCACCCCTACAGCGCCAGAGGATACCAAAATGACCTTATGACCCTGTCGCCGCAGATGTGAAAGGGTTTCTGCTAAAGTCGCAATTGTGGAAAGTGCCAGTTGTCCGGTTTCTGGTTGAGTCAGGCTGGATGTGCCAATTTTGACGACAATTGTTTTAGTCATTGGGCAATGGGCAATGGGCAATGGGCAATGGGCTCCACTCCCTCTTCGGTTATAAATTGCAAAGCGTCAGCCCCTCTATATATTGAGGCTGACGCTTTGCTTTTTGATATTGACTTGTTATCGGCTAGGGTCTTTATTTGGCTGACCCCATATTATTTATGTTTATTATGATCCCCGATTTTTGTTTCAAACAAAGTTTTTTTTATTTTTTCTTTAGATTTACTTTCCTGACGATTTGTCAACTTTTGTAATCCTCCTTGTTTTAGGAGTCATGGAGGCACCGAGAATTTCAGATATCCAAACTTCAAAGTTGCGTACCGGATGGGAACGAAGAGCAACATCTGGATGGATAATCGGTTCTACCAGAATAGTAAACATTCCTAAGCGATTACCTGCTAAGACATCAGTGAATAACCTATCTCCCACCATGCCTACCTGGTGTACAGGTAAATTCATCGCCTTGAGTGCTTGGCGAATTTTACGTCGCGAGGGCTTAGCAGCACCTAAGAAATAAGGTAGGTTGAGCGATCGCGCAATTCCACCAATCCGGGTGTCACTCAGGTTATTACTAACCAACCACAACTTTACACTGGGGCGTATTTGTTCTACCCACTGTTGCAGTTCCACAGAAGCTGACGCGACTCTGATTGGAACTAATGTTTCATCTACATCCAATACCAGCCCCTTCAGCCCGTATTTTTGGATAATGTCTGGCGTGAGGTTCAACACTGAACCTTTTAGAATCAAGTTAGGCTTGAGGAGATTGTTCCAACGCATAAATCAAGAATCAAGAGTTAAGAGTCAAAAGTCAAAAGTCAATGGCAACCAACTTATGACTAATGACTGAAAAAATCTTTCTTTTTACCCTTATGGGTATCTCCTCCAACAGAGGCTGCTTCAGTTGCCAGTTGCTGTAGCCTGACCGAACCCGTCCACCGCACTGGCTCACTTTTTACTTGCTTTGACTAGACACTAGACAAAGAGTAGACTTGACCATCAATCAACAGTCGAGTGATTCCCTTTGCTTGTAGATGATAACGTGCTTTGTGCAGTATTTTGGTATCGGGAATTTTAATCACGCGATCGCGCTTGGTTGAGAAGCGCTTTGCCACTCGATGGTTATCGAATATTGGTAGCGTTCTTTGTTGGGTTTCCAGGCTAGGAATTTGCCCTAAGTCGCCAAAGTCCCTAAGTGGACGGGTGATTAATTCCGAGGAGCGGTCTATCACTAAATAGCAAGTTTTGGGTAAAGTAGCTGCTGACAGTGGTAAGACTCGAACTAATGCATCACCTGACCTTGATCTTGTGACAAAAGGCGAGGCTGGTTCAAAGTCTTCTTCGTCTAGATATTCCTCATCATCATCATCATCCAAATCCTCTAAATCATCTGACTCATCTAGCAAGTCTTCGCCAAACATTTCTGCTATGACGTTGGCTTCTGGACGTGTATCTTCTTCTAAAAGCGGACTGGGAATGCTAGTGATTTCTGGAGGTCTTTGTTCCAGAAGTTCCAATTGCTCAGCAACTGGTTGCTCATCTCGCGACTCTCGGCGGATCGGTAAACTTGGTTTTGCTGTAGCCGAGGAACGCCGCTTCAGTCGTCTGGTAGGTGAAGTTGGTTCATCAACTTCCATCAGGTGTGATTCTTGTACCACGACTGGTTCTTCTTGCTGCTGAACCTTGACGACACTTTGTTCAGAAACGGGATATGCTACCTCTTGCTCTTGTGTCTGGTCTTCGGGTGGCTGGTTGCCAAATACAGGCAAATTGTCGTAATTGACCTGTGCTCTTCCTTCAGGAGTTCTAGCAGCACGCTTCAAAGACACGAGGTATTCATACTCATCTTCTGGCAAAGTACTTTTGAGTAAGCGGCTAATCGTCGAGTTACTCACGTCATAGCGCTCTGCCAAAGTTGAGGTCGTTTCAGCAGTTTCGCGATACAATTTAAGAATTTCTTGTTTATCTGATTCTGTTAGTTTTCTCACAGTAGACACCACAAACGTCTAAGCTCTTTTTCTTCCACGAGACACGTCGCGAACAGATGAATGATGCGTCGTATTCCACCAACAGCGCCCATGCCAAATCAAAATCCACTCCATACCCAAAGTACCTCTAATATCTCTCCATTTTGATAGTTAGGAAGATAGTTAGGAATCCAATTTGTGGCATATTTAAACCACATGATACTCATCCCCAAAAACAAATAAATTAGCACAAAAAAGACATCGTCAAGAGAAATGATAGGTTCTTCTTTCAAGACTATTTCTGTATAACCGAAAAATATCTTTCCAAGGAAATATGAAAGCATAACGATACTGATTGCTAACCAAACACTATAACCACTAACAATTTGTGAACTGGGCCAATTTCTTAAGCATAAGACACCAGCACCCAGATAAGCTATTGCTTTATTAAAAATAGATATACCAAGAACATACCAATTTCTATACTTTTCTATGCCACTTGAACATAGAATTCTGACATTAAGCAAAAGAAAGTGCAGTAATGCCAGTATATTCCAGCCTAGCCTGGCTAAGACAATGCCTTGAGTGGAGAACATGGTTTTGGGATGTAACTTGGTGTCAGCGCTACTCATAACACCTCGCGAGATGTTTGGAAACTCAGAGGCTTGAGCCGCTGAGAGGAAAAACGACACGAGGGACTTTAGTCCCCATGAAAGGGACTAGTTTTTGATTGGATATAATCCCAGGAACTAGTAAACCTGTTTAAGTCTCCTCGCTCAACACAACTAAGATGACTGGTCTTTAACCACGACTTAACAAGAAGTCTTGCAGATAACCCGAACTGGAGAAGTATTCGGAAGTGCGTACCAAGTTGTGTCTCTATGAGCTAGTCATCACTTACATTGTCTAACTTGTTTAGGACAAGCCCCTAGCCTTTAGGCAGGGGTTGATGACAGAACTTTACAGTATAAATGCACTCTAGCAGTTTTTTGGCTAAATGATAGTTCAAGAAGTAATCTTTATGAAAGGGAACAAGTCAATTCAACGCTAAAACTCCTATCCTAGCCACCGGGAATATCCCATTCCTCTTACAGAGGGTGGGGTGAAAGGCGGGGGAATTGCGAGACGTTAAGCGACTGAGTTGAGCAATTCCCAATCTCCGTGGGAACAAATGGAGAAAACGTGCGATCAAGTGTAGATAGCGGTAGTGAAAAAAGATATAATGTAGAGACTGACTGTATAACAAGCCAGTCTTTTCGATTGGGTGCGTAACTCAGGGGATAGAGTAGCTGCCTTCTAAGCAGCGAGTCGCAGGTTCAAATCCTGCCGCACCCGTTTTAAGTTAAAAAATCATTACCAGTTTTCATGATCCTTGAGTAAGTCTTGACTATAACAGAAATGACTGTGTGTTATGGTTGACTGGACTTTAAGGAGCTTTCAAAATGCCAATGATGCTGATTCAGGGTAAGTATAGAGTAGTCAACGCTGCTCCTGATGGCGATTCCGTCCGGTTTTATCCTAATAACCCTCAGCTTTGGAAAAAATTGCCTACACGAGTCCGCACTAACCACTTAGGAGGCGCACAGCTCCGCTTAGATAGCATTGATACTTTAGAAACACACTACCGACCTAACGTTGGTAGTTTTCCAATGCAGCACCAGCCAAAGAAATACGCTCATGCTGCTGCAAGCGAGCTGTTAGAATTTTTGGGATTTGAGAAAATTACTCGTGGTTCTAATGAGATTATCACATCGGCAGAACCAGAAGAAGTCCCGGGTTTCATCCTCACTCGATTTGCTGACGCATATGGGCGGAGTGTCGCTTTTGCGTTCCAAGGTGAATCGGATGCAGCAGATGGTAGCGATGTTTTCTTCAACAAAGCTTTGCTAGAAAAAAGCGCAAACTATCATATGTTGGTTCAAGGGTTAGCTTACCCCACCTTTTACTCCAAGTTATATCCCGACATAAGAACAGAGTTGGCTATAGTCGCAAAGAAAGCTCGTGATGAAAATAAAGGTTTGTGGTCTGTAGACAAAACTAATGAAGGTTTTGTTTTGGAAGAATTGAAAACCATTACTGATCGCGTAGTCATCTTACCTAAACTATTCCGCCGACTGCTCGGTTATCTTGCTATTAATGATGGTAGTGTATCTCTAAACGGATTTTTAGATTACATTGGATCTCTTGATGACAAATTGATAATTCTTTCTGAAGGACATGTTACTGAATTTGACTATGTGATAGAGGTTGATGCTAAGAATCTCAAACTAAAATATCTGCCAGAAGATTTAGTGTTCATAGAAAAATAAATTATCATATAGCAATCCTAAATCATTCGTACAAAGCTATAAACCCGGTATCTCAAAGATACCGGGTTTATCTGGATTCGCAATTTTTACAAATCAAATAAGATTGCTATATCAGTTATCAGTTAACTGTTAACTGATAACTGACAACTGTTAATTAAGCTCCAGGTCCAGCAGTGACAATCACCAACTTATCTGGATGAATTAGTTCCTGAATTGTCTGCTGCACCTGAGCGGGAGTCACTGCTTCAATCCTCTTGGGAAATTCTCGGATTTCTGAGAGAGAAAGACCGTAGACAGCATTTTCCAAAACCATGTTCGCTACGTTACTAGGATTTGCTAAGTCTACAGGGTAGCTGTTGGTTATTGAGCGTTTCGCTGTGTTCAATTCTGCCTCAGTGATTCCTTGCTCTCGCAACTGCTTGAGTAAAGCAAGAGTGCTGACAATAGCTTTCTGAGCATCTCCTGGAGCAGTTTGCATCTGGATTAAAAATGGACCGGGATTGATACCTGTAGCAAAGGCACTGTAAATACCGTAAGTTAGACCTTGGCGATCGCGCACTTCAGTACCCAAACGGCTAGACAAGGTATCGCCGCCCAAAATTTCATTTAATACCAAAGCAGCATAGAAACGAGGGTCTTTCCGCGCAATACCATTGTAACCAATGTATGTCACAGCTTCCGCCTTACCGGGAATCACTGGACTCAAACGTTTCATTGTTTGTGGTAAAGACACCGGAGATAAGTTAAGAATCGGTGGTTTACCCTGAGCTTGCCATTTACCAAAAGCGTTATTCAATAAAGCTTTCACTTGATTTGGATCAAAGTCACCAACAACAGCGATCGCTGTCGTATCTGGTCGATAGTGTTCCTGGTGGAAGCGAAGCACATCAGCACGAGTTACACTTCTTAAGCTTTCTTCTGTAGGAAAGCTATGAAACGGATGATTTTCAGGGTAAATTGCCTGCTGGAATACTCGTCGTCCTAATCCACGAGGATCATCAAGCTGTACTTTCAGACTTATTAAAGCACGCTGACGACTCAGTTCTAGCTGGTTGTCTGGGAAGGTAGCATTTTGCACCACATCTGCTAGAGTTTGAATCAATATCGGCAGATTAGCAGACAGCCCATTGCCAGCAATACTAACTCCTTCGCGACTAGCATTGAATCCCAAGTTTACCCCTCTGTCCTCTAGTATTTTTGCCAGAGTCAAAGCATTTTTTGTCTGAGTTCCATTCATTAAATTGGTCGCAACGAAACTTGCTAGACCTGCTTTCGTGTTAGTATCAAATTCGCTACCAGCACTAATTTGCCCACTGAGATTAACGGTGGGGACACTGTGATCAGCTAGTAGGAAAACGCGCAACCCATTTTTGAGCGTGAATTGCTCTGGTAACGGTTGTTGAGTCGAAGCAGTGGCTGATGTTGCACGAGGCAGGTATTTGGCAAGTTCTGCTGGATCGACAGGCTTACCAGGGTTGAAGTTTTCTACGGTGCGACTAGAACCAGCACTGGAAGCCCCTGGCTTACCACCTGGTAGAGTCGGTTCAAAGAAGCCAATAGTTTGTTGAGCAGGATTGAGGTAAGTTTTCGCCATTCGCTGTATATCTGCTGCTGTCACTTTGGCAACTGTCTTTAGATACTGTTCAACATAGCGATAATCCCCAGCGACAGTTTGGTTATAACCCAGTTGCGTCGCCTGACTGGTGATGTCCTGGTTTCCGAGTACAAAGGTGGCTTGTAGTTGCGTCTTTGCTCGGTTCAATTCTTCTGTCGTGACTTGTTTCTGCTGTAGTTTAGCCAAAGACTGTTGCAGCACCTGGGCAATTTTCGATAGTTGTTGACCTGGAGCAGCTATAACATTAATTTCGTACCAACCTGGTTCGATAAGTTCCGCAGGACTTGCACTCACTGAGCTTGCTAAGCCAGATTCTACCAAAGCTTGGTAAAGCTGCGAGCTACGCCCACCCGTAAGAATGGCATCCATAACATCAATTGCAGGGACGTCTGGATGACTAATATTTGGTAGAGGATAAAGGACTTGTAATAATGCAGCGCTTCCTGGCTCTTTCAAGATAAGAGGCGATTTTTTAGCAGTAGAGGTACCAGAAAAGGAGGGAGGAGGTGTTTTTGAAGAATTCCTCTTGGTTTCGTTCTGTTTTGCCCGTTTCGGAAGCTTTCCAAAAGTATTTTGGACTGTTTTCAGCACAGGTTCTGTTGCAAAATCTCCTGTAATGACCAAAGTGGCATTATCAGGGCTGTAGTAAGTTTTGTAGTAGTCCCGTACTTGCTGCACTGTGAATTTTTCCACATCGGCTTTTGTACCTCCTACAGGTAAACCATAAGTTCGGTTCCCGAAAGCAGCTCGCATCACAGCTCGATTCAGGCGATAGTTTGGAGAATTTTCGTATCCTTGTAACTCAGAGATGACTACGCGCTTCTCACTCGTCAGTTGTTCGGCTCCAACTAAAGCGCCTTCGGTGCGATCGGCTTCCAAGGTGAGCAGTGCTTCCAATTTGTCGCGCTGCACTGTGCCAAAATAAGCTGTCTCATCATAACTAGTAAAAGCATTGAATTGACTGCCCAAAGCACTAAAAAGCCGACCAAACTGCACTGGACGGTTAGTGGTTCCTTTGAACATCAAATGCTCAAGCTGGTGAGAGATACCATTCTCTCCTGCTTTCTCGTTGCGCGAACCAACTCGATACCATACCTGCACACTCACTACAGGTGCGGTGTGGACTTCCTTGGTTAGCACTGTTAAACCATTTTTCAATACCGTTTTACGTACCCCCTGAGTAAGGGCAACACCAGATACAGGTGTGACTGCACCTGGTGTTGTAGTATTGTTGAAATAACCTGCTGATAGTATTCCACTTAAGAGGAGGCTTATGAAAAAGCCCATCAGAATCAATGGACGCGACTTTGAGAAAAAAGGCATGGTAGGTTACATAAGAAATAAACAGTGTGAATAAATATATGCTATATGAATGCTCTCTTGCCATTTATCAAACAACAGAGCATAAAGTATGGTTTTTTCTCATCAGGAAATTGCTTGTTCTAGACGTACATCAAAAATTTTCCGATGGAAAGAGGACAAAAGGACAAATCAATTCAAAATTCGCTCATTCATAAGGTACGGCATTAGAAGTCTCTCCCTCTGCCTCTTCATCTCCCCATTGCCCATTGCCCATTGCCTATTGCCCATTGCCCAATGCCCATTGCCCATTGCCCATTGCCCAATGCCCAATGCCCAATGCCCAATGACTACTGAATGACTGCTCGCACTCCTTGGACTTCTCTCCATGCAAAACTACATCGTACCATCCGATCGCGCCATCTATTTGAGCGCAACCAACGGCTACTAGTTGCAGTATCGGGCGGACAAGATTCTCTGTGTCTCCTCAAATTACTGTTAGATTTACAATCAAAATGGGGATGGTATCTAGGTATTGCCCACTGCGACCATCGCTGGCGTTCTGACTCTCAGACAAATGCAAATCATGTGGAAAACCTGGCGAAAAACTGGGGTGTTTCGTTTTATTTACGAACAGCTCACGAGCCTTTAAAAAGTGAAGCTGCTGCACGCGACTGGCGGTATCAAGCTTTGAGTGCTATTGCCCACGAAAATCAATTTCATTGCATTGTGACAGGTCACACAGCTAGCGATCGCGCTGAAACTCTCCTTTATAATTTAATTCGTGGTACGGGTGCTGATGGTTTGCAAGCATTAACATGGCAACGGCTGCTAGACAATGACATCGTGCTTGTACGCCCACTCTTAGAAATGACTCGCACCCAAACAGGGCAATTTTGTCAAGATTTTCAGCTTTGTGTGTGGGAAGATTCAACAAATCAAGATTTGAAATTTGCACGTAATCGAATTCGTCAAGTAATTGTACCATATTTGCAAGAATATTTCAATCCCCAAGTTGAATCAGCGCTTGCTCAGACTGCTGAAATTTTGCAAGCAGAGGTGGAATATTTAGAACAAGCTGCCCGTCAGTTGCGCCAAGAGGCGTCAGGAGATGAGGGGGATGAGGGAGGAAATATTTATACTCGATATCCAATAAGGCTAAACCGTCGTGTATTGCAGAAAGCACCACTGGCACTACAACGTCGCGTCATGCGTCAGGTATTACAAGAAATACTTCAGAGTGCTCCTAGTTTTGAGCAAATTGAAAAACTAATAGCTTTAATATCAGCACCAAACCGTTCGCAAACTGATCCATTTCCTGGTGGTGCGATCGCTCAAGTTGAAGGTGACTGGATTTACCTAAATTTGAAGAAGGAAAAATGAAGAAGGAAGAAAGAAACTATTCTTTCATTTTCTTTCTTCTCTCTTTCTCAAAAAGCTGCCAATAGCGGCTAAGATATCAGATTGAGAAGTATCTGACGCATTCAGGCAATAACTTAGAGTTGGCTCTCACCTGTTTGCTGCACTATAGCTAACAATTCCGCAATTCCTTGTAGCTTTTGCCGAAATTCATCAACAGAATCTTGAATAGGTTGTAGTATTTCATAATATGTATTCAGTCGTCCTCGCGATTCTGCGGTTGCTGTTTGCACAGACAGTAAGTTTTGCTCCATAGTTTGCAGTGAGTGGCGTTGAGTCTCCTGCTGTTGCGTTTGTTGGGCAATAACCTCCTGCATTTGCTCGATATTGCCGTGCATCTGCTCAATCTCATGCTCCAGGTTTTCCAACTCCTGTGATTGTTGCTGTCGCTGTAGTTCAATTTGTAGAAGAATTGCTTTTAAATCAATATTTGTCTGTTGTTGTTCATTCACAATAGTTTTGCCTTGTCGCCGCAGCAATACTGTTTGGTGTTGCTGGAAAATATGCTGCCACTCAAGCAAATTACGACGTTGTCCTACCCAAGTTTCATTGAGCATTTGGTAAAGGTCTTTTTCATCAGCCAGTTCAGCTGCTAACTTGCTGCGTTCTAGTTCGGTTGCTTGATTTATCTTCTGTGTGAGTTCTTCTATATTTTTTTGTTTTTCTTGCAGTTCTTGTTCTTGCTGGTGGATAAAGTTAGAGTTAATATTCAACTTCTGCTGCAAATCTCGCACCATATTTTGCAGTCGTTCTAGAGGTATTTTTTCCAAAGCTGCCACATTAACTCTAAAAGCGGTAGTCACATCAACAATTGTCGCAGTACAGCATTGAATTTTCTGGTGTAACTCTTCCTGGTATCGCAGTTGCTCTTTTAGGACTCGTGCATACTCTTGCTTGCTAACAAGAGCAGCTGTATTCACTTTCAAATCAGCTATTTGTTGTTCGAGAGAATTTTGAGCTTGCTGCCATTCTTTTTGACGTTCAGATAACTCTGGCAAGAGGCGATTAACTTCCTCCTGCTGTTGATAAACCGTACTTCTATACTGTTCGAGTTGTTGCCAATGCGGGTTTAAAACTGCCTGCTGCCTTTCGAGCATTTCAAAGGCATGGTTAAGATGTTCGCGTACTGTTTCTATAGGAGCAACGCTAGTAGACAGCTGAGCAAGTAACTCGTTTAGCGATGCTCCGTTCGCGTAGCGTTCCGCAGGAAAGGAGCCGCTACGCGATCGCGTTTGCTCATCATCCAACAAAGCAGAGTGCTGACACTCTGCTTTGTACTCCTCCAAGCGATGCTGCTCACCTCGCAACTGCTCCCATGCTCCTTCCAATTCTTGACGGTTGCGCTCAATCTCTGTTTGCAACTTTTCAATTTCCTCGCGAGAAGTTTCTACTTCTTGTTGTTGTGTCTCCAAGCGTTGAAATTCATCCTCCATTTGTTGCAGTTGTTCCAAGCGAGCTTCCATATCCATTTCACGGCGATTCAATTCTTGCGCTTGAAACGTTAGAGACTGCTTCCATTGGTTAATTTCTTCTTCTCTAACCTGAAATTTTTCCACCTGACGGGAAAAATTCTGCAAAATATTAACTAAAGGACGCCCCGCTTCCTGAATCCGTTGTACTTTACGATTCGGATTCAATTCAACCAACACGAGGACTCCATCACTTAATTTGCTGGCTTCCTCAGCAGCAACCACTTCTTGAGAAACCGTACTCCAACTTTGGTCAATTCGTTGACAAGCCAGTAGTTTCAGTTCGGTTTTGCCACCACCAAGTAAACCGCCTTTCTGCTTTTTGACTTCTGCTAGATACAGCACACCGTTATTCCTTTTGTGTACTTAATGCTTCGTGTTTTAAACAATACCTTAAAACGTTGCAAATAGTTACACCATGACACGATATATTGCGTCTTAATATTATGTATGGAATTCATGTGTCACCTATTTATATTTTGTACTGGTAGTAGTTATGACGACTTCCGTATGATTGCTAACGTGTCCTAGACAGGTACATTAACTATGGTATTATCCAGAACAATACAAAAAGTACAACATTTATTAATCAGATAAAAAATGAGGTTAAAAACAATATCACCTAGTTCCCAACATCACTCTGGAGGAAACCCCTTACAGAGTCTATGGGATTGAAGCTACGGGAACGAGGTTTGGTGGGAACAGTCAAACAATTGCTGCGAGGAAAAGGATGAACACAACATGGTCAGCAAATCTGACTTCTTAGGAGGAAGTGGACAAAACCACTTCCGTCCTGAATTACAAATAGAAAGTTCTGAAGGAGAGTTATGTCTAAGGTTTTATATTTCCTCGCATCAGGAGTTTGCACTACTCGCCACTGAGATCCGGGAGGTTATTGAACTAAGTCCTGATAGAATTACCCCAATTCCTAATGCTTCTCCTTTGCTTTTGGGTGCTCTAAATCTACGAGGTCGAGTTATTTGGGTGGCTGATTTGGGTCAATTTCTAGGAGAAGCAACTGCCCTAAATACGGATCGATCACAGATTCCTGTGATTGCTATAGAAGAGCAAGACACAATAGTCGCTTTGGCAGTTGAAGAAATCACCTGTATGGACTGGCTTGACATCAAACATTTGGTGGCACCAACAAGCGTATCAGATACAATGGCTGCTTTCTTGCGGGGAGAGTGGATACTTGAGTCTAAAAAAAATCAGTATCTGCGGCTGCTTGATCAGACAGCTATTTTACGAAGTGAGCGGTGGGCAGGATGAAATGGAGGTAGAAAAGAGTAGTGAGTATAATTTGGTAAATGTATCTTAAAGAACAGAGGGAACAGGGAACAGGGAACAGGCAAGAAGAGAAGGAGGTGTTTCTTTCATTCGTTGCGGGTGTGTAATCACGCCCCTTGGTTGCTCATAACCTGATTACCTCCGTTGAACCTTTCCAAGTCGAAACCGTTGAAAATAAAAGGTAATTAATTTTTTGTCCTGTGTCTTTTGGTATTTACCCATGACTAATGACTAATGACTAATGACTAATGACTAATGACCAATGACTAATGACCAATGACTAATGACTAATGACTAATGACCAATGACTAATGACCAATGACTAATGACCAATGACTAATGACCAATGACTAATGACCAATGACTAATGACCAATGACTAATGACCAATGACTAATGACTAATGACTAATGACTAATGACTAATGACTAAAAACTATGCTGCCAGAACAACAACAGCGCATTTTGGGTTACTTTATTGAGGAATCAAAAGACCACCTCAATATAATAGAACAGGGGTTGCTGAATCTCCAGAATACCTTTGACAACCCGGAAATGATTAACGAAGTTTTTCGAGCGGCTCACTCCATTAAGGGAGATGCAGCAATGCTTGGTCTGAGTAGCATTCAGTACACGGCTCACCGTTTGGAAGACTGTTTCACAGTTCTGAAAGAGCATCCAATTCAGGTTGACCAAAAATTAGTATCTTTGTTTCTTGGTGTATCTAATACCTTAAGAGCGCTGTTAGAAAGTTGGACCGAACCTTTTGGTCTGACTGAAGATATAGCACAGACTTTAATATCAGAAACGGAACCAATCTTCAAATCGTTGCACGAACATTTGAAGTTACTCGTACAACAAACTAGCAATGAGGCAACAAAAAATATAAATAGTTTACCAAAAGCTTCCCCTGCAACTTTGCCACAACCCGTACCAACAAGAACACAGAGTTGGCAAAACCTACAAACTGTGCAAAGTCAGGTTATCCGGACACTACGGGAAATGTTGCAACTGTTTAAAAAAACTGCAACACCCCAAACGCGGCAAAGGCTTTATGAATGCTGTCACCAATTAGTTGAACTTGGTGAAGAATTAAATTGGTCTAACTGGTGTGGTTTGTGTCGAATAACAGCAAGTGCGATCGCTAATCCTGAAAACACCTATCTCACTCTAGCTAAAATCGTTATTACAGAGATTAAACAAGCTCTGGAATTAGTCAGTGCAGGTCGGGAACCTGAAATTACAATTAGTCAGCAACTGCAAGCACTTGTCAGGGTAGAAGAAGCCATTGAATTGTTAGAAATCCCCCTTGAGTTGGCAGATGAGTTGGCTACCCCAGCAGAACTATTAGAATTGCCACCAACTATATCTTCTAGTACCATTCATTTGGAAACTGAGAAAGAAGTTCCACAAACAAGAAGTGATGCTGCTTCCACAGAGCTTTTGGATATTGAGCCGCAAGACAGAATTACTTGCTTATTTGAATTATCAGAGCAATTTAATAGCAATGATAACGCGCCTTTAACCAATAGTAGTACGGATACGAATAGCCCAGAGGTAGAAATAGCTCAGCTTAATACTCTAGCTGATTTGTTTGAAGGTGAAAGTTCAGATCTACATAGAACGTGGGACAAAGAAGAAATTTTAGATATTAATGCTGAAGACAAATTAGGAATAGATTTAAGCAACAGTAATACTGAGGATTCTGATAAAAAAAATGAATGTTTAATCTCTGAAGAGACTATTAGTGGTAAGCATCAATCAACAAGAGCAAAAGAAGAATCTAGTCTTCAGTTATTTGATGAATTATTAGAAGAAAATTTAAAATCAGCCAGTCAGGAAACGACTCATTTAACGATAGAGTTAGATGATGATAAGATAGTTACACTAGAAGATATAAGAGAAATCTTACAAGGCTACTCAGAGCAGTCTATTAGTGCTAGCGAAAAAATACAAGATGAGGTAAGCAGTTTATTAGAATTGGTACTGGATGAGAATCAACCCTTACCCATAGGCGAAATAAATCAAACAGAAACAGAGATTATTCCTGATATTGAGCTTTCCAAAAATCAAGTAACTAGTTTTGACGATTTATTCTTACAAACAGCGAAAGCAGAACCAATACAGGAAGTTGATTCGCTTAACCGTAGAGAATCAGAAACTATATCACATCAGGACGAAATCTTGACCTTAGAAGAGCTAGTTACTGAGGTAGAGGAAGATAATAGCATAATCTTTTCTGGAAATAAATCAGCAGATGCTGATTTATTTGCTGTACTACCTGAAACAGAAGATTTGAACAACTTCTGGGAACCGGAAATGGAGGGAGAAAAGGGCGAATTTTATCCTGCCATTCAACAGGATACAGCAAATGATTTAGAAGAAGTTTTGTTGGGTACTGCGGCTGAAGACATTTTTGATGATGTTGAGCAGCCTCTGAACTCTATCTTAGCTAGTGTGAGTTGGGAAGATTCGGATCTCAATTTTCAGTCGGAAGAGCAGCTGGAAGAGCAACAGTTTCATTTGTTATTTTCATCAGAAACAGATGAAGATTTATTTCAAGATTTAACACCAGATCAAACAACCTCCTCTTCTATTGACACGACTTTAGATGCTATAGATGCCCAAAATACAGCTTACTATAGGATAGTGCCCAAGACGGAAAAGAATGTTTTTTCACAACAGCCAGAAGCAGTAGAATTAATTCCAGAATTTACGACTTCGCCTTCAGAAACGGAACCATTTATAGAGGAACCGCAGGATTTTCTCAATAGTTTGTTGTTTAGACAACCACCTGACGGTATTAGCTTTACCCTAGATTCTGAGTCTTCACAGGAAAATTTCGAGATTCTAGACATAGAAGCAGAAACTATCTCACAACTAGATTCAGAACTTGATTTAAATGAAGACTTCTTGGCAACAGAAGCAGTTTCTTCAGAGAAGGAATTTGCTCAAGAAGTTGATATCTCCTTGAATGACGAATTTTCTGAGTTAGATAAGTTACTAGACCAAAAAGTTGTATCAGATATAAATGCTGGATTCAGATCAGAAGAAATAACCTCCCAAGCGAATTTATTTAGTGCAGTACCAAACCAGGTGACATCAGAGACAGACAAAAGAGATTTACCTCATCGTCCCTTCGTCTCTCATGCTTCCAAATTTGAACAACTGATGAAGATTCCTGTTAAGCATCTGGATGACCTCAGTCATTTAGTAGGAGAGTTAGTCGTCAATCGTAACACGTTGGAACAGGACCAAGAACGTCTGCGACAGTTTCTAGATAACTTGCAGCATCAGTTGCAGCAGTTGAATGATGTCGGGACAAGGATGCAGGAATTGTACGATCGCTCGCTATTAGATGCATCTCTACTTACTAACCGCAGACATCACGGTGGTGATAATAATAAAGATACAGACAGGGATTTTACTGAATTGGAAATGGATCGGTTTACTCCTTTCCATACGCTGGCTCAGGAAATGATTAAACTAATTGTGCGGGTGCGTGAAGCAGCTAGTGATATTGATTTTGTCACCAAAGATACTGAGCAAGTCACAGGACAGTTCCGACAAGTGACTAAAGCGATGCAAGAAAGCATAACGCGATCGCGAAAGTCGCCATTTGCTGAAGTGACCACTCCTTTAGAACGAGGAGTGCGCGAAAGTGCTATTAAGTGTGGTAAACAAGCGCAACTCGTTATTGAAGGTCGAGAAACTTCGATAGACAAACTCATTCTAGAACATCTCAAAAGCCCGCTCACTCATTTACTCAACAATGCGATCGCTCACGGTATCGAAACACCAGAAGTACGACAAGCGATCGCTAAGCCACCTGTGGGAGTCATTACTATCGGCGCATTTCATCAAGGTAATCAAACTGTTATTTCTGTCACCGATGATGGCGCAGGTATTGACATAGAAGCGGTGAAGGCAAAAGCAATTAAGATGGGCATGATAACGTCAGAACAAGCTAAGATCATGTCTGACCATCATGTTTACGATTTGCTGTTCCAACCAGGTTTCAGTACCAAAGAAAAGGAAGATGAATTTGCAGGTCGTGGTGTCGGTTTGGATGTTGTTCTCACCAGAATTCATGAAATTCGAGGAACAATTAGTATTGATTCCATTGTAGGTAAGGGAACGACCTTCACCATTCGTCTACCCCTGACTCTAAGTATTTGCAAAGCTCTGTGCTGTGTATTTGATAGAGCTTGCATTGCTTTCCCCATGGATGGTGTGGAAGATATCTTAAATGTTTCCCTAAAAACGATACAGCAACATCCTAATGAGCAAAAGTATATGCCTTGGCGTGACACACTGTTGCCATTGCGATCGCTAAAAGAAATTTTAACTTTCAATAGTCAACTCAGTCGAGGTCGTGTTTGTGGTCAGCGCGATGACGACATGGTTTCTGTAGTCGTTGTGCGATCGGCAAATGTCTTTTTTGCCCTACAGGTAGATCAAGTACTTAACGAGCAAGAAATCGTGATTCAGCAATTTGAAGGACCATTCCCCAAACCCATTGGTGTTGCTGGTGCGACTATCCTGGATGATGGTCGCATTATGCCCATTGCTGATGTGCTAGAAATTATTAATATCTTCCAAGGACGAACTTCAAAACAGTGTAGTAAGTAGGAAGACATAATTAAATGTAGAATGCGCTGCGTCAGAAACCCGGTTTCTTTAAGAAACCGGGTTTCTTAAGTGTTAAGTTTATTTTGGTGGACTTACTTATCAGTTTTTGGGAACAGAAAGATTAATGAACTGTCTAGAAAAAAACACCTTGACATGGCTACTGTCAAAGTGTTTTTCTTTTCAAAAAATAAACATCAAACTGGCGTTAGTAAGTTTTCAAATAGAAAGTCCGCCAATTTCGTACCAGAGATATAAGCTGCATCTGCATCCCATTGAAAATGGACACCGAGATAAATACGGCTACGCCCATTCTCTAAGGCTGCGGAGGAGAAGCTGTTGAATGTCCGTGTGATTCTAATGCCATTATTGCCCCTCGCACTCGGATCTTCAGATGTGAGTGTGAAGGTAACATTATCTGTGCCAAAGAAGTTCCGCATAATTCCGGCATGTAGTGCTGCGAAAGTTGCGTGACCAGAGACATACGCCGGGAATGCAGGTGAAAATCTCGTCCCATCAGGATTGGGCGATAGAGGTCTCCATGTGGGGTCAGCTATTGTTCCAACGTTTCCGTCCTCAAATGCCCTTTGAATTGCAGTCTCCGGTCTCCACAAGTCCAAATCAGTGTCGTACTTCGCATCCCACGCTAAGATTGCTGCATCTCCTAAAGCTAACCCAACAAGGGCAAACAGCCGTGCGTTCTCTGAAAAGCTCAGTCCCCTTAATTTAGAAACAATCTGAGTCAGGGTATACAGTTGTCCTGGTGGCTTATAGGTTCCATCAACATCATTTGCCCAGAACAGAGCAATGTCAGTTTGTTCTTGAGTACGCTCAGTGGAGTTAGCAGAACCAAGCCGTTTGACTTCATTAACTTGAGCAGCGTATTCGACACTAGCAAGCAGAGCCTGCTTGGTTTTGAAGCCGGCGGGTCGAGTCGGACGAAAGCGCTCTATCGCGGTTGGTGAGAAAGGTTTCACTTTGCCCCAGTTTGGAGTCACTGGATCGCCAGAACCTGTTGGTCGCCAATCACCAGGCTTATTTCCGGGAGTATAAGGGGTGTTGTCGTTATATCCGTCTGCCAGTCGATAATTGATGATTGCTTGAGCCGCTGCTAGCCCAAGTTCTTTGCCATCGTCGATACTCTGTTGCGACGCACCACTTTTTTTAATTTCTTCAATGGCTTTGTCGCGTTCTGCGTTGAAGAAGCTTTGGCTTTTCTCCTTGGAAAAGGGATAAACACTATCGCTGCTTAACACAGTATACGCAGCGTAAACTGCTGCCGCTTCTTTAGAAGCTCCTGGTTTTGCTGTGATAATGTTTAAATATGGTTTATAGGTTTTCTCAATTGAATTGACTGCGTCATATATTGCAGCGTGCATAATGGCACCCGTACGGGCGATTGGTCCAGGTGCACCACCATTTACACGAATTGCTTGTAGATAGACGTTGTTCCAATTGATAATTTGGTCTAACATTAAGGTTCCTTTGTATTTTGTTTGTTTGCGCCCGCCCTGTTATTGAAGTTAGAAGACAGCAGTACACATAGCTACCGCTATGGCAAAAGTTTTTGCCCTCCATTGACTCGAATAAATTTAGAGGCTTGCTATGTTCTTAGTAGTCGTCATTGAAATTAACTTATGCACCTGTAGAAAAAGAATGAGAACAAAGAAAGCCGATTCTTTTAATACCTCATTTTCTCAGGAGTCAATATATTCAACATAATGACAAGACTCCTTGGAAAACAGCAGTACCCCCACAGGGTACTTTTTTAACAACTCAATTTTGATGGCTATGGTTGAGTAATTCGCTGGTGGTAAGGAACTTAAGTATAATGAATTTTTCAGTACTCAGGACTTTTCATCAATGAAGACTCTACGGCAATTTTTGTTCACTTTACTAGTAACTATTATTATATGTAGGTGGTTATTAGCTCCTGGTATTGCTGTTGCCAAAACTTATACTAACTGGTATTCTCCAATTCAAAATGGTATAAGTGAAGAGCAACCCCTGCACCATGTAAAAGTCCCCTCTTCGCCCCAAACTATGTCTTATAAAAAACACTTGAGCTATCCAGTTAGCCCTAAGAATAATCAAGTAGATAACTACCACGGTACTTTAGTTGCAGACCCTTACCGCCTCCTAGAAAATCCTGATTCAAAAGAAACCAAGACTTGGATTGATGCACAAAATAAGGTGACTTTCGGCTATCTTCAGGAAATTCCGACAAGGGAAAAAATTAAGCAGCGTCTCACCAAATTATGGGATTACGAAAAATATAGTATTCCTTTCAAAGAGGGGAACCGTTACTTTTACTTTAAAAATAATGGACTGCAAAATCAAAGCGTCCTGTACACCCTCAAAACTCTCGACGCTGAACCAAAAGTTTTACTTGACCCAAATACCCTTTCAGAAGATGGTACTGTTGCCCTTTCAGGAACAGCGATCAGTGAAGATGGTAATCTTTTAGCATACGGTCTATCCACTGCTGGTTCTGACTGGCAAGAGTGGAAAGTCAGGGATGTTGAAACAGGTATTAACCTCAAAGACCACTTGAAGTGGATTAAATTCTCTGGCGCATCTTGGACACATGATAGTAAAGGATTTTTCTACAGTCGTTATGATGAGCCAAATGAAAAAACCAAGTTAGAAGATGTCAACTATTATCAAAAACTTTACTATCACAAACTGGGAACACCCCAATCAGAAGACTTACTTATTTACAATCGTCTAGACCAAAAAGAATGGGGATTTAATGGCGATGTGACAGAAGATGGACGCTACCTCATTATTTCAGTATGGAGAGGAACTGACCCCAGAAATTTAGTTTTCTACAAAGATTTGACCAATCCAAAAGCAGAAGTTATAGAACTTATTCAGGAATTTGAGTCCAGTTTTAGTTTTATCGACCATGACGGTAGCATCTTCTATTTTCGCACTGATTTCGATGCACCAAAAGGTCGATTGATTGCTATTGATACCAAGAATTCAGCGAGCAAAAACTGGAGAGAAATTATCCCTCAAGCCAAAGAAACTCTGGAAAGCGTTAGTACAATTAATAACCAGTTTGTCACTGATTATCTTCAAGATGCTCATAGCCAAATCAAGATTTTTGACCTAAATGGCAAATTTATACGTGAGGTCAAATTACCAAGCTTAGGTTCAGCCGGTGGCTTTGATGGCAAGCGAAACGATACAGAAACTTTTTATCTGTTCACCAGCTTTACCACACCCGGAACTATCTATCGCTACGACATGGTTAGCGGGAAGAGCACAGTTTTCCGTCAGCCGAAAGTGGCTTTTAACCCAGATGATTACGAGACAAAGCAAGTTTTTTATAAAAGCAAAGATGGCACAAAAGTGCCAATGTTTATTACCTATAAAAAGGGAATTAAATTAGATGGAAATAACCCTACCTTACTATCTGGTTATGGTGGTTTTAACATCTCTATAACCCCCAGCTTTTCTGTTGGTAGCTTGGTATGGATGGAAATGGGCGGTGTGTATGCTGTGGCTAACTTACGCGGTGGCGGTGAGTATGGGGAAGAATGGCATCAGGCGGGTATGAAGTCGAAGAAGCAGAATGTGTTTGATGACTTCATCGCCGCTGCTGAATGGCTCATTACTAATGGTTATACAAAGTCTGCTAAGTTAGCGATCGCAGGTGGAAGTAACGGGGGATTACTGGTGGGTGCTTGCATAACTCAGCGTCCCGATTTATTTGGTGCTGCTTTACCATCTGTGGGTGTGATGGATATGTTACGCTTCCATAAATTTACTATTGGCTGGGCTTGGACTTCTGAATATGGCTCACCAGACAACCAACAGGATTTCAAAACACTTCATGCCTATTCGCCACTGCACAAACTTAAACCGGGTACAGCATACCCAGCAACATTAATTACCACAGCCGATCATGACGATCGCGTTGTTCCTGCACATAGTTTCAAATTTGCCGCTGCTTTGCAAGCTGCTCACACTGGTGATGTACCCGTACTCATTAGAATTGAGACAAAAGCGGGACATGGTGCTGGTAAGCCTACAACAAAGATGATTGAGGAAATTGCAGATAAGTGGGCTTTTTTAGTGCGTACGTTGGATATGAAAGTTTAATCTCACGCTAAGACGCAAAAACGCAAAGAGTTCTCTGCGTCTGGTGCGTCTTGGCACTAAATTTTAAGAAAGTTCTCTTAAGTAGGTAGTAGATCGAGGCGTGAGTTGTCTCACAAGTGTTGCATCCACTGTCCAAAACTCGGCATAAACACTCTCAGCGCAAGCTAGAACAGGACTTACGCAAAGAAACCCGGTTTCTACCAAAAATCGTCTGTTTCGCAACAAAATACGAACGAAGAAACCGGGTTTCTGACATATGGTGCGTAAGTCCTATAGAAATGCTGCATCATATAAGGTAGGTAATACATATCGCTGCTATACAGAACTCTTTTTACTGCTAGAGGCTCACTTCCCTAAAAAGTTAGTCACTTTGAAATTTGATGTTCCCTCCCAACAGTGGTTTAAAAATGCACTTACCCGAGCATCTGGTAAATCAGCAGACTCTCTAGATGCATTAAACTGTACTGCTGTCACAATGTACTCAAAAATAATGACAAACTGTTTCTTGGGTGACATTCTTTCCACAACAATTGTTTCTCCTACCTGTGGAATTTGAGGTAAATCCACAACAAAAGTCTCTATCTTTGGTGTTTCCAGGGGATTTTTGAAATTGAAGTATTTACAGTAAACGAGTATTTTCACTACCAAATCCACCAATAGCTGTTCTTTTTCACCATGTTATTCCAACTCCTATAACAACTTACTCAAGTAAATCTCGTAAATCTTGAATCACTAAATCAGGAGTTAGAATATTTGGAGAAAGTTGTTTCTTATCTAAATTAATCCAAATTGCAGATAAACCAACTGCCTTGGCTCCTATAATATCAAACAGCAAGTTATCACCTACAAATACAGTTTTAGATTCATGCACTTCTATCTGTTCTATCGCTTTTTTAAAGATTGAAGGGGAAGGTTTTATCAAGCCATAATCAGAAGAAAATATAATTGTTTTAAATGAATCAGTAATTCCTACTCTATGAAATTTCTTAAGGCAGAATTTGCTTTGGCACCAAACATTTGATAGGGAGCATCCCAATGCATGCAAAAAAACGGTAGTGGGAGCATCTTACTCCCTACTTATATAACCGAAGCGGGCTGTCCGGTCCGCACTACAAAATAAAATAAATTTGCACATTTGGGATGCTCCCCGCCGCGTGCGCATCATTCAAAGCGGGGCGTGCAAACTGCGTCGGGAGCGCGTTAGCGGAGCGGTGCGATAGCACTTCGCCTGCGGGGTTATCTGAACATATTGCGAGTGGATGAGTATCAAACACTCGTCCACGGGTATCAAACACTCATCCACGAGTATCAAACACTCGTCCATGGGTATCAAACACTCGTCCATGGGTATCAAACACTCGTCCATGGGTATCAAACACTCGTCCATGGGTATCAAACACTCATCCACGAGTATCAAACACTCGTCCACGAGTATCAAACACTCGTCCACGAGTATCAAACACTCGTCCACGAGTATCAAACACTCGTCCATGGGTATCAAACACTCATCCACGGGTATCAAACACTCATCCACGGGTATCAAACACTCATCCACGAGTATCAAGAGCTTTAAGAGCTTATCCGAACCGTATTGAGGGATGCCCGACAGGACAGGGTGAGGTTCCGCAGGAATTTTGAGTTATTCGATGACTTGTGTACACCACGGTAGCTCAATCAGTAGAGAGGGGGATGAGTGTTTGAGGTTCTTAAAAAAACCAACCGTATGAGTGCAAACCCTTACCTAACAGATTCACCCCTAGATAGCAAATCCAAACAACAACAAAGCCACTGGCGGCTAAAATTGCCGGACGACGACCTTGCCAACTGCGAGTGATGCGAGCATGAAGATAAGCAGCAAAGACTAACCAAGTAATCAATGCCCAAGTTTCCTTGGGATCCCAACTCCAGTAAGATCCCCAAGCTTCGTTCGCCCAAACAGCACCAGCGATGATGCCAATAGTTAATAGGGGAAATCCCAATCCAATGATACGATAGCTGATGTTGTCTAGAGTTTCAGCAAGACTCAGACGTTGAGGTGAAAGGGGTTCTGCTTTTGCTACAGCTTGAGATTGAGTGACGGTGACTAAATCCAAAACAGCAGTTTTGCCGTTGCTACTACTTTCTATACGAGCTACTCCGTTATTGTCAGCAGTAACTGTCGGTAGTTGAGCACCTAGCTCAGTGACTTTGTGTAAGCGATCGCGTAGCGGCTGCTTTGCAGCATCGCCCCTGCTGCGATATCCACCAGTACCGACAGAACTCCCTTGTAATTGGATGTCTTGACCGTGTGTGACAATGAGGAAGGCGATCGCCACTAGTGAACCCACCATTAAAGCTGAGTAACTCAACATCATCACACTAACGTGCATCATCAGCCAATTGGATTTCAGCGCAGGTACTAAGGGTTCTGCGACTTGCATTTGGGATGGTAGGGTGAGGGTGGCAAAAGCGGTGATACACATCGCTACAGGTGCAGTTACGGCTCCCACTAAACGGCTACGACTCGTATTTTCAGCAATCAGATGGACAGTCGTTATTCCCCAAGCTAAGAAGAATAAAGATTCATACAAATTACTGAGAGGAAAATACCCAGCCTCTAGCCATCTTGCTCCTAGTAAGGTAGCTATGCACAAATTAGCGATCGCCATTCCAGCTGTACCCACAGCAGTGGTAGGCAAATTTGGAAAAGCCGCCCCACCCCAATAAACTAGCATCGTGACAAATAGAATTGCAAACGAGGCATTGTCTAGCCAGCTCTGGAGTGTAACCAAATTCATAATTAACTTTATCCCCAGTCAATATGGTATGGATTCCGATTGTTATTTGTTATGATCCTATCCGTTTTAAGGAAGGTAGAAATTATAAATTATGAATGCTAAAAATTTCAGGATTCATAATTTATTTGCCGGACTTGGTAAAGGCTCTGGTTTTCCAGCTTTTTGCAGTGATAAAAAAATGTCGTAGCGAGTACTGCGGCTATCGCTCACAGCAGCGCTCACTCCTATTGAGCGTGTTGCTTCTAACAAAGTTCGTTGATTAGGCAAAAAAGTCGGCAAGGGAAAATTTTTAGTCGTATGTTCCACATCCAAGAAAAACTGACCATTTGTAGGATTGGGTTCTCGTGGAACTGTGTCCTGAAATAGAGCAGTGCTGGTAATGGTGTTATTTGGTCTAGGAACTATCCTATCAGTAACAGGTGCACCAACCACCAAGAAAGCAACATCTTCATCTAACCAGCCATGAGTGGCTGTCAATGTTCCAAAAGATCCCAGCCAGTTGACAACAGGTTTACCATTAACTGTCGTGTGTTTTATCTGGAACTGGTATTGATTTTTCATAACTTCATCAAGCTGTTTTAGGGTGGCTTCAGCACGGGTGCGATCGCTTGCCTGTACCATGAAAACCAAAGCAGCACGAAAATTTTCTGACAAACCAACTCTTGGAGTATTTGGAATCACTGAGACAGAAAACTCTCCTCCCATCCACGAGAGCAAATCTCGATCTAAATCCAGATTTGTGAGAGATTTTATCCCATTTCGTAGCTGTTCTGGCATGACCGGTGAGTACGGATTTCCTTGAGAAGTTGAGACATAATCAGCCCACAACTGGTGTAGATTCCCGCCAGACAGCATCATTAGGGTTTCTGCTGGTAAGCGGTTTTGCATTTTCCCTGCTTTGTTTTCCACTGCTAGGGTGCGCTGGCTGTTCGGATTTAGCCAAGAAATGCCTTTTAACCGAATTCCTTGTGACTCCAAAGTCATTGTCCCTGCTAAACCTTGGTTATTTTGAAGTTGAGTCAAAACTTGAGCAGGCAAACGATGGTTTGGAGACTGAGTAGCTATTCTAGCAGCGTAAGGTACATTCACATAGAATTGAGCAAAAGGTTGGTAATGAGAAATTTTTAGTAAATTCTCTGCAAAACCCAGACTTGTAGCTAGGGATGGTTGACCTTTGTATGCGTCAATTGCTCGTTCTGTCGTTTTGGGATTATCGGTGACTACAAGAAAACGCCTGTCCAATAAGGCTGCTGAAAATTTTTCTCCAACTTGCCCTTGAGTTTCTTTAATAACAATGTTCTGGTAAGTACGGTCAATCCATTTGCCACCTTTAGCTGCTTTTGGTTGTGCTAAGATGCTGCTCGCTCTTTCTATATTTTTTACTGGCAGAATCATCACTATCGACTGCTCGTTGGTTGCTGTTTCTCCATTGGTCGCAATGGGCTTTGATGCTGGTTTACTTGCGTTTGGGGCAAGAATTGCAATTGTGACTTGATCGCCAACCCAAGGACTGATATCTTTTTGGAAGTCATAACCATTATTTGTCAAAAAGCGATCGCGCAACTGCACTAAATTTTTATCTAGTTCCGCTTGAGTTTCCTTTGTGCCAAACTCTCGCAATTTCTCCCATTGTCCGGAATCAGTGGTGAGAGAAACTGCAAATAGGGCATCTTGGGGAATAATATTCGCACCTGGTAGTAAATCTTTAGAAGATGACTTTCCCTGAGTTAACAGCCAGTACGCTGCACTCCCTGCAAAAATTAATAACCCAGCAAACGAGAGCGTCAGTACCAGAAACGGTTTCTTTTTTTTCTTCATCGAACCAGACACAAGCGGTAGTGCCATTGAAACCAATACCTCATTCTTACGAAATCATCATTGCTTGTTGCTAAAGTTAACCAAAAGGTTTCCTTCCTCTAGAGTAAACGCCAAAATCTATGCGAAAATACTCGCTCTCATCTTTGGGCAAATTCACCAAAATCCACGTCTACCCTCTCTTCTTCTCTTCTACGCTTTGAGTTTTGTTACAAAAAATTTTAAGAAATATAAAAAATATTAAGAAGTATATGATTCATGAATAGAGCTATTTACTTGCACCATCAAGCTGTATTAATCTTTAGCACGAACCACTAAAAGCAAGGACCACGCCTTTGCGTGTGCCTTGCTAATAGGGCAATTTTCGTAGCGATCGCACTTAAGTGTCCTGTCCAAATAGTAGTCTTTCGATGACTAACTGACTCAAAATTTTCACTCATGCTATTGACAAATCTCCTCCCATATCGAATAAAACTACTCCAGGGATAAGATTAACCGCAAATGTCAAATTAACACGACTTAAATCAAGACAATGAGCTTAAACTGAATAGGTTTAAATAGACAATGACTTCAAGCAAGCAACCTTTTGAGTTGCCGAGTTTTTATGTGCCTTGGCCCGCACGGCTGAACCCAAACCTGGAAGCGGCACGGGTGCATTCTAAAGCTTGGGCTTATGAAATGGGGATTTTGGGTGGGGCAGAGGGATCAGAAGATTATGGGATTTGGGATGAGCGCAAGTTTGATGCCCATGACTACGCGTTATTGTGTTCCTATACCCATCCAGATGCCGATGAACCCATGCTCAATCTGGTAACTGACTGGTATGTTTGGGTATTTTTCTTTGACGATCACTTCCTTGAGCTTTACAAGCGTAGCCAAGATATGGCTGGGGCTAAGAAGTACCTCAATGGACTGCCAGCGTTTATGCCTGTGCAGCCCCAAAAAACGCCGCCAGAACCCACCAATGCCGTAGAACGGGGTTTAGTAGACCTCTGGAATCGCACTGTTCCTAATGCCTCCCAAGACTGGGTAATCCGGTTTTCTGAGAGTACTATCAATCTTCTCAAAGAATCTCTGTGGGAACTGGCTAATATCAGCCAAAATCGAGTCGCTAACCCCATTGAGTATATCGAGATGCGCCGTAAGGTAGGGGGTGCGCCCTGGTCGGCTAATTTGGTAGAACACGCGGTTGGGGCAGAAATTCCTGCTGCGATCGCTCCCACTCGACCAATGCGTGTCCTCAAAGACACCTTTTCTGATGGGGTGCATCTACGAAATGACATCTTCTCTTACCAAAGAGAAGTGGAAGAAGAAGGGGAAAATGCTAACTGTATTTTGGTCTTAGAACGATTCCTCGGTGTGAGTACCCAAGAAGCGGCTAATCGAACTAACGACTTACTAACATCTCGGGTACAACAGTTCGAGAACACCTGTGTTACTGAGCTTCCTTCCTTGCTCGAGGAATACAGTCTGAGTCCCGACGAGCGTCTAAAAGTAGTCCTATATGCCAAAGGACTTCAGGACTGGCAGTCGGGGGGTCATGAGTGGCACATGAGATCGAGCCGCTACATGAACCAGACATCAGACAAATCTTCAACAGCAAGCTGGTTTTTAGGGGGCCCCACTGGACTTGGCACATCGGCGGCTCGTCTAGGAACTTTATACGATAGTTTGGGACTGAAACGCTTCAAAAGCTTCACCCATGTCCCCTATCAGCCTGTAGGACCAGTAACCCTGCCACAGTTTTATATGCCCTTCTCCACCAGTTTGAATCCCCATCTAGACGAAGCTCGGCGGCATTCTAAAGAATGGGCGCGTCAAATGGGGATGCTGGACGTATTGCCAGGGATGCCAGGTATTTACATCTGGGATGACCACAAATTCGATGTGGCCGACGTAGCTTTATGCGGTGCTTATATTCATCCCAATGGATCTAGTCCTGAGTTGAATATCACAGCTTGTTGGCTCGTTTGGGGAACCTATGCTGATGACTACTTTCCGGCATTGTATGGTCATAGCCGAAATATGGCAGGAGCAAAAGTCTTTAACGCTCGGTTATCGGCCTTTATGCCCCTTGATGGAGATCCCATTCCCGAAGCAACGAACCCAGTCGAACGGGGTTTAGCTGATATTTGGGCGCGGACGGCTGGCCCCATGACCCCTAATGCTCGTCGCCAGTTTCGTCAGGCGATCGAGGATATGACGGAAAGTTGGTTATGGGAACTGGCTAACCAGATCCAAAATCGCATTCCCGACCCCATAGACTATGTGGAAATGCGCCGTAAGACCTTTGGCTCTGATCTAACCATGAGCCTGTCTCGACTTTCCCAAGGGGATGAAATCCCACCAGAAATCTTCCGCACCCGAACCATGCAGGGAATTGAGAATTCAGCCGCCGACTTCGCCTGTTTGACGAACGATATTTTCTCTTACCAGAAAGAAATCGAATTTGAGGGCGAGATTAATAACGGTGTGCTGGCGGTTCAGAATTTCCTTAACTGCAATATCCCCCAGGCTGTCGCAATTGTTAACGACCTGATGACCTCTCGTGCGCTTCAGTTTGAACATATCGTTGCGACTGAACTCCCTATTTTGTGTGATGATTTCGACCTGAATAGCAGTGCTCGTGAGAAACTGTACGGTTACGTCAAGAAACTGGAACAGTGGATGTGCGGTGTACTCAAGTGGCATAGGGAGGTAGACCGCTATAAGGAATTTGAATTGCGGAATAACTCGACAGAAAAGCGGTTACTCCAAGGTCCCACAGGATTAGGCACTGCCGCGACCCAGATTAGACCAAGTGCCGGTCAGGAAACAACTCAAACCAATGTTCAGCCAGTGGTGCAAAACTTACTGAGTAGTCCGACAGGGTTAGGGACTTCAGCTACCAAAATCTGGTCGCTGTTAGGAACGAAAGGTTAGCTCAATCTGAGTCCCGATTCCGGTCAGTTAAATAACTTGTCAACAAACATTACCAATGGAGATTAATCATGACTAATGCAGCAAATACTCCCGTAGAAAATCAAATTGAGCAACTGCCAATGAGTTTGCAGACCGAAGCGGCACGTAATTTGGCAACAACCACCAAAACCCAACCCCAGATGCAGGGAATTACCTCACGGTGGCTCTTAAAACTGCTGCCTTGGGTAGAAACAGTGGGTGGTAGTTATCGGGTCAACCGCCGCTTAAGCTATGCGGTTGGGGATGGACGGGTCAGCTTTACCAATACAGGGACCCAGATACAGGTCATTCCTCAAGAACTCACTGAGTTACCTTTGTTGCGGGGATTTGAAGATGTCGAGGTCTTAAACGCTTTGGCTAGTCAATTTGTGCAACAAGAATTTACTGCGGGTTCTGTCATTATACAAGCAGGTCAAAACGCTGATCAAGTATTGCTGATTGCCCATGGTAAGGTAAATAAAATTGGTCCAGGCAAGTATGACGATCAAGTTGTTTTGGCTGTATTAGCCGATGGCGACCATTTTGGCGACTACGCTTTAGTGGAATCCCAGGATACTTGGGATGTCACCCTCACTGCCATTACCCGTTGCACCATCTTGTCTCTGCCTCAAGCAGCCTTTCAAAACCTGGTCAACCAGTCTGAGGCGTTACAAGCACAAGTAGATCAATTCAGAGCAAAATTGCGCCAACCCAAAAACCAAGAAGGGGAAGCTTCAATTGATATTACTTCAGGCCACTTGGTAGAGGCAGTATTACCTGGGACTTTTGCAGATTATGAACTAAATCCACGGGAATATGAGTTAAGCGTGGCTCAAACCATTTTGCAAGTCAGTACACGGGTTGCTGACCTCTACAACGAACCCATGAATCAGACGGAGGAACAATTACGGCTCACCATCGAAGCATTACGGGAACGCCAAGAATACGAAATGGTTAACAATCGTGACTTCGGACTGTTACACAATGCTGATCTCAAACAACGCATCTTTACCCGCAGTGGCCCCCCAACTCCCGATGATCTTGATGAATTGATCTCCATTGTTTGGAAAGAACCGAGCTTTTTCTTAGCTCATCCCCGCACAATTGCTGCTTTTGGTCGGGAATGTAACCGCCTTGGACTCTATCCTGATCCTATCCCTATGGGTAACAGTGCAATTCCAGCTTGGCGTGGTATTCCCATCTATCCTTGCAATAAGATTCCCGTTACAACAGAGCGTACTAGCTCCATCATGTTAATGCGTGTGGGAGCAACCAACCAGGGTGTCATCGGTCTTCATAAAACTGGTATTCCTGATGAATATCAACCTAGTTTGTCTGTCCGCTTCATGGGTATTAACGAAAAGGCCGTTATTTCCTACCTGGTTAGTGCTTACTACTCTACAGCCATTCTCGTTCCTGATGCACTAGGCATCCTTGAAGATGTAGAAATTGGTCTCTAAGTAGTCGGACATTTTCTTTAAAGTAGGGGCGAACGGCTGTCATACGTGTCAACTTAAGCTGAAACCCTTGTCATTACGTTACATCATGCCTTATTCTACTCGTTCACAATTGTCGCGCTTACCTCACCCCGGTTTTGTCTTGCGCCAAAACCGCCCCTCTCCTTACTAAGGAGAGGGGACGTGAAGCGTAGCTTTACGGTGAATCCAGCGCTGCAGGAGGGTTTCCCTCTCCTAAGGGAGACGCACTCGCGTTCCGTAGGCGACTGGTGAACCCGAAGGGGGGTGAGATCAAATCAACGACGTGGTATAAGGATTTGAACGTTAAGTTGACACCAATGAACGGCTGTTTGCCCCTACCGCCGATACTTTCTTAGGAATGTAAATTTAGTACATGAAAAGTTAAAATTATGACAGATGCTTTGATTGCGTCGAATTTGGGGCTTGAAAACGGGCAACCCCAGATTAGCTTAAGCACGAAAGGGGCGCGAAATTTAGCCAAAACTACAAAAACTCCGCCCCAGATGCAGGGGATTACCCCCAGGTGGTTGTTACAGATGTTGCCTTGGGTGCAAGTCACGGGTGGGGCCTATCGGGTTAACCGTCGCTTGACTTATGATGTTGGCAATGGACGGGTCAGCTTTACCAATACAGGAACCGAGGTGCGGGTTCTTCCCCAAGCACTTTGTGAACTACCTTTACTGCGTGGATTTGAGGATATTGAGGTACTCAACGCCTTGGCAGACCGCTTTGTGCAACAAGAATTTGCCTCGGGTGAGGTCATTGTACAGGAAGGTCAACCAGCCGACCAGGTGTTATTAATTGCCCATGGTAAAGTTAACAAGCTTAAGGCAGGAAAGTATGAGGCGGAAGCTTTACGGGATATCTTAGCTGACGGCGATTGTTTTGGTGGCGAAGCTATAGTTCTGTCTCAGGATACTTGGGATGTTAGCCTCAGAGCGATTACGCACTGCATAGTTTTGTCTTTGCCAGTACAGGCGTTTCGGGAGTTGATCAACCAGTCTGAAGCGTTGCAGACTCAGGTTGATCGCTTTAGAGCTATATTGAGCAAACCCCAGGATAGGCATAATCAGGCAGAGATCGCCATGGCTGCAGGTCATAGTCAGGAAAGTGAGTTACCCAGGACATTTGTTGATTACGACTTGAATCCACGGGAGTATGAGTTAAGCGTCGCTCAAACCATTTTACAGGTGAATACGCGAGTTGCTGACCTCTACAACGAACCCATGAACCAGACGGAGCAACAATTACGGCTGACTATCGAAGCGTTACGGGAACGGCAAGAATACGAAATGCTTAATAATCCTGATTTTGGGTTGTTGCACAATGCTGATCTCAAGCAACGCATCTTTACCCGCACTGGGCCACCAACTCCAGATGATTTTGATGAATTGCTCTCTCGGCGGCGCAAATCCCATTTTTTCCTAGCTCACCCTCGCGCGATCGCTGCTTTTGGTCGGGAGTGTAACCGTCGTGGAATCTATTCTCCAAGCAGGGAGGTTAACGGAAAGATTGTACCTGCATGGCGCAACTATCCGATTTTTCCTTGTAACAAAATTCCTATCACCAAGGAGGGTACTACCTCTATTTTGGTACTCCGTGTCGGAGAAGAAAACCAAGGGGTGGTCGGTCTACACAAAACGGCTATCCCTGATGAATACCAACCCAGTTTGTCTGTGCGGTTTTTGGGTATCAATGACAAGGCGATTATTTCCTACTTAGTAAGTGCTTACTACTCCACAGCCGTACTCATTCCCGATGCACTCGGCATTCTTGAAAATGTGGAAATTGGACTCTAACTTAATGGCACGCTCGATAAGCTGTTAAACACCTAATTTGCACATTTAGACAGCAGGGGGGCAGAGGGGCACAGGAGCAGGGGAGAAGGATTGACCGGAGGCGGAGCGTCTCCGGCTCCGCGCTTTTTCTCCAAAATCAACAAAGGCCAAGTTAAATGCGTATTAGCTTAAGAGCGATCGCCAACAAAGAAATCATGCTGTTGCCATTGGTGACAAGTTAAAGTTGTGATGCATTTGTCAGTATACCTAGTGAATGAAAATAATGCCAAAAACCATGGTAGAAAACATCGTTTTTGGGGAGCGCAATTGCGTAATCTTTGTACTGTAGATTCACCTTTGTGCCTAAAGCCCAGTATAAAGCTTATGTTGATGCCTTATTTCTTACCAACTTTTCGTCAGAATTTCTAATTGACAAAAGCAACGTTATCTTAACTTGTCACGAATGATGCGTAATATCATGTCCGGTTGATTAGTTGTGATTCCCGCAATATCTGCACCCCACCCCTTAATCCCCTCCCGTTAGTAAGGGGAGGGGCGGTTTTGGCGCAAGACAAAACCGGGGTGGGGTTGTGCGGGATTTATAAGCAATTAACCGGACATGATATAAGTCCTAGATTGTTAAACAATCCTTACAGAGTTTAGCTTTGAACCAGACTGAGTTCTATCAATTTGGGACTAAACCTCAGCATTTATTGAACTCAGCTGCATTGGTCCTAAATATTTCGTCAAATAAGGCGAGAACACCTCATAAATCAACGTTAGAGGCTGTCCGTGATGCCAAAACAAGTAGTGGCGACCCCAAAAAGATCCAGTTTCATGAAAACCTGACTCTAAAGCATCTGAGTCACCGTAGTAAATCCCTTGGACATCCCGATACAACTCTGTGCGGAGACGAGCCAAACTCGCCCAAACAGGTAATGAACGGTTTTGCAAATACTCGTCTACATGAGAAGCTTCCCACCATGAGGTGGCATATGCCAATCGTTGACCAGAGGCGGTACGCAGCCACACCTGTCGCCGTAGCCGTGGTCCTGGCACAGCTTTGATGAGTTCGGGTGCATTATCCAAGTCCATGCTAATCAATGACATATCGATGACATCCACTTCTGTAGGCTCACCCGTCAGCAATTGTAAGTGTCTTGTTGGGGAGCCATCACCTAAAAGGAGCAATTGCCAAGTCGGTGCTAGCTGAGTGTGGGGCAAACCTTGTTGAATGACTTCCTCGTCACCTTGCCAAATCGGAGTAAGGCGGTGCCATCCCGTAGGTAATGCTAAGTTGTTTGTCGGCGTAAAAGTCGCAGTCAAGGTTCTTTACAAAACTTCACTTATTTCTATAGAAGCATAAGTGAAGACCTAATTGCGAGCAAGTTTTGAGCAATAAGTGCTGAGTCTTGAGTCATTCTTCTACTGATTGAAAATAGCACTCGGTACTTAATACCGAAATATGCGGATGGCGAGACTCGAACTCGCAAGGCAAAGCCACACGCCCCTCAAACGTGCGCGTATACCAATTCCGCCACATCCGCAAGGTTTCTCTAAATATAAAATATAGCATAACAGAAATATTTATGATCAGTGATACCTAAGTTACAGAAAATTTAAGTGCAGGAATTCACAACTATCAAAAGATGAATATACTCGACGGACACAAATGTTATAGCTACACAATTAAAGGTATGGCGAAAGAGCAAAGTGGTAGCAACCGCAACTGCTCGTCCATGAATTCTACCGTGGAATGCGCGATACCTTGAAAATGCCAAAGTCGGAAAATTGACCCAGATTAGCAACATTGCTGCTGCTAGTCTAGTTAATATCCGTAGAAGCAAGCAGTCTAATCCTTCCTTATATTTAGGAAGAGTTTTGGGAATCTTCAGTCAGAATTTGAAATGAGGCTGGTGCGTAATTTCAATTTTGACGGTAGAACAATGTCAATCTACTGGACTAATATCAAAGCTAGAAGATGAAGTTTGAGAAAATATTAATTGCTAATCGGGGAGAAATTGCGCTTCGCATTCTCCGCGCCTGTGAAGAAATGGGGATTGCGACGGTTGCGGTACACTCCACCGTTGACCGTAATGCTCTGCACGTCCAACTTGCTGATGAAGCAGTTTGCATTGGCGAAGCTGCTAGCAGTAAAAGTTATTTAAATATTCCCAATATTATTGCAGCTGCATTGATACGGAATGCCAGCGCTATTCACCCGGGTTATGGCTTTTTAGCAGAAAATGCCCGGTTTGCAGAAATCTGTGCTGACCATCATATTGCTTTCATTGGTCCATCTCCCGAAGCTATCCGGCTGATGGGGGATAAATCCACCGCGAAAGAAACGATGCAAAAAGCTGGAGTACCCACAGTACCAGGTAGTGATGGGTTGCTAGAGTCGGAGCAAGAAGGCTTGGCGATCGCCAGAAAAATGGGCTATCCAGTGATGATTAAAGCCACAGCTGGCGGTGGCGGACGAGGTATGCGCTTGGTACATTCTGAAAGCGAATTCGTCAAATGCTTACTCGCAGCACAAGGTGAAGCGGGAGCAGCATTTGGTAATTCCGGAGTTTATCTAGAAAAATTTATTGAGCGTCCGCGCCATATTGAATTTCAAATCTTGGCTGATAACTATGGTAATGTTATCCACTTAGGTGAACGGGATTGCTCAATTCAACGTCGCAACCAAAAGCTTTTAGAAGAAGCTCCCAGCCCAGCTCTCGATCCAGACCTGCGAGAGAAAATGGGACAAGCTGCCGTCAAAGCTGCCCAGTTTATCAACTACACTGGAGCAGGTACGATTGAGTTTCTCTTAGATAAATCCGGTAACTTCTACTTTATGGAAATGAACACCCGGATTCAAGTTGAGCATCCAGTAACGGAGATGATTACTGGGACAGATTTGGTTGTCGAACAAATCCGTGTTGCTCAAGGAGAAAGACTCAAGCTGACACAAGACCAAGTCATCTTACGGGGTCATGCGATCGAATGTCGTATTAATGCGGAAGATCCTGACAATGGCTTTCGTCCCTCTGCTGGACGTATCAGCGGTTATCTACCCCCTGGAGGTCCCGGAGTCCGGATGGATTCCCATGTTTACACCGATTACCAAATTCCTCCTTACTATGACTCCCTCATCGGTAAGTTAGTAGTTTGGGGACCAGACCGTCCCACTGCTATTAACCGCATGAAACGAGCACTGCGAGAATGTGCCATTACTGGATTACCTACGACTATTGGGTTTCATCAGAAAATCATGGAACATCCGCAGTTTTTGCAGGGGCAAGTCTACACCAATTTCGTACAGGAGATGAAAACGTTAGTGTAGTAGTATTTGTTACAAGTTAGTAGTGAGTCGAAAGTTTTGACAATCAACAACTAACGACGAACTACTAACAATTTCAAATCTTTATTAGACACGGTTTAGCATGGTCAGCAGTCCTTGCTGACCCAGAAGAATTTCCCGTAAAAGACTGAAAATACCAACCCAAATGATTGGAGTAATATCCACTCCACCCATAGGTGGTACAATCTTCCGCAATGGTACTAAAAAGGGTTCAGTAGGCCAAGCTACCAGATTAAAAGGCAAACGGTTCAAATCCGCTTGAGGATACCAAGTCAGAATAATCCGAAAAATAAATAAAAATGTCATTAGTCCCAACACAGGACCGAGAATCCAAGCGGCAAGATTAGCACCAGTCATGATATATGATTGACTTTTCTTTTGTGAATAAAGGAAAAAACTGAATCAGCAGATTTTAAGCTTTGTAAAGCCTTTCTCTAATTTTAACCAAACACTGTTACACAAAAGGAAATAGGAGATTGGTTTGTGAGTTATGAGTTCTCTAGTTGTCAAAGTAGCATGACTAGCCATGAATGACTAACCTTGAACCATTTCTCATTCCCCCAAATAGCTTTTCAAGGGTCTACTAGACCATTAGAATTGTTATAAAGTGTGTAAACAAAGGTTGAAATCTATGACGCCATCTTTAGCAAATTTCCTTTGGAGTCTGGTTTGGGGTGCGGCAATCGTTGTTATCCCTGTTATAGCAGGATTGATTTTTGTTAGCCAGAAAGATAAAATCCAGCGTTCATAAGAGTTGTGTAGAGACGTGGTATACTACGTCTCTGCTCTTAAACTATTCTTAAAATTAATTTTCTGTTCGTTAATTGCCGAATTGCTGACTTTTAGCAATTCATTATAAAAAAGTATTTATACTAAGCTGACAGACACAGACTTGTTAGCTTTGAGTCATAATGTAGAGACGCGTAAGCGTTGCTTCATTCTAACGAGTGGCAGTTTCGCGTCTTTAAAGTATATTTGTGTCTCATTACAGTAGAGATTTAAATTCTAACTCGCTAACATAGATTCTGATATTGGGTAAACAACAATGCTAATGTTTGGGCTGAACTCAGCCAGTGTTCTGGCTCAGGTAAATTGGGGACCAAACCCAGCCGGTTTTTTAGGAATTTTCCTGGCTGTAGCTGGGGCAGCACTGTATTTTCTCCGCACTGTGCGTCCAGAGCTTTCACGCGACCAAGATATCTTTTTTGCCGCTGTTGGCTTACTTTGTGGCTTTATTCTTATATTCCAAGGTTGGCGGTTAGACCCAATTCTACAATTTGGTCAGATGCTTTTGATCGGCTCAACCGTATTTTTTGCAGTGGAAAGTATTCGCCTACGAGGTATAGCTACACAACAAGCCAAGCGTAATACCCCTATTGTGGATGACGAACGAGAGATTAGCCGGAAGTATGAATATCGTGGATATAAGGCAGAAGTGGATGCAGAGTTAGATCCTCTGCCTTATGATGATGACTATGATGAGCGTCCCCCCGTGCGTGGTCGAATTTCGGGTAGCAGAGATAATCGTTCATCTCGTGATGATTATTACGAAGATGAAACTCCTCGTCGCCTAGAACGTCGCAATGGTGGCGAAAGGCTGACATCAACTGACAAAACCCGTCGCCGTAGTTCTGGACGCTCTGTACGCCCTTCAGAAAAGTTTGAAGATGAAGATTGGGGTGCTTCCACCAAAGCAGTTGATGAGTGGAGTAGCTCAACTACTGAAGAAAGACGACCTCCACGTCGTGCTAGTAATGGACCAGTGCGTCCAGAAACCCGTGATGAGGATGTTCCTCCTAGACCAAGAAAACGTCGTCCACCCAGTGAATCAGCCCCCAGAAGAGAGCGTGGGGATAATGAGGTCGTTTCTGGTGAGTATGTAGAATACAAACCGTTAGACCGCTCAGAGCGTTCGGGTCAAGAACAAGATAGTTCATCGAATTTTGATGATGTATAAATAAGTTTTTGTGGAAGCTGCGAAAGCAGTAACGAAAAAAGTTGAGGTGAAAAAATTTATATCTAGTTTTTGGCTCCAAAGGCAAATTCCTTGGGGTCTCAGTTTTTTGTTGGCAAGTTTGCTTGTATCCTGTAGTTATAGGTACCAACAAGCTTTGGAACTAACGCGACGCCTGCTCTTAGATGAACATCCCCATGTTGCACAAAACCTCAACAACCTGGCGTTACTCTACGACTCCCAAGGAAGATACACAGAAGCCGAACCACTGTACCAACAAGCATTGGAACTAAGACAACGCCTGCTGGGAAATGAACATCCCGATATCGCACAAAGCCTCAACAACCTGGCGGGACTCTACGACTCCCAAGGAAGATACACAGAAGCTGAATCACTGTACCAACAAGCTTTGGAACTATGGCGACGCCTACTCTTAGATGAACATCCCGATATCGCACAAAGCCTCAACAACCTGGCTAATCTCTACGACTCCCAAGGAAGATACACAGAAGCTGAACCACTGTACCAACAAGCTTTGGAGATTCTAGAACAACGGTTAGGGGTAAATCATCCCAACACTGTCACTGTTCGTGAAAATTTGGTATATCTTCGCGCTCAGTTAGCTTCAGATCAGGAAAACTCAAGTTCTGAGACTCAACGTTGAAGTTCTCAACTCGGACTTTGCACTTTTGAAGCTGAAGTTCCGAGTTCTAAGCTCGATGTTCCGAGTTCTAAGCTCGATGTTCCGAGTTCCAAGCTTGATGTTCCGAGTTCCAAGCTTGATGTTCCGAGTTCTAAGCTCGATGTTCCGAGTTCTAAGCTCGATGTTCCGAGTTCTAAGCTCGATGTTCCGAGTTCCAAGCTCGATGTTCCGAGTTCCAAGCTCGATGTTCCGAGTTCTGAGGTTGAATGATGGTGTTACGCACTCCATTACCCACCCAAACTTTATCAAAACATGAAACGCGATCGCCTTTCATCTCAGAATGACCAAATGTTATAAACTATAGCCGTTTTCAATAGAAATCGTTTGTAGGGGCACAGCATGCTGTGCCCCTACCTTATGGTGTATCCTGACAGAGAATGTCCCAATTTCAATCCAAGCAAAATCCAGTCTTCCAACGTTGAGCGTAACTCATCTTCACACTCTCGCAAGGTTGAACCAAAGGCTATAACTCCTTTACAAGCAGGAATCCTACCTGCAAATGTCCCATCTTCCAGTTTGTCGTAAACCGCCTGTGCTGTTGCTTGCTCAACATAGTCACTTAGGATAAACCGTACACTCATCAAGTCTCGTGCTTTGCTACAAGTTTGGTTGTCATTTTCAACTCTATTGAAACACAAAAACAAAATTCTCTAGTGCCGTAAGCTTGCTCGTACTACTAACACCAATTTGAAAAAAGAATGCGACAGATACACTCTCAAATCCTTGTTCTGTCTGGCTTTCTTCCGGAGTGAATTTTGAATGAGCGAATGCGTGAATTGGTATAACCTGTCCACCCAAATTTTATCAAAATACCAGCAGGCGATGCTCCAAAGGAGCCGCCCAAAGGGCGATGGCGCAAAGAGCGCCCGCTGAGTGCTTTGGAGACGCTACGCGTTGGCGTTCGCGCAGCGTCTCCAACAGGAGAAGCCTGTCCTCCGGACATACGCGATCACACTCCATTCTCTTCTTGCTTGACGGCTTCAATGAGCGATCGCACTTGTTGAGTTCCTTGGGAAGGTTCAAAGGAAAGTGGGAACTTACCTCGGAGTAGCATTCGCAACCCAAGCGGAGCAAGAGTGAGTAATCCTTTTAAATCTCTAAAGTAGTTCCCAACTACTTGTAAACCAAATTGACGCTCATCAATCCAACCGCCTTCTTTGACTAACTCTATTAATACTTTGCGATGGCGGATTGAACGGCTGTCACTTGCTTGTTTACGTTCGAGAATTTCCTGCTTGATTTTGGTGATTTGATCCAGTGGCGCAACACCCATTGGACATACGGAATTACAGTAAAAACAACGGGTGCAACCCCAAACTCCTTTAGTTCCTTCGTTATATTCTTCTAAACGACTTTCTGTTTTGTGATCACGAGAGTCTGCTATCATGCGGTAAGCTTTGGCAAGCGCATGGGGACCAACAAAGTCTGAGTCAACTTCACGAGCATTGCACTCAGAGTAGCAAGCTCCACACATAATACAGTTACCAGTTTCATCAAGACGCGATCGCTCTTGGGGTGTTTGTAAAAATTCTCTTTCTGGGACGCTGCGCCCTGCTGTGCTCACATAAGGAGTTACTGTCTCAAGGTTGTTCCAAAAACTGCTCATATCTACCACTAAATCTTTAATCACAGGCATATTGCCTAGTGGTGCGATCATTATTTCTGGAATGACATTTGTATGACTTCCTGTTGTTACCGTTTGTTGTGATTTGGCAATTTCACTGCCAACATTTTCCTTACAAGCCAAAGCAGAACATCCATTAATTCGCATAGCGCAGCTTCCACAAATTGTGTTTCGACAATTTTTTCGAAACGCCAATGTCCCATCTTGCTCCCACTTAATACGATTGAGGCAATCTAGAATTGTACTCCCCCCTTCAGCATCCAAAAGGTAAGTTTGCACAACCGGGGAGGAATTTTGTTGCTGCCGTATAATCTTAAAAAGAACTTCCATGATTACCAACCAAAGTCTTTAAATTGCTATACTCACCTATGAAATTATTCCTACAGATGGGTTGCTCACCAAATAGTGAGCTATACTCTTATTGCCTTTATTTCAAAGCTAGCTGTTAATAGGCTGATGATGAAAGAGCAAATCATTCTAGTTTAAGGATAATCATGAGAATTTTAACCCAATGGGTTTAACACCAGATGTGTCAATAGCCAGAGCAGCAGAAAAAAATGATCGCTGCTTGACAATTCATTCATATATTTGGATTCATGGATAAGGAGAGTAGGAGAGAGAGACACCGGAAGTAGGACTTAAGTTTATCCCTCAACTGAAAATTTCTAAATTCAACGAGAAATAACTCACCAACCCAGTTGTCAGCATTCAGAATCAGGCAAGAAATTTAGTGCCTTGAGCTTGGTATGAGTTCTTGAGAACTGGGTTCCTAGCTGCGGAGTTTGAGTCTCCCACCAAAATTGAAAATTTGTTGGTCTTTAATTGGTTGGTCAAATCCCCAACCAATTTATTCCATTCTTCATTCTGTGTTCTGAGTTCCTAGCTGCGGGGTTGTTGGTGTTTTTCAATTCTCCTTGGATTATAACTATATTTTGATGTCAACACGAATTCAAGGAGCCACTGACTGAAAAAATCACTCAATCGGTCGTGAAGCACCATTTTTTTGGTTATATAGAATTGTTAAAGCTTCTGATGAACATCTTGACCTCTTAATCAAGAAACTCTTGGTTGTAACTCACTCGTTAAAACTTCTTGTCTAAATTAAATGAATTTTTATAAAAGCCGTCCAGCAATACTCATCTCTAGCATAGAGAATTAGATAAAAGTGTATCAGCAAGTTGAATTCAAAATTAAACACTAGTTTTGCTATTATTAAACCATGCTACTATTTAATATAAAATTATGAGGCAACAAAACCAGTATCAATCGCCGTGTAAGTGCGGCTGTTACTGCTTTGTTTCTTTGTAAGAAAGTGGGGGCAAGAAATTTCTGGTCTCTACGTGGCAGGATAAAAGGTTGTCTGTCGGCACAACCCTATGGGAATACTATACTGTCCCAATGTTTCTTGAGTAGAAATGGGGAAAACCCCACGACTCAAGGTCAATAAAGACAGAGTTAGGAAGTTGAAAAGCCTGCAATTTAATGGGTCTACGACTTGTTTCTAGTGGTAGAACACAACGGCGATGAATCGGGAGGAAAATCCTCACCGCTTTTTGCCTCCCCAATTTGCAAAGGTTGTTCAAAGTTGCTTCATTGTAGTAGTGCCAAAAAAGAGAATTATTTCATTTGCGATGCAAATAATGGTTAAAAATGCCGTAAAATTACCAAAATTAATGCCTGTGACAACTATGACCTCAATCTGTTGTGGTCAATCATAACAGATGCTCTTGTGGCTCTCTATATGGAGGAATAAGTCCTTTACCATGGGGTCTGGGGCAACTTTGTGCAGATGTCAAAAAGCCAAGTACTGGCAGATAATGATTTGTTTATTTGTTTGGAGAGAGTGAGGATATTTGAAGCATAATGACTGAAACTGCAACCGCACCATTAACAGGAAAAGCACTGCTAGCTAAAGTGAAAGAACTTTCTAATTTACCACGGCGAGAAAGAGCAAAGCAGTGTGGTTACTATACAGTTACAAAGAATAACCAAGTTCGTGTCAATCTCACCGATTTTTATGATGCTTTGCTCTCGGCGAGAGGAATTCCCTTAAGTCCAGAAGCACCTAAAGATGGTCGTGGACGTGAACCTACCTACAGAGTTAGTGTCCATCAAAACGGTCAGATTGTTATTGGCGCAACATACACTAAAGCAATGGGCTTAAAGCCGGGTGATGAGTTTGAAATTAAGCTGGGTTACAAGCATATTCACTTAATTCAAGTTGATAGTGATAAAAAGCTACTCCAGCATGATGAAGACGCAGAAGTGTATGATGAGGACATCGAAGACGAGGAAGACCTAGAGGACGAATACGAAGAAGAGGAGGAGTAGCCTTTTTCTCATAGTAGAGGCAAGTTTAAGGCAAAAGCTTTATAACTTGTCTTTACGACTAGAGTCAAAGCTTTTAAATCTCTTTAAAAGAAAAAATTAGACATTTTGCAAAATCCATCTATTTTGGTACAGGCTTGGTTAAAAATGAAGAGAAGCTTATGATGAGCAATACTTGAGGTAGTGGTAAAAGAAGTGCAATGAGCGCGATTCGCTACTTTCTAGCTGCTTCAAATCAAGAAAGCTTTTCTCTTACCAAAATAGAAATCTTTTACTATGCAAGAAGTCTATTGTGTTTTTGTACCTACTTCCATATCGTTATCTAAGCCATTAGCCAACTTATTACTGTCATCTTTAAAAGATGCACCAGTATTCTTTGTTGTGATGGCTTTCTTCATTGTTTGGGTAGGATCTTGGTTACCCATAGCAGCATTAACAGCATTTGCCCTAAAATGGCAACCTTCTCAACTTCTACAGCCAGAACAAAAGCTACCCTTGTTGGTATCTCTCTACCTCTTAGCTCCCTTGATTTTATGGGGAACGAGTTGGCTAACGGACACACCTTTCTCAGATTACGGCTTTATTGGAAGCATTTCAACTCTATATTCCTTGGTACTAGGTATAAGTTTGGGGATATTAAGTTTAACATTGGTTTTTTCTTGGCAATTGTGGCTGGGATGGTGCTCTTTTCAATGGTCGAATATTAAGCTTGTGCGACCTATCTTACTACCTATTTTGTTAGTAGCGTTGTTTGTAGGTGGTATTGAGGAGCTAATTTTTCGCGGATTTATGTTTACGGAACTAGAGAAAGATAGCTCTGTTTGGCTAGCAGCGCTCATTTCTAGCTCAATTTTTGCGTTGTTACACTTGGTTTGGGAGCAACGAGAAACAATACCGCAGTTACCTGGACTCTGGTTTATGGGAATGGTGTTAGTACTAGCACGGTTTGTTGATGGGGGTAGTATAGGCTTAGCTTGGGGATTGCATACTGGATGGATATGGGCGATCGCTACTTTAGACACAGCACACCTCATCCATTACACAGGTAACGTCTCAGACTGGGTGACAGGTAAGAATAAAAAACCTCTTGCTGGTGTTGCGGGAATTGTTTGTTTACTCCTGTCAGGAGGAATTCTTTGGTTGTTTTCTGGTTATTTTTAATTTCGTGATACTCAGGTGTAAAGAAATCAGTTGTGGTATCAGACTCGGTTAATTAGTTATGATTTCCGCTCTGCGAAGAACCCCACCCCGGTTTTGTCTGACGCCAAAACCGCCCCTCCCCGCTTGCGGGGAGGGGTTCTTCGCGGTTTATAAGCAATTAAGCGAATTTGATATCACAGGACGAGGAAGTATAGCATCCAAGCGAGAACCGCTATAAAGTCTGTTGCATCAAACCAATTTTTCATAAAGAAATGATAAGATTACAGTAGAAATACTGTTGCTCATGCTTTAATTAACAATTAATTAATACAACTTGGAAAATGACAGTCACAAAAAATTCTAAATCGCCTATTTTCGGAACTTTATGCCAAGTTGTGTTAGAATCCACCATTTTGGCTGTAAACCCCCAAAGGTAGGCAAGAATCTCCCCCAGATGCTTCGCTTCACTGCATTAGCGCCCAGCTCCTCGCTCCGCGAGGAGCTAATAGTATTGACACCTTAGCTCTGGTGATTGCAACTTGGTATGACATGTCGCATCGGTTACCGTCAGCCTGCCTTCTCAAACACCTAAAAGGCTTGATTGGTAATGCATGTAATTTTTTTTTCGTGACAACATTCCAAGTCGTGTCATTAACCTTCTTCATGGATGTTACCAATTTGAGGTTTCTATTTCACGAGATTGGTTTTAGGAAATGCGGGTGCAGACTTTAACGATTTCGTCATTAATTGCAAATGTGTTGGAAGTAATTTGAGAGGTTCTTCAATGATGATTAACAAATTCGCAAAAGTTATATCAGCGGCTACTGTATTGGCTATGACAGTTTCTTTAGCCCCAGAATCTGCTCTTGCTCAAAGATTCTCCGGTGGTGCAAATAATCAGTTCGATCGACTGGAATTTGATCTTAACACCTCTGCTCCTTACACTGGAGGTACATTCTCCGGAGCAATTCAAAATGCAATCTATACTGATAACGATCCTTTCTTAGATTTTAACAAGTCTGGAATTCCTAAAGGTTATCAATTGAATCAAGGAGATTTGAAAGTTTCTTTAGAAAATATTTCAGATTCATTGCAGAATGCTCTCAACAATCCTCAAAGCGGTAGCTTCGCTGGTAAATTTGGCAGTACTGTGGTCAAATATGAAGCTGATCTAGAAGATAATTCAAATCCAAAAAACTTCGTTAGCTTTGTATTTTATGCTCCCTATATTAATCCCTTTACTAATCTAGATTCTCTATCTGTTTTTAATGCATCAAATTTAAATCCATTTTTGGATCCTCAAGGTGAAGTTAGCTTTCCAAAATACATTACTCAATTGAATCAATTGAATAGTGATTTTTTTCTGAACTTCCTGCTCCTGATGGTCAGAAATTTTACTTAAGATTTACTCCTGATAATGTCACTAAGGTGCCAGAATCGGCTGCTACAGCAAGTCTACTAGGTTTTGGAATTGTGAGTACAGCATTACTCCGGAAACGTAATAAACGCTCATAGTAGAGTAGCTTAAAAGATTTTAGGGAAAGTACTTAGTAAATCGAACGTAGGGTGGGTACTGCACACTACCTACGAATGACATAGGAAGGTAAGTAGGTCGGTACAAATAAAGTTAACTCGTTAAGGCAGTCATTAGTCATTGGTCATTAGTCATTAGTAAGGGTTTTAGACGTTTTTACATTTCTTAACATAGTTCTGTTTTTTTCCACCTATCTACTTAATGCCCACTCTACAAATTTTGTAAAAAATTGTTTATAACAAACGCATCTAGCTATGAAAAAGATATCGCTCATTTTATTAACCTTACCCCTATGCACTATAGCAACTCTTGCGGCTTTCACCAGAGCAACAGCGCAAGTTTCTGCTGATGGAACTGTATCTACCACAGTTACTCGTGATGGCAACAATTTCACCATCAATGGTGGTACCCCAACAAGAGGAGGAAACCTTTTTCACAGCTTCAAAGATTTTTCTGTTCCGACAGGTGGTTCTGCTGTGTTTAATAATGCAGCTGATGTACGAAACATTATTAGCCGGGTGACAGGTGGTTCTATTTCTACTATTGATGGTTTGATTAGAGCAATGGGCAAGGCGAACCTATTTTTACTCAATCCAGCAGGTATTGTTTTTGGACCAAATGCCAGTTTGAATATTGGTGGTTCATTTTTGGCAACTACGGCGAATAGTTTTGTATTTGACAATGGGTTTGAGTTTAGCGCCACCAATCCACAAGCACCACCACTGTTAACAATAAATATTCCTACTATAGCAATCCTAAATCATTTGTAAAAAATCACAGTTGTTGATACTCTGAACAAATTCAGGTAAAGGCGCAGAAAAAATCAATGAATCAGCCGGAAAATTGTAGTAAATACACATAAGCGTGTGGAG
>JAESFN010000361.1_pt1 | contig 47827 bp, 43 predicted proteins | sample 9269411 | NCBI WGS metagenome assembly JAESFN01 (sample SAMN14505399, study PRJNA617100) | algae metagenome | isolation source: Iphinoe sp. HA4291-MV1 and co-occurring heterotrophs from trail next to... | place: USA: Maunawili Falls, Hawaii | collected 2009-07-25
TCACCGTCCGGGGAGTAGACACGGGGACATGCAGAAGCGCGCACTGGGAAGCCAGGGACTGTCCGTGTCCATCCTCGGCCTGGGCTGCATGGGGATGACGTTCGCCTACGGCGGCCAGGACGACACCGAGTCCGAGGCGACCGTCGCCCGGGCCCTCGAGCTGGGCATCGACTTCTTCGACACCGCCGACATGTACGGCCCGCACACCAACGAGGAGCTCCTCGGCCAGGCCTTGAAAGGCCGCTGGGACGACGTCGTGCTGGCCACCAAGTTCGGCAACGAGATCTCCCCGGACGGCCGGCTGACCGGGCGGGTGAACGGCCGCCCGGAATACCTGCGCGGCCAGCTGGAGGGGTCACTGCGCCGGCTGGGCACCGACCACGTCGACCTCTACTACCAGCACCGGGTGGACGCCGACGTGCCGATCGAGGAGACCTGGGGCGCGCTCGGCGAGCTGGTGACCGAGGGCAAGGTGCGCTACCTGGGCATCTCCGAGGCCGCCCCGGAGACCATCCGCCGGGCCCACGCGGTGGCCCCGATCAGCGCCGTGCAGACCGAGTACTCGCTGTTCACCCGGGACGTCGAGGACGACGGCGTGCTGGACACGGTGCGCGAGCTGGGCATCGGCTTCGTCCCGTACAGCCCGCTCGGCCGCGGCTTCCTGTCCGGCGCGATCCGCAGCGTGGACGACCTCGCCGCCGACGACCGCCGCCGCGACCACCCCCGGTTCCAGGGCGACAACTTCACCGCGAACCTGCGGGTGGCCGACGAGATCAACCGGCTGGCCGCCGAGAAGGGCGTCACGGCCAGCCAGCTGGCGCTGGCCTGGGTGCTGGGCCGGGGTGAGGACCTGGTGCCGATCCCGGGCACCAAGCGGCGGCGCTACCTGGAGGAGAACGTGGCCGCGCTGGACGTCACGTTCACCGAGATCGAGCTGGCGAACATCGAGCGGATCGCCCCGAGCGGCGTGGTGGTCGGCGACCGCTACCCCACCGCGATGATGCACACCGTGCGCCGCTGACCCGTCACGTTCCGGGGGCCTGCGTCGTCTGAACAGGTATGCGCAGAGCTGCACAGCTGGTAGCCGCCGCGGCGGCCGTGTTCTACCTGGGGATCGGGGTCTGGGCGTTCGCCGCGCCGGCCTCGTTCTTCGCCCACATCGCGGCGTTCCCGCCGTACAACGAGCACTTCCTGCACGACATCGGGGCGTTCACCATCGGGCTGGGCGCCGCGGCGGTGGCCGGGCTGCTGGTGTCCGACGGGCTGACCGCGGTGCTCGGCGGCATCGCGGTGGGGTCGGTGCTGCACGAGATCGCCCACGTCATGGACCGGGCCCTGGGCGGCAAGCCGAGCGACCCGTGGCTGCTCGGGCTGCTCGCGCTGGTGGTGACCGCGGGTGCGATCGCGGCGGCCCGCTCGATCGGCCCGCGCCTCCGGCGCCCGTGAGTGGAAAGTAGTGCTATAGCACTACTTTCCACTCACAAGCCGTAGGCGTCCCGGTAGGAGGGCCAGTCGCCGGCCGGGGTGGTGACGCTCTCGGCGGCCAGCGCGGCGTGCACGATGGCCCGGGTGACGCAGTCGGCGGCGGCGGCCAGCAGCCGGTGCAGCTCCGCCGGCCGGTCCGGGGCGCGGTCGGCGATGCCGGTGGCCAGGGCGAACGTGGTGTCGCCGTCGAACATGGTGTGCACCGGGCGGACCGCGCGGGCCAGGCCGTCGGCGCCCATCTGGGCCAGCAACGTGCACTGGGCGGGGGTGAGCGGGGCGTCGGTGCCGATCACTGCCAGGGTGGTGGCCCGCAGCGTGCCGAGCAGCCCCGGTGGCACCCGCTCGGCCGCGGTGCGCACCGCCGCCGGCGTCGGGGTCCGCAGCCCGGCGAACTCGTCGGCCAGGCCGAACCGGGCGCCGTAGAGCTCACCGGTGGCCGGGTCGACCGCCGACCCGGCCGCGTTCAGCACCACCAGCGCCCCGACGGTGCACCACCCGGGGAGCACCACGCTGGCGCCGCCGATGCCGCCCTTGAGGCCGCCGACCACGGCCCCGGTCCCGGCGCCGACCTCGCCCTGCTCGGCCCCGGATCTCCCCGGCCCGGCGCCGGACGGCCCCGGCCCCGCTCCGGACGTCCCCGGCTCGGCCCCGGACGACGAGACCGCCGCGTCGTAGGCCGCCGCCCCGGTCTCCGGTCCGGGGCGGGCCCGGAAGTCGCCGCCCCGGCCGAGGTCGAACACCACCGCCGCCGGCACGATCGGCACGACCTGCTCGGGCGCCGGTCCGACCGAATGCCCGATCCGGTCCGCCTCCAGCCGGGCCATCACCCCGTCCACGGCGGCCAGCCCGTAGGCACTGCCGCCGGTGAGCACGACCGCGTGCACCCGCTCGACCAGCCGGTGCGGGTCGAGCAGGTCGGTCTCCCGGGTCCCCGGGGCGGCGCCCCGGACGTCCACCCCGCCGACCGCCCCGCCCGGCGGGGCCAGCACGACCGTCGTCCCGGTCAGCGCGTGCTCGCCCGGCCGTCGGGCGTGCCCGACCCGCAGGCCGGGCACGTCGACCAGCGTGTTCGTCGCCCCGGGAACCGGGGTCGGCGCGGTCAGCGGTTCTTGAGCCGGCGGATCACCACGAACAGCAGCACCAGCGCCAGGAACGCCGGCACCGCCCGCTTCAGCAGCGGGCCGCCCGTGGTGCCGAGCAGGTCGAGCGCCTCGACCTCGCCGGCCGGTTCCGGCACGCTGGCCAGCTTCGGGCCGACCCCGTTGGCCGAGGCGGAGCCGGCCGGGGCGACCGTGCCGACCGGCGAGCCCGCCGGGGCGGCGGCCGCACCGCCGGACGCCGCGCCACCGGAGGCGGCCTCCGCCGGCGCCGCGGCCGCACCGGGGGCACCGCCGGCCGCGCCCTCCGGGCCGAGCTTCTTGGCCAGGCACGCGGCGAACTGGTTGATGATCTTGTCGCTGACGTCGGCCATCACGCCGCGGCCGAACTGGGCCGGGCGCCCGGTCACCGTCAGATCGGTGATCATCTTGACCTCGGTCTCGTCCGCGCCGAGCGAGGTGAGGCTGCCGGTGACCTTGGCGCTCGCGGTGCCGTTGCCCCGGGCGTCGCGGCCGGTGGCGTCGATCAGCACGGAGTAGTTGGCGTCGTCGCGCTGCAGGTAGGTGCCGGTGCCCTTGTAGGTCAGCGAGATCGGACCCAGCTTGACCTTCACCGTGCCGACGAACGAGTCACCCTCGTACGACTCGACCGTGGCACCCGGGAAGCACGGGGCGAACCTCGTCGGGTCGTTGAACGCGACCCAGGCGTCGTCGATGCCCGTGGGGACCGTGAACGTGTTCTCGAGCTGCATGGGTCCACGCTAGACCCGCCGGGGCCGCACCGCACCGAACCACACCCGGGTGGCGTTCAGCGCCGGGCGCGCAGCCGCAACGCGGGCAGGTCGTGCACCAGGATCCGCCGCCGGGCGGTCTCCACCCAGCCCAGGGTCCGCAGCTGGGCCAGGGCCTTGACGGTCGCCTCCCGCGAGCTGCCCACCCAGGTGGCCAACTCCTCCTGGGACAGGGTGAGGGTGATCGCGATCGACCCGTCCGGCTGGGCCTGACCGAACCGGTCGGCCAGCTCCACGATGCGCGCCGCGACCCGGCCCGGGGTGTCCAGCGCGGCGAACTCGACCCGCTTGCGGTCGGCGTCCCGCAGCCGGTGCACCAGCATCCGCAGCAGCACGATCGCGGCCTCCGGCTGGGCCCGCAGGAAGTCGTGGAACTCGGCCGGGGTCAGCGCGATCACCCGGACGTCGTCGAGCGCGGTGACCGTGGCCGAGCAGCGTCCCTGGTCGAGCGCCGCCAGCTCGCCCAGGATGGTGCCCGGGCCGCGGAAGGCGAGCACCAGCTCACGGCCCTCGCTGGACAGCGCGGACACCCGCACCCGCCCCTCGACGACCACCAGCAGCGGCGCACCGAGCTGGCCCTCGTAGAGCAGCGCCGAACCGGGCCGGAAGTCCTGCAGGCGGCCCCGCGCGCGCAGGTCGGCCCGGGCCCCGTCGTCCAGCACGTCCAGGAAGGCGCCGTCGGCGGGGGCGCCGTCGGCGGTGCCCTCGGCCGGGCTGACGTCGATTCGCACGCGCGCATCCTACGAGGTCGGAAGCCGATGTTCACCCGTTCGGGCCGATCTTTCTGGGTCGAAGTACGCGGAACGGGCGCGCCGTTGTCCGTGGTACGCCACCGACCGCCGGGAGAAGACTCGGCGCGCAGCGAACAGCGGTGAAGGGGGATCCGGCGATGTACAGCTCTCGACACTGCGCAGCCAGCCGGCTGCGCGGGCTCCTCCGGCGGGACGGTCTGGTCAGGATGGTCGGGGTGCCCAGCGTCCTCGAGGCCTGGCTGGCCGAGCGGGCCGGGTTCGACGGGGTGTGGTCGAGCGGGCTGGAGGTCGCGACGAACGGGGGTCCGGGCGCCGGGGTCCTCACCCCGCCCGAACTGCTGGCCGCCGCCCGGGCGCTGGCCGCGTCGGTGCACATCCCGGTGGTCGCCGACTGCGACACCGGCCCCGGCGACCTCGACCAGGTGACCCGCCTGGTCGGCACCTACGAGGCCGCCGGCGTGGCCGCGGTGTGCCTGCAGGACACCGGCGGTCCCGACCCGGTGCCCGAGCTCGCCGGCCGGATCACCGCCGCCAAGGACACCCAGCGCACCCTCGACTTCATGGTGATCGCCCGGATCGAGGCCGGCCCGGAGGTGCGCGAGGTGCTGGGCCGGGCGCACGCCTACGCCGACGCCGGCGCCGACGCCGTGCTCATCCACGCCGAAGGTCGCTCGCCGGAACCGGTGCTGCGCTTCGCCGCCGCCTGGGACCGCGAGGTGCCCGTGGTGGTGCCCACGAGCTCGCACACGGTCACGCCGGCCGAGCTGGAGAGCGCGGGCGTGAACATGGTGATCTACGACTACCCCGGCCGCCGGGCGCGGTTCTCGGCGGTACCCGCGTGATCACCGCCGAGGCGCTGCACCGGGCCCTCACCCGGGCCGGTCTCGGGCCGTTCACCGGGGTCGCGGATCCGTGCCTGGAGCCACTCGTCGGGTACCTGCGGCAGCACCACCCCGGCACGTACCTGGCGGCCGCCGAGGGCGAGGCGGTGGCCATCGCCGCCGGCGCCCGGCTGGCCGGCCACACCCCGGTGGTGCTGCTGCCGGGCTCCGGTCTGGGCACCGCGGCCGATGCGCTCACCTCGCTGGGCCGGACGCTCCGGATCCCGGTACCGCTGCTGGTGGGCGAGCCGATGGCTCGCAGTACCCGCGACCTGCTGGACCTGCTGGAGATCCCGAACCGGCCGCTCCCCGAGGACGGTCGGCAACTGGGCGCCCGGGTCCGGGCCGCCGGGGACCACCTGCGCACCACCGGCCGACCGTTCGCGTTCCTGGTCCGCCCGGGCACGCTGGCCCCGTCTCCACCGGCCCGGCCGGTGGGCACGGCGGACCTGATGCGCCGCCGGGACGCCATCGAGCAGGTGGTGGCGGCCGCGCCGGAGAGCGCCGCGATCATCGCCGCCGGCGCGGTCGGCCGGGAGCTGGCGGCCGGCTGGGACCGGCCGGGCAACCTGTACCTCACCGGCCCGCCGGGGCGGGTGGCCGGCGTGGCGCTCGGGGTGGCGGTGCACGCCCCCGACCGGCGGGTGCTCGTGCTCGACGGGCCCGGCGCCGCGCTGCCGCCGCTGGTCGGCGTCGGCGCCCACCGTCCGCCGAACCTGCAGCACGTCGTGTTGGACGACCCGACCCACCCGGGAGTGGACCTGGCAGCGGTGGCGCTGGCCTGCGGTTACCACTGGGCGGCCGAGGTCGACGACGCCGCGGTGCTGCGCAAGACCGTCGCGACCGGGTCGCCGGGCCCCGGCCTGGTCCGGGTGTTCGTCCGGACCTCCGCCCAGGACCCGGAGCCGTCGGAGACCGGCGAAGCCGAGGCCGCCGAAGCGGCCGCCCGCTTCGCCGCCGCACTCACCACCGAGGCGCCCGGTGCCTGACACCGCACCTCGCCGCCGGCCGCACGACCCCGGCCGCCACCTGGTCATCATCTTCCCCGCAGGGCGCGCGTGCGCTAAATTTCGTGCCCGGTGGCCAACTTCGGGGGGGCGGCGGACGACCCCGCTGGGCGTGTTACGGCGGCGGCGTTGGTGAGCCGCGCCCAGAGCGCGTTGCAGGCGATGCGCTGGGCCGAAGCCCTGGACCTGGCCTCGCAGGCCTTGGTCGCCGACCCCACCCTGGACGAGGCCGCCGGTGTGGTCGGGATCGCCCGCCACCGCCTCGGTGTCCTCGAGCCACCCGATGCCCAGCTGCGGCAGCTCACCGTGGCGGCCGTCGACATGTGCGGCTCGACCGCGATCGCGGCGGCCGTCGGGCCGGAGCGTTACCGCCGGCTGATGATGGACCTATACGACGTCTGCGCGGTGTCCCTGGCCCGCTACGACGGCCGGGTCGTGAAATACGGCGGCGACGGTGTGCTGGCCCAGTTCGGGCATCCGGTCGCGCACGAGGACGACGGCCGGCGAGCGGTGCTGTGTGCACTGGCCATCCTGGAGGAGGTCGCCCGACGGGGACCGCAGTGGCGGGAGACCTACGGCTCACCGGTCGAGGTCCGCATCGGGATCGACACCGGAATCGTGGCCGTGGGCCGGGTCGACGGCAGCCCGTGGGCCATCGAGGAGCTCGCAGGCGACGCACCGAACGTCGCCTCGCGGTTGCAGTCCATGGCCGAACCCATGGGCCTCTGGATCACCGAAGCCACCCGGCGGCTGACCCACGGCTGGTTCGAGACCGAGCCGCTGGGCGCGGTCGAGCTGCGCAACTACCCGCGCCCGGTGCGGCTGCATCGGGTGCTCCGGACGAGCGATGCGGATACCCGCTTGGAGGCCGGCGCCCGGCGAAGCCGTGTCCTCGTCGACCGGGTCGTCGAACGGGAGATGCTGCGCAGCGCGTGGGAGCGGGTCATCGCGGGCCGGACCCGCGAAGTGATCGGGCTGACGGGTCCGGCGGGCATCGGCAAGTCCCGGCTCGTCGAACAGTTCCGGGCCACCGCGGCGGCCGGCGGGGCGACCGTCGTCACGATCGCCTGCTCGTCGTTGCACCGGGCCAGCCCGCTCCGGCCGGTCACCAGGGCCCTCCGCCGCTACGTGTCCGACGCCCTGGCACACCCGGCGGGCGGTCCAGACGCCGACGGATCGCTGCTCGACGAGATCGACCGGCTGCTAGCCGAGGCACCGAACCGGAGGGTCCCCGCGACCGAGGCGAGCTCGATCTTCAGCTGGCTGCTCGGCCAGGCGGTCGGCCTCGACCTGCAACCCGAGACGTTGCGGCAGTGGACCTTCGACGCTCTGCTCGACCTGTCCGATGCGATCGCCGCCCGGGCCCCGATGGTGCTGCACGTGGACGACGTCGACTCGGCGGACCCCTCCACGGCCGAGCTGCTGACGCTGCTGCTCAGCCGGACACCGGACACCCCACAGCTGGTCCTGCTGACCGGCCGTACCCTTCCCGACCACGCCGTCTGCGATGCCGTCCTGGAGCTTCCCGGCCTGCCGGCGCCGGACGCCGCCGTCCTGGCCCGTTCGGTGGCGCCGGATATGGACGCCGACGTCGTGGACCGGATCGTGGCGCGCTGTGACGGCCTCCCGTTCTACATCGAGGAGCTCACCCACTCCACCGCCGAGACCGGCGCCGAGGTCATCGCCGGGGTGGTCGAGCTGTCGGCGTTCGTCGCCGCCCGACTGGATGAGCTCGGCGCCGCGCCCCGTCGGCTCGTCGAGCAGATCTCCATCGCCGGCAACGAGGTCCGCACCGACGTACTCGCCCAGCTCTCCGGCGGTCCGACCGATCGGCTCGAGGCCCACCTCGCCGATCTCGCCGTCCGGGGAGTGATCCGCCGTGAGGACGCGTCATCCGGCGGGAACGTGGTCCGGCTGCGACACGACCTGATCCGGGAGGCCGCCTACCAGGGACAGCTGACCGATCGCCGAGAATCCCGGCATCTCCGGCTCGCCGGCATCCTGTCCGACCTGCCGCCCGGCGCCGTCCCGCCCGACGAGGTGGCCCGGCACTACACGCTCGGCGGTGATCCGGCCAGCGCACTGCCGCACTGGCTTGCCGCGGGGCGGGCCGCGACCGCCGCCGGTGCCCGGCGGGAGGCGATCGAGCTCTTCGGCAACGCTCTGGCCGCGATCGGGCGGCTGCCCGACGACCCGGCGTTGACCGGTGCCGAGCTGGAAGCGCAGCTCCACCTCGGCGCCGCGTTGTCGACGATCCACGGCTACACCGCTCCGGCAGCCCGCTCCGCGTTCGAACGGGCCCGGGAACTGGCCGACGCCCTCGACGACAGCACCGCCCTGTTCCCCGCCCTGTGGGGAATCTGGTCCTACTGGTTCGTGCTGGGCGAGCTCGAGGAGGCGCGGCTGCTCGTCGAACGCTGCGTGGTGATCGGCGAGCAGAGCGGCGACGACCAGCGCCCCCGCTGGGTGGCCGCCGGCATGCTCGGCTACCAGCGGCTCCACCTCGGCGACTTCACCGCCGCCCGCGACGAGCTCGAACTGGCCTGCCGCCACGGCGGGACCGAACCGATGCCCGAGTTCCCTAACCATCCCGGGGTGATCAGCCATTCGATGCTGGCGGTCACCTACTGGTTCCTCGGCGAACACCATGACAGCACCCGGCTCGCCCGGCGGGCCACCGAGCTGGCCGCGGCCATGGATCCGAAGGACCGCCGGACCGCGCTCACCCAGGCCTGGGTGGCCTGCACCCTGGCCTGGCGCGCCGAGCTCGCCGGCGACCCGGAGGCGGCCGTCGAGCTGGCGGACACCGCCATCAGGATCGCCTCCGAGCACGGCTACGCGACCTGGCTGGCAGCGGCCACCCTGCATCGGTGTATCGCCCGGTGCACGCTCGGCCACCTCGACGAGGCGTTGCCGCAACTCGACTCGGCGGTCGGCATCTGGCGGTCGGTCGGCCGGCACACCGACGGGAGCCAGCGGCATCCGGTGCTGATGACGCCGTACTTCGCCGGTCAGCTGGCCCGAGCCCGGCAGGCGGCCGGGGACGACGCCGGCGCGGCGGCGCTGGTGGCCGCGCTGCTCGACGCCACCGCCGCCAGCGGGGAGCGGTTCTGGAACCCCTGGCTAGAGGCATTACGGGACAGTCTGAGGGAGACCGTGTGATACCCAGGAACCTGCCCGCCTACGTCGAGGACGGCGGACGCCGCCAGGTGTGGCGACAGCCTTACCGGGCCCAGGACGCCACGCTGCTCGGGCTGGTCCTGCCCGCCCAGCCGGAGATGATTGACAACCTGCTGGATCGGGATTTCAACCACCCCTCCGGCGGAGCCGTCAGGTACCGCTGCGCGCACCCGTACGCCCTGGTCGTCCTGGCCCAGATCGAGCAGGAGAGGTCGGCTGAACCGCCGGACTCGGGTCGGGGCTACCTGCCCGAGCTCGAACTGTCGATCTGGTGCCTGGCCTTCGACCAGACCGCCGGCGGGCGACTGGTGTGGTACCTGCCCTACGTCTTCACCGACTCCGGCCAGACCGTGACCACCGGGCGGGAGGTGTACGGCTACCCCAAGCAACTCGGCTACTTCGATGCCGGCTTCCGATCGGTGTTCGAGGACGGAGACGGGAGGACCACGATCACCTCGCTGGCCATCGCGGAGTTCGCGGAGAACGCGAAGGCTGAGCCGAAACCGATGGTGACGGTGCACCGCGCCCCCGGAGAGCCGGTCCCGGAAACCGGTGACATCACCTCTCGGGCCCGCCACAACTTGTTCCCGGGCAGGCTGTCCGACCCGCCCGCGCGGGAGATCGTCCCGGACGGTCCGCCGCCGGCGGCCACGATCACGGTCGGCAACGCGCCGCCACCGCCGTCGTCCGCCGCACCGCCGTACGTCCGCCCGACCTTGCGTTGGGACGAGACCGTCTCCCGCCGGGATGACCAGGATCTGATCGTCGAGCTGGCGAAGAGCCCGACGCTGGCGTTCCTCAAGCAGTTCCGCGACGTCCGCTGTCCCACGAAGGCCTGTTACCAGGCCGTCGTGGAGGCCACCATCTCGATCAGGCCGCTCGGCGCCGGGATCACCACCCTGGATCCGGAGCTGTTCACGGTGACCGTGCAGAGCTGGGCCACCCAGCCCATCGCCGCCGAGCTCGGGATTCCTCGGAACGAGCCGGTCCGACCCGTACGGGCGTTCCTGGCCGGGCTGGACTTCGATGTCATGACCGGCCTGGAGGTCTGGCGGGCGCCCACATGACCAAGCCCAAGATCGTCATCCTGGGAGGCGGCGTCGGCGGCGTCACCACGGCGATCGGGCTGTCCTCGGGATCCTGGTCGGAGCACTACGAGTCGATCACGCTTTACCAGCAGGGCTGGCGGCTCGGAGGCAAGGGCGCCAGCGGCCGTCGCTCCGGCGACCTGCGGATCGAGGAGCACGGCCTGCACGTCTGGTTCGGGTTCTACGAGAACGCGTTCCGGATGCTGCGCGAGTGCCACGAGGAGCTGGACCGGCTCGCCGCAGCGCCAGGCTCCACCCAGCCACGCTGGAAGCTGGCCTTCACCACCATGGAGCAGAGCTTCACCGCCGCCGGCCCGATCACCCTGGCCGACAACGACGGCTGCGGATGGAAACCGTGGGTCGCGGACTTCTTCCGGTTCGACGATGACCGACCCTGGTCGGCGACCGATCCCCGACCGCCCGGCCAGCAGCCCGAGGACTGGTCGGCGGTGTACTTCGCGGCCCGGTGCGTGTACCTCGCCGCCGACGTGGTCGCCTCGCTGCTCGGTGACCCACGGGCCACCATCGTCCCAGGCACCGGCCGGCCCCCGCCGAGGGCAGTCACGGCGGGCGCGCTGCGGGCGCTGCTGGACGATTCCGGGCGGCTCCTGTCGACCGGGCTGGGTGAGCTGCTCGCCCTGGTCGGCGGGTTGTTGGACAGCGCCGCTCGGCTCGGCGCCGCGATCGCCGCCGAGAGCGGGCTGGTGGAGCCGGCGCTCCGGGCCCTGGACTTCGTGACCACCCAGCTGCGAAACCGGGCGGACCCGATCCTGCGCGCCGATGACCGGATCCGCCGGGCCTGGTACCTGGTCGACCTGATGCTGGCGGTCACCCGGGGCATGCTCGCCGACGGAGTGCTGGGTGCGAACGACTTCGCGCTGATCAACGATGTGGACTTCCGTGACTGGCTGCGCAGCCACGGGGCCGAACGGGAGAGCGCCGACAGCGCCCTGGTCCGCGCCGTGGTCTACGACCTGGCGTTCGCCTACCGGGGCGGTGACCCGCTGCGCCCGGCGGCCGAGGCGGGCACCGCGCTGCGCGGCCTGCTGCGCACGTTCTTCACTTACCGCGGCGCGCTGATGTGGAAGATGAACGCCAGCATGGGCGACGTGGTGTTCGCCCCGCTGTACGAGCTGCTGATCAAGCGCGGCGTAAAGGTCGAGTTCTTCAACCGGGTGGAGCGGGTACACACCGAGGGCGGCTCGGTCCGCGAGATCGAACTGGACGTGCAGGCCAAGATCTCGCCGTCGGTCAAGCCGGCGAACTTCCTGAGCGTCGGATCGAGCGCCATCGTGCCGGAGGAGCTCGCCCTGTGGCCGTCCGCCCCGCTGGTCGAGCACGCCTCCGGCGGTAGGCAGCCTCAGGCGGCGGCCTACGAGTCCTGGCTCACCGGTCGGGGCACACCGTTCCAGCCGGGCAAGCTGCTCAAGCAGGGGGACGACTTCACCGACGTGGTGTTCGCCCTACCGATCAGCATGGTCAAGCACGTGGCTCGGACCTTGATCGACCAGTCGCCGCTGTGGACGTGCGCCGTCGCCAAGATCGAAACCGTTCCCACCCAGGCCGTCCAGCTCTGGCTCGACAAGGCGGCCAGCGAGATCTCCGGGTATGCCGACGGCGCGATCGTCGGCGGCTTCACCGAGCCCTACGACACCTGGGCCGACATGAACCATCTGTCCGGCCAGGAACCCATGGTCGGTGCGGCGACCGTCGCCTACTTCTGCAACGCCCTGGCGGACTCGACTCCGCCGCCGAGGGGCTCCCCGGGGGTGGCGGCCTGGCTGGCGGGCCAGGAGATGTTGGTGCGCGCGCAGGTGCTGCGGTTCCTCAAGCGGGATATCCGCCACCTCTGGCCGGGCGCCGTCGACAAGGTGACCGGTGAGTTCGACTGGAACCTGCTGTTCGTCCGGAGCAGCGCCGAGGGGGAGGCACGGCTGGACGAGCAGTTCCTGAAGACCAACGTGGAGCCCTCGGAACGGTACGTGCTGTCGGTGCCCGGTTCCAGCGCCCACCGGATCCACCCGTCCCGGACCGGGTTCGACAACCTCTACGCCGCTGGCGACTGGACCGCGTGCGGCTTGGACGCCGGATGCGTCGAGGCGGCGGTGATCTCCGGACTGCTCGCCGCCAACGGGATCGCCCAGCGGGCCGGCGCGACCGGGCAGGTGCGTCACATCATCGGGTACAACGGACCATGAACGGGAGCCGGGACATGTCCGACTCGAGAGCCGGCCGGATCGATCCGATCGCGGCCGGGCTGGCCGACGCCGGGGCCTCCGGCTTCCGGGCGCTTGAAGCGGTGGCCGAGGGCCTGGCGGACGCGGTGTCGATGCGATCCGCGGCACGCGGCGGCGGCACGGGGGCCGGGGCGACGGGACCGGCGGCCGGGGCGTTGGCCGGGGATCTGCTGCGGGTGCTCGCGGATCTGCTCGACCGGGCCGGCGGGGTGGCGCACGCGGTCGCGGACGCGTTCACCCAGCCTGAACCGCCACCACCGGGGCCGCCGGGCTCGCTCGAACCGGCCCCGGCCCGGCTGGTGGTCACGGCCCCGGCGGGCGAGCCCGCCAGCGGCACGTTCACCTACTGGAACACCGGCACCGTGACGCTCACCGGCGTGCGCTTCGAGTGCACCGACCTGGTCGCCGGGGGCGCGCGGATCGCCAACGGCGACGTCACCTTCGCGCCGCCAAGCGTGGAACGGCTCGCCCCCGGCGAGGGGGCCACCGTCGTGGTGACGGTGGCCGGCCGCCCCGGACGGATCGCGGGCGACTACCACGGTGTGCTGACCGGCGAGCCCGGCGCCGGCGCCGTGCTGCTCACCGCCCGCAACACACCCAAGAGGTGAACCCTCTGGGGCGGCTCGCCTCCCCTGAGCAGGTGGCCGACGTCCTGCGCCGGGACGGGGCCCGGGCACGGGAGGGGCTGCTCGAGTACCTGCCGACGTCCGGCGCCGCGACCGAGCTCTACCGGCTCGCCGCGGACTACCCTCAGCGACCGGGCAAAGGGCTGCGGCCGGCGCTGTGCCTGGCCACCTGCCGGGCTTTCGGCGGCGCCACCGACGACGCGCTGCCGGCGGCGATCGCGCTCGAACTGCTACACAACGCCTTCCTGGTACACGACGACATCTGCGACGACGCCCAGGAACGGCGCGGCGGACCGGCGCTGCACGTCACGCACGGTGTCCCGCTCGCCCTCACCGTCGGCGACGGGCTGGCCTGGCTGGCCCTGCGCCCGCTGCTGGACGGCGCCGGGCGGCTGGGGCTGCGGACGACGTTCGACGTGCTGACCGAGTTCGACCATCTGACCCGACGCACCATCGAGGGGCAGGCCGTCGAGCTGGGCTGGCGGTCCCGGGACTACACGCACGCCGACGTGGACACCTACCTGCGGCTGATCCTGGCCAAGACCTGCTGGTACTCGACCATCCACCCCTGCCGGGTGGGCGCGCTGATCGGCTCGCGGGGGCACGCGAACCTCGACGCGCTCGCCCGGTTCGGTTTCTTCCTCGGCGCGGTACTGCAGGTGCACAACGACATCGACGACATCACTGGCCACGACGGCGTCCCGGGTGGCGACGTGCTGGAGGGCAAACCGACGCTGCTGCTGGTGCACCTGCTGGAGCAGCTCGATCCGGGCGAACGCGCCGAGGTCGTCGGCATGGTCGGTCCCGCCGGCGCGTCCTGCGGGTTGACGGACGCGGACCGGGCGCAGCGAGTGGTCAAACTGATGGACAAGCACGGCTCGGTCGAGTACGCCTGCTCCTACGCCGACGGGCTGGCCGGAGCGGCCCTCGCCGAGTTCGACGCGGCAATGGGACACCTGCCGGACAGCCCGGACAAGGACTTCGTCCGTTCGCTGGCGCTCTACCTGCGTGACCCCGTGATCCGCGGCCGCTGACCAATTCCGGGGATAGGCGCACTCTGGCCTGCTACAGGTCCGACACCATCAGCTCGGACAGCTGCCGTTGACCGGGCACGGAAACCTTGATCTCGCGGGTGCCACCCGCAGGCTTCGTCGGCAGAAGAGAGGCAGCCGACCTGCTGCGCAGCTAGGGCTGAGATGCCAGCCAGGTATTGCGAATGAAGTTCGCCGATCTGCTCTACCGCCTCGAGCGCCAAAGACCGTGATCGACGCGGGCCGGTGAACCTCTCGAAAGCGTCGAAGGACGCGGAGCGAACGCGCCGCGAGCCACGGTCGGGATGCGGGCGCCGACACTGAGATCAGCCGGTGAACTGGTGCAGGACGGCTAGGAACCGGCGGACGGACGGGTCCGCCGGGTTCGGCACCCACAGCTCCGGCTCGCGCGCGGCGACGTTCCACTCACCCTCGTTGCTGAAGGCACCGGCCAGCAGCGCCGGCTCCGCCGGCCACCGGTCCTCCGGCTGGGACCCGGACAGCGGGGTGTCGTTCGGGGCGGGGGTGGGGTCGCCCTGAGCGCGGCCAGTTGCTGGGGCGTGCCGCCGCCGAGAACGACGCCGCAGAAGGCGAAGCTGAGCAGGACGCTCCGGGCGATGCTCACCCGACCGCTCCCGGGGTCACCTGGAGGCTCTCCAGGCCGTGGATGAGGACGTTCGACCGCCATCGCAGCTCCTCCGGACAACCCGCCAGCCGTAGCTCGGGCAGCCTGGCCAGGAGCACGCGCAACGCGATCCGGGCCTCCAGGCGGGCCAGCGGGGCGCCGAGGCAGTGGTGCACGCCGTGCCCGAACGCCAGGTGCTGGTTGTGCTCCCGGCCGATGTCCAGCGCGTCCGGGTCGCCGGCGTGGTGGGGGTCCCGGTTCGCGGCCAGCAGCCCGGGGAGCACCACGTCTCCGGCGGCGATCCGGATACCGGCGATCTCCAGCGGCTCGCTCGCCCGCAGCGGCAGGCTGACCTGCAGCGGGCTCTCGTAGCGGAGCAGCTCCTCCACGCAGGTGTCGATCAGCTCGGGATGCGCGCGCAGCCGGGCCAGCTGGTCGGGGTGGGTGAGCAGTGCGTGCACCCCGCTGGCGATCAGGTTCACCGTGGTCTCGTGTCCGGCGGCGACCAGGATCCAGACCATCGAGGTGAGCTCGTCCTCGGTCAGCCGATCCCCGTCGTCGTCGCACATGGTGACCAGCGCGGAGAGCAGGCCATCGTCGGGGCGGCGGCGCCGCCGGTCGAGCAGCCCACGCAGGTAGGTCACGGATTCGGCGAGCGCCGAGGCGAACTCGTCGGGGTCGGTGAAGATCCCGCCGACGATCGTGGTCGTCCAGGCCCGGAAGTCCGCCCGGGCCTCCTCGGGGACGCCGAGCAGCTCGCAGATCACGATCAGCGGCAACGGGGCCGCGTAGGCCGGGATCAGGTCGAACCGGTCCGCCGCCGCCACCTCGTCGAGCAGCTCGTCGGCGATCCGCTGGATCCGAGGGGCGAGGCCCTCGATCCGGCGGCGGGTGAACGCCGCACTGACCAGCCGGCGCAGCCTGGTGTGGTCGGGGCCGTCCACCCGCAGCATGTGCGTGGTCACGGCCGGGGCCAGCTCGGGCGCCAGTTCCCAGGCCCGCTCGGTGGCCGGGGACATCCCCTTGACCAGCCGGGGGTCGGTCAGAGCTGCCCGGGCCTCCTGGTAGCCGGTGATCAGCCACGCCGGCTGGCCGGTCGGCATGGTGATCCGGTGGATCGGGCCGCCGGCGCCCAGTTCCCGGTATATCGCGTGTCGCTGACCGGGGCAGCCGGCGGTGAACGGGTCGGCCTGGACGGTTCGCGTCGGCATGGCCCGAGTGTTCGGCGCCCGGCCGGGCTGGACTACGCCCTACGACGCACCCGCTCTGCGCATTTCGGCCCACAAGCAACCACCGGGGTCGACGGCCGTTCGGCGCAGCGGCCGAGTACCTCGGCTCGGTCAGCGGCCGAGTACCTCGGCTCGGTCAGCGGCCGAGTACCTCGGCGACGGTGAACTCCACCTCGGACAGGGCGACCGGCCGGAGCACCTCGTCGGCGGTGAGGGTCCGCGTGGCGTGGTACTTGCCGTCCTGGGGATCGGAGTACGTGTGCACCACGTCCGCCGCCAGGTCGACCAGCCAGACCTCGACGATGCCCTGCCGGGCGTAGATCGGCACCTTGACCGAGCGATCGGTCCTGATCGAGCTGTCGGCGACCTCGATCACCAGCAGGATGTCCTCGGCGGTCGGGTGCGCGCTCTGGTAGAAGTCCCGCCGCGCCCGCGCCACCGTCACGTCCGGTTGCGGCTCGGAGCGGGGCAGCAACCGGACCGGGTTCTGCGGGATCACGGTGGCCCGGTCGGCCAGCCGCCGGACGAGGTAGGTGTTCAGCCGATTGACCACGCCGGCATGCTTCGGACCGATCGGTGACATGAAGACGATCTCCCCGTCGAGCAGCTCCACCCGCTCGTCCGGGTCGAAGACACCGACCTCGCCCATGCGTTCGTACTCCTCGACGGTGAACCGTCGACGGAGATCAACCGTGAGGTCCGCGGCCATGTCCGAAGCATACCGCCGGGGACCGACCGGAATCCGGGCTCAGCCGGTTGCGGCGAGCACCGCCCTTCCGGTGAGCACCCGGGCCAGGTGCTCGCGGTAGTCGGCCGCCGCGTCGGCGTCGCTGGGCGCGGCGGTGCCTTCGGTCGCGTGCGCGGCGGCGGCCCGGGCGGTGTCCTCGGTGAGCGGCTGCCCGACCAGGGCGGCCTCCACGGCGGTCGCCCGGATCGGGGTGCTGCCCATGTTGGTCAGCCCGACCCGGGCCTCGGCGATGCTCCCGCCCTCGACCCGCAGCGCCACCGCGACCGCCACCATCGACCAGGCCTGCGCGGTCCGGTTGAACTTCTCGTAGTGGTGCGACCAGCCGGTGTAGCGCGGGAACCGGATCTCGGCCAGGATCTCGTCCTCGCCCAGCGCGGTGGTGAAGTAGTCGACGAAGAACTCGGACGCGGGCACCTCGCGGCGCCCATCGGACCCCACGATGACGAACGAGGCGTCCAGGGCCAGAGCCACCGCGCCCAGGTCACCGGCCGGGTCGGCGTGCGCCAGCGCACCACCCAGGGTGCCCCGGTGGCGGACCTGCGGGTCGGCCACGGTGGCCTCGGCGTCGGCCAGCAGACCGACGTGCTCGCGCACCAGGTCGTCGCGCATCACGTCGTGGTGGCTGGTCATCGCGCCGACCACCACTCGGTCACCGTCGAGCCGGACGCCCCGCAGCTCGGCGATCCCGCCCAGGTCGACGACCAGCTCCGGGGCGGCCAGCCGCAGCCGCAGCACCGGCAGCAGGCTCTGCCCGCCGGCCAGCACCTTCGCGTCGTCGGAGCCCCGCAAGGCGGCGACGGCGTCCTCCACGGAGGCCGGGCGCACGTAGTCGAACTTGGCCGGGATCACTGGCTCGCTCCTTCTTGAATGGCCCGCCACACCCGTTGCGGGGTACACGGCATCCGCACATCGGACACCCCGAGGTGGCGCACCGCGTCGATCACGCCGTTCACGATGGCCGGGGTGGACGCGATGGTGCCCGCCTCACCGACCCCCTTCACCCCGAGCGGGTTGGACGTGGCCGGGGTCTCGGTGCGGTCGGTGCGGAAGCTGGGCAGATCGGCCGCGCTGGGCAGGGTGTAGTCGACGAACGTGCCGGTGGTCAGCGTGCCCTGCTCGTCGTAGGTGGCCTCCTCGAACAGCGCCTGGGCGATGCCCTGGGCCAGCCCGCCGTGCATCTGGCCCTCCACGATCAGCGGGTTCACCACCGAACCGATGTCGTCCACGCACACGTAGTCGCGCAGCCGCACCCGGCCGGTCTCGGTGTCCACCTCCATCGCGGCCAGGTGGGTGCCGTGCGGGAAGGAGAAGTTCTCCGGGTCGAAGGTGTACTCCGAGTCCAGCGACGGCTCCATGCCCTCCGGGAAGTTGTGCGAGGTGAACGTGGCCAGCGCGACGTCCTGGATGGTGGTGCCGGCGTCGGTGCCCCGGACGGAGAACCGGCCGCGCTCGAACTCGATGTCGTCCTCGGACGCCTCCAGCAGGTGGGCCGCGACCCTCTTCGCCTTGGCCACCACCTTCTCCGCGCACTTCACCACCGCCGTGCCCCCCACCGGTAGCGACCGGGAGCCGTAGGTGTCCAGGCCCTTCGGGGACACCTGGGTGTCCCCGTGCAGCACCTCGATGTCCTCGAACGGCACCCCGAGCTGGTCGGCGGCGATCTGGCTCCAGGCCGTCTCGTGGCCCTGGCCGTGCGCCGAGGACCCGGTGACCACCTCGACCTTGCCGGTGGGCAGCATCCGGATCGCCGCGTGCTCCCAGCCGCCGGCCCCGGCGCCCAGCGCCCCGAGCAACCGGGACGGGGCCAGCCCGCACATCTCGGTGAACACGGAGATCCCGATGCCCAGCTGGATCCGGTCGTTCGCGGCCCGGCGCTCGGCCTGCTCGGCCCGCAGGCCCGCGTAGTCGAAGGTCCGCATGGCCTTGTCGGTGGCCGCCTCGTAGTTGCCCGAGTCGTAGGTCAGGCCGCCGGCGTTGGTGTACGGGAACTCCGTGTTGGTGATCCAGTTCTGCCGGCGCAGCTCCATCGGGTCCCGGCCCAGCTCGACGGCCAGCTCGTCCATGATCCGCTCGACGGCGAAGGTCACCTCGGGCCGGCCGGCGCCGCGGTAGGCGTCGGTCGGGGTCTTGTTGGTGAACACGTCGGTGCAGCTGTAGAAGTACGACGGGACCTTGTAGACGGCCGGACCGATGAACGCGCCGAACACCGGGATGGCCGGGGTGAACAGCCCGAAGTAGGCCCCCATGTCGGCGGTCAGCTCGATCTTCAGCGCGGTGACCGAGCCGTCGCGTTTCGCCGCGATGGTGATGTCCTGGATCTGGTCGCGGCCGTGGTGGGCGGACAGCAGCGACTCCGAGCGGGTCTCGGTCCACTTCACCGGCTTGCCGTGCCGCCGGGCGACCAGGACCGCGAGGATCTCCTCCGGGACGATCTGCAGCTTGCCGCCGAACCCGCCGCCGACGTCCGGCGCGACCACCCTGATCTTGTGCTCGGGCAGGCCCAGGGTCAGCCCGAGCATGGTCCGGGTGACGTGCGGGATCTGGGTGGACGACCACATGGTGAGCTGCTCGCCGGTCGGGTCGACCACCACCGAGCGGGGCTCCATGAACGCCGGGATCAGCCGCTGCTGGATGAACCGGCGCTTGACCACCACGTCCGATGCCGCGATCGCCTCGTCCGCGGTCGGCCCGGAGGTGGCCCCGGCCTCGACCGAGTCGAACGGGAAGTACACCCACTTGTTGCTGCCGTGGCTGTCGTGGATCACCGTGGCCCCGTCGGCCAGCGCCTCCTCCATGTCCAGCACCGGGGGCAGGTCCGCGTAGTCCACCTCGACCAGCTCGACGGCGTCCTTGGCGCTGGCCGCGTCCCGGGCCACGACCACGGCGACGATCTCCCCGGCGAAGTTGACCTTGTCGACGGCGATCGACACGTGCCTCGGCGGCTCGTCGGCGGAGTTGATCGGCCAGGCGCAGGGCAGCCCGGACTGCTCGGCGTCCAGGTCGGCGCCGGTGTAGACGGCGATCACCCCAGGGCTGCGCTTCGCCGCTTCGACGTCGATCGCGGTGATCCGGCCGTGCGCGATCGGGCTGCGCACCATGGCCAGGTGCTGCAGGCCGTTGAGCGACATGTTGTCCACCCACCGGGTACGGCCGGTGATCAGCCGGGCGTCCTCCTTGCGGGTCCGGGCGCGGCCGACCTCGTTCGGTGGTGACTCGAGCGTGGTCATTCCCCGCCTCCCGCCACGGCGCTCGGGGCGTGGATCCCGGCGGCGTCATCCGGGACGGCGGCCGCGCCGGGCTTCATCTTCTGCGCGGCGTCCTGGATGGCCCGGACGATGTTCTGGTAGCCGGTGCACCGGCAGAGGTTGCCCTCGATGCCGTGGCGCACCTCCTCCTCGGTCGGGTCCGGGTTGTCCCCGAGCAGGTCGATGGCCTGCATGATCATGCCGGGGGTGCAGTAGCCGCACTGCAGCGCGTGGTTGTCGTTGAACGCCTGCTGCATCGGGTGCAGCCGGCCGTCCCGGGCCAGCCCCTCGATGGTGGCCACCTCGGCCCCATCGGCCTGGACGGCGAGCACCGAGCAGGACTTCACGCTCTGCCCGTCGAGGTGCACCGTGCAGGCGCCGCAGTTGCTGGTGTCGCAGCCGATCACGGTCCCGGTCTTGCCCAGCCTCTCCCGGAGGTACTGCACCAGCAACATGCGTGGTTCGACGTCGTCGCTGTACTCGACCCCGTCGACGGTGACCCGGACCCTGGCCATGCGCCTACTCCTCGAATCGCGTGTGGTGGGCCCCACAATCGAACCGCCGCCGGGACCACCTCGCAAGATCAACATTCTGGGTGTGTCGCGGCGGTGTGCCGCGTCCGACGCCGCGGATGCGGACCGGGCGGCCGATCCCAGCGCAGCCGCGGTCGGCCTCGTCGATCGCGCCCGCTGCCGCGGCTTGGACACCGGAGACATTCCACCCGTTCGGACCAGCCCGGTCGGATGGGCGACACGGTCCGTACCCGGATGTCGGGGCGAGTGACCCCGACCTCACCCGGCCGACGGGTGGCCGTCGCCCGGACGACCGCTTACCGTGAGACGTCGACCGCTCACCGCGTGCTGGTCGGCGCTCCTCGAACCGCACGGAGGTCCGGACATGCCGGCTTGGCTCGGCATCGCGCTGTGCGTGATGTTCGCGTCGGTCGGGGTGCTCCGTGCCCGGCAGCGCGACGCCTGCGGCATGTTGATGGCCGCCGGGATGGCGGTGATGGCCCTGGGCATGGGCGGGATCGGGCCGCACCTGGTGCACGGACCGTGGTGGGCGGCCGCGTTCGCCGGCATCGCCCTCTGGCCGACGCTGTGCCTGCTCCGCCCCGGCGCCGACCGGCCCCGGCGATCGGCCCTGCTGCACGGCCACGTCCCGCACCTGGTCGGCGGGGTGGCGATGGTCTACATGTGCGTGGCCGGGCTGGCGTTCGCGCCCGCGCCCCCGGACGACCCGGCCGCCGTGAACTACCAGCTCGCCGCCGTGCAGGAGCACCACCACTCCGGCGGGCTGGTCGCCGCCGGGGTGATCGGCGGGCCGGAGTCGGCGTCGGTCGGCCTGTTCGCGCTGCTCGGCTGGCTGCTGGCCGGCTACTTCCTGTTTTCGGCGGTCTGCGGACTGACCCGGCGCGGCGCGGACGCCCGCCCGACCTGCTCCCGCCGCGCGGTCACCGAGGCCGCCATGGGCGCCGGCACCATCGTCATGCTCGTCTCGATGATCTGACCCGTGCCGGCCGGGGCAGGCCGGTGATCAGCGGGAGCAGCGGGGCGGGCGTGCGGTGGCGGAGCGCGCCGAGCCACAGGCCGCTGCCGTAGCCGAGGTCGTCGAGGCGGTGCGCGATCACGTAGCGCACCGGGTCGAGGCCGGGCTCGCCGTGCCCCGGGCGGTGGGTGAACCAGTCGTACCCGCCCTCGGCCAGCGCCGCGACCAGCGCCGCCCGCCGCACCCGCCGGGAGAACCCGCAGGCCACCGCCGTGACCGGCCACCAGTGCCGGGTGAGCAGCCCGGCCCCCTGCGCGGCGGCGGCCAGCAGCCCGCGCCCGGCCAGCCGCGCCGCCTCGGGCGTCGGGTGCCGCAGCCGGGCCAGTGGGCGGCGCAGCCGGAGGGTGGCGAACGCGGTCACCCCGGCGGCGGCCGGCAGCGCGCGCGGCCGCTGGACCAGCACCAGCGCGAGCACCGCCGCCGTCCACGGGGAGAGCACGGCCGGCGGCACGGCGCCCGGGTGGGACACGGCCAGCGGCGCGGCCCCGGTGCCGTAGAACACCTTGCGGGTCCACCAGGCCCGGGGCTGCACGCGGTGCTCGTGTGCGACCCGGGCGGCCGGCTCGTAGCGGATCCGCCAGCCGGCCGCGTGCAACCGCAACCCCAGGTCGACGTCCTCGGCCACCGGCATGTCCTCGGCGAAGCCCCCACCGATCGCCGCCCGGCGGACCAGCAGCGCCGCGCTGGGCACGTAGGCGACCCGGGACCGGGGTAGGACCGGGGCGGCGTCCGGGCCGAGGTCGAGCGAGGACCGCAGCCCCTCGTACCGGGTCAGCCAGGTCTCCTCGGCGCCCGGCAGGCCGACGATCCGCGGCGCGACCACGGCCACCGCCGGGTCGGTCAGGTGGGCCAGCAGCGGGGTCAGCCAGCCCGGTTCAGGGACCACATCGGAGTCAAGGAAGGCGACGAACTCGCTGGTCGCGGCGGCCAGACCGGTGTTGCGGGCCGCCGCCGGGCCCCGACTGTGCTCATGCCGCAGGACGGTGACCCCGGGGGCCACGCACGGGTCGCGGGAACCGTCGTCGACCACGAGCACCGCATGCAGCCCGGGTGTGGTGCGCCGCAGCGCCGCGAGCAGCCGGCGCAGCTCGTCCGGCCGGTCGCGCACCGGGATCACCACGGTCACCCTGGCCACGGTCGGCGGGCCGGGCAGCTGGTCGGGCACCGGGTCGGCCAGGCCGGCGTCGAGCAGGTGCCGAGCCAGGGCCGCGCCGGGCGGGCTCTCGACCACCAGGGTGTCGGTACCGGCCGGGAGCAGCCGTCGGGCGGCCGGCGCCAGGTGCAGCAGCCGCCCCGGGCCACCGAGCAGCGCCGCTCCGTTGTCGAGGATCCGGGTGCGGCGGTTCAGCCGGACGGTGAACCCGGCCGGCAGCCGGGTGTCCCCCGGCCCGTCCAGCACGGGCGGGTCCAGCCGGGTCGGACCCGGCCGGCGCGGGTCCGGCCGGGTCGGGTCCGGCCGGGTCGGGTCCGGCTGGGTCGGGTCCGGCCGGGTCGGGTCCGGCCGAGGACGGGTCACCCGGTGAACCCGCCGTCGGCATGCAGCACCGACCCGGTGAACGCCGACGACTCCGACCCGCACAGCCAGCACACCGCGGCGGCCACCTCGTCCGGGTCCAGCAGCCGCTCCACCAGCTGGTGCGCGGCGAACTCGCCCGGCGAGGCCAGCCCGTACAGCGCGGCGGTGGCGGCCAGCATGTCGGTGTCGGTCGAGCCCGGGGACACCGCGGTGGCGTTCACCCCGGTACCGCGCAGGTCGGCGGCCAGCCCCCGGACCAGCCCCAGCACCCCGTGCTTCACCGCGTTGTACGCCGCCAGCCGCCACAACCCGTGGTGCGCCGCTCCGGAGGCCAGCGCCACGAACCGCCCGGACCGGGGCTCCGGGCGGGCCAGCAGCGCCGGCACCGCGACCCGGGCCAGGTGCAGCACACCGCGCAGCCCGACCTCGTACAGCGCGTCCATCTCGTCGTCGGTCGTCTCCCACAGCGGGCGGCCACCGGCCATCACCGCCGCGCCGGCCACCGCCGCGTCCAGCCCGCCGAAGCGGTCGACCGCCAGCGCCACCGCCCCGGCCAGCGCCGGCTCGTCCCGCACGTCGGCCACCACCGGCAGCACGGTGCCCGGGATGTCGGCCGCCTCGCATTCGGTCACCAGAGCGTCCAGGTCGGCCCGGGTGGCCAGCGGGTAGGCCAGCCGGGGATCGTCGGCGCAGGCGTCCACGGCCACCACCCGCCAGCCGTCCCGGGCCAGCCGGCGCACCACGGCGGCCCCGATGCCCCGGGCCGCCCCGGTCACCACCGCGACCCTGAACTCTGCTGCGGTCACGCCGGTGATCGTGTCACGCTGGGCGGGTGCCGGCCGACGAACCCGTCCTCCCCGCCTACGGTCACCGCTCGCTGGCCGAGCTGACCCCGTCCCTGCTCGCCGCGCTCGGCGTGCCCGGCGAGCTCAACCCGCTGGGCATCGCACCGGCCCGGAGCGTCTGCCTGCTGCTGATCGACGGGCTGGGCGCCCGGCAGCTGCGCGAGTACGCGGCCGACGCCCCGTTCCTGTCGTCGCTGGACTCGAGCCGGGAGCTGACCGCCGGCTTCCCGTCCACCACCCCGATCAGCCTGGCCAGCCTGGGCACCGGGGCCCCGCCCGGCGCGCACGGGGTGCTCGGGCTGAGCTTCGACGCCGGGCACGGCGAGCTGCTGGACGCGCTGAAGTGGACCACGCACAAGGGCGGGAAGCTGGTCGACCAGCGCGAGGCGTACCCGCCGGAGCAGGTGCAGCCGCTGACCACCGCGTTCGACCGGGCCGCCGCGGCGGGCACCGAGGTCCGGGTGGTGTCGGCCCGGGAGTTCGACGGCTCCGGGCTGACCCGGGCGGCGCTGCGCGGCGGCAGCTACCGGGGCGTGTTCGCGCTGGGTGATCTGGCCGCCGAGCTGATCGACGCTCTTCAGCGGCCCGGGTTCGCCTACGGCTACCACGCCGACCTGGACCTGCTCGGGCACGTGCACGGGCCCGGGTCCCTGCCCTGGCGGCTGCAGTTGCGGACCATCGACGCGGTGGCCGCGCTGGTCGCCGAGGCGCTGCCGCCGGACGGGCTGCTCGCGGTGACCGCCGACCACGGCATGGTGGACTGCCCGGCCGCCGCGAAGATCGACTTCGACGATCACGGCGAGACCGCGCTGCGCTCCGGGGTGCGGCTGCTCGGCGGCGACGCCCGGGCCCGGCACGTCTACACCGAGCCCGGGGCGGCGGACGACGTGCTGGCCGGGTGGCGCTCACGACTGGGTGAACTCGCCTGGGTGGCATCCCGGGAGGAGGCGGTGGCCAACGGCTGGTTCGGGCCGGTCGCCTCGCCGGAGATGCTGCACCGGATCGGCGACGTGGTGGTGGCGATGCGCGGCGACGCGGCCGTGGTCCGGACCCGGGCGGAGAAGATCCTGGCCCTGCTGGTCGGCCAGCACGGTTCGCTGACCGCCACCGAGCAGGAGATCCCGCTACTGCTACATCGAGGAGCCGCATGCTGACCCCGTTCGCGACCGACGCCCAGATCGCCGACCGTTCGGCCCGCGCGGTGGCGGCGGCGGCCGCCGCGGGCCGGGACCTCGGGCTCGACGTGCAGGATCCGACGGCGCTCTACGACGTGTTCTCCGTGGTCGCGCACCTGGCGCCGGCCCCGGTGGTAGTGCGGGTGCCGACCGTGCTGCCCCGCACCCTGACCGCCGAGGCGCAGGCCGACCAGCAGCGCCGCGAGCTAGCGGTCACCGGATGGCTGCACGAGCAGGGGTTCCCGGTGGTCCCGCCCAGCCCGCTGGTGCCCGCCGAGCCGGTGCACCGGGACGGCTTCTCGATGACGTTATGGCAGCACGTGACGGTGACGGACGCGGAGGACTGCACGTCCCGGCCGGAGCTGGCCGCCGAGCTCTACGCCACGCTGCGCGGCTACCCCGGGCCGCTGCCCTGGCTGGTGCCGCTGGACGCCTCCATCCCGGACGGCTTCGACCAGCTCGACGGCCGCCCCGACCTGCTCGCCCCGGCCGACCTGAGCCGGGCCCGGCACGAGTGGTCGATCCTGCACTCCGTACTGGGCACGTCGGAGTCGTTCGCCCGCGCGTTCCCCGGCGTCACGCCGCAGCCGGTGCACGGCGACGCGCCGACCTACAACATGCTGGCCACCCCGGACGGGCTGCTCTGCGCGGACTTCGAGCACGTCACCCTGGGCGTGCCGGAGTGGGACCTGGTCGGGATCTCGGACGAGGACCGGGCGGCGTACGACAAGGCCGCCGAGCGCCTCGGCCTGCGCCCGCTGGACGACCGGCTGCTCGAGGTGATGGCCGCCGCCCGGGCCATGCAGCTGGTGGCCTGCCTCGCGCTGGCGCCGCAACTGCCGATGCTGGTCGAGGGGCTGCGCCCGTGGGTGGACCAGTGGCGGGAGACCTCGATCGCCGGCGGCCTGGAAATTCGGACTTGAAGTTGACGTAACGTCAACCCCTACCGTCGTCGTCGAGCCGGACGGACCGGCTCCTCGATCGGAGGAGGTGACCCATGCACTGGTCGATCGCCGAGCTGGCGCGCGACTCCGGGGTCAGCTCCCGGACCCTGCGGCACTACGACGCCATCGGGCTGTTGCCACCGGCGTGGACGCACCCCAGCGGGCGGCGGTTCTACCAGCGCGAGCAGCTGCTGCGGTTGCAGCGGATCCTGGTGCTGCGCGAGCTGGGGCTGTCCCTGGAGACCATCGGCCGGGTGCTGGCGATGTCCCGGGACGCCGACGCGGTCGGTGTGCTCACCCAGCACCGGGACTGGCTGGTGGCCGAGCGCGAGCGGCTGGAACGGCTCACCCGGACCGTGGAGTCCACCATCGAGAACCTTCGGGAAGGAGGAGAGATGACCCCGAAGCAGGTGTTCGAGGGATTCGAGCACAACCCTTACGAAGCCGAGGCCCGGGAACGCTGGGGCGACGCCGCGATCGACGAGAGCCAACGCCGGCTGCGGAACCTGACGCCGGAGCAGGCCGAGCTGGCCCGCACCGGGCACACCCGGGTGTACCAGGGCCTGGCCCCGCTGAGGGCGGCCGGGGTGGCGGTGACCGACGAGCGGGTGCAGGCCCTGGTGGCGCTGCACCACCAGGTGGTCAGCCTGGCCTGGACGCCGGACGCGACGGCCTACCGGTGCCTGGCCCAGATGTACGTCGACGACGAGCGCTTCCACGAGGCCGTCGGCGGCGGCGACCCGGAGCTGGTGACCTACCTCCGCGACGCCATCCACGTCTACGCCGACACCCGGCTCTAGGCCGCTCACCACCGAGCCGCCGCATACCTTCCGTAGCTGCCGCACGCCGCACCATGCGCGGCGGCGCACCGAGGTGTGCGGCGGCGCGGGGCTGCGGCGGTGCGGGGCTCGGGTTCGGCGTGCGGCGGTCAGGTGCGCAGGGTGGCGGCCAGGGCGTCGGCCATGCGCGCGAGCAGGTGGTGGCCCTCGTCGGCGGAAGCGCCGGTCGGGTCGCCGAGCACGCCGTTCCCGCTGACCGCGCGCACGCTCCCGGCCCGCATGGCCGGGAGCAGCTCGGCCAGCGGGGCGGTGTTGCCGGGCTCGGCACGGTCGAGCGCCACTACGTCCGGGGCGATGGCCAGCAGGATCGACGTCTCGGTGCGCCCGGCGTGCGCGTCGGCCCCCGGTACCCCGCAGCCGAAGGCGAGCACGTCCCGGCCCTCGGCGCGCAGCAGTTCGACCGCGGCCCGCAGCGCCTCGGAGTTGCCGCCGTGCCCGTTCACGAACACCGTGCGGCGCGCCCACCGCCCGGCCGACCGCCCCAGCTCGACCAGCACGGTCCGCAGCCCCTCGGTGCCGATCGACACCGTGCCGGGGAACGTCTCGTGCTCCCCCGACGCGCCGAACACCACGGGCGGTGCGACGAGCACGTCCCCGTCGAGCGCGGCGGCGGCCCGCGCGGCGACGGCCTCACCGAGCACCGCCGCCGCCCGGTTCGCCACGGCGACGGCGATCCGGGTGTCGGTGTCCAGCGGCAGGTGCGGCCCGTGCTGCTCCACCGACCCCACCGGCACCAGCAACGTCACGGTCGGCGGCCCGTCCAGCTCCGGCCACCGCCGCTTCCCGAGATCGCTCACCCGCGCACGTCCAGCCCGGCCCGAACCTCCATGATCATCAGGACATGAGCGCGATCGAGGCCGCGCAGAACAGCACTGGTGTCCTGATGATCACCGAGAGGCGTCGGCAGTCCGACAACCGGCCGCCCCACCTCAACCGGCCGCCCCACCTCAAGCAGCCGCCCCACCTCAAGCAGCCGCCTCACCTCAAGCAGCCGCCTCACCTCAACCAGCCGCCCCACCTCAAGCAGCCGCCCCACCTCAAGCAGCCGCCTCACCTCAAGCAGCCGCCTCACCTCAACCGGCCGCCCCACCTCGAACTTGTCGTTGGCAATTCCCGCGACAACAGGCTCTTGTCGCGGGAAGAACCCGCGACAAGTGGGCTGGTGGCGTGCGCCCCGAGCGGCGGTCGGCCGCGGGGACCCGCGACAAGTGCGCCTTCGGAGTGCGCCCCGAGCGGCGGGTCGGGTCACGCTCCGGCGGGTCGGGCTCAACCTCCGGCGATGGGGGCTCCGGCCAGGGGGCTGGCGTCGCAGTCGCGGACCGGACGGCGCGGCGGCGGGGTCAGCGACAGCGCCACCGGCTCGCGCTTGTTCACCCGGGAGTTGCGCGGCGCCGAGCGGGAGTGGTCCACGTCCGACTTCGGGATCACCGTCAGGTCCGAACGGGCGGCCAGCGCGGCGTCGGCGTTGCCCAGCACGCACTCCGGGTCGGGTCCGTCCAGCGGCAGGCCGGTGAAGAACTTCGCCGCCATGCAACCGCCCTGGCAGGCGTCGTAGTGGCCGCAGGACCGGCAGGCGCCCCCGGTCTGCGGCTGGCGCAGCTCGGCGAACAGTTCCGAGGAACGCCACACCTCCTCGAACCCGCCCGGGTCGCGGACGTTGCCGGCCAGGAACTCGTCGTGGATGGCGAACGGGCAGGCGTACACGTCGCCCACCGGGTCGATCAGACAGACCACCCGGCCGGCGCCGCACAGGTTCAGCCCGGGCAGCGCCTCCCCGTAGGCCGACAGGTGGAAGAACGAGTCGCCGGTGAGCACGCCGTCGCCCCGGGCCAGCAGCCACTCGTAGAGCTGCCGCTGCTGCTGGGCGGTCGGGTGCAGCTCGTCCCAGACGTCGGCCCCGCGCCCGGACGGCCGCAGCCGGGTGATCCGCAGCTGCGCGCCGAACTTGTCCGAGATGGCCTTGAACTCGTCCAGCTGGTCGACGTTCTCCCTGGTCATCACCACGCTGATCTTGGGCTGGACGAAGCCGGCCTCGGCCAGGTTCTCCAGCGCCCGCATCGCGGTGTCGTAGGAGCCCGGCCCGCGCACGTGGTCGTTGACCGCCGCGGTGGCCCCGTCCAGGGAGATCTGCACGTCCACGTAGTCGGTGCGGGCCAGCTGTTCAGCGCGCCGCTGATCCAGCTTGATCCCGTTGGTGGAGAACTTGACCCCGACGTTGTGGTCGATCGAGTAGTCCAGGATCTCCCAGAAGTCCGGCCGCACCGTGGGCTCGCCGCCACCGATGTTGACGTAGAAGACCTGCATCTTCTGCAGCTCGTCCACCACGGCCTTGCACTCCTCGGTGGACAGCTCCCGGGGGTCGCGCCGCCCGGACGAGGACAGGCAGTGCACGCACGCCAGGTTGCAGGCGTAGGTGAGCTCCCAGGTCAGGCAGATCGGTGAGTTGAGCCCGTACTGGAAGTGCTCGGTCAGCTTCAAGCCCGCTCCTCGATTGTTCCGTTGTCGGCCAGGCCGGCCAGGGCCCGCAGGTACGCGGGCCGCTGGCCCACGGCCACGCCGGCGGCCTCGATCGCTCCGTGCACGTCCGGGTGCCGTTCCAGCCCGCTGACCACCTCGACCAGCTCGGGGGTCTTCAGGAACGACAGCTTCCGGGTGCCGAAGTGGTAGACCAGCGCACCGAACGGCTCCGGCCGCAGGGCCACGCTCGGGCTGCGCCGGTACGGCTGGTCCGGATCGAAGGTCACCGAGCGAGGCTCGTCCGAGCGAGACATCGATGCGACTAGTAGACCCCGCACATGCCGTCGATCGAGACCTCCTCGACGAGGGACTCCTCGACGATCGGCTCCTCGGTGGTGGTGTCCTCGATCGGGGCCATCAGCGGTCCTTCCGTCAACCGGGCCCTCGCGCCCGGACTTGTCGTCGAACGTTAGGCAGGCGGAGCGCGGTTCGGCAAGGGCAGGCGGCCGACCTACCCGAACGGGCAGGTACCCCGCCCGTCACCTACGACGGTTTCCCCGCCGTTCGGCGTGCGTCCCCTGTCGGCCAGATCACACCGCTCCTAGCGTCGACCGGGCCGAGAGCCGCCGTGATGGAGAGGACCGCCATGCAGGTCGAAGAGATGCTGCCGCTTTTCCCGATCAAGGAGTTCCACCCCTTCCCCCGGGCCCTGCTGGGGCCGGGTAGCCACGAGATCATCGGTCCGGAGGCCAAGAACCTCGGCTTCAAGCGGTCACTGATCATGACCTCGGGTCTGCGCGGCTCGGGCATCGTGCAGAAGATCGCCGACTCGATGAAGTACCACGGGCTCGAGGTCGTGATCTACGACAAGGTCGAGTCCAACCCCAAGGACTACAACGTGATGGACGCCGTCGCGCTGTACCAGCAGAACGAGTGCGACAGCTTCATCTCGATCGGTGGCGGGTCCAGCCACGACGCCTGCAAGGGCGCCCGGGTCTCGGTGGCCCACGACGGCCGCAACGTCAACGAGTTCGAGGGCTTCAACAAGTCGGAGAACCCGAAGAACCCGCCGCACATCGCGGTGTCCACCACCGCCGGCACCGGCTCGGAGACGTCCTGGGCCTACGTCATCACCGACACCACGACCGACCCGGACAACCCGCACAAGTACGTGGCCTTCGACGACGCCAGCGTCACCACCCTGGCCATCGACGACCCGGTGCTCTACTACAGCTGCCCGATCGACTACACCGCCCAGTGCGGCTTCGACGTGCTCGCCCACGCCTCGGAGCCCTACGTGTCCCGGCTGAACTTCCAGCCGTCGCTGGGCAACGCGCTGCACGCGATCAAGCTGTGCTCGGAGAACCTGCGCGAGGCGGTCTGGAACCCGCAGTCGCTGCCCGGCCGCGAGGGCATGATGTACGCCCAGTACATCGCCGCCCAGGCGTTCAACTCCGGCGGGCTGGGGATCATCCACTCGATCAGCCACGCGGTGTCGGCGTTCTACGACACCCACCACGGGCTGAACAACGCGATCGCGCTGCCCCGGGTCTGGGCGTTCAACATGCCGGTGGCCTACAAGCGGTTCGCCGACATCGCCCGGGCCATGGACATCGACACCCACGGCATGACCGACGTGCAGGCCGCCGAGGCGGCACTGGCCGCGTCCATCCGGCTGCTGCGCGACGTGGGCATCCCGGAGAAGTTCGTCGACGTCACCCAGGACTCGTACTCGAAGAACCGGCTGGGCCAGGGCCCGACCGCGTTCTACGAGAACGCTCCGACGATCACCGGTGACGCGCCGGACGTCGACCGCATCACCAACCACGTGCTCGGTGACGCCTGCACCCCGGGCAACGCCAAGGAGTGCACCTTCGAGACGGTGCGCCCCGTGGTCGAGCACTGCATGACCGGCGACCTGGACGACCTGCTGACGTAGGGAGCACAGTGAGCCCCGGGGGCGCCGGCCGCAGGGTCGGCGCCTCCGGTCGTCCCGTTCATCATCGTTCGTAGGAGTGCTGAGTGTTCGAGTCCGTGGACGAGGTCGTCGAGGCGTTGGGCGGCTGCGGCTACATCGCCGACACCCGGCTGGCCACCACCGTGTTCCTGGTGACCCGGCTGGACAAGCCGCTGCTGATCGAGGGCCCGGCCGGGGTCGGCAAGACCGAGCTGGCCAAGGCGCTGGCCCAGATCAGCAAGCGGCGGTTGCTGCGGCTGCAGTGCTACGAGGGCCAGGACGAGACCAAGGCGCTCTACGAGTGGGACTACGGCAAGCAGATGCTGTACACCCAGATCCTCCGGGAGAAGATCGGCCAGGTCGTGGCCGACGCCGCCGACATCCGCGAGGCGGTGGAGCGGATCGGTGCCCAGGAGAGCGTGTTCTTCTCCGAACGGTTCCTGGCCGCCCGGCCGCTGCTGGAGGCGGTCCGCGGTGAGGAGCCGTCGGTGCTGCTGATCGACGAGGTCGACCGGGCCGACGAGGCCCTGGAGGCGGTGCTGCTGGAGACCCTGGCCGAGTACCAGGTGTCGGTGCCCGAGGTCGGCACGTTCACCGCGTCGACCGCCCCGTACGTGGTGCTGACCAGCAATAACACCCGCGACCTGTCCGCCGCCCTGAAGCGCCGCTGCCTGCACCTGTTCCTGGACTACCCGTCCGCCGAGCGCGAGCTGGAGATCGTCCGGTCCAAGGACACCGGGCTGCCGGAAGCGGTGGCCGAGCAGCTGGTCGACATCGTGCGCGGCCTGCGCGAGCTGGAGCTGCGCAAGGCGCCGTCGATCTCCGAGACCATCGACTGGGCCCGCACCCTGGCCGTGCTCGGCGCCACTGAACTGACCGCGTCCCTGCTGTCCGACACGGTGTCGGTGGTGGTCAAGTACGACAAGGACGTGCGCAAGGCGCTGGCCGCGCTGCCCCGCCTGGTCGACCCGAACGCGAAGCTCGACGAGCCCGACCGTGGCCACGGTCATGGACACGGGCATGGCCACGGGAGCGACCACAGCCACGACGAGGACGCCGAGGAGGTGGACGGCCGGGCGGTGCGGGCGGCCAAGGACACCGCCGGCCGGTTCGGCAACACCTTCGGCAGCAACCCGCTCGGCTCCGGCATGGGTGAACAGCCGCGCAAGGTCCCGGCCAGCCGAGGCGAGCGGAGCTTCGGCGCCGGCCTGGGCCGCAAGCGGCCGCTGTAATGGAGAACGCGCTGCACCGGTTCGTCCGGCTGCTGCGGCTGCGCCAGGTGCGGGTGTCCATCCCGGAGGCGCTGGACGCCATGGCCTGCGCGGCCCAGCCGGGGATGCTGCGGGACAAGGAGACACTACGGGCCGCGCTGCGCATGGCGCTGATCAAGGACCGGCGGGACGAGGAGGTCTTCGACGACATCTTCGACAAGTTCTTCGCCCTGGTGAAGGTGGGTCCGCGCGACGTCGGGCACGGGCATGGGCACGGCCACGACGACCTGTCCGACTCCGGCGCGCTGAACGACTTCACCCTCTCCGAAGAGCCCAGCGAGACCCCGCAGCAGGGCCACAGCCACGGCAAACCGGTCGACATCCGGGACTTCTTCAAGCCGGAGGACCTGGCCCAGCAGTACAACCTGCACCAGGAGGCCAACAAGATCGACCTGGCCGCGATGACCGAGGAGATCGTCCTCTCGAAAGAGGACACCGGTCGCCCGGACGCGGGCGGGCAGCGGGTGCAGATCGAGACCGACCATCTGCACGGCGCCGGGGTTCCCGGGCAGATCTCCCAGGCCCAGGGCACCAAGGTGGACGCCGACCTGTCGATCGCCGAGCAGGAGGCGCTGTACGGCTGGCTGAACTCGGTCGACGAAGAGGGCCAGGAGGGCGACGAGACCGACGCCGCCGCGCTGCGCCGCCGGATGACCGGGGTCCTGGCCGGGTTGCCGGAGGCGTTGAAGAAGCATCTGGAGGCGCTGCTGGAGCTGGAGCAGCGGGTGCTGGAGGGCGTCGAGGCGCAGCGGACGGCCGAGCTGGACCGGGTCGGCGAGCACGAGCGGTTGGAGCTGGAGGAGTCGCTGCGCCGGCTGGCCCGCTCGCTGCACGGGGGGTTGACCCACAAGCGCCGGGTGGCCTCCCGGGGTCGGGTCGACTCCGGCCGCACCATGCGCCGCAACATGCGGTTCGACGGGGTGCCGTTCGCCCCGGTCACCGTCCGGCGGGCCGAGGACAAGCCCCGGCTGATCGTGCTCACCGACGTGTCGCTGTCCGTGCGGGCCACCGCCCGGTTCACCCTGCACCTGGTGCACGGGCTGCAGAACCTGTTCGGCCAGGTGCGGACGTTCGCCTTCGTCGCCGATCTGGTGGAGATCACCGACCTGTTCGCCGACCACCCGGTGGAGGACGCGCTCGGGCTGGTGTTCGGCGGGGACGTGCTGGACGTGGACGCCAACTCCGACTACGGGTCGGCGTTCGCGCACTTCCTGGAGGAGTACGGCTCGGCGGTCAACCGGCGCTCCACGGTGCTGGTCCTGGGCGACGGCCGGGGCAACGGCAACGACCCCCGGCTGCCCGCGTTCGAGGAGATCAGCCGGCGGGCCCGGGAGACCATCTGGCTGACCCCGGAGCCGCGCTACTCGTGGGCGCTCGGCGGCTGCGACCTGCCGCTGTACGCCGAGTACTGCAGCCGGGTGCGAGTGGTCCGCGACCTCACCGGCCTGGACTCCGCCACCCACGAGATGGCCGTCGAACTAGTCGGCCGATGAGTGGCTGACCAGGGCTGCGACGGCGGCGGCGATCCGGTCTCGGGCCGGGCCGGGCGGCACGAGGCCGTCGGCGTCGAGGTCGGCGGCGGTGAGCGGGACGTGCGCGCAGGCCGCCTCGACGATCTCGGCGTGCGCGTAGCCGAGGACGGCGCGCAGCTCCCGGTGCGCCGCCTCCGCACCCCGGGGCGAGACGTTCAGCCAGGCCACCGGTTTGCGGTAGATCGACCCGGCCTCGGCGTCGCCGATCGTCCAGTCCAGCAGGTTCTTGAACGACCCGGGCAGCGCGCCGGCGTACTCCGGGGCGGAGAACAGCAGCGCGTGAGCGTCCCGGATCGCCTGGCGGAGCGCGGCCACCGGCGGAGGCAGCGGGTCGGTGTCGTCGTCGGGGTTGAAGTGCGGCAGGCCGGCGAGGCCGTCGTAGAGCTCGGCCGGGGCCAGCCGGGCGGCGGTGCGCAGGGCGGCCCGGTTGGTGGACGCGGCCCGCAGGCTTCCGGGGATCAGCAGCAGCCGGGACGTCATGCCCGGCACAACGGCCGGCCGGGGCCGGGGCTTCCCGGGTGTACGACACTGGTCGGGTGAGCGTGCTGGACAACGACCTGGCCGGACGGATCGCCCGGGAGCACCCGGGGATCGGGTCGGCCGAGTTCGAGGCCCGGTTCGTGGCGACCGTGGAGTCGTCGGCCGCCGACCGGCTGGATGCCTGGACCGCGTTCTACCGCAACACCCTGGACCGCATCGTGGACGGCACGGGCGAGCCGGGCGGCACCATCGCCGGGTTCGCCCCGGTGTACGAGCGCGCGGTGTCGCTGGCGCTCGGGGCGGACGTGCTGGAGCTGGGCTGCTGCTTCGGTTTCCTCTCGCTGCGGCTGGCCGCCGCCGGGCACCGGGTGACCGCCGTGGACCTGGTGCCGGGGACGACCCGGCTGCTGCGGTCGGTGTCGGCCCGGCTGGGCACCCCGGTCCACGCCCTGGCCGGGGACGCCGCCGCCGTCCCGCTGGCCGACGGGTGCGCGGACACCGTGTTCGCCGTGCACCTGCTGGAGCACCTGCCCGCCGACGCGGGCGCCGCGGTGCTGGCCGAGACGCTGCGGCTGGCCCGCCGCCGGGTGGTGGTGGCGGTGCCGTTCGAGGCCGAGCCCGACCCGACCTGGGGGCATCTGCGCACCTTCGACGCGGCGTCGCTGGCCGCCCTGGGCGCCACGACCGGCCGGCCGTACCGGGTGCACGAACACCACGGCGGCTGGCTCGTGCTGGACGTCTGAGCCCCACCGCGGCACGATCGGAGCGTGCCTGTGACCAGCGGTTTCAATCACGTCGCCACCATGACCACCGACCTCGACCGGCTGATCCGGTTCTACACCGAGGCCTTCGGCGCCGAGCTCACCTTCGAGATGGCGGCCCGCGACGACCACCCGAGGATGGCCATCCTCAACCTCGGCGGCGGGGCCGCGCTGAACTGCTTCGAGGTGCCGGCGGAGTCGATGATCGGTGATCGGCGGACGATGGGCGGTCGCGGCGCCATCGACCACTTCGGGCTGGCCGTGGACTCGCGGGCCACCCTGGACGGCCTGCGGGACCGGCTGGTCGCGGCCGGCGCGGAGATCGGCGAGGTCCAGCGGCTGGGAGCCGAGTGGTCGCTGTTCTTCCGCGACCCCGACGGCATGGAGCTCGAGGTGTGCGCGCACGCCGACCCGGAAGCCTGAGCCGCTGACCGTCACCGGGCGGCCACGGCCGGCCGCTGACCGACCACCCGGTGCATGACCAGCTCCACCGGTCCCCGGTCGAACCACCGCAGCCACAGCACCGCCAGACCGGTGCACAGCGCGCACACCCCGGCCCACAGTGCGATCACCCACAGCGGCCCGCTGCCGGCCATCCGGTTGGCCAGCCCGAGCCCCCAGCCGTAGCACAGCACCCCGGCGACCAGGTTCTGCAGCACGTAGCAGGAGAGCGCGGTCCGGCCCACGGCGGCCAGCGCCCGGCGCACCGGTCCGTTCACCGCGCCGGCCCGCAGCACCAGCTCGGTGACCAGCCCGAGCAGCCCGAGCCCGACCAGCGGCGGCAGCAGGTAGCGGTCGAGCAGCGCCCAGGCCGGTCCGGCGGCCACGGTGAGCGCGTTCAGCGGCAGCCCGAACCCCAACCCGACCACCATCAGCCGCCGCCGGATCCGGGCGCCGGCCTCGGTGGCGGAGAACGCCCCGGCCCGCAGCAACCGGGAGCCGAGCAGGAACAGCACCACCGCCGAGGGCACGATGAGCACCGTCTCCGCGCGCAGCAGCGGGAACGCCGAGATCCGCAGCGCGACCTGGTCGGTCCAGCTCGCGGTCGCGTCCGGGCCGAGCCCGGAGCCACCGAGGCCGGCCGACCCGGTGATCACCAGCAGCGCGGTGAGCGTGCCCAGCAGCGCCAGGTAGGCCGTCCCGACGCCGAGCATCCAGGCCCGCACCACCCGCTCCGAGCGCCCGATCAGGTAGGCCACCAGCATCGAGGTGATCGCGTAGGCCATCAGCACGTCGAACTCGAACACCAGCAGGTAGTGCAGCAGGCCCTCGACGAACAGCACCGACGCCCGCACCAGGTAGCGCCCCGGCCAGGGCCGCCCGGAGCGCACCGCCGAGCGGTACTGCAGCTCCATCCCGACGCCGAACAGCAGGGTCAGCAGGGCCAGGAACTTGCCGTTGGCCAGCCCGCGCAGCACCGCCTCGGCCGGGTCGGCGGTGCCGAACCCGTCGAGCAGGAACCCGACCGGACCGCTGGGGTAGGCGAACAGCCAGACGTTCATCGCGAAGGTGCCGAGGATGGCCAGGCCGCGCAGCACGTCCAGCGCGGCGATCCGGTCCCGCCCGGCCGTCGCGGTGGGGGCGGCGAGCTCAGGCATCGGCCCGCTCCGGCACCTTCGGCGGGAACAGAGTGACCCACAGCGGCCAGCCGACGAGCCAGATCAGCACGACCACGCCCGGCCGCACGGCCCAGGTCCACAGCGGGTCCCCGGTCCACTCCCAGACCGGCGGTACCGACGAGCCGACGACCGCGGCGGTGGCCGCCAGCACCAGGAAGGCGATCACCCAGGCGGCGGCCGCCTTGCCCCACTCCCGCCACTCGTAGGCGATCCGGGCGGGCCCGTGCTCCGGCGGCTTCACCGGTGCCGGGCCGCCGGCGTAGCGGTGCGCGAACCGGATGTCCGCCCACCGGATGATCGAGTGCCCGAAGGCCACCGTGAAGCCCAGGTAGATCGCCGCCAGGCCGTGCGTCCACCCGGGCCGCGATCCCCGGGCCACGTCCAGCAACGAGGCGGTGACCAGCACCAGGTCGACCACCGGCACCCCGAGCAGCAGCAGGGTGCTCAGCGTCCGCGCCCGCATCAGGTAGCGCGCCGCCAGCCCGGCCCCGAGCAACACCCAGAAGCCGACCTCGCACGCGCCGATCAACCACACCAGCGGGTTCTCCCGCAGCAACTCCATCATGGTCATCGAGCCTGCCCGCCGGGACGCGTCCGGACGTCGGGCCCAGGATCGATCTTGACGTACCCCCTTCGATTGACGCGGAGTACGCCCCGACGTGCTGGGATGGGGCGGTGAGCATCCCGTGGCCGCCCCGCCGCGACCTGGCCATCGCGGCCGGCGCGCTGGTCCTGGGGGTCGTGCTGCACCGGACGCTGCCCGAGGTCCGGATCCCGGTGCGGCCGCCCGCCGGCGAGCCGGCCTGGCTGGACCTGGTGCCGATCCTGATCGCGGCCGCCGCCCAGACCCTGCGCCGGACCCGCCCGGTGGCCGCCCTGGTCGGCGGGGTGGCGGCGATCGCGGCCGGCCCGGTGCTGGTCGGCTCGGTCGGTCTGGTCGTCCTGATCATCGTCACCGACCTGCTGTACTGCGCGGTGCTCTACACCGCGCAGCGGACCAGCTGGCTGGTGGTCGCGGCCGCCGGGTTGACGTTGCTGGTCGCGGCGGGCGGCGGGCTGGCCGGCGGCGGCCTGAGGACGGGGCTGCTGACCCTGGTCAACGTCGGGTTCCTGCTGGGCGTCCCGGTGGCGTGGGGGTTGGAGGTGCGCTGGCACCGGACCCGGGCCGAGCACGCGCACCGACTGGCCGAGCAGGCCCGCGAGCTGGTCACGCTGCAGACCGCCGCCGCGGTCGCCGAGGAGCGCGCCCGGATGGCCCGTGACCTGCACGACGTGATCGCCGGGCAGCTGTCCGCCATCGCCATCCAGTCGGCCGCCGCGCTGAACCTGCCCGACCCCGACCGGGACACCCTGCTCCGGGTGCTCGGGGCGGTGCGGCGGGACTCGGTGGCCTCGCTGGCCGAGATGCGGGCGATGATCGGGCTGCTGCGGGTGGACGGCGCCACCGGCGACGACCCGAGGACCGCGCCCGCCGGGCTGGACCGGCTGGACGAGGTGCTGGACCGGGCCCGGGCCGCCGGAACCCCGGTCACCCTGGACGACCGGCGCAGCCCCGAGCACAGCGGTGCCGAACCGGTGGCCGCCGTCGACCTGGTGGCGCTGCGGGTGGTGCAGGAGTCGCTGACCAACGCGATGAAGCACGCCCCCGGCCGCCCGGCCCGGGTGGTGCTCGGGCACGCCGACGGCACCCTGGTGGTCGAGGTGCACAACGACCTGCCCGACCCCGATGACGGAGCCGGGAGCACGGCCCGGGGGGACGGCACCGGTAGCGGGCTGCTCGGGCTGGCCGAGCGGGCGCGGGCGGTGGGTGGCCGGTTCGTGGCCGGGCCGCAGGGACGGCGCTGGACGGCCCGGGCCGAGCTCCCGTCCGCCGACCGGCCGGTCCCCGCCGGGTCGGACGACCCGTCGGCCCTCGCCAGGGCCGACGACGATCGTCGTATGGTGGGCCGGTGACCGGGGGCGACGGCACCGCGCCGGTGCGGGTGGTGGTGGCCGACGACCAGGCGGCGGTGCGTACCGGGCTGGTGATGATCCTCGGCTCGGCGGCCGACATCGAGGTGGTCGGCGAGGCCGGTGACGGGTTGACCGCCGTGCAGCTGGCCACCCGGCTGCGGCCGGACGTGGTGCTGATGGACGTGCGGATGCCGGGGATCGACGGCATCGAGGCCACCCGGCGGCTGCTGGAGCCGGGCGCGCACCACCCCCAGGTGCTGGTCCTGACCACGTTCGACCTGGACGAGTACGTCGACGACGCGCTGGCCGCCGGCGCCGCCGGGTTCCTGCTCAAGTCGGTGGGCGCGCCGCAGCTGCTGGACGCGGTGCGGGCGGTGGCCCGGGGCGACGGGGTGCTGGCCCCGGAGGTCACCCGGCGGGTGATCGCCCGGCTGGCCGGCACCGCGCGCCCGGCGCGCCTCCCGGCCGGGCTGGAGTACCTGACCGCGCGGGAGACCGACGTGCTGGCCTGCGTGGGTCGCGGCCTGTCCAACGCGGAGATCTCCGCCGAGCTGGTGATCACCGAGGCGACCACCAAGACCCACGTGTCCCGGGTGCTGGCCAAGCTCGGCGTGCAGTCCCGGGTGCAGGCCGCGATCGCCGCCCGGCACGCCGGCCTGGTGCCTTAGGTCGCTACGCCCGGCGCCGCGGCGCTACCGCCCGGCCGTCCCGGCGCCACGGCGCTACCTCCCGGCCGCCGTGGTCAGGGCGCGGCGGGTGAGCAGCCGGGCCAGGTGCCGACGGTAGTCCGGGGTGGCGGCCAGGTCGCTCGGGGGCTCGGTGTCCTGGTCGGCCAGGGCAGCGGCGTCGGCGATGGACGCCCCACCGGCCAGCGCCGCCTCGGTGGCGGCCGCCCGCAGCGGCGTGGCGCCCATGTTCACCAGGCCGACCCGGCCGTCCACCACGGCCACCCCGACGATGGCCCAGTCGTTGGCCCGGCGGGTGAACTTCTCGTACGCCCACCCGGCGCTTCCGGTGCGCGGCACCCGGACCTCGACGACCAGCTCGCCGGGCTCCTTGGCCGTGGTGAAGTAGTCGGTCCAGAACTCCGTCGCCGCCACCTCCCGGCGCCCGCCGGCGCCCTGCAGCACGATCGTGCCGCCCAGGGCGAGCACCGCCGCCGGCAGGTCGGAGGCCGGGTCGGCGTGCGCCAGCGAGCCGCCCAGGGTGCCGCGGTGGCGCACCTGGGGGTCGCCGACGGTGCGGGCCACGGCGGCCAGCAGCGGCACCTCGTCGGACAGCAGCGGGGAGCGTTCCAGCTCGCCGTGCCGGGTGGTCGCGCCGATCGCCACCTGGTCGCCGTCGACCCGGATGTAGTGCAGCTCGTCGAGCCGCCCGATGTCCACCACCAGCTCCGGGGCGGCCAGCCGCAGCTTCATCACCGGCAGCAGCGAGTGCCCGCCGGCCAGCACGGTGGCGTCCTCGCCGTGCTCGGCGAGCAGGGCCAGCGCGGCGTCCAGCGAGGCGGGTCGCTCGTACTCGAAGCCGACGGGGATCACGAGCCGTTCCCGACCGGCGCGGACGCCCGGAGCCCGGTGACCTCGTCCGGATCCTGCCCGGACGCGGCCAGCACCGCGCGCACGATGTTGTGGTAGCCGGTGCAGCGGCAGAGGTTGCCCTCCAGGCCCTCGCGGACCTCCCGCTCGGTCGGCGTCGGGTGCTCGTCGAGCAGGCTGACCGCCGCCATCACCATGCCCGGGGTGCAGAACCCGCACTGCAGCCCGTGCTCGCTGCGGAAGGCCTCGGCCACCGGGTGCAGCCCGTCCGGGCCGTCCGACAGGCCCTCCAGGGTGGTCACCGAGAGCCCGTCGGCCTGCGCGGCCAGCAACGTGCACGACTTCACCGACTCGCCCTCCAGCAGCACCGTGCAGGCCCCGCAGGAGGTGGTGTCGCAGCCGATGTTGGTGGCCTTCAGCCCGACGTTCTCCCGCAGGTAGTGCGCGAGCAGCAGCCGGGGTTCGACGTCGTCGCTGGTCACCCGACCGTTGACGGTGATCTCGACCTTCATCGTTGGGCCCCCTGAATGGCTTCCCAGACCCGCAACGGGGTCGCCGGCATGTCGATGTGCCGCACCCCGAGGTGCGCGACCGCGTCCACCACGGCGTTCTGCACGGCCGGGCAGGCGCCGATGGTGCCCGCCTCGCCGATGCCCTTGGCGCCGAGCGGGTTGTACGGGGTGGGCGTGGCCATGTCGAGCAGGGTGAAGCTGGGCAGCTCGGCGGCCGAGGGCAGGCCATAGTCGGCGAAGGTGGCGGTCAGCGGGTTGCCGTCGGCGTCGTAGACCACCTCCTCCAGCAGCGCCTGGGCGATGCCCTGGGCGATCCCGCCGTGCCGCTGCCCCTCGCAGAGCAGCGGGTTGAGCACCGGGCCGGCGTCGTCCACCGTGACGATCCGGTCCACCACCGCCTTGCCGGACTCCACGTCCACCTCCACCACCGCGACGTGCGCGCCGAACGGGAAGGACGGGGCGCCGGCGTCGAACACGGTGTCCACCCGCAGCGGCTCCCGCTCGGCCAGCTGGGCCAGCGTGACTCCCGCGCCGGTCCCGGCGACCCGCACCGCGCCGGCCTCCAGCTCCAGGTCGTCGACGCTCGCCTCGAGCAGCTCGGCGGCCCGCCGCTTGGCCTCCTCGACCAGCTGGCCGGCCGCCTGGAAGACCGCGATCCCGCCGGTCTGCAGGCTGCGCGAGCCGAACGTGCCGACCCCCTTGGCCACCAGCCGGGTGTCGCCGTGCCGCACGGTGATCCGCTCGACCGGGATGCCGAGGTGCTCGGAGGCCAGCATCGCCCAGGCGGTGGCGTGCCCCTGGCCGTGCGGGGAGGTGCCGGTGAGCACGGTGACCGTGCCGTCCGGGTGCACCTCCACCGAGGCGTCCTCGGCGAACGCCCCGCCGCCGGTGATCTCCACGTAGCAGGACACCCCGATGCCCAGCTGGACGGCGTCCCCGCGCTCCCGGCGTTCCCGCTGCTCGGCGCGCAGCTCGGCGTACCCGGCGCCCTCCAAGACGGTGTCGATGGCCTTGGCGTACTCGCCCGAGTCGTAGAGCGCGCCGCCCTTCGTGGTGAAGGGGAACTTCTCCGGGGCGACCACGTTCCTCTTGCGCACGTCGGCCGGGTCGAGGCCCACCTCGGCGGCGAACAGGTCCATGGCCCGCTCGATGGCCGAGGTGGCCTCCGGCCGGCCGGCCCCCCGGTAGGCCCCGGTCGAGGTGGTGTTGGTGACCACCGCCCGGGCCCGGGACTCGACCTTGGGGATGTCGTAGACCCCGGGCGCCATCAGCCGGGTGAACATCGGCAGCATGACGCCCAGCCGGGGGTAGGCGCCGGCGTCGGCCAGCGCCTCCAGCCGGTAGGCCAGCACGGTGCCGTCGCGGCGCCCGCCGATGGTGACGGTCTGCAGCTGGGCCCGGCCCTGGACCATCCCGGTCATGTTCTCCGAGCGGCTCTCGGTCCAGCGCACCGGCCGTCCGGCGTGCCGCGCGGCCCACACGACCAGCGCGAACTCGGGGTCCGAGCCGATCTTGGCGCCGAACCCGCCGCCCACGTCCGGGGCGATCACGTGCACGTTCCCCGCATCCAGGCCGAGCCAGCCGGCCACCTCGTCCCGGGCTCCGTGCACGTTCTGCGTGGAGCACCAGAGGGTGACCTCGTCACCGTCCCAGGCGGCCGCGGCGGCCCGGCACTCCAGCGGGGCGGCGGCCACCCGCTGGTTGACGATCTCGCTGGTGACGACCACCTCGCACCCGTCGAACAGGTGCTCGTCGCGTTCCTCGTCCAGCCCCCAGCCCATCGCGGTGTTGGTGCCGGTCTCGGCGAACAGCAGGGTCTCGTCGGTGGCCGCCGCCTTCAGGTCGACCACGGCGGGCAGCGGGTCGTAGTCCACCTCGACCAGGTCGGCGGCGTCCTGGCCCTGGTAGGGCTGCTCGGTCAGCACCAGGGCCACCGGCTCGCCGACGAAGCGGACGGTGTCTCCGGCCAGGAACGGCCGGGCCATCGTGTCCGGGACACCGGTGAACAGCACGGCGGGCGCGATGTCCAGGTCGGCGGCGGTGATCACCGCGAGGACGCCGTCGGCCGCCCGGGCGGCGGTGGTGTCGATCCCGGTGATCCGGGCGTGCGCGATCGGGGAACGCAGCAGGGTGAGATGCAGCGCGCCGGTAAGCCGGTCGTCGGTCAGGTCCTCGGTGTAGGTGGCGCCGCGGCTGAGGAACAGCGGGTCCTCGACGCGCTTGACGCGGGTGCCCATGATGCTCACCGGAGGAACCTACTGCCGGGTTCGACGCCTCGCCGACGGCTATTTCCGCCCCGATCACCGCGCATCCGGACCCATCCAGCCAGATGGTTCCGCAGTCGAAATGTTTTCGGACGAGAAACTCCGCGATCGCGGATTACGGACTACAGCAGGCCGAGTTTGCTGGCCGCGTAGACCGCCTCGGCGCGGCGGCTGACCAGCAGCTTGCGCATCAGGTTGCCGACGTGGAACTTCACCGTGGTGTCGGAGATGAACAGTTCCTTGCCGATCGCCCGGTTGGACAGGCCCCGGGCCAGCAGCCGCAGCACGTCCAGCTCCCGGTCGGTCAGCCGGTCGCGTTCCGGGGAACCGCCGCCGACGGCCCGGGCCATGGCCGAGGCGCTGCGCGCGTCGAACGCGCTCTCCCCCCGGGCCACCGCGCGGATCGCCCGGACCAGCTCGGTGGTGTCGACGTCCTTGACCACGTAGCCCCGGGCGCCGGCCTGCACCGCGTCCACCACCAGCCGGTCCTCGGCGAACGTGGTCAGCACCAGCACCCCGAGCCCGGGGTGCTCGCCGACCAGCCGCTTGCACAGGGCCAGGCCGTCGACCTGTGGCCCGGAGCTGAGCTTGAGGTCGAGCAGCACCACGTTCGGCCGGACGGTGCCGACCGCGGCCACCGCGCCGTCGGCGGTGCCGGCCTCGCCGACCACCTGCAGGTCCGGTTCGCGTTCCAGCACCGCGCGCAGCCCCTGCCGCATGATCGAGTGGTCGTCGACCAGCACGATCCGCACCGGGGGACGGCGCGGCCGGGCGACCGGGCCGCTCACGCCGGCACGTCCGCATCGATCGCGGAACCCGCGCCGGTCGCGGACCCGGCAGCGGTCGCGGACCCGGCGGTCCCGGGCCCGGCCAGCGGCACGCTGACCCGCACCTGCAGCCCGCCCAGCCGGGCCTTGGTCAGGGTGAACGTGCCGCCCAGCTCCGCCGCCCGGACAGACATGTTGGCCAGGCCGCGGTGCTCACCGGTCGGGCAGGCGGTGGCCGCGCGCAGCACCCGGCGGGCCTCGGCCGCCTTCTCCCGGCCGGCCGCACCGTCGTCGGAGACGGTGAGCACCACCCGGTCGGCGCGGTAGGACAGGTCGACCACCGCGCGGGTGGCCTCGGCGTGCACCGCGGTGTTGAACAGGGCCTCCCCGGCGATCCGGAACAGCGACTGCTCGGCGGCGGCCGGGAGCGCCGCCGGGTGCCCGCCGATCCGCACCTCGACCCGCAGGTCCCGGTCGGTGCGCCGGGTACCCGTGGGCAGGTGCACCCCGGAGAGCCGCTCCAGCAGCGCGGGCAGGTCCAGGTCGTGGTGCTCGTCGTCGCCCAGCGCGTAGATCGCCGACCGCAGCTGCTCCACCGCGCGACGGGTCAGACCCTTGGCGGTCTCCAGCCGGTCCCGCAGCCGGGAGTCGGTCAGCTCGCTGCGGCACACCTCGATCTGCATCCCGGCCGACAGCACGCACTGGCTGACGCTGTCGTGCAGCTCCCGGGCGATCCGGTTCCGCTCGGCGTCCAGCACCTGCCGCTGCCGGGCGGCGGAGAGCTGCTGGTAGAGCGCGCAGTTCTGCAGCGCGGCGGCGGTCTGCCCGGCCAGGATCCGCAGCACGGTCTCGTCGGTGGCGTCGATCTCCCGCTCGGGCGGGGTCCACGCGGCGAACCCGCCGACCACCGCACCGCCCAGGGTCACCGGGACGTGCGCGTGCCAGCGGCGCTCGTGCTCGTCGTGGGTGTGCAGCTGCTCGCCGGCCAGGATGGCGGTCACGTGCCGGCCGATCTCCGGCGGCAGCCCGCCGGCGTCGGCCACCTCCACCCCGCCCGGGCCGAGCGCGAGCTGGCGGGGCTCGGCGTCCGGCAGCGCCCCGTCGGCCAGCGCGAACACCACCCACTCGGCGCTCAGGTGGTCGGCGGCGGCCGCGACCACCGCCCGGACCAGCGCGTCCGAACCCTCGACCGTGCGGACCAGCGCGGCCGAGATCTGGTCCAGCGCGTGGATCACCCGGCGCAGCCGCTCGGCGGAGATCCGGTACTCGGGGTAGAACGACGGCTTGCCGGACCGGATCCCGGTGAGCGTCTCCAGATCCGGCCGGGTCATGGGCTCACAGGGCCGCTCGGAAGAGGGCCTCGATGTCGGCGGCCGAGGCCGGCCGGGGATTGGTGGACAGGCAGGCGTCGGCCATCGCGGTCCGGGCCAGCCGGGGCACGTCCTCGGCCGACACCCCGAGCACGGCCAGGCCCTTGGGTACGCCGACGTCGTCGGCCAGCCGGCGCACCTGGTCGGCCACCAGCTCACCGGCCTCGTCGGCCGGCAGCTCCGCCGCCCGGGGAACCCCCATGGCGGCGGCGATGGACCGGAAGCGCTGCGGCTCGGCGGCCGCGTTGAACCGGATCACGTGCGGCAGCAGCACCCCGTTGAGCACCCCGTGCGGCAGGTCCAGCAGCCCGCCGACCTGGTGGCTCATCGCGTGGCAGGCGCCCAGGATGGCGTTGGTGAAGGCCAGCCCGGCCTCCAGCGCGGCCTGCGCCATCAGACCCCGGGCGGTGTGGTCCGACGGGTGGTGGATGGTGTGCGCGAGGTTGCCCATGACCAGCGACACCGCCTGCAGCGCGTGGTTGTCGGTCAGTGGGTTGTGCGCCAGCGACACGAACGCCTCGATGCCGTGGGTCAGGGCGTCCAGCCCGGTGGCGGCGTTGAGCTCCTCGGGCATCGTGGTGAGCAGCCGGGGGTCGACCACCGACACGTCCGGCACCAGGGCCCGCCCCATGATGGTGATCTTGGTGAGCCGCTTGGTGTCGGTGACGATGCAGAACTGGGACACGTCCGCCCCGGTGCCCGAGGTCGACGGCACCATGACCAGCGGCGGGATCGGGTGGCTGATCTTGTCGATGCCCTCGTAGTCGAGGATCTCGCCGCCGTTGGCCGACAGCAGGGCGATCCCCTTGGCCGCGTCGATCACCGAGCCGCCGCCGACCCCGATCACCACGTCGCAGGCCTCGGCGGCGTAGTGCTGGTAGCCGGCCTCGATCTCGTGGTCCTTCGGGTTGGGGGTGACCCCGCACCAGACCCTCGGCGTCAGCCCGGCGCCGCGCAGCTCGGCCAGCAGCTCGTCCGGCCAGCCGGCCGCGAGCAGCCCCGGGTCGGTGACCAGCAGCGGCCGGCGGGCGCCCAGCCGGACGGCGGCGTGCGCGGCCTCGGACAGCGAGCCGGGACCGAACACGATCTCCGGCGCGTGGAACTTGGCCAGCCGCTGGTGCGCCGGATCGGGGACGCCGCCGCAGCCGCCGGTGTGCACCGAGAGCGCGCGCTGCGGCGGCACCGGTTCGTCCTGCCCACACCGGTGGGTCAACAGCATCGAGTTGCCCGCGCGACGCGCCTCGCTCCTGAGGACCACGTTGCCCTCCCCACCGCTCGTCATTCCCATGCAGGTTACCGGAGGGCACCAGGGGCGCACGGGAGGAGAATCACCGGCCGTGGTGGCCCGCTGCGGCATTGGGAGTACCCCGGTGGCGGCCGACCAGGTGACTCGCGGTTCCGACGATCACGCCTGGTAGACACGCATCTCCGGGGACGTCCTACGGAGGTACGTGATGGTGGCAGGCGGGGACTCCCGCGGCGGCGCGCCCGTGGTGTCGGTGGCCGAGCTGATCGCCCGGGACGCGCCTTGGTCGGGGGCGCCCGACGCGGTGGACGTGACCGGCGGCCGGCCTTCGGCCGCCATCCCCGCCCAGCGCGCCTCCTCCCGACCGGACGGCCGGCCGGAGACCGGGACCGCGACCCGGGCCGTTCCCCGGACCGCGGCCCGGGCCGTCCCCCAGGGTCGGGCCGGGCACCCGCTGCGCCGGTTCGTGGCGGCGGCGTGGAGCCCGAACTGGCGGCTGATCACCGTCTGCGCGGGCCTGCTGGTCGCCGGCCTGCTCAGCAACGTCGTCCTGCTGACCGCGACCAGCGGGCCGGACGGCGGCACCCGGGCGGCCGGCTCGGACGAGGGCGGCTACCCGACCGACGTGGTCGACGAGCCGCCGGACCTGAGCATCGAACCGCCGCCGGCGACCCTGCCCGGCCTCGGCCTGCCGCTGGCGCTGAGCTCGCTCGGCCAGACCGTCCCCGCCGCCCGGCCCACCCCGGCGGCGACGTCCGCGCTGGTCGGCTCGCCCGCCACCAGAAGCGGCTCGGTGACCACCGGCTCGGTGACCACCGGATCCGGGACCACCAGCTCCGGGACCACCGCCGGCTCGTCGCGCACCCCGGTGAACGACGGGTCGCTCGGCGGCACGGTGGCCGGGGTCGGCCGGGTCGCCGGCGGCACGGTGGAGGGGCTGGGCGGCGTCGTGGGCGGCCCGGTCGGGTCGACGGTCAAGGACCTCGGCCGGACCACCGAGCACCTCACCGACACTGTCGGCGAGACGGTGAACGGCCTGCTCGGCGGCTCGTCCGGTTCCCGGGACTCCGACTCCCGGGAATCGGACTCCGACGACTCCCGCGACGCCCGCGACGCGCGGGACTCCGACGACGGCGCCCGCTCGGAGAGCGCGGGCGGCAACCTGCTCGGCGGACTCCTCGGCGGCAACTAGGGCACGCCGGGGAGCCCGCCGA